>Ga0302319_10009195_pt1 | contig 19064 bp, 17 predicted proteins | sample Bog_T0_2_FD_203319 | JGI IMG/M metagenome (GOLD analysis project Ga0302319, IMG submission 203319) | Peat permafrost microbial communities from Stordalen Mire near Abisko, Sweden - Bog_T0_2 | ecosystem: Environmental > Terrestrial > Soil > Wetlands > Peat | place: Sweden: Abisko, Stordalen Mire... | reverse complement strand
CGGGTGGGGGGTGGCGGTTGTTTTGGGGGGGGGGGGGGGGGGGGTTTTGGGGGGGGTGGGGGGGGGTTTTGGCGGCGGCGGCGGTGGTTTTGGTGGAGGCGGGGGAGGATTTGGAGGAGGTGGACGGGGCAACTTCCGCGGGTTCAATCCAGGGCAGCCGCACGGAGCCGTCTTCTGGATGGGCAGCAACTCGGCTCTGAACGCTGAGCCGTTTGCATTGGCCGCGCTGGCTGGGCAGCAAATGCAGCAGCCGCCGTCGGGGACGAATCGCTTTGGGATTACGTTCATGACTGCGCCTTACATTCCGCATCTGACCAAGCCGAGCGGCAAGGATACGGTGTTTTTCACGCTGTCGGGCTCGCGGAGCTCGAATCCGCTGAACGAGTACGCGACGGTGCCGACGGATGCGGAGCGGGGCGGGGACTTTTCAGCTGCGGGTTTGCCGGCGATTTACGACCCGACGACCTTGCAGCAGTTCATCAAGAATGGAATTGCGAATGTGATTCCGAGTTCGCGAATCGCGTCGCAGGCTGCGGCATTGTTGAAGTTTTATCCGGAGCCAAATGTCACGGGCAGCAGCGGGATCAATGGCTACAACTATCACCTGCTGACAACGGCGCAGACGAATTCGACGCAGGCGGGTTTCCGTTACAACCGGAGCCTGGGCAAGAACGCCACTCAACCCGGAGGTGGAGGGGGACGAGGCGGCGGCGGTGGCGGCGGGCGCAGGAACCAGAACCAGGGGCTGCGGCAGAGCATCAACTTCAACTACAACTGGAGCGATTCGGCGTCAGACAACGTGAACATGTTTCCGCAACTGGGGGGCAAGAGCCGATCGAGCTCTGACTCCGTGCAGGGCGGCTACACGGTGGGTTATCACAAGGTCACGAATATATTGAACGCGAGTTGGAACCGAAGCAACAGCCAGACGACGAATTTTTTTACCAGCGGGACCGACATTGCGACACAACTCGGCATTCTGGGTCCGGGTGGCGCGGCGTTGAATGCGAATCCGTTGGATTACGGATTACCGAGCGTGACCGTTGGTTCGATTGCCGGGCTTGGACAACAGCAACCGAGCTTCTCGGTTTCGCAGACAATCTCGGCTACGGAGACGTTCAGCTGGATTCACGGCAAACACAACCTTCGCTTTGGCGGCGATTACCGGCGGGTGCATCGCGACTTTCTCGGCGGATCGAATTCGACAGGCAACTTTACGTTCAGCGGCAAGTTTACCGAGGACGCAAACAAGGATGCGACCACCGGCACGGCGTTAGCGGATCTGTTGCTGGGTCTGCCGCAGGAGACGACGATCGATGTGGCATCGTCAAAGAGCTATCTGCGCGACAACGTGTGGGATGCTTATGCCCAGGACGACTGGCGAGTGCGCGCAAACCTGACGCTGAACTACGGAGTGCGCTACGAGTTTTTTGCGCCGTACACCGAAAAGCATGGCCACCTTGCGTTCGTGGATACAAACCGTTACCAGAATTTCACCGGGACCACGGAAGTGCAGGCCGGCGGCACAGGCCCATTCAGCGGCAAGCTGCCAAATTCGTTGGTACACGCTTTTCCGACAGCCTTCCAACCTCGATTGGGCATGGCTCTGCGGCTGCCCAAGCAGACTGTGGTGCGTGCGGGGTATGGCATGAACTTCACCGTGGGCTCATATGGCAGCTTTGCTTCGACGATGGCGAGGCAGCCGATGGTGACAGACCCGGCGTTTGTGAACGAACAGACCAACGAAGCGACAGCGGTGGGTCAGTACAGTTTGGCGAATGGATTTCCGAACATTCCAAAGACCGCTACGAATGGCAACTTCGCGCTTGATCCGGACTATGCTCTGCCCTACGTGCAGGTGTGGAACGTAGATGTGCAGAAGACGCTGCCCTGGGGCATCGTGCTGAACGCGGGGTACAACGGGTCAAAGGGGAGCAACCTGGACATCAAGAGCGCGCCGCGCGCGAGTGTGAGCAGCCCTGGCACCGACCCGGCAGGGCTGGTATTTACGTATGAGCAGGCAGAAGCTTCTTCGCGGTTTGAAGCGGGGACGCTGCGGGTGAACAAGCGGCTCACGGGCGGCATTTCAATGGGCGCCAACTATCAGTACTCGCATTCGATTGACGACGCGGGCGGGTTGGGCGGTACTTCGACGGTGGTTGCGCAGAACTGGCAGAACCTTGCCGCGGAAGAAGGTAACTCCGGCATCGATGTCAGGCACAAAGTAAGTGGGACTTATCTTTACGAGTTACCGTTCGGCAAGGATAAGTTCTGGTTTACGGGCGGCGTGCCATCACACATTCTTGAAGGATTTTCGATGTCAGGGAGCTTTACTTTTTCAAGTGGCAGCTGGCTAACGCCGAGTTATCCTGCCGCAGTTTCAGATGTGGCCCATGGCACGGCCGGAACGCTGAGGCCGAACCGCGTGCCTGGCGTCGGGATTTCAACAGGGGGCGGGTCGCAGTTGAAGTGGTTCAACACATCGGCCTTTTCGCAACCTGAGGCCGATGGGTTTGGGAACGCGTTCGGAAACGCTTCGCGTAATTCGATACTTGGACCGGGAACCATTCAAAACAACATGGCGCTATCGAAGACGGTGGGTATGGGCGATACGCGGAGCATGGAGATACGGGCCACGATCAACAACGTGTTTAACACCGTGCAGTACGCGGGAGTGGATACGAATCTAACTTCGCCGACGGCAGGGCAAGTAACCTCCGCGGCGGCGATGAGGTCGTTCCAGTTTACGGCGAGATTTCGGTTTTAGCAGAGTTGGTACCTGAGGGGAATCGATGACGAGTTGGATGCAGAGGATCGGGGCAGGGCTTGTGGCGCTGGCGGTGGGATTGCCGGGTGCGCAGCCGATGCTTGCACAGAACTCCGGCGGCGCATCGAGCACGCAGGTTTCAGACACGCCTCAGGGCGGATTTGTTTTGAAGATGAACGGGGAGCTGGTGCTCACGAATGTGGTGGCGCGGGATGCAAAGACGGGCGAGGTGGTTCAAGGGCTGAAGCAGAGCGATTTCAGCGTTTACGAGAACGGCAAGCAGCAACAGATTGAGACATTCGACTTTGAAAGCGTGGACAAAGCGACGCCGCTGAATGAAGCGACGGTGAGTGGCTTGGCAGCGGGGACTACGGGAAACGGGTCGAAGGCCGTGGTAGTGGCGAAGCAGGAGGATCTGCGCAATCACCGGTTGATTGTGATGTTTTTCGATTTGACTTCGATGCAGCCGGAAGATCTGGATCGGAGCGTGCTGGCGGCGCAGGACTTTCTTAAGAAGAAGATGCAGCCGGCGGACCTGGTGGCGCTGGTCTCATTGGGCGATACGCTCAAGGTGGACCAGGATTTTACCGCCGACAAACAGGCGCTGATCAACGAAGTGGCTGTTTATAACGGGACCGAGGGGCAGGGGTTTGCGGCGGGCGCGACTGCGAATTCGAACCAGGTGGAGGACACGAGCAGTTACACGCCGGACGAGAGCGAGTATAACGACCTGAATACAGATCGCGAACTGTTCGCGCTGCGGGCGGTTGCGAAGTCTCTGGAAAAGATCACGGAGAAGAAGTCGCTTTTGTATTTCTCAGGCGGAATTTCTCGCGACGGGATTGAGAATCAGGCTTCGCTGCGGTCGGCGATCAATGCGGCCGTGCGAGCGAACCTTGCCATCTATAGCGTGGACACGCGCGGGCTGCAGGCGATTGGTCCTTTGGGCGATGCTTCGACGGGCAGCTTGCGTGGAAGCGGCGGGTTTAACGGCAGCGCGCTGACGAACAATATGAATGCGAACTTTGCCTCGCAAGAGGTGATGGCTACGCTCTCTACCGACACTGGCGGCAAAGCGTTCTTTGACTCGAACGATTTTGCTCCGGCGTTTGCGCAGGTTGAGCGCGACACTTCAGCGTATTACGCAATCGGCTTTCGCAGCACAAATCCGCTGCGCGATGGGCGTTATCGCAAGCTGACGATCAAGATCAATCGGCCGGGTGTCAAGCTTGAGTTCCGGCCGGGCTACTATGCGCCGGCGGACTTCAAGCACTCTGGCCATGAAGACCGCGAGCGCGAGCTTGAAGAGGAGTTGGCGAGCGACCTTCCGGCGACGGATATGGCCGTCTACATGGACGCGATGTACTTCAAGCTGGATGAGAATCGGTTCTTTGTTCCGGTTTCTCTGATCGTGCCGGGCTCGCAGATTCCATTTGTGAAGGGCGGAGACAAGGACAAGGCAACGCTGGACATTATTGGAACCGTGATCGACGAGGTGAAGCGGCCGATCGGTCATGCGCGGGAGACGGTGAAGCTGAACCTGGACCCGAGCTTGCAGGCGCGTCAGAAGAATATCCAATACACGACGAGCTTTAATCTGCCGCCGGGCAAGTACCGCATGAAATTTGTGGTGCGCGAGAATCAGACGGGCAGGATGGGTTCTTTTGAAGCGGAGATTTCACTGCCGGATTTGAAGAAGGCTCCACTAAAGATGAGTTCGATTGTGCTGTCGTCGATGCGGCAGCCGAGCAAGAAGCTTGATCCGCTGGTGCGGAATGGGGAAGAATACGTACCGAACATCAGCCACGTGTTTCGCCAGGATCAACACCTCTATCTGCTTTATGAAATCTATGCGCCCGCACATGAGAAGGCCGCAGCCGATGCGCCCAAGGGCACAAAGCCGGGCATCAACCTGTTAAGCAGTCTTGAACTCATTCAGGGCTCTACGAAGGTTTATGAGACGCCGCTTGTGCAGGCAAAGGCGATCAATGTGGAGGGACGCGATGCCGTGGCGATCGAGTTGGATGTGCCGCTCGCGGGGCTGAAGCCGGGCTCTTATCTTTGCCAGTTGAACGTGATCGACGATGCGGGCGGGAGCTTTGCATTTCCGCGATTCGCGGTGCTGGTGAAGGATGCGGCTCCCGTGGTTGTGCCGCCAACCGCGACGCCGGCTGCGGCTGCGAGCGGCGGGACGGGAGCGTTTTGAGGAGCAGTTGCCAGAAGGCTGCGGGTTCTCCAATTGTCTCTCGCCTGAGTTCGTCCAATATCAGACGGCAGGCGAGAGACAATTGGAGGATCGTCATTTCTTGCCTGTTATCAGGCGGAAGACGAAGACGAGAATCACCGCGCCGCCAATGGCGATGAGGATGGTCACGATCATTCCATGACTGCCCATGCCGAGGTGGCGGGCGATAAAGCCACCCAAGACCGCGCCTGCGATGCCGAGAAGCGTGTCTACGATAAAACCGTAGCCTGAGCCCTTCATGATTTTGCCGGTAGCCCAACCTGCTACCAGGCCAACAATGATCCACCAAAGAATTTCCATTGCATTCTCCTTGTCTTTTGATTGTGTTGGCTTGGAGCGGGCGGGCTTGATACCGCAGAGCTAGTGCGCGCCGATTCCCTGCCGATCTGGATTGGAAGAATTTATAGCATTCGCGGATTCTGTTTGGCTAGAGCGAATGTGTGTGCGGCTTGAGTTGGGAACGTGGATGCCGTCGGACGTTGAGCGGAGGCTACGAGGGCTCTTCGGAATCGCGATAGGGGCAGTGTCGGCAGCCGGAGTTGCAGCAGGAGCCGCGTTTGATGTGATAGGCCGCGGTGAAGACCAGATACGGGCCGTCGAAGTAGTAGTCTTCAGGCTCAAGCGGAGGCTGCGGCTTGACGGCTGGGGAAGGTTGATCCATGTTGCTATTCTCTCGCAAAAATGAGGGATTGACTCGAATAGCTGGATGTTGGGGATGGCAGACGGAGGCAATGGGTAGAATTGAAGCATGACACTGACTGCTGAGGATCGCGCGCGACGCATCAAGATTATTCTTTTCGACGTGGATGGAGTTTGGACCGATGGAACGATCTGGCTGTTTCCGTTTCCGATTGCGGGAGCCGACGGAACGACTACGCCGAAGATGATTGAAGTGAAAGGCTACAGCGCGCACGACGGCGCAGGGATGACGCTGGCACGGCTGGGCGGCATGAAGATTGGCATCATCACCAAGCGCATTTCAGATACTGTGGCTCTGCGGGCGCGCGACCTGAAGATTGAGTTTGTGTACCAGGGCGAGGCGTTCAAGATGCGGCCGGTGCGCGAGATCATGGCGAAAGAAGGCGTCACGCTGGATGAGATTGCGTATGTGGGCGATGACGTGATCGACCTGGCGGTGATGCGCAAGTGCGGGTTTGCGGTGGCCGTGGCCAATGCGCGGGCGCAGGTGAAGGCCGAGGCTCACTATGTGACGCCGAACAAAGGCGGCGAGGGCGCGGCGCGCGATGCGATTGAATTCATCCTGGATGCGAAGGGCGTGCTGCAGCAGTGCATCGAGGCATCGATTGATGAGAACAATCCGCTTCCTGCTTCGATGGACATCGGTAAGGGTGGGGAGGACTTGCCGTCCAGGCGTTGATCGCTTGCTGTGTTGCCGATGGGATGAGTGGATGAGAACGTGAAGTGAATTGGCAGGCAAAGAGATGGGGATAGGTGTGAAAAAAGCGGTGGTGTTGTTGAGCGGCGGGCTGGACTCGGCTACGGTGCTGGCGATTGCGCGGAGTGAAGGGTACGAGTTGTATGCGCTCTCATTCTCGTATGGGCAGCGGCACATTTTTGAGTTGGAGGCGGCGAGCCGGGTTGCCGCATCGATCGGCGTGGCGGGGCATAGGACGGCCACGATTGATCTGCGGATCTTTGGCGGGTCGGCACTTACCGATGAGATCGATGTCCCCAAGGGACGCACGGCGGGTGAGATGTCGCACGGGATTCCGATCACGTATGTGCCGGCGCGTAACACGATCTTTCTTTCGTTTGCGCTGGCATGGGCTGAGGTGCTGGGATCGAGCGACATTTTTATTGGCGTGAATGCGCTGGATTACTCAGGCTATCCGGATTGCAGGCCGGAGTTTATCGAGGCGTTTGAGAAGATGGCGAACCTGGCGACCAAGGCAGGGGTTGAGGGGCGGCAGTTGCTGAAGATTCACACGCCGCTTATTGCGTTGACCAAGGCCCAGATTATCGGGAAGGGAATTGAGCTGGGCGTGGACTACGGGCTGACGAGCAGTTGCTACGATCCCGCGACGACGGGGGAGCCGTGCGGGGAGTGCGATTCCTGTGTGCTGCGGCGAAAGGGCTTCGGGGAGAATGGGATCGACGATCCGTTGAAGTACGTGCGCGCGAAAGATCGGACTGCTGAGTGAGTTACGCGGTGAAGGAAATCTTCTATACGTTGCAGGGGGAAGGCGCGCAGGCGGGGCGGGCGGCGGTGTTCTGCAGATTTGCGGGCTGCAATCTTTGGTCTGGGCGCGAGGCGGATCGGGCTGCGGCGATTTGCAAATTTTGCGACACTGAGTTTGTGGGCGTGGATGGAGTTGGCGGGGGCAAGTTTGAATCGGCAGAGTCGTTGGCCGCGGCGGTTGCCGAGAAATGGCCGAGCGAGCCGTCAGCAGGGAAGAGATTTGTGGTGTGCACAGGGGGCGAGCCGCTGCTGCAGATGGATGCGCGCCTGATCGATGCACTGCACGCTTGCGATTTTGAAATTGCTATTGAAACCAATGGGACGATCGCTGGTCCGGCAGGACTGGATTGGATTTGTGTGAGCCCCAAGGCGGCGACGGAGCTGGTGCAGACGAGCGGCGATGAGTTGAAGCTGGTGTTTCCTCAGGCAGAGGCGGCGGCTGCACCGAGCAACTTCGAGGGGCTTGGCTTCAGGCATTTTTTCCTGCAGCCGATGGATGGGCCACGGCGCAGTGAGAATACGGAGCTTGCGCTCAAATATTGTCTTGATCATCCGCAGTGGCGGTTGAGCCTGCAGACGCACAAGATTCTGAGCATACGATGAGCCTATGAGAAGACCTGAAAGACATGGATGATTGTGGCATCCGTGGCAATGATCTGCACGATGATGATGGCTGCAATGCAAGCCAGAATGCGCCAGCTCGGAGTTGAGGGCCGACGGCCCGGAGCTAGTTCGATCACCGCCATACCGGCCAAGACGAGAATGGGGATGAAGTAACGTCCTTGCACGCCTGTGATCTCATTTTGCCCGACCTGCGCGCTCACGAGATACATGGCCGTCATGATCAAGAACGAGCTCGCGACGGCGAGCGCCGAGTACCAGAACCCGCACAGAACGGAGCGCTCTGCGCTACTGCGGGCGCCAAGCTTCCAGACGAACAAGAAGTTGACAATTGGCAAGAGATAGACAAAGACAGGGTGGAGCCACACAGTGAGCCATCCGAACACACCAACCGTCTCAACGTACCGATCAATGATTGACACGATACCCAGAGCATGGACGAGCGCGTGCATGAAGGGGGTTGGATGATGCAGAATCAGGGACATTTGAAGAGAAGGGTGTCCCGCGCCCAAGGACGATGTCATCGTCGAATTCGCGAAGACCAGCCAACCCATGGTGATTCCAAGCGCAACTGCAAGCAGGATCAAATGCGATCGAATCACAGAGGCGACGTTACCCCGACGAAGTAAACCCGGGACAAGCCCCGCGAGGAGCATCGGAGCGTATACGGGTTTCACTGAGCAGAGCACAGCGGCAGCAGCAGCGGCCATTGCCAGTTCACCAATTTTCCAGTTCCCGCGTGTGCTCGCTGAAAACGAGAGTGCGGTGAAGAGCAACGCGCACGAGATGACGGCGGCATCGGGTGAGAGCGAAGCAAACAGATAGAGAGACATCGGCAACAGTCCGACAACCATGACGAGTTCCGCGGCCACGGGCATGAGATAGACGGCGAGCCCGACCAGACCCAGAGCTGCCAGACAGTTGAAGAATCGTCCCAGGTAAAGCAGATAGAGCGGCCCTAATCCGAACCAGCGTCCCACGGCTATTCCAAGGATCTGCGGGACGTAAGGAAGAGGTGAATAGCCGGCCGATCCACGGATTGCGACGAACTGTCTCGCCGATTCATCAAGCGGAATCGATGCCAACTTCGGTGTTCTATCAATCGGCGAAGGAATGGGCGGATACGATATGCCATCTTGTGTAGACACACTCGATTTCACCAGTTCCGGAAGCGAATCCGGCAGAGTTCCGCCGGCGACGCCATTCTGCACCTCGGCGCGCAAATGCAGCTCACTGAGCTGATAGGCCCGGTAGAAATGCTGCACTTCATCAGGCGCCTGGAATGGTGGTGTAAGTAACACCAACGGAATCGAGCCGACCGCGCCAAGGATCAGCATTAGCGTCATGCGTACGATCTTCACGTCGCTTAAAGGCTTTGGGATGTCCATCGCTTGTGTACTCATCGGCAACTCTATCACTCCCGGCGCGGCTTCCGCATCGGCGAAACTCCCGCACCACGAAATGCTTTGATCGGCCGATTCGGGGGGTGGTAGTCTGATGGGGTGCCGTCAGCTATTTACTGTCCGGTCTGCGGGGACCGCCGGGACTTTATACAAGTCTTCGTCCGCGACGCTTTTCCGATTGCGCGTTGTTCCGCTTGTGGCGTGGGGATGACTCAATTACCTGCGGATTTTTCAGCAGCCGGGATTTACGATGAATCCTATTTTCAAGGTGGACAGGCAGACGGGTATTCGGATTACGTCGGCAGCGAGGATGTCTTGCGCGGTGAATTCCACGCCGCCCTTGAGGCTCTCCGAAAAGCGGGATGCAGCGGTGGCAAATTGCTCGAACTCGGATGTGCGTACGGCTTCTTTCTCGCTGAAGCGAGAGCGCATTTCGAAGTCGAGGGGATCGAAATGTGTGAAAGCGCGGTGCGCTTCTGTCGTACACGTGGTTTGGACGTCGAGCAGGGAGCACTCACGGCGGAGTATGTTGACAGCCGCGGGCCGTTTGATGCCGTTGTGATGCTCGACGTGGTCGAACACCTGATGGATCCCGACAGAGCCATGGAGCTTGTACACAAGGCGATGAAGCCCGGCGGCAAGCTGATGCTCACGACGGGGGATTGGGAATCTGGCTTGAGCCGTATCATGGGGAGGCACTGGCGTTTGATGACGCCTCCACAACACACCTTCTTCTTTTCGCCACGCACCATGTCGGCAATGCTGGCGCGAGTTGGGTTTGATGTAGTGGAATGCAGCAAACCCTGGAAAAAGGTCCCGCTCGGACTGACCATTTATCAACTGGGCCGAATTCTGGGCATGAGCCGGCCCCCGCGATTGAGTGGTATTCATTTGGGTATACCGATCAATCTCTTCGATGCATTCAGAGTAGTGGCGATTCGCCGCTGAGATACGCCGCTCTTGCAGCGTTGTCAGCGTGTGCGGCGGTGGGCGATTCTGCCATTGGGCTCTTGTTTGTGCTTGTCTGAAACTGGTCGCGAAAGAGGTCGGCAGCGATTCTCATCGAGTCCGGATCCGCTAGACCTCAGCACCTGGTGTGAACGTCTTTATTTGCGACGCAGTCCGAGAATGCTCAGGAAGAAGCTGCCGCAGACGAACTGCACGCCCAACGTCAGCGAGAATGCAGATGGCATGACAATGCGCAGCAGATGCGCGCTTTCAGCAGCGCCGCAGAGCCCCGTGGCACAATCGGAAACGGCATTGATTGAGCCAGCAAGTCCAAGCGCGATTAACAGGCAACCGGCAAGCAGGCCCGTCTCCAGCGTGATGTAGCGAAAGGCGCGATTGAGACGCGGGTCTTCCGGGAGCAAACCCTCGGAGATGGCGAAGATTTTGGTGAAGACGGCAAAGGCGACAAGCTGAAAGCCCAGGAGCACGAACATGCACGCGTAAAGAAGGGTATGCACGTCAAATCCGATGCCACGGATGAACTGAGGCCCGGGCAGAAGCCAGGCGCATCCAGCCAATCCCAGCATGATCAAGAAAATACCGGGATAAAGGAAAAGCCAGCGCGGGCTGTACATCAGCAAGAAGCGTAGATGCCGCCATCCATCCCGCCACGTGCGCAAATGAGGCGGGCGGCCTCGTCCATCGTGCGCCTGTGTCGTGGGTATCTCGCTAACCTTCATTCGCTGCAGGGTTGCCTTGACCACCATCTCGCTGGCAAACTCCATCCCCGTCGACCGCAAATCCATTCGCTTATAGCTTTCACGCCGGAACCCGCGCATCCCGCAGTGAAAATCTCCGCACTTTGACTTGAAAAACAGCCTGCCCAACCCTGTGAGTACGGGGCTCCCGAGGTACTGGTGCAGAAACGGCATCGAGCCCTTGGCAATGCCGCCGCGGAACCGATTGCCCATGACCAAGTCCTGCCCTGTCCGAAGCTCGGCGAGAAACTGCGGTATGTGCGTCAAGTCGTGGCTCTCGTCGGCATCGGCCATCAACACATACTCGCCTCGTGCCGCTGCGATGCCCCCCATCAGCGCGGCCCCATACCCGCGCGTGGATATCGGCACTACCCGGGCGCCGGCCTCTGCCGCCATCTCCGGTGACCCGTCAGTCGATCCGTTGTCGGCAACAATCACTTCCCCTGAGAGGCCAGCTGTACGCAGCACCTCGAGTGCCTTCTGTACGCGCGTCCTTATCGATTGGCCCTCGTTCAGGCACGGTATCACCACTGACAGCTCGATCTCGCGCACGGCGGGCGCCGGTTCGTGAAACCTGCTTCGGGAGGGAGACTCGGGGATTTTGGAAGTCCGGCTCTTTCCGCCAAGCACCCGGTTCCCCACGGCATGGCGCTCGACGGGCGCAGTCAGCCCAGCAGGTTCCGCTTCGATAATGGTTGCCGTCCCTTGCTTCATGACATACCTTCGATTCTCGCGAATGAGCGTTCTGCCTTCGTGCCTTGGTCAGGCACATACAAGATCGCGGACACCGATGCACTGCGAGGAGCGGTCGCAATCCACTGCCTGGCATATTTGGCCACTTCGTTCATCGCGCGTTTGAGGAGCCCTGTGCCACATGGGAGTAGTACTGTTGAGTCACTTTTCTGCCCGATGCGCCAAACCTGGCTACGCGGGCGATGCCGATCTTGTTGGCGACGAAGCTGAATGTCGTGGCCAGCACGCCGAATCCATATTTCACGCTGCGTTTGAAGTTGATGGAGGAGGCTTCGTCAAAGTATTTGGTGGGGCAGGAAATCTCGCCAATCTTGAAGTGGAAGGCCACGGCCTGGGCGATCATCTGATTGTCGAAGACGAAATCGTCGGAGTTTTCGAGCAGGGGCAGAGTCTCAAGCAACTGGCGTGAGAAGGCGCGGAATCCGGTGTGATATTCGGAGAGCTTGACGCCGAGAAAGAGATTTTGAAACGCAGTGAGGAGGCGGTTGGCTACGTATTTATAGAAGGGCATTCCACCCTTCAAAGCGCCTGCGCCGAGGATTCTGGAGCCGAGAACCATGTCATAGACGCCGCTGGCCACCATACCGGCCATGGCGGGGACCAGCGATGGCGTGTATTGGTAATCGGGATGAACCATGACCACAATGTCAGCGCCGGCGGCGAGAGCTTCGCGATAGCAGGTCTGCTGGTTGCGGCCGTAGCCGTAATTGGCGTCGTGAACGAAGGTTTGAACTCCGAGCTCGCGGGAGAGGACAGCGGTCTGGTCAGAGCTTGAGTCATCGACGAGAATCTTGATGTCCACGACGTCGGATAGTTCCTGGACTGTCTTTTCCAGGGTCTTCTCTGCGTTGTAGGCAGGCATGACGACCGCAATGCGCTTCCCGTTGATCATGGATCCAACTCCTGATAGAGGCTCACACATGCCTGATATCGGCAGTTGAGGCCCCTGAAATCAGCGAGTCAACTGGCTTGGCATGGGGTACGGGGTTACTGTTGCCGGCTGTGTATCCATTTGGACCAGCCAGACCTTCCTGTTGTTGTAGTACTGAATCAACTGCAGATTATCGAGGTTACCCATGTCACTTGCCCATACGACTTTGGAGTGATCGATGTCAGGTGAGTTATAGATCCATTGGTCAAGAGGGTCGCGGTTTTCCGATTGGTGAACGAGGATGAGTTGCTTGCCGGGGAGGCGTTCGAAGTTTGCCGCAATCTGAGCTCGTTCTGTTCCGTAGAGTTCGGGGCCATACCACATGGCAGCCCAGCCGTCGCTTGGCCACTCGGGAACGGTGAGGTGGAGGGGCGTGGTGAGCAATCGCGCGAGTGCGAGCAAGACACAGAGTGAGACGGTGAACCTGACCAACTGCATGCCGACGGGCTTTCGCTCTGGCGCCCAAAGACGGAGGTGGCGCATGGCTTGCAAGCCAATGGCATAGAAGACCGCGGTGTAGCCGGCGACATAGTGGGGGATCATGTAGATCTCAATCATCATTCCGGCCAAGAGGACGAGGACGCACAAAATGAGGAAGCGCATGCGCCGGTCGAGCAGGACGCGGCGAAGCATGATGAGCGGAGGAAGCAGTGCGAAGCCGGCGTAGAAGCGAAGCAATGACAGCACTTTTCTGAAAGAGTAGGAGATGAAGCCGGACGTGTTGTGGATCTTGTTGTAGTACTTGAGTTCGACTTCGTAATAAAAGGCGCGCATCGCCGGATGTCGATAGGGCGGTTCGGGGCGCGGCGATTGCCAGACATAGTAGGGCGCCATGGCATATTGAGCGCGATTGAGTGTGTAGGGGAGCGTGAGCGGGCTGCCGAAGGCGCGGTAGTCGTAGTAGCCCATCCATGCGGCGGCGGCGACGACGAGCGCAAGAGGGACGGCCGCACTGCGAATGAGCACAGATGGGCCAGGGCGATTTTTTCCGAAGAGGGCCCAGCGGCCGAGGACGAATGCAACTGGGAGGCAAAGCAGCAATCCTTCGTAGGGGCGCGTGAACGCGAGAAGGATGATGCCGATGGCCATGAGTAGACCATCTCTCAATCGAACGGTCTTCATGATGCGCGGGAGTGCGCCCAGGACCAAGGCTCCTCCGAGAGCGGTGATGAGGCCGCCGCCGGCGTAGGTATTGATCCAGTAGCTGAAGAGGCCGAGGCGGAGAACGGCGATGAATCCGCCGAGCAGTGCCCACGAAGGCGGAAGCCAGGCCTGGAGCATCCAGCAGATTGCGGCGCACATGAGGGCGCAGGCGAGCAAGAGGCCGAACCAGGGATTTCCGAAGAAGACCTTTCCCGCGGCGAGGACCAGCGCCTGCGAGGGAAAGTACATGGATACGTAGGTAGGCACCATGGAGATGTGGATGGTTTCGAAGTGCGTCCACAGCGCCGGGGTGGGGTTGGTCAAACGGCCGAGGGCGAAGGTTTTGGCTGCGAAGAGGAAGCTGAAATCGTCGGGAAGAAACGGCAGAGGAATGGGGTGAAGGGGAAGCAGGGCGAGGCGGATCAGGAGTGCGGATAGGCCGACAGTGAGTACAGATAGGCCGGGCCTGCGGGCCAATCGTGCGAAGGCACGCTCGATGCGCGAGAACCAGGAGGAACCAAGGCGGGGAGCCAAAAAAGCGACGGCGAAAGCAAAGACGGTGAGTGCGAATTCAATGATCGCGAGCGAGGCGGAAGGTTCGGGGCTGGAGGATACGATCATACCGAGCGCTTCGCCTCTCAAGCAATTTCATCGGGCCGGCGTCTTGAACTGCTGATGAGCCCTGGAGTCACCTGGAGGTGGTCTGGCTGCGTTGACCTTAATCCTGCAGCAGAGTCACCTTGAAGCGGCCGTGGCTTGCGCCGGCATCGAGTACGGGGAAACTGTCGCAGGCAGCGTGTCCGGCTCTACGAGCCAGACTTTCCGGTCAGGGTAATAGCGGAACAACTCCAGATTATTGGCGGCATCCATCTCTCTTGCCCATACGACTTTGGAGGCATCGATGTCAGGTGCGTTGTAGACCCACTCGTCAAACGGCTGGTGCAGCTGCGTGTAGCGGACGATGACGAGCTGCTGGCCTGGTAGCTGCTCCAAGTCGGACGCGACGCGTGCTCGCTCGGTGCCGAAGTGATCTGGTCCATACCATACGAAGTTCCAGTTGGATGCGGGCCACTCGGCAAGGCCGATATGCAGCGGGCCAGCATACATGCGCGCTGCGACCAACAGGAAGCAGAGCACGACCGCGAAGCGAACAAATGCAAGGCCGACGGGTTTTCCTTCTGGCTTCCAGAGGCGGAGGTGGCGCATGGCCTGCAGGCCGATGGCATAGAATGCGGCGGCGAAGGGAGCGAGATAGTGAGGGAGCAGGAAATTCTGAATGACCATGCCCGCTGCCAGAAGGAGCACACACAGGACGAGGAAGCGTATGCGGCGATCGAGAAATACGCGTCGCAGCATGATGAGCGGGACGCAGAACAAAATGCCGGCGTAAAACTGAAAGGCCAGGTAGATCTTCTTCAGGGTGTAGGGGAAGAATCCCGAGAGGGAATGGACATGGGAGAAGAAGTCGAGCTCTCCCTCGTAGTAAAAAGCGCGCAGGGCAGCATGACGATAAGCCGGCTCAGGGCGGGGCGCCTGCCAGACGAAGTAGGGCGCCATGGCATATTGTGCGCGGTCGACTGTGTAGGGCAAGGTAAAGGGACTGCCGAATGCGCGGTAGTCGTAGTAACCCGACCATGCTCCCGCGGCGACGATGAGCGCGAGCGGAAACACGGCACGGCGCAGAAGAACAGCGGGTGCGGGGCGGTTCTTCCCGAAAAGCACCCACCGGCCCAGTGCGATGGCGACGGGAACACAAAGAAGAAGCCCTTCATAGGGTCGGGTGACACCGACAAGAATGATGCCGATGGCAAGCAGCAGCGCGTAGCGAAAACGAGAGGTCTTCATCAGGCGGGGAAGCGCGCCGAGCACAAGCGCACCGCCGAGAGCGGCGATGCTGCCTCCGCCGGTATAAGTATTGATCCAATAGCTGAAGAGTCCGAGGCGCAGCACCGCGATGACTCCACCCAGCAATGCCCAAGTGGGCGGGAGCCATGCCTGGAGCATCCAGCAGAATGCGGCGCACATGATTGCGCTCATGATGAGGAGACCGAACCAGGGATGACCAAAGAGCAACTTACTCGCGGCAAGAAGCAAGCCTTGCACGGGAAAGTACATGCTCATGTAGGTCGGCTTCATGGTTTCGTGGATGGTCTCGAAGTGAACCCACATCGCCGGAGTTGGGTTGGTGAGGCGGCCTTGCAGAAAGGTATTCGAGGCGAGCAGGAAACTGAAGTCGTCGGGGACGAACGGCAAAGGGATTGGGCAAACGGGAAGGATGGCAAGGCGCAAGAGAAGCGCCGAGAGGCCAATGACGAGGACGCTCAGGCTCTGTCTGCGGGCCAGTTTTGCGAAAGGGCGCTCGATGCGGGCGAACCATGAGGAACCAAGCCTGGGAAAAATGAATGCTGCTCCGAACGTGATCAGCGTGAGGCAGCCTTCGATCAGCTGTAACGAAGCAGTATTTTCCTGTGCGGTGGTCAGCAGCATATAGGTTTAATTATGCGATAGGCCGGAATCGGTGAGCCGCGAAGTTGGGCATGAATGCATGGCGACGCCTCAGACTGGTTAAGGCACGGTCTGCGGGCGGCGAGGATAGAGTTTTCATCGGCTAACCCCAACCGATTTCCGGTCAGGGCTAACCGACAGCTGTGCTGATGGCGTTGAAGCGGCTGGTGAGTGCGGAGCCCACATGCTGCATGGAAGCGACCGCGGCCAAGGCGATGAGAGCCACAACCAAGGCATACTCGACCATATCCTGGCCATCTTCGTCGTTCTTGAGTTTGTCTAATTCCAGTAAGAGCTTGAGAACGATGATGTTCATTGTGGCCTCTTTCGATTCGACAAGCGAATGAAACCGCATCGAGCAACCCCAGTTCGATTCCAGATCAGGTTTAGCCGATCGCGTTGCTGATGGCGGTGAAGTGGTTGGCAACCCCGGTAGCCACGCCCTGCATTGTAACGGTGGCGGCGAGGGAAATGAGAGCAACAACAAGGGCATATTCAACCATATCCTGGCCCTCTTGGTTGTTCTTCAGTTCCAGAGACTTTGCATACATTTTGAAAAGCAGATGGTTCATGTGCTTGACCTCCGTGAGTTGGTCTCCCAGCGTCTCAGCCGGGGGGGCACTTGCTCTGGCACAACCGATGTGCCGATCTTGCGAACATGATCGCGACTTGAAAAGGGAAGTCGCGAATTCGTCGTGCATTTCGTGCGACGACTCAGGCTGGATAAAGATCGCAGACTTGATCGCAGCGATTATTTTCCACGAACTTTATCCAGCCTGGGTTGCAAGGGTGAGTCCGTGCGGGTGAGCGACTCTGCCTTGCGCATGTATCGAATCAAGAAGCGAATGAGGATGTCTCGAGCAGCCCCAGTTCGATTCCAGATCAGGGTTAGCCGATGGCGGTGCTGACGGCAGTGAACTGGTTGATGATTGCGGTGGCCACGCCTTGCATCGCAACGGTGGCCGCGAGGGCGATGAGAGCAACAACAAGGGCGTACTCAACCATGTCCTGGCCCTGTTCGTTGTTCTTCAATTCCTGGAACTTTGTATACAGCTTGAGCAGCAATGTGTTCATTGTTGCGTCCCCGTCTCTCGATTTTCCCAGTCATGGGCTGGGAGCTCCCCTTTTACAACAGTCGTGCAATGTCCGCGGTCGCGTTCTTGCGCACAACCGGCTGAGGTCAGGCAAAGTTCAGCCTGAGGAAGAAATGAAGCGCCGCCCAGATCGTTCAAGGGGAGGAGTTATCAAAGGAGCCTACCTGGTCGCAAAAGGGCTATCGAGTCGTCGATCTGTATTCAAGGCAACGAGCAAGTGGGTCAAAGACCGGGAATACGAACACTGAAAGCAGTTTTGCGGTTCGTGAAGCGGGGTTAAAAAACATGGGAGAGCGCGGGGTGGCAAACAGTTTTGCCACTAGCCACTCTCCCAGGACAGAATCAACATACAGCCTCGCGGCGCCCAAACCTTTTGCGGGTAAAGACTAACCGATTGCGGTGCTGATGGAGTTGAAACGGGCGGTGAGGGCAGAGCCCACGCCGGTCATGGCCGCGGTGGCCGCTAAGGCGATGAGAGCAACAACCAGGGCGTACTCGACCATGTCCTGGCCTTCCTCGTTGTTCTTCAACTCTTGGAACTTCACATACAGCTTGAGAAAGAGGTTATTCATTTGAATCGTCTCCGTAGGTTGATTTTTCCAGCTTGAGTGCTGGGCATTGCCCTGGTGCAACAGTGAAGCAATTCTCGCCATCGGAAACTCGCGCTTGGTTCGTGAGTGCCAGCCGAGGACGACCTTGCGGAGCCAATTCCACCCCGACAAGAATTGCGGTAATGCGCGCTCAGCTACCCCATACGATTGCAATAGGCCGCCACAAAGATCATCGTGCCTTGAAGGCAACGTATATTTTTGTTGATGGCCGTGACTACAACCACAAGGCGCAGCGTTGCGGTTCCAGAAGCGGGTTGATAAACGAGGGAGAGGGCGGAGAGGCAATCAATTGTGCCTTAAGCCAATCTCCCCAGAAGTAATAGCGTGCAGGCTCGGGGCGTCCCAACCCTTTTGCGAGTAAGGACTAGCCGATTGCGGTGCTGATGGCGTTGAAGCGCGCTGTGAGAGCTGAACCCACACCGGTCATGGCTGCGGTGGCAGCCAAGGCGATGAGAGCAACAACCAAGGCGTACTCGACCATGTCCTGGCCATCTTCGTTGTTCTTCAGTTCCTGCAACTTCACATAAAGCTTGAGAAAGAGGTTATTCATTTGGGTCGTCTCCGTAGGTTGATTTTCCCAGCCTCGGCCGGGGCACCCACCTTATTGCATCTGGCGTGCCATTCTTTGCCAAAGTTAGTTGTTCTTAAAAATCAAGCACTTAGGAAGTAACTGGTCCTTGACTTAGTGACCGCGGTGTAAACGGCCGTATACAAGGCGATGCGGATAGGTCGGCTTGGTATACATGCACTTTGCGCGGGTTACCGGGAAGAGGGCAGGAAATGCCTAGTAAATCCCGTAACTTGATGTGTGAGATGAGAGAACGGTGAGGATTGGTGCGGTCTTTAGATAACAAGCAGGCTACTTCGATGGCACCTTAATCGGCAACTGGACGCGAAAAATTCAATCACGGCAACTGTTAGAATGGCGCTCATGTCGAATAGAACCGTTGTGCCGGCGGATGCGGCGGCGGCAAAGATCGTAGAGCTGTCGATCGCGGGCGCGAGCGGGTTGGCTCTCGTGATTGTCGCGTTGTTTCTGTGTGTGGCGCCACTGGTGGGGAAGGTGGCGGGCGCTCGCGACTTCG
>Ga0302319_10009193_pt1 | contig 19069 bp, 16 predicted proteins | sample Bog_T0_2_FD_203319 | JGI IMG/M metagenome (GOLD analysis project Ga0302319, IMG submission 203319) | Peat permafrost microbial communities from Stordalen Mire near Abisko, Sweden - Bog_T0_2 | ecosystem: Environmental > Terrestrial > Soil > Wetlands > Peat | place: Sweden: Abisko, Stordalen Mire... | reverse complement strand
CTCCTTGCGGGTCGGCTGCTTCGCGACCTTTGCCGGAGTGGCAGCCTGAGGTGACGCCACGAAGGTCGAGCGAGCGCCTTTCGATCCCAAGACGGATGACGCGGGTGTCTGAGGGCTGGCCGGAGACGGAGCTTTGGCCAGCACGGGCATGCCCATGCCGATCACCAAAAACCCAATCTTATAAATATATCGCTTCATTATCTTTAAGTTGTTGTGCGCGAGCATAATACATATCACTCGCCATTTGCTTTCATGGAGTCTGAGACGCTTGCCGAGGAGAAAACTTTCAGTATTTGAAAGCCCGGCTCAGGTCTGATTCTGGGGAACTGGCCGAAAATCAAGCCGGTTGCCAAGAACATGTATCGCTACTCAGCGATGAGCCGAAAAGTAGACAAACTGATAGATAGGGCAATCTTTTTATTATTATTTTTTACGCATTTTGTATAACTAAAACTTATGCAAGGGGTTCGGGAAGGCCGAAATTTCCCGCTTTTTTGCGGCAAAGCGTGATATACCGATAGCCGCATCATGAATTTACTCGTTACCGGCGGCGCAGGTTTTATCGGCTCGGCCTTGATCCGCTGGCTGCTTTCCGACGATGCCAGGGCCGAACGGGAGCGACTGCAACTTCGTTCCCTCGTGAATCTCGATGCGCTCACCTACGCGGGCAATCCGGCCAATCTCGATTCGGTCCAGGGCCACCCGCTTTACCGTTTTGCGCACGGCGACATCACCGACGGTGCGCTCGTGGAACGGGTCTTTCGCGAGCATGAAATCACCTCTGTGATTCATCTCGCGGCGGAATCGCATGTCGATCGCTCCATCGACGACCCAGGCCAGTTCATTAAGACGAACGTTGAGGGGACGTATCGTCTGCTGGAAACGGCCCGATGCTGCTGGCCGAGCGGAACGGAGAATCGTTTTTTGCATGTCTCCACCGATGAGGTCTTCGGCTCGCTCGAGCTCGAAGACCGACCGTTTTGCGAGAAGACTCCCTACGCGCCGAACAGCCCCTATGCCGCTTCCAAGGCCGCCAGCGACCATCTGGCGCGCGCCTATTTTCAGACCTACGGACTGCCGGTGCTGATCTCCAACTGCTCCAACAATTACGGACCCCACCAATTTCCGGAGAAATTAATTCCGCTAATGATTCTCAATGCGCTTGAGAGCAAGCCGCTCCCCATTTATGGCGACGGACAGCAAATTCGCGACTGGCTTTTTGTCGAGGATCACGCGCGCGCTTTAGTAGCGATTCTTATGAAAGGGACGACGGGCCAGGTCTATACCATCGGCGGGAACAGTGAACTGACCAACCTGGCCCTGGTACGGATGCTCTGCATGGAGTTGCAGGCGCGCTGCCCGCGGACGCAGGGCACTTATGAGGACCTGATCACCTTTGTGCAGGATCGTCCCGGCCATGACCGCCGCTACGCCATCGACGCCTCCAAGGCGCGGCGCGAACTCGGCTGGTCGCCCCGCGAAACGCTGGCCAGCGGCCTCGGGCGGACGCTCGATTGGTACCTCGCGAACCGCGCCTGGTGCGACGCGATCACCCAGGGAACCTACCGCCGCGAACGGCTGGGGTTGAAGGGGTAGGGCCAGGAGATTACGAATGAGGAAAGGGATATGACCTTTAAGCCTATGGCGAAAAACCTTACCTTTATCTTGCGGATTTTTTTCGGGTACGCCCTGCTCAGCATTGGCTGCTTTTTAATGCTGCGTACCATTGTCGGCTACACCGTGTTTAGGGATGACGTCCAATTTTTGGTTCTCAAGCAGGCCTACGTACATAATGAGATTTGGAAAACCGCATTTTACATTCACGTTTTTTCTGCGGTTGTGGCGCTTCTGGCAGGATTCACCCAATTTTCTTCAGAACTCTTGAGGGACAAACCCAAAGTCCATCGCCTGATCGGGAAAATCTACGTGGCTGACATCTTGTTCATCAATTTCCCAGCCGGGTTGATCATGGGTATATGCGCAAATGGAGGACTACCCGGCAAGACAGCATTTCTGCTCCTCGACACACTCTGGTTCTTTTTCACCTGGAAGGCATATGTGTGCGCCCGGAACAGACGATTTGTTGATCACAAAAACTATATGATCCGCAGTTTCGCGCTTACTTTTGCCGCGGTCACACTGCGGACTTGGAAACTTATTCTTTCGAGCATCCTCACCATTGACCTGGCCCAACTCTACGTGATTGATGCGTGGCTGGCCTTTGTGCCCAACCTCGTGATTGCCGAGATCATCATCCGAAAGAACAAGCTTCTGAAAAGGCCTGTTTAACGACCAAAGGTCAGCGTCGAGGCCATGGCCAGCAGGAAGCCGATCGCGACAAAAGTGATCACGAAAACGGAGGTAAATCCAATCAACTTTGATTGGGGTATTTTCTCCTTCCATCGCCTTTGGCAGATGGTATTCGAGACAAAATAGGCACCAAGACTGCAAAGCAGCACGAACACCAACAACATAATAAGGCCAGGCCCCATAATCGTACCTAAAAGAGAACTTACTGTTAGAAGCCTAGATCGGCGGATGGATGGGTCAATGTTTTCGTTCCCTCCCGTGAGGATGTGGAAAGATCGACTTTTCCTCCACCGCCTTAAGGCGGCAACTCCAGGGAAAGGCCCGGCTACGCCTTCGGGACGGGTTTGCGGATGGTGAGGTGAACGTCGCGCAATTGTTTCTCGGAGACGGGCGACGGCGCGTTCATGAGGAGGTCGCGGCCATTTTGCGCCATGGGGAAGGCGATGACTTCGCGGATGCTCGATTCGTTGGCCAGCAGCATAACGATGCGGTCGATGCCGGGGGCGATGCCACCGTGGGGCGGCGCGCCGTAGCGGAAGGCGTTGATCATGCCCGCGAATTCGGTATCGACGGTTTCCTTGGGATGCCCGGCCAGCGCGAAGGCCTTGTACATGATTTCGGGAATGTGGTTGCGGATCGCGCCCGAGGCGATTTCGTAGCCGTTGCAGACGAGGTCATACTGGTAGGCGAAGATGGTGAGAGGGTCCTGTTTTTCGAGCGCGTCGAGTCCGCCCTGGGGCATGGAAAAAGGGTTGTGCGAGAACTCGATGGCCTTGGTCTCGTCGTTCATTTCGTACATGGGATAATCGACGATCCAGGCGAACTTGAAGACATCCTTTTCGATGAGATTGAGCTGCTCGGCGATTTTGACGCGCATCGCGCCGAGGACTTTGGCGGCCTTGGTTTCGTTGGTGTCGGCGGAGAAGAAGATGACGGAAGGCTTATTGTCCACCAATTGTAGAAGCTGATCGCCAATATCTATAAAGAATTTTGCGATTGGACCTGACATTTGCAGGTCATTTGGGTGATTGCTTGGAAGCGCATGATTAGGCTTTTCAAATTTGATATAGCCTAATCCTGCTGCGCCAAACTTCTTCGCTTCTTCCTGCAAGTTGTCGAACCACGAACGGGGTTGGTTAAGGGCTTCAGGTACTGACATTACGCGCACGGTTTTGCCCGCGAAAGCTTTGAAGGCGTGTTTGGCGAAAAGCGGCGTGAGATCCGTGATCTCAAAAGGAATCCGCAGATCGGGCTTGTCGGTGCCGAAGCGGAGGAGCGATTCCTTGTAGGGGATGCGCTGGAACGTGCCTTCGGCGCTCGCATTATGCGGCCACTCGGGTTTGAACTCGGTGAAGAGCGGCACCATCAGTTTTTCGATGGCGGCGAAGACGTCGTCCTGCGTGACGAAGCTCATTTCGACGTCGAGCTGGTAGAACTCGCCGGGGGTGCGGTCGGCGCGGCCATCCTCGTCGCGGAAGCAGGGGGCAATCTGGAAATAGCGGTCGAAGCCGCTGACCATGAGGAGCTGCTTGAACTGCTGCGGCGCCTGTGGCAAAGCGTAGAATTCGCCGGGGTAGAGGCGCGAGGGGACGAGGAAGTCGCGCGCGCCCTCGGGCGAGGAGGAGGTGAGAATGGGCGTCTGGAATTCCTGGAAGCCGAGGTCGATCATGCGGCGGCGGATGCTGGAGATGACCTTCGCGCGGAGCATGACGGTCTTGTGCAGCTTGCTGCGGCGCAGGTCGAGGAAGCGGTACTTAAGGCGCGTTTCCTCGGGCGTGTGGTCCTCGGGGAAGACGTTCATGGGGAGCGGTTCGCACGAGCCGAGGCGGTCGTAGCCCGCGACGTCGAGCTCGATTTCGCCGGTGGCGATGTTGGGATTGAGGGTGCCTTCGGGACGCGGGCGGACGTTGCCGTGGACGCTGATGACGGTCTCCTTGGGGAGATGCGAGAGGGTGTGCTGGAAGTCGGCGGTGGGCGGGATGACGATCTGGGTGATGCCGTAGTGGTCGCGCAGGTCGATGAATAGGACGCCGCCGAGGTCGCGCTTGTTGTGGATCCAGCCCGCAAGGCGGACGGTTTGCCCGGCGTGCGAGGCGCGGAGGTCGTTGCAGGTGTGGGAGCGGTACGGGTTGGCGGACATGGGGCTGAAAAGGTAAAAGGAAAAAATTAAAGGGAAAGGCGGGAAGGCATGGGGGACTAGTTTTAGACAGGATTAACCAGATTAACAGGATTTTTCAGGAGAACCAACGGAGATGGGGGAGGGAAGCATGACCAAATTGAGGAGGAAGGCAGAGGGCGGAAGAAAGTGGCTGGGTTAAAAAGCTATAAGACATCGCAAAGCAATTCCGTCATCCTGAGCGGAGCCGAGGAGAAAATTGTCTCTTGAGGTGAAATGATTTCGAGGCGCAGTCGAAGGACCTTTTTGGCAGGAGAGCGGCATAACCAAGGCGGTATTTAGTTTTAACCGGAGAGGCCCATTGAGTCGTCTGGCCACACGCGGCCGAATCTCCTTTTGAATCGCGAGGTTCCTTCGCTTCTCGCATAGATGGGGAAAAGCGGACAGGTCCTTCGACTACTGCTCGCTGTTGCGAGCCTTCGCTCAGGATGACGGAACCGGAAAGACACGCGCCTTTCTCTGCCCGTCCTCTGCAGCGACCTCTTCAGTCCTCCGTGCGAAAAATCAAAAACAGAATGGGTCAGGACGGAGTCTGACCCTCCAGAAATCGATCACGATCAACGCTCATTTGTTCGCGTGTGGCCAAATTTTTGATTTCGAATCGACCCGATTCGATGTTCGCATCAACGATAATGGCGTGACTGAATTGCCGTTCCTCGGCGTTTTGAAATTGTTTGCCGACCTTGGTGGGTATTAATGGATAATCAACCGTTTTGCCGGAATTGCGAAAGGCCTGGGCAAGCGCCATGGCCTGCGGGCGATAGGCCTCGTCCGCGATGACGAAGTAGTAACTCGCCTGTGCGGACGATAGAGGCTTCCAATTCTTTGACCTCAAAATATCCCCCAGCACCATGTCGCCGATGCCGAAGCCGAGGGCGGGGAGGTCGACGCCGCCGAGGTTTTTGAGGAGGGTGTCGTAGCGGCCGCCGCCGGCGATGGCGCGGAATTCGCCGCTGCGGTCGAAGACTTCGAAGACGACGCCGGTGTAGTAGGCGAGGCCGCGGACGACGGTGTAGTCGCGCTTGACGTAGTCTTGCAGGCCGCGATGGCGCAGGCCGGTTTCGACGGTGTCGAGGCGTTCGCTCTTCGTGCTATTCGCGTCATCTAGAATTGCGAAGACTTCCGGCGCGAGCGGGCCGAGCTTCTCGGCGGTTTTTTCGCGCGGCTCGCGTTCGGATTTATCGATGGCCTGGATGAAGGCGTAGCGCTGATCCTCGGGCACGGACTTGGCGTTCATGAAGTCGGCCCAGAACTGGCGGTCGCTCAGGCGCACGACGAAATCCTTTTCGGTCAGGCCGAAGGCGCGGAGGGCGTCGATGACGAGCGCGATGAGTTCGATGTCGGCTTCGAGTCCGGCCTCGCCGATGATGTCGCAGTTGAACTGGTAATGCTCGCGGCCCCGGCCTTTTTGCGGGCGTTCGTAGCGATAGACCTGGGGGATGGAGAACCACTTGAGCGGCTTTTTGAAGTCCTTGTGCCGCGCGGTGACGAGGCGCGCGAGGGTGGGGGTCATTTCGGGGCGGAGGGCCACTTCGCGGTCGCCCTTGTCCTTGAAGTGGTAGAGTTGCGTGACGATTTCGTCGCCCGATTTTTTGGTGAAGAGGTCGAGCGGTTCGAGGGGCGGGCCGTCGTATTCGACGAAGCCGTAGCGATGGGCGACGTCGCGCCATTTGGCGAAGATGGCGTTGCGAAACGCACAGTCGTCGGGATAGAAGTCGCGGAAACCGGGAAGGGACATGGAGAAGGTAGAGGTAAGAAGGAAGAAGTTGGAAGGAAAGGCAGGGGGAAGGGTAAAGGGAAAAGGGTAAAAGGAAAAAGAGCTAAGAACGGCAAGATGAAAGGCGCTTAAGGTTTGTAGGGATGTTGCTGCAAATACACCCTAACTTTGTCGATTGGTCCGAGCCACTGTGCAATGGCCATGTCACCTTCGCCTGTGATGCTAATCGGAAGCCACTCGCAATCGCCTTTCATCGCCCACCCAACGCAATCCTTGAAGCCGCTCTGGCTATGCACAAGTATCCACTTGGAATTTACTTCATAGAGACCATTGTCGAATGGAGTCAAAATAAGGGCGGGGGGAGGATCGACTAATGAACCTTTGCTCAATAGATCGGTGAGGGTAAAAGTAATTTTCTTGGAAGTCAGTCCTCGATCGCCTTCTTTAACAGAAGTGACCCGGGCCATGTAGACAATATCTGACCTTGATAATGTAACCAAAGTAGGCGGTGCAAATTTATGCGCTTCCGCGTGGATGATCAAAGCAAAAAAGCCGAGCAAGAGATTGAACACATATTTCATGTGATAGAGCTCAATAAGGCAGCCGAATTGAATCTTCGACAGCCTTAGGATGGAGGAGCGGACTAAGCGGCGGAGGCGGTGCCAGCGGAGGGCGCGGCACCGTCGGCGGAAATGGTCTGTGACAGCTTCATGACCTTGGCTTTCATTTCCTTGCCCGCCTTGAACTTGACGACGGCGCGGGGGGGAATGGGCACGTCGTGTTCGGGGCGATTCGGGTTGCGTCCGACGCGGGCTTTGCGGAGTTTCACCTCGAAGACGCCGAAGTTGCGCAGCTCGACGGCTTGGCCGTGGGCGAGGCTTTCGGTGAGGTGGTCGAGGGTGCGCTGGATGACGTTGAGGACGTCCTGTTGCACCATGCCAGTCTCGTTGCTGATGCGGACGACCAGATCGCGTTTGGTTAGATTAGGCATAAACCAGTGCTATTGCGCCAGATGGAGCGAGGATTGCAAGCGGAAAACGAAGATTTCATGCAAATAAGATTTTAAGCCAGTCCCAGGCAGGCCGAAAGAGGCTGCCCCGGAGGGTATTTCATAACCGCCCTTTCTAAGAGGTAGACACCGCTTGCAAACGATTCCCCGGTGTCTACAGGCTGCCACTAAGGAGGCTACGAGACGGTTACTTCTCAAACCAACGGCTTGACGAGAATTTTCGAGTTTCGGCCATTGGTCTCGTATTTTTCGCGGCGGCTGGTAGGCAAGTCATTGGGCGAGCCGTCTTTATAGCCTCCCTTTTGCTGGAAGTAGTTGAAGGCGCGGGTGGAGAGCAGAAAGATCGTTTTGACGCCCTTTTGTTTGGCAGCATCCTCGGCGAAGGTCATCAATTTCTGGCCGATGCCCATATTTTCGTGCGCGCCGCTGACGGAGAGGCAGGCGAGTTCGGCGGTTTCGCCGCCGGGTTGGACATGGAGCGCGACGCAGCCGACGATGTTGCCGTCGATCAGAAACACATAATAGTCGTTGAGTTGCGCGAGGATGTCGGCGCGGCTGCGCTTGACGATTTCCTCCTGCTCGACCGATTCGCGGATGAGGTTACGGATGGAGCGGACGTCTTTCTTGAGGGCGCGGCGGACGGCCTGGTATTCGTTGGCGTAGATCATGGTGCCGACGCCTTCGTTGGAGAAGATTTCGGTGAGCAGCGCCTCGTCGACCCGGCCATCGATGACGTGGACCCGGCTGACGCCGTTGAGGCAGGCGCGGATGCAGTGCTCGAATTTGGAGACCATGTTGTCAGGGATTTCGGCCTTGTGCTTTTTGAAGAATTCCTCGGCCTCGGCGACGGAAAGCTGGCTCGCCTTCTGGCCGTTTTTGGAGAAGCCGTTGCGGTTGGTGACAAAGATAAGCTTGGAGGCCTTGAGGGCCTCGGCAACTTCGAGGGCGACGCCATCGGAGTTGACCCGGAAGGTGCGGCCGTCGCCGTCAAAGCCGAGCGGGGCGATGACCGGGATGACGCCTTTGTCCAAAAGCTGGTTGAGGAATTCGGTGTCGACGCGTTCGACTCGTCCCGTAAAGAGCCGGTCGATCCCGCCGACGATGCCGTAAGGATGGGCGATGACGGCGTTGGTATAAGCAGCGCGCAAATCGTTGGAGGCGAGGCCTTCGAGGACCTCGTGGGTAATCCGGTTGGCGGCGGTAAGGGCAAGTTTGAGGGTTTCCTCGTCGGTGATGCCGGTGCCGTCGGCATTGCTGATGGGGATTTGGGATTGCCTGGCGAGTTCCTCGATCTGATGGGCGGCGCCGTGGACGATGACAAGCCGGATGCTGAGCGAGCGGAGAACCGCGAGGTCGAGCATGAGATTGGGGAAATTGTCGTCGGCGATGATGGTGCCATCGAGGGCGATCACGAAGGTCTTTTCCCGGAAGCCGGGAATGTAGGTCAAGATGCCGCGCAGGTCGGAAACTTTCATGGAGAAGGGGGGACACTAGCCTGTTCAGTGGAAACCTTCCAGCTTTCTCAAGAGGTTGGAATTAATCGTTCGAAAAGGAGTGGCTAAAACGGGCAGAAGACATAAAAAAGATCACAAAATGATTTTGATCTGTTGCTTAAGCGAGCATTATGGGAATTAACTATATCTGTTTGAATTAGGGTATCCCGCAACGCATCGCCAAAGTAGAAGAGGAAGAATGAAAGTTGCCTATTTAACCAACGCCCGTCCGGATGACCGTTCCGCCTGGTCGGGGTTGAGTTATTATATGCGGCGTAGTCTCGAAATGGCGGGATTGGAAGTGGAGGTCATCGGCTCAATGCCTTTTCCTGCGGCATTTTGGGCGGAGCGATTTGCCCATTTGGCCGCGGAGCGGACGGGACGCGTGCGACGGCATATCTGGACTTATGAGCCTCGAGTGATTCGAGAATACACCCGCCAGATCGAGAGGCGTCTGGCTGCCTCTTCTGCCGAAGCCGTTTTCAGCTCGGGCACGATGTTGATCAGCCAGTTGAAGACGACGCTGCCGGTTTATTTTTGGACGGACGCCACCTTTGCGCGGATGATCAATTATTATTTTCACGACAAGAAAATCACGGAGGCGACGTTGCGTAACGGTGACGAGCTGGAACGCGCCGCGATCGGCAAGGCCAGCCACGGTTTTTATGCCTCGTCGTGGGCGGCGGAAAGCGCGGTGCGGGACTATCAGGCATCGCCGGAGCGCATGCACGTCATCCCGATGGGAGCCAATCTTCAGCCGGAACCGACCCAGGATGAAGTCACGCGATGGATTGAAAAAAGGCCCATGGAGCCGTGTCGGTTTTGCCTGATCGGTGTCGATTGGGTTCGCAAAGGGGCCGATCTGGCGCTGGCCACGGTTGAATACCTCACGAAGCAGGGTATGCGTTGTGAACTGACCATCGCCGGTTGTCCGGTGCCTTCGGAGGTGGTGCTGCCGCCTTACGTCAAAGCGATTGGGTTTATCGACAACACGCAACCGGAGGGCCAGGCGCAAATCCGCAAACTGATTTCCGAGTCGCATTTCCTGATCGTACCTTCGCGCGCCGAGTGCTACGGCCTGGTTTTTGCGGAGGCGAGCGCGCATGGCGTTCCCTCGCTGGCGTCGGATACGGGGGGAATTCCCACGGTGGTGCGCAACGGCGTGAACGGCTTCTGCGTTCCCCTCGGTCCCCGGTTGGTGCACGACCTGGCGGCGCGGGTGATGGAGTTGATGTCGGACCTGAACAGATACCGGGCGCTGGCCCAGTCGTCCCACGAGGATTACGTTTCGCGCTTGAATTGGAAGGTGAGCGGCCAGAAAATACGCGCCATCATGGAAAAGAACGCGTAATTATGGCCGGGCCGAATTTCGTTTATTTTGATTTGGAAACCCAGAAGAGCGCTGCTGAGGTTGGCGGCTGGCATAATAAACGCGCAATGAAGGTCGCACTCGGTGTGACCTACAGCACGCAGCGCGGCACGTATGAAATTTATCGTGAGGAGGAGGTTTATGCGCTTTTGCAGGAACTTCAGCGCGCCGACCGGGTTATCGGCTACAACGTGGTCGATTTCGATTTTGAGGTGCTGGCGCCTTATGCCGTTTTCGATTTGAGCCAGGTTCCTGTGCTCGATCTCATGCGCGATGTGGAAAAGACGATCGGGATGCGGGTGGGACTCGACGCGATCAGCGAGCAGACCCTGGGTTGCGGCAAGACGGCGGATGGGATGGAGTCGCTAAAGTGGTGGAAGGAAGGGAAGCTGGGCAAGATCGCCGAGTATTGCTGTTACGACGTCAAGGCGACGAAGCTGGTGCATGAGTTCGGCCTGCAGTACGGCTGCGTTTTTTATTTCAGCAAGAAGACGCAGCGCCGTGAACGGGTACCGGTGAATTGGTAGAAGTCCTTACTCGCCGATATAGGGGTGCTTGGGGCCGCCAGGATCGGCCTTGGGCCGGAGCTTTTTAAGAAAGGGCAGATATTTATCGATGGGGACTTCAATCTCATCCCCGCGCAATTCGACTTTGAGGCCGACAATCTGTTCGAGCGCCTCGGCAATTCCTTCCTGCAGCAGTTTGAGGCAGAATTTGATGGGTTTCGGTCGCGCGGGCAGATTGATGACCAGGCTTTGACCGCGCACGCCCGCCTCGGCGCGGGAGAGGACGGAGACCTTGAATCGCTCGTAGGAATAATAGCGCATGACTTCGCCGAAGCCGGGCAGTTTGCGGTCGACGATTTCCATGGTGACGTCGGGAACGATGTCGCCATGCGCGGGCCCGGTCCCGCCGGTGGTGAGGACGAGCGCGCACTTTTCCGTGTCGCACAAACGGATGAGCGCGGCGCTGATTTGCTGGCGATCATTGGAGACATGAAGCGAAAAGAATTGAATGGGCGTGAGGAAAATGGAGGTGATGACGCGCTCGATTTCCTCTCCAAGTTTCTCCTGCTTTGCGCCGGCTGCGACGGCGTCGGTCAGGGCGATGTATCCGATTTTCATTTTGGGTTTTCTTTCCTGGTGTGTCTTGCCAACTGGCAGGCCAATTGAACGGCGGCCAACATGCTGCGGTGGTCGGCCTTGCCTTGGCCAGCGATTTCCAGCGCGGTGCCATGATCGGGTGAGGTGCGGATGATCGGCAAGCCGAGCGTGACGTTGACACCGGTCTCGAACGCAACGAGCTTAAACGGGATCAGCGCCTGGTCGTGGTAGGCGCAGATGACGGCATCGAAGGCCTTCTTCTGCACGGCGTAATGGAAGATCGTGTCGGCGGGCAAATGACAGAGGACGATTTTTTCTGCGCGCAGCTTACGGCAGGCCGGGGCGACGATGCGCTGGTCCTCGTCGCCAAAAAGACCGTTTTCACCCATGTGGGGATTGACGGCGGCAAAAGCGAGGCGTGGTTTGGTATAGCCCCGTTGCTGGAGAAACTGCCGCATGATTTGCGTCACGTAGATGATCCGTTTGGCGGTGAGTTTTTTGAGTGCCTCACGCAGGGAGCAGTGATTGGAGCAGAGCGCGACGGTGAGCTTCGGGTCGGTCAGGACCATGACGGCCGCATCGTCGGGCAGGCCGCAGGCGCGCGCCAGAAATTCAGTCTGGCCGGCGAAGCCGGGCTGAATCCGGGAGATGGCAAGCTTATGCACCGGGCTGGTGACCATGGCGGCGAAACGCCCGCTGCGACAACCTTGGGCCGCTTCGCCGAGCGCCCGCAAGGCCGCGCGGGCCGAGGTGCGCGAAAGTTTTCCGGGATGGATGCCCCGGCCGCTTTTTTGTCCGAGCACTTCGTAGCGAAAGCCCCTGGGGAGACGGGGATCGCGCAGGGTCCTGGCGACGACTTCAGGTCCGATGCCGGCGGGATCGCCGAGGGTGAGGGCGATGGTGGGGAAGTTCTTCATTTTTTTGGAGGACACCGACAGGCATGCCTGCAGGCTTGTCCCTGACTAGGAATGGGTCAGGCCGGAGGCTGACCCACCCGATTAAAGGAACATCTTGATGAACGCTTTGGCGCGCAGGCTGTCGAGCCATTGCTGTTGCCGCACCTGGCTTTCTTCGTTCATCACGGTCTGCTCGATTTGGGCGCGCACGTCCTCGAGCGGAGTCATGGCCGATTTTTGGCGATCCTCGACCTGAACGATATAATAGTAGCCATCGGATGTCGTGATGACGTCCGAGTGCTGACCGGGCTGGAGCTTCGAAATGGTCTCCCAGAGATCGGGGCGGATGGCGGTCTTGCCATTTTGCGTCACCCAACCGAGTTCGCCGCCGTCGTCCTTGTTTCCGGCCTCGGAATAAGACTTGGCCAGGTCGGCAAAATCCTGGCCCGTGTCGAGCTTGTATAGAATTTCATTGGCGATTTCCTCCTGGGGATCATAGGTGATCTGCTTGCCGTCCGGGCCGGTTTTTTGGGAGGGGAAGAGCGACTTGCGCAGGACGATGGTGCTGACTTTAATTTTTTCATCCTGCTGGAAGAGACGCAGGTTTTGCTGGTAATACTGCTCGATCTGGTAGGGCGAGACGAGGACGGTCTGGTTGACGTTTTTGTTGCGCATGTAGCCGACGATGGCGTTGTCCTGGATTTCGTCCTTATACTTTTGCATGGTGACGCCCCGTTCGTAGAGCGTCTTGATAAAGGCGACGCGGTCGCCGCCATATTCGTTGCGGATGATGTCGTCGATGCGTTCGCTGGTGTAGGTTTCGGGGATGAAGCCACCCTGGGTCTTGAAGTCCTGGATAATGAGCTCGCGATCAATGAGGGCCTTGAGGACGTTAAGCTTGGCCTCTTTCACGCGTTGGAAGAGCTCCTCGCCCTGGAGGTTTTGGCGCAGGAGCTGTTCGGTTTCGGCGACCTGCTGATTGATCTGGACGTAGGTGATGACCTTGTCGTTGACGACGGCGGCGATGCCGTCGGCCAGCAACTGCGCGTGCGCGGCGGGGACCAGGCAAAAAGCCATCACGGCCCACATGAGTAAGTGGACCGGGACGAGTAACCGAAGGTGGACAGAACGCCGCACGACCTCTAGGGCGAACTTCTCAAAGAAACGATCCATGAAATAATTTCCCTCAGCTTAGAAATTGCGTCGCGGGCGGTCAAGCGGGGAAACTTGCCGCTTACCATGATGTAATCCTGTCCCTGTTGAAACATCAGCTTGTCTTCCTGCGTTTCGACCACGCGGATGCGCGCGGCGGATGCGGCGATTTTGATTTCGGTGGCGAGCAGCAGATGCTCGACCGGCAGGGGCCAGGGGCCATGGCGGTCGCGCCATTCGAGCCGGAGTTTTTCGAGGTCCGCCGCGCTGTTGGCCTCGGCGATGCGGCGGTAGCCTTCCATCCGCCAGCGGCTTTCGGGCAGATAGGCGCGGGGAAGGAAGGCGCCACTTTTTCCGGTGGTTTCATCCGCATCGTTTTCCTGCCAGACGAGGAAATCGAGCTGCAATTTGGTTTCGACAAGGCGCCCCGTCTTTTCGCCCTTCATCCGCGCGACCGCCGTTTTAAGCAATTGGCAGTAGAGATCGAAGCCGACGGCGGTGATGTGGCCGCTTTGCGCGGTGCCGAGCAGATTGCCCGCTCCGCGAATTTCGAGATCGCGCATGGCGATCTTAAAACCAGCGCCGAGCTGGGAATATTGTTTGATCGCGGAAACACGCTTTTTCGCATCGCCGACGGTCATCAAATGGCGCGGGAGGAAAAGATAGGCATAGGCCTTGTGCTGGGCGCGACCGACGCGGCCCCGCAGTTGATAGAGATCGGCGAGGCCGAAGCGGTCGGCGCGGTCGATGATGATGGTGTTCGCGTTCGGAATATCGAGGCCGCTTTCGATGATGGTGGTCGAGAGCAGAACGTCGGCTTCACCGGCGACGAAGCGGCCCATTACGTCCTCGAGTTCATCGGGGTCCATCTGGCCGTGGCCGACGACGATGCGCGCCTTGGGCACGAGGAGCTTGAGTTTTTGCGCCACGTCCTGGATGGAATGAATCCGGTTGTGGAGAAAATAAATCTGGCCGTTACGGGCCATCTCGCGCTCGATGGCCTCGCGGATGACGCGCTCGTCGTAGGGCGCGACGATGGTTTCGACCGGATGCCGGTTGGGCGGGGCGGTCTCGATGGTGCTCATGTCGCGCGCGCCGGTGAGCGAGAGATAGAGGGTGCGGGGAATCGGCGTGGCGGAAAGCGTGAGCACGTCGACGAGGCGGAAGAGCTGTTTGAATTTTTCCTTCTGCTTGACCCCGAAGCGTTGCTCTTCATCGACGACGACGAGGCCGAGGTCTTTGAATTTGATGTCTTTGGAAAGCAGCCGGTGGGTGCCGATGACGACGTCGACCGAGCCATCGGCGAGTCCCTTGATGGTCGCGCGCTGTCCCTTGACTGATTGCAGGCGACTGAGGCAATCGACGCGGACGGGATAGGCCGCATAGCGTTCGCGGAGGTTTTTCCAGTGTTGCTCGGCCAGGATCGTCGTTGGGACGAGAAAAGCGGCCTGCTTGCCTTCCTGCACGGCCTTGAAGACGGCGCGGATGGCGACCTCGGTCTTGCCGAAACCGACATCGCCGCAGATGAGCCGGTCCATGGGCCGCTTGCTTTCCATGTCCCGCTTCGTTTCCAAAATGGAGCGCGCCTGGTCCTCGGTTTCCTCGTAGACGAAGGCCTCCTCAAATTCGCGCTGCCAGGCCGTGTCGGGCGGATAGGCATGGCCGGGCAGCGCATCGCGTTCGGCCTGGACGCTGAGCAGTTGCGCCGCGTAATCCATGACCGCCTTTTGCGCGGAAATCTTGGCCCGCTCCCAGCGCGAACCTCCGAGGGTGTCGAGCGGCGGATGACGGCGACCCACCCCGACATATTTCGTGACGAGATAGGATTGCTCGACGGGGACGTAGAGCTTGCTCATCTCGGCAAATTCGAGCACGAGGACTTCCGCGCCGGTCGCCGCGCCAACCTGGGCGGGAAGATTGGTCACGCCTTTATAAAGCGCGATGCCGTGATGGAGATGCACCACGTAGTCGCCGTCCTGGATTTCGGTGAAGTCGAGCGCCTGATGCTGGCTGCGCAGGCTGACGAGCCGTTCCTGCTGCCGCAACGCGCGCAGGGTTTGGTAGCGGCCAAAAATCTCGGCGTCGCTCAGGACGACGAGTTTTCCCGCCGGCCAGACAAAGCCGCGCAAGAGAGGGCGCAGAAGGAAAGTGATCGCCTCGACCGGGATCCGGGCTTCGGCAAGAATTTCCTGAAGCCGCTTTTGCTCGCCTTCGTTGTTGCAGAAGATGGCGACTTCCCAGCCCTCGGCCAGCCAGTCGCGCAAGTGATCGAGAAAGAGTTCCTGCCGGTTTTCCTGGAGGATGAAGTCGCCGCGCGGGGCATGGAGAAAGTCGTGGGAGAAAAAGTCATCAGGTAGCCGCCGCTGTCCCAGCGGCGGAGACACCTCCAAGGCAACGTCCGACTGATCCGCCGCTGGGACAGCGGCGGCTGCCTCCAACTCAACCGTCACAAATCCCTTCGGCAAATAATCGCGCAAGAGAGCGGCTTCCTTCGCGCTGGTATTCAATCCCGGATGGGCGAGGCTGATCTCCGCCGTTTTGAGCGTCTGCACGGAGCGCTGCGCATCGACATCAAATTCGCGGAGTGAAATCAGCTCCTCGTCTTCCCACTCGGTGCGCAGGGGACGTTGGGCGTCCCACGAAAAGACATCGACGACCGCGCCGCGCACGCTGAACTGGCCGCGGCCCTGTACCTGCGCCTCGCGGGTATAACCCGCCTCTTGTAATTGATTCAGCAAGGCTTCGCGGTCGAGGTGGGTGTTTTTCACCAGCTTGAGACGCTGCCCTTTGAGCACATCGGGCGGCGGAAGGGCCTGCTCGCTCGCGCGGGGCGTGGCCAGGACAATGCCATGAAAGCCCGAGGCGAGTTTGCCCAGGGAGGACAACCGCTCTGCCGATGCTTCCGGATCGGGCAGCGTCTCGGCGGTGGGTGCCTCGATCTGCGGAAAGAAAAGATGCGGGGCGTCCCAGGCTTCGAGGTCGTTGGCCAGTTCCTCCTGGGCCTTAACGCCGGACGCAAGGGCGAGAAAAGTCTGCTTCGGATCAAGGCGCGCGAGCGCGGCCAAGACAAACGCCTGCGCCGAGGCCGGGAGGTGCCCCAGGGAAAGGGGCCCAATATTCGTAGCGATCTCCTTGAGCGCGGGAGCATTCATCCAGCGCTGGAAGGTCTTCTCAAAACGGGAACTCATGGCAACAGGGGCGGTCTACCAAGTTGCCCGAACCTCCCGGCGAAGCAAGAGTGCTCCGCAAGGCTTGCCCGGCACGGCCTGTGCGGCTAAAGAGGGATATGTCCCGCACGCGCATGTTGATTATTTCCTTTTGGATCTTCATCGGCTGCATGCTCCTCTGGCAGTTTTACCAGTACGATCAGGGCTTGACGCAGGAAGCGATTGAGCATCCCAAGCAGGAGCATTTCTGGTTTACGAATTCCGTGGCGAATGCCTCCGCTCCGGTGGCCCCGTCCCAGCAGCACATCGATGGGCCGAATGTTCAGCAGGTCGGGTTTGAGGTTCAGAAAAACACGCCGAATTCGGCAAGCTTCACCTGTCTCGTCACGTTGAAGAACGTGGGCAATGCCAAGGCCGTGGGCGTGCAGGTGAATGTTCGCCCCTTTCGCGGCATAACCATGGGAGATGTCGATGCCGGTCATGCCAAGACGGCACAAATCAAAGACAGCGACCCGCTGGCGCAAATGGGCACGTGGGTTACTTTTCCCGATCTGGGCCCGGGCGAAGCGAGCACGCAAAGCGCGGTTTTTACCATTCAATCGGCCTACGATCCGGGGACCAATCCGAACCCGGAAATTCTTTTTCAACCCGAGAAAGGTCATTAAGCTGATTCAAGGCCATGAGTTCCCGAAAACGTGTTGTCATTCTTGGCTCGACCGGCTCGATCGGCGAGAGCGCCCTGAAGGTCGCCCGCGATATACCGGATCGCATGGAAGTGGTGGGCCTGGCAGCGGGCCGCTCCGCGCAGGCGCTGCTGGCGCAGGCTGCGGAATTCAAGCCCCGCGCGGTGGCGCTTTATGATACGGCGGAGCTTGAGGCGATTCGCGGACAGCTGCCCACCGGCACCGCCTGTCACGGCGGGGCGGAGGGGCTGATCGAACTGGCGACGATGCCCGAGGCCGATATGGTCTTGATTTCCATCGTGGGCACGGCCGGTCTCGCGCCGGCTTTGGCGGCGATCCGCGCAGGCAAGGACATCGCCGTCGCGAGCAAGGAAATCCTCGTCATGGCGGGGGAGGAAGTGACCCGTGAAGCCGCGAAGCACAAGGTCGCGATCCTGCCGGTCGACAGCGAGCACAACGCCATTTTCCAGTGCCTCAACGGCGAGCCGACGCGTCACATCCGCCGTCTGATTCTCACCGCCTCCGGCGGGCCTTTCCGTAAAACACCCGCGTCCGAATTGGCCAGGGTGACGCCCGAACAGGCGTTGAAACATCCGACGTGGAACATGGGCCGGAAGATCACCATCGATTCGGCCACGCTGTTCAACAAGGGTCTTGAGATGATCGAGGCGCGCTGGCTCTTCGGCGTACCGATGAGCCAGGTCGATGTGGTCGTTCACCCGCAGAGCATCGTCCACTCGCTGGTCGAATTCGTCGACGGTTCGCAACTGGCGCAACTGAGCCACTCCGACATGTGCTTCCCGATCCAATATGCGGTGACCTATCCCGAGCGGCTGCCGAACCGGCTCAAGCCGCTTTGCCTCGCGACGATGGGATCGCTGACCTTCGAAGCGCCCGATCCGCAAAAATTCCCCGCGTTGCGACTCGCTCGCGAAGCTGGCACGACCGGCGGCACGCTGCCCGCGGTATTGAACGCGGCGAATGAGATCGCGGTGCCTGCTTTCCTCGACGGAAAGATCCTTTTCCCCGCCATCTGGCACACCGTCGAGGCCGTGATGAAGCGGCACCAGCCGGTCGAGCATCCTAGCCTCGACGACATCCTCAAGGCCGATGCGTGGGCCCGCGCTGCCGCGCAGGAGGAAGTTGCCAGCCACGCCATCGAGTGTCCTTGAACTAAAAGGCGCGGCCTACACGGTTGTCATCATCGACGGGTTGCCACGACGAGCGGGCTGAATCATAGTTGGTGCGTTCATGCACCTCTGGATCGCGCTCATCGTTCTCTTTTGCCTGTCGGAAAATTTCGGCGTCGCTGCGCTTGTCGTTTATTTGCTCCGACGACGCCCGCCGTCGCCACGCTGGTTGGAGCTGGCCGCGTTCGGCTGGGCTTTTTTGATGAGCGGTATTTTTTTGCTGGAGGTTTTTGAACCCTCCTCCTGGAAAGCGTTCATGCGCGACTGGTTTTACCTGCCCTTTTCCATCGAGATGGTTTGGAACGTCCTTTTGTTGCAGATGGTCTGCCCGGCCATGATTCTCGCCGCCTTGATCGTGCCGCGGTTCCGCCCGTTGGCGCGAGTCGTTCCGGCATCTCCGGAGGGCATGTCGCGGCGGAAATTTCTTTACCTGGTCGGCTACGGGGCCGTCCCGGCGGTGGCCATCGGGATGGGAGTCCATGGCGAACTGACCCGCCGGGACCTGCGCGTCCGGCAATTCCTCATCCCGATTGCCGGTCTTCCCCCCGAGCTGGAAGGTTTCACCATTGCGCACGTCAGTGATCTCCACTCCGGCCTTTTTGTCGGGCCGGACCGCCTGAAGATCATGAGCGACATGACCAACGACCTGAAGGCCGATCTGGTTGCCATTACGGGAGACATCATCAATCGCGAGATGAGCGAGTTCCCCGTGGCGCTCGCCGCGATCCAGCGCCTTAAAGTTCCCCATGGCGTCTATCTTTGCGAGGGCAATCACGATGTGATCCCCGGCGACGGCCTCGTTGT
>Ga0302319_10009192_pt1 | contig 19069 bp, 13 predicted proteins | sample Bog_T0_2_FD_203319 | JGI IMG/M metagenome (GOLD analysis project Ga0302319, IMG submission 203319) | Peat permafrost microbial communities from Stordalen Mire near Abisko, Sweden - Bog_T0_2 | ecosystem: Environmental > Terrestrial > Soil > Wetlands > Peat | place: Sweden: Abisko, Stordalen Mire... | reverse complement strand
ACTCTTTTGGTCGGGAGCAGCGTTGTGGCTGCCGGGCAAGGCTCGCTGAGCATTGCACCGGCAGCCCCGCCTTGCTCGCGACCAAAATAGTTTGTTGCGCCGGCCATCGTAGTTTTTCAACACCCTGTTAGAGCCCATTTTGGGCGGATTCCCAAAACGCGCCGGAAGCTCCCGTTACAGCCGTATCCGGCGAAGGCGCAGGGAATTCGAGACGACCGAGAGCGAGCTCATGCTCATGGCCGCCCCGGCGATCATGGGGCTGAGGAGGACGCCGAAGACCGGATAGAGCGCGCCGGCCGCGATCGGAACGCCGAGCACGTTGTAAAAGAAGGCAAAGAGGAGGTTCTGGCGGATGTTGGCCATGGTGGCGCGGGACAGCCGGATCGCCTTGGCGATGCCGCGCAGGTCCCCCTTCACGAGGGTGACCCCGGCGCTCTCCATCGCGACGTCGGTCCCTGTCCCCATGGCGATGCCGACATCGGCTGCCGCGATGGCCGGGGCGTCGTTGACGCCGTCGCCGGCCATGGCGACGACCGCACCCTCCTTCTTCAGCGCATTCACACGGTCGATCTTTCCCGCGGGCTCCACCCCGGCCTCGAATCGGTCGAGCCCCAGGTCCCGGGCCACCGCTCCCGCGGTCAGGGCATTGTCGCCGGTCACCATGACCAGGCTGATGCCGAGTCCGTGCAGGAGGCCGATGGCCTCGCGGGACGACTCCTTGACCGGGTCCGCGACCGCGAGCAGTCCGGCCGCCTTGCGGTCGATCGCGATGAAGAGCACCGTCCGGCCCTGCGCCTGGAGCACGGCCGCGTGCTTCTCCAAGGCTGCATCGGCCGCCACCCCCTCCGATGCAAGAAACCCGGCCTTGCCGGCGAGGACGGCCCTCCCGTCCACCGAGCCGGCGATCCCGGCTCCCGTCACGGACCGAAAATCCGTGACCGGACTGAGCTCCAGGTGCCTCTCCCCGGCTCCCCGCACGATGGCGGCCGCCAGGGGATGCTCGGAGGCCCGCTCGACCGAGGCGGCGAGCTGGAGGACCCTCGTTTCGTCCGACGGAGAGGGGCACCACACTTCGGTCAGGCGGGGCTTCCCCTCGGTGAGCGTGCCGGTCTTGTCGAGGACGAGGCACGTCACCTTGCCGAGCCTCTCGAGGGCGCCCGCGTCCTTGACGAGCACGCCCGCCTGCGCACCGCGCCCCACCCCGACCATGATGGACATGGGCGTGGCGAGGCCGAGGGCGCACGGGCACGCGATGATGAGCACGGCGACTGCGTTGACCAGGGCGTACGCCAGGCGCGGCTCCGGCCCGAACAGGTACCAGAGCACAAAGGTGGCTACGGCCGCCGCGGCGACGGCCGGCACAAAGAAGCCGGCGACCTTGTCGGCCAGGCCCTGGATGGGAGCCCGGCTTCGCTGCGCCTCGGCGACCCTATGGACGATGCGCGCCAGCAGCGAATCGGCCCCCACCTTGTCGGCCCGCATGATGAAGCTTCCGGTGGCGTTGACGGTGCCGCCGGTCGCCGTGTCGCCGGGTGCCTTCTCGACGGGAAGCGACTCGCCGGTGATCATCGACTCGTCGATGGACGAGGAGCCCTCGAGGATCACCCCATCGACGGGAATCCTTCCGCCCGGGCGGACCCGAAGCCGGTCGCCGACCGCGACTTCGGCAAGAGGCACCTCGATGTCGCCCTTTTCGCCCACCCGGAGGGCCGTGGCGGGCGCCAGGTTGAGCAGCGCCTTGATCGCGCTCGAGGTCTGGGAGCGGGCCCGAAGCTCGAGCACCTGCCCGAGCAGGACGAGCACGACGATCACGGCCGCCGCCTCAAAGTAGACGTCCACCACCCCGTGCATTCTCATGGCCATCGGGAACAGCCCGGGCAGGAGGAGCGCCGCCGCGCTGTACGTCCAGGCCGCACCCACCCCCAGCATGATCAGCGTGAACATGTTCCAGTGTCCGGTCCTGAAGGAGCGGGCGCCGCGGACAAGGAAGGGCCAGCCGACCCACCAGACGGCGGGCGTTGAAAGGATGAACTGAATCCACCGGCTGGCCGTGGAGGCTCCCACCCAGGCCAGCGCAGGAACGAGATGCGCCATCGCGAGCGCGAAGACGGGGAGGGCCAGCGCCGCGCCGATCCAGAACCTCCGGGTCATGTCGGCCAGTTCCGCGTTGGATCCCCCGTCCTCGCCCGCAAAGGCCGGATTCTTCTCCAGCGCCATGCCGCACACCGGGCAGTCGCCCGGCTTGTCGGACTCCACGCCCGGGCACATGGGACAATAATACGCCGAGGATTTCGGGGTCGGGGGGCCGTGCATTTCAGCAGGGTGCATTTCAACAACCGGTCAGGGTTTCACGTTCACGTTGAAGCTGACCTCGCCCGAACCGCGCGCGCCGTCGTATTTGAGCTGCCCGGTCCAGTCCCCAGCCATCGCGGGTTCGATCTTCGCCCGGTACCGTCCGGCCCCTCCGGCTGGTGAGATAGTGCTTCCCGAATGCATGGCCATTCCAGGCATATTCATGTCCAGGTCGAATTTTACAACGCCCGGGTCGACCGGCCCACCGGTCGAGGCGTCGCGGAATTCTATCAGGACTTCGTTCGGAGCCATCCGCAGGCCGCCTTCGGGATTGGAGAACCCGACCTTGAGCCCGTTCACCGCGGCCGTCGCGAAGGGCGGATTGCGGGAAACCTCCGCAGCCGCGGTCGGCCCGGGAGTCCGCTGCGACCACCAGAAGAGGCCCGCCCCGGTGGCGAGGACAAGCGCCAGCCCCGCGACCCAGGGAAGATTGGATCGAGGGATCCGCCCGGCCTGCGCGGAGGACGCGCGGGTTTCAAGGCCATTGGGATCGGTCAGATGACGGCGTCGCCAGAGCATATAGATGGTGGGATAAAGGAGGAGTTCGAGAATCGCGGACGTGACGACCCCGCCGATCATGGGCGCCGCAATGCGCTTCATGACGTCGGCCCCGGCCTGGGTGACCGGCGACCACATGATGGGCAGCAGGCCGAAGAGGATCGCGCAGACGGTCATGATCTTGGGCCTGATCCGCTGGACAGCCCCTTCCATGACGGCGTCGTGCAGGTCGGCGGGCGTCCTGAGCCTGCCCTCCGCCTGGAATTTGTCCCAGGCATGGTCGAGGTAGAGGAGCATGACCACCCCCGTCTCGGCATCGAGCCCTGCGAGCGCAATCAGCCCCACGCAGACGGCCACACTGAGGTTGTAGTGGAGCAGGTAGAGGAACCAGAACGCGCCGACCAGGGAAAACGGCACGGCGAGCAGCACGATGGCGGTGCGGACGACCGACTTTGTGTTCAGGTAGATGAGGACAAAGATGATCAGCAGCGTGAACGGGATCACGATCGCCAGGCGCTGCTCGGCGCTCTTCATGTACTCGAACTGCCCCGCCCACTGGATGTAATACCCCGGCGGGAAATGAACGCGTTCGGCGATCCGCGCGCCGGCGGCCTTGACGTAGCCGTCGATGCTGGCGGCCGTCACGTCCACGAAGACGAATCCGACGAGCTGCCCGTTCTCATCGCGGATGTCCGGGGGCCCCGTGCGGTAGGAAACGTCGGCCAGCTCGCCGAGCGGCACCTGCGCCCCCGTGGGGGCCGGGACGAGCACCCTCTTGAGGGCATCTATGTCGCCCCGGTAGTCGCGGGCGTAACGGACGCTGATGGGATAGCGCTCCCTGCCCTCAACCGTGGTGGCGATCGTGTTCCCGCCGATGGCCGTCTCGATGACGTCGTTCACCTCGCCGACGGTCAGCCCATAGCGGGCCGCGGCCTTTCGGTTGACCGTGAAGTCCAGGAAGTATCCCCCGGTGGTGCGCTCGGCGAAGACGCTGCGCGTGTCGGGAAGGTCCGTCAGCGCCTTTTCGATCTGGACGCCGATGTCCTGGATTTTGCCGAGGTCGGGGCCAAACACCTTCACCCCGAGCACCGAGCGGAAGCCGGTGGTGAGCATTTCCGTGCGGGTCTGGATGGGCATCCAGAAGATGTTCGCCATGCCCGGCGTCTTCAGCTTCGCATTCATCTCCGCGACGATCCCGTCCCAGGTCATCCCCGGCCTCCACTGCGCGGGCGGCTTGAGGGTGACGACCGTCTCGAACATCGAAAGGGGCGCCGGGTCGGTGGGCGTCTCGGCGCCGCCGGCCTTGCCGAAGACGGTCGCCACCTCGGGGATCGCCTTGAGGAGCCGGTCCTGGATCTGGAGTATGCGGGTCGCCTCGCCTATCGACATGCCCGGCACAGCCGTCGGCATGAACAGGATCGTGCCCTCGTTGAGCGGCGGCATGAACTCCTTGCCGAGCCGGCTGAACGGGATGACCGTCGCTCCCAGGATCGCGAGCGCCGCCAGGATCGTGAGCCAGCGGAAACGCAGGACAAAGTCCGCAAAGGGCCGGTAGGCCCAGATCAGGAAGCGGTTGACCGGGTTCCTTTTCTCAGGGGTTATCCTTCCGCGGACAAGCAGCGTCATGAGCACCGGGACGAGCGTGACCCCGAGCAGCGCCGCGAAACCCATGGCGAAGGTCTTGGTGAAGGCGAGGGGCTTGAAGAGCCGGCCCTCCTGGGCCGTGAGCGAAAAGACGGGCACAAAGCTCACCGTGATGACGAGCAGCGAGAAGAAGAGGGGCCTGCCGACGCTTCGCGCAGCGGCGATGACGACCTCCGTGCGCTCCGCGCCGCCGGGCTCGCGCCCGTGCTCCTCCCTGAAATGGTCGAGCTGCTTGTGCGCGTTCTCCACCATGATGATCGCGGCATCCACCATCGCGCCAATCGCAATGGCGATCCCTCCCAGCGACATGATGTTGGAGGTCAGCCCCAGGGCGCGCATGGGGATGAAGGAGAGCAGGATCGCGATCGGGAGCGTGATGATGGCGACCAGCGCCGAGCGCACATGCCAGAGGAAGACCAGGCAGACGAAGGCGACGACGATGCTCTCCTCGATGAGCTTCTCGCGCAGCGTGTCGATGGCGGCGTTGATCAGTTCGCTCCTGTCGTAGGTGGGGACGATCTTCACGCCCGGGGGCAGCGAAGGGGCCACCTCCCTGAGCTTCTGCCTGATCCCGTCGATCACCGTGAGGGCGTTTTCGCCATAGCGCATGACGACGATGCCGCCGACCGTCTCGCCCTTGCCGTCGAGTTCGGCCACGCCGCGCCTCAGGTCGGGACCGATGTGGACGAGCCCCACGTTTCTCACATAGACGGGGGTGCCGTGGTCCACCTTGAGCGGTATGTCCTCGATGTCCTCCAGGCTCCTGATGTACCCCCTGCCCCGAACGAAGTACTCCGTGGAGGAGACCTCGAAGATCTTTCCGCCGACGTCGTTGTTGGACATGCGGATCTTCGCGACGACGTCGGAGAGCGCGATCCCGTAGGCCGCGAGCTTGTTCGGATCGAGGTCCACCTGGTACTCCTTCACAAAGCCGCCGACGGAGGCCACCTCGGACACACCCTTCACGGACTCGAGCGCGTAGCGCAGGTGCCAGTCCTGGAAGGAACGCAGGTCGGCCAGGCTCTGCCTGCCGGTCTCGTCGACCAGGGCGTACTCATAGACCCAGCCGACGCCCGTGGCGTCCGGGCCGATCACGGGATTGACGCCCTCGGGCAGCGAGCCCCGGACGGAATTGAGGTATTCGATGACGCGGGACCTGGCCCAGTAGATGTCGGTGCCGTCCTCGAAGATGACGTAGACGAAGGATTTGCCGAACATCGATTCGCCGCGGACAAACTTGACGTTGGGGGCGGCGATGAAGCGCGTCGAGATCGGGTACGTGATCTGGTCCTCCACCAGGTCGGGCGAGCGCCCGTCCCAGTCGGTGTAGATGATCACCTGCGTGTCGGTGAGGTCCGGGATGGCGTCGAGCGGGGTCCGCGAAAGCGACCACCACCCCCACGCCACGGCGAAGATCGTGAGGACGAAGATCAGGAACCTGTTCCGGGAACTGGCGTCGATGATCCGCTCGATGAAGGTCATCGGGGCCGGGGCGGGGGTTGTCATCGCTCGGGAGGGGTTACCAGGACTTGAGCGCCCCCTGCACCTTCGACTCGGCGTCCACCAGGAAGTTGGCGCTGCTGACGACGCGCTCGCCTTCGGCCAGGCCCCTGGTCACCTGCCAGGCGTCCCCGAACCTGCCCCCGAGCTCGACAAACCGCGGCTCAAGGCGCCCGTCCCCCTTGTCGACAAAGACAATGTTGTGCCGGCCCGTCGGGAGCACGGCGTTGACGGGGATGACAAGCCCCTCGCCCTCGTCGAGGGTGAGCGTCACGTCGACGTAGGCTCCGGGGCGGAGGCGGTCGTCCGGATTATCCATGTCCATCCTCACCTTTCCCGTTCGCTTTGCCTCGTCGAGATTGGGATCGATGGACCGGATCGTGGCGGGAATCGTGACGTTGGGGATGGAAGGGCCGGTGATCGATACGGCGAGACCCTGCCTGAGCAGCGGCAGCTCGTCCTGGTAGAAATCCGCGTAGACGCACACCGAGGAGAGGTCGACCAGGTCGACGAGATGGTCCCCCGCGGAGACGCGGCGCCCCTGGTGCACGTTGACCTCCTCGACCTCGCCGGTCACCGGGGACTCAAGCTCCAGGTATTGCGGGGCCTTTCCGGCCTTCGCCACGGCGTCGATCTGCGCGTCGGACACATTCCACTGCTCCAGCCGTGCGCGCGCGCCGGCGAGCAGCCGCTCGGCATCCTCGACCGCGGCGGGGTCGCGGCCGCTCAGACCCTGGTCGCGCATGCGCAGGAGGTCGACGTATTCGTTTTCCGTCGCCACAACGTCGGGACTGTAGAGATCCATGAGGATCTCCCCCTTTTTGACGCTGTCGCCCGGGGCGATGACGTCGAGGACGTGGATGTAGCCGTCCACCCGCGCCACGTAGTCCCAGTGTTTGGCCATGCTGGCGGCCACGAGGCCCACGGCGCGGAGCGTGCGGTGCAGCGGCATTCTTTCGACCGCCGCATAGGTGACGCCGATGAGCTGCTGCTGGTCCACGGGTATCGTGAACTCATGGGGCTGGTCGGCGGCCTGCGTTTCCCCCGCAGCCGCGGGGCAGGGCCACGCCGCAAATGCCGCTAAGGCGACGAGGATGAGTGTGAGGCGCAGTGGTTTCATTTGTTGGAGTCGGGGGCCCGGCCTTCGCCGCCGGGAGATGCGTCGCCGGCAAGGGCCAGCAGTCCTTCCGCATCCCGGGCGCCGGTGAGCAGGGCGATTTCGACGATCATGGTCGCCTGGTCCGCCCTGGCCTGGGCCAGGCTGAGCTGGCCCGAGACCAGCATCCGGTGGGCGTCCAGGACATCCTGGAAGGGCCCGAGATTCTGGTCCCATGCGGCTTCGGCGCTGGCCAGCGTCTGTCGGGTGAGCGGAATCACCTGGTCCCGATAAAGGGCCGCCTCACGGCGGGCCGCGTCGAGGCTATCGATGTGGTGGTGCAGCTCCTCGCGGACTGAGAGCGCGTAGTCGTCGGCGGCGAGTTCGCTCGCCCGCTGCCGCTGGCGGTCGCGCCGCCAGTCATCGTCATACTTGCCCCTGTTCAGCCACGGCACGCTGAAACTGACGGTGACCGTTCCCTCGCGGATTCCGGCGTCTCCCGTGTACTGCCAGGCCTGGAGCCCGACGCTGACGTCGGGGAGGCGCTGGCGGCGGGTCAGGTCGGCGGCCGCCTCCGCGGAAACGCTCTCCTGGCGCATGATCCTGAGTTCGGGCTCGGCGGCCAGGGCCGCCTCGACGAGCCGCGGGGTATAGGGAATGTCGGGCAGGACTGCCGGCACGGCGAACCTCGGCCATGCGGCATGGAGATCGCGATTGAGCATCCGGTTGAGCGCAACCGCGCCGTGGGCGCGTTCGATGGTGCTGGTCCTCAGGGCATCGCCAGCCACCGCCTGGGCGGTCTCGACCTTGAGCCAGTCCACCTGCCGCGCCCCGCCGACCCTGTAGAGGTGGTCCACGGACGACGAAGTGGCGGCGAGCCACGCTAGATCCCGCCTGGCGAAGTCGACCTCGAGATCGCCGAGGGCCAGCTGGATGAGGGCCACGCCCAGGTCGCGCCGCAGCTTTTGCGCCTCGAAGTCGGCCGCATACTGTTCGCGCGACGCGTCGGCCGCCGCCTGCCGGCGGATGAGATCCGGTTTGCCGTACAGCGGGAGCTTCTGGTCGACCTCGTACATGAGGTTGCCGTCCTGTGACGCCATCAGGCCGCGGGGTGTCGGCTTCGTGAAGCCGACGGTCGCAGTCGGGTCCTCCCACGTGCGGACCGCGGCCACTGCGGCACCTGCGGCCGCCATCCGCGCCGCCGCCGCCTGCAATCCTGGGCTATGGGCCCGTGCCTCGTTCACGAGCCGGTCCAGAAGTTCGGGGGTGATCGCGGTCCCCTCATCGCTTCCCGACAGGGCGGCGACCGGATCCGCGCCGGGGCTTGGAGCCTCGTCGGCCCGCGATCCTGCCGGCGCCAGGAGAAGCGCCGCGATCGCCAGCGCAAAAAGGGGATATCTGGAGGCAGGAAGTTGAAGCATGGCTTGGCCCAGGATCCTTGCGGATCCTGTCCGGGGAATACCCCGCCCGGCCTCCAAACCCTCGGACTTTCGGCCGGCCTTCAGGCGCCGGCCATGAACCGCTCCAGCGCCTTTTTCAGAAGCCCGCGCGCGCGGTAGAGCCGGGTTTCGACCGCCTTGGCGGAACACCCCATGATAACGGCGATCTCAGCTTGCGGAAGATCTTCGTATTCAAAGAGGAGCACGGCTGTCCTCAGGTCCTCCGGGAGCCGGGCGATGGCGTCCCGGACGGCCGCCGCACGCTCCGCCCTTCCCAGCTGGTCGGCCGGAGTGGCGTTTTCGAGGAGGGCGTCCTCGCGGGCCAGGTAGGGGCCGCTGGAGCCATCGAGCGACTCCCCCGGGTGGCGGCGCCTCCAGCGCAGCTGGTTGCGGGCAAGATTGGTGGCAATCGCAAACACCCAGGGACGGAAAGGCTGCGCCTCCGAATACCGATTCCGCGAGCTGTAGATCCTCACAAAGGTCTCCTCGGCGACGTCGAGCGCCTGGGCATCGCTCTGGAGGAACCTGTAGAGAAAACGCCGAAGTGGAACCTGCCAGCGCCCCATCAGCGCATTGAGGGCGGACTCGTCCCCTTCCCTGAGCCGGGCCATCAAGTGCTCGTCGGACTCCTCGCCCGCAACCGTCATCTTGAATTGCGGCGCATTTCCTCCGGAGTCATCAGCGAAAGATTGGCCATGATCATGCCGAGGTAGCGGCGGCCCTGTTCCGGGGCCATGACACTGCTCACGTCGTAGGCATGGCGCAGCATGTCCCGGCGGCATTCCATCTCGGCGCGGTACACATCCGCCATGGCCCCCGCCATGCCGGGCACCCAGGAGCTGTTGGAGTCGACCAGCGCCTGAAGCCGGTCATGGGCGGCCATGTAATCGGAACAGTGGTGGTTGCACACCGGCCGGTAGGAGCTCTCCAAGCGCTCGACCTCGGCAAACTGGGCATCGCTGAGCGCGTATTGGCACCTGAGCCACTGCTGCGGGTCCGTCTGGCGGAGGTCTGCCGTCTGCTGCCGGAAGTGAACGGCGTAGACCCCGGCTGCCGCCAGCACGGCAAGGGTGAGGACCGTGATCAGTCGCTTCATTGCCCTTGGTTCGACGCCTGATCCATCATCGCAACCGGGTCGATCGACGCTATGTACCTGCGCTCCTGCCTCACCTGCTCGCTGCGGTGGAGCCGGGCTGCGTTGAGGTCCGCTGCGATCAGGCCTGAAAGCGCAAAGAGTGTGACGAGCGCGGAAGCGTAGAGTGGGCGCGGAAGCGAAACCAGAAGCCACTCCCGCAAGGCCGTGGCAAAACCCCGTGGCCGGCTGTCTGCTGCTATCCGCGCCCAGACGGCGCGCTGGAACCCCGCTTCCGGGGCCGGCTCGACCCTCCACTCGGAGAGGAGCCCTTTCAACTGGGAATCTTCATTCATGGCTGTGGGGGAAACTATGGCGGAGGTTGGCGATTTGTCGATGGACTGCGTAGGGCCCCGGGCCCAGGGCGGAAATTAGAAACTTTCCCATCAGCCATTATACACCTACGCGGCTCCCAACCCTCGGAGTAATTCGCCGACGCTCCCGGGGCGGATGACGTTTGTAGACCAAATCTTACACAATCTCCTGTAGTTTATCTAGTTGACCCATTCGTGGAAATTGGAGGACGTCTCTCAGACCCCAAGATGAGAATCCTGATCGTTGAAGATCACCAGATGATGAATGACCTGCTCGCGAAGATCTGCGCGGAAGAACTGGGGCACGAGCTGGTTGCAAAAGTGGCAACAGGCAGGGAGGCGGTGAGCGAGACGCTGAGGACGAATCCCGACCTGGTCATCCTGGACCTGATGCTTCCGGACGTCGACGGCTTCGAGGTCGCCGGCAAGATCCGCGCCCGGGGTTCGAATGCCAGGATACTCGCCGTCTCGTCGCGCTGCGACGCGAACACGGTGTTCCGTGTGGAGCAGGCCCGCCTGGACGGGTTCATCGACAAGAAGACCAGTATGCTCGAGGAATTCCGCCGCGCGATCGCGGACATGGCGGCCGGTAAGCCTCATTTTTCGGAATCCTTCATGACCCTCCAGAGGAAGAGGCGCCACAACTCCACAGCTTTCGACAGGCTGCTCACGCCAAACCAGCAGGAGGTGCTCACCCTCATCGGCGACATGCTGACTGACCAGGCGATCGCGAAGAGGTTGAAGCTGTCGATCTTCACCGCCGAGAAACACCGCTACCGGATCATGGAAAAGCTCGGCCTGAAGACCCGGGCCGAACTGGTGAAGTACGCCCGGCAGAACGGATTCCGGTCGCTGTCGGAGTCGGAATTCCCCGACAACGGCGGGCATTCCGGGCCGCTCAACAAATGACGCCGGAGATGTAACCCATGAAGATTTCGACCGCCTCCGCGTCAGCCCTTGTTTTTGCACTCGCTCTCGCATGCCGCGCCGCCGACGCCCCGCCGGTTCCAGGCTGGCAGGTGCAGCACGACCAGCTTGTCCAGCGCCTGAGGGCACTGGCCGAAAAGGAGGGTGCCTTTGGCCCCGCCTACCAGCCCCTCTATCATGCCGCGCTTCCCTGGTACGAACTGTGGGGCGGCCGCGAGCAGCACGCCGTCGACCCCGACATGGTCGCACCCGAGGCGTATGCCGACGCGCTGGCGGGCGCGCTGGAGCAGGGCCGCAATTTCTTTGCCGAGCACCCGGGGGACCTGTTCCCGCTCGTCTTCCAAAAGACGATGCCGGACGGGAAAACCTACAACGCGAACTACTGGATCACGCTCCCGGCCGGTTTTCCGGCCGAGGGTCGCACGTTTCCGCTGGCGGTCGGCCTCCACGGGTCCGGCTGGCTCGGCCACAAGATCTCGTACAAGAAGACCGGCGGGGCTCGGGGCCCGATGTTCACGGTGACGCCCATCGACGAAGGCGGCCCTTGGAAGATCGAGTTTCTCAACGCCTACCTCGATGAACTCGAGAGGATGCTGCCGATCGACCGGGACCGCGTCTACCTTAGCGGGCACAGCCTGGGGGCCATGGCTACCTGGGAATGGGCGCTGGACAATCCGGAGAGGTTTGCGGCCATCGCGCCGATGGCCGGCATCGGCGAGCCCTATCGGGCCTCCAGGCTGAAGCATGTCCCGGTGTGGGCGATCCACGGCGAGAATGACCATGTCGTGCCGCGCGGCTTCGAGGAGCAGATGGTGACGGCCCTCCAGGCCTGCGGCGGGTCGGTCAGGTACTCGGTCATCAAGGGCGGCGGGCACAACATGCCCGTGGACCTGGACTGGGGGCAGATCGACGCCTGGTACCTTCGCCAGACGCGGAGTCCCCTGAGGGCTCCCTCCGATCCGCGCGACGCGCTGGCCCTGAACGATTCCGGATTCTCGCCGTGGGCGGTGGTCACCGTGCCGGAAACGCCTTCATGGAAATCCGGCCCCGTCGATCTCACGAACCAGGAGGGCGCGCTCGCCGCGGCTCTCCCGCTCTTCGACAGGGTCCATGCGCGCGGGGAGATTGTCGATTCGCTGCTCCGCGCGGAAGCGGACCCCGCCACGCGCCTGGCGACGCTCTGGCTGGCCGTCCCGAAGACCCTGCACAACGCCCAGCCGCCCGACCCGTCGATCGTCGTACTGCCCGAGACCCGATTCGTGCGCTTTTACCTCAAGGGCAGCATCCAGCAGGGGCTCGACCATATGGAGGCGATCCGGCCGGGGATGGTCGCGGCGGGCCATCACCCGACGGGAAAGGTTTGGATCACGCCCCTGTCCATCTGGCACGATTCGCCAACGTCCATCGCGGAGTATGCGGTTCAGGTCGATTGAGAGTGGGAAGGCCGATCATTTTCGATCCGGTTTCGCACGAAGGCACCCGCCTTCGTACCGCGGCGCGGTACTACGGCGCGGCAAGCGTCCCTCATCGTTTCGCCACTTTGGCACGGAGAAAAGGCAGGAGTCTTCAAACACCCTGTCCAGAAGTCGGGGGTTTGCTCAGGATTGAAAACCACCGCTACCCATTTTCGCCGGTTTTTGGACGGACATTTGCCGCGGCGATTCCGAGGAGGACGCCTGAGGCGAATCCGGTGAAGTGCGCGCCGACGTCCACCTCCATGCCTCCGGCGCCGAAAAGTCCGAGCAGCGTGGCGCCGGCCGCCAACGGCACGAAGACCGGCCTCCAGGGATGCGCCCCGGCTCCGCTTACAACCCTCCGAATGGCGCGGCCCGTGAGGAGCCCGAGGCCGGCGAAGACTGCCGTGGAAGCCCCAATGGAGCTGTAGGGCACAGAGTAATGGATCGCCGCAATTACGAGATTGCCGGCCACCGAGGCCAGGCCCAGGAGCGTCCAGCCCCGCCTGATTCCAATCGTCGTGACCACCACGGAGAAAGTGAAGATGCCGCTGAGCTCGTTGGAGACGAGATGGCCAAAGTCCGCGTGCAGAAACAGCGCGGTGGCCGCCCTCCACCATTCCCCCTTCCCAAACATCGCCCCCGGGTCGAGGGCTCCGAGCCGCTCCAGCCGTCCCGGCCATAGCCCCTGGCAATAAAACACCGCGTAGACCGAGGCTCCCCAGAGAACCGGCGTGAAAAACTCCGTTTTGCGCGCCGGCCTGTCGACCGACGGGGCCGGGGGCGGCCAGCCCGCGCTCTCGCGGTCGAAGCAGTCGAGTTCCACGCGTACCGCCTCGAGCGCTCCGGGCTCGACGAGGAGACTGTAGCCGGCATCGTCCTGCACGAGCCAGTACGGGGATCCGATCGCGAGCACGGCAAGGCCGTGGTCGAAACCGTCGGCGGCCGTCGGGTATACGCCGGCCACGGCGAGGTCGGCGGGGATTCCGCCTCCAGCCACGTCCCCTGGCGAGTCCTGCGGCGCCATATCACCCGCAGGCCAGCATGCCGCTGTTCTGCTTGATCCACCGCTCCGCCTCGCGCCACCAGGGGCACACCTCCTCGACCTTGGCCCAGAAGCGGTCGCTGTGGTTCATCTCATCGCGGAAATGGACCAACTCGTGGAGGATCACGTAATCGCGCACGCGGTCGGGCATCTGGATGAGCCTCCAGTTGAGCGACACGGTCCCCTTCGCCGAGCAGGAACCCCAGCGCGACCTCTGGTTCCTCACGGTGACATTTTTCATGCCCGCGCCGGTCTCGTGCGAAAGCTCCCAGGCTCTCACCGGCAGCTCGATCCGCGCCCTCTTGTGGATCTGCCGTTCCAGCGCCGCCCGGAGATCCCCGTCGAGCCGCGGCACGGGAAAGACGTCGGCCGCGAGGCAGACCGCCGGCGGGAGAATCGAGGCCACGCGGATTTCCGTGAGTTCCCCGCGCCAGGGGATTCTCGTGCCGGGAGCCCAGGTCTTCACCACGACCGGGCGCCGCCGCTGGCGTTCGCGCGCCCGCTGGAGCCAGGCGGCATGCTGTTCGACGAATCGCCGGGCCTCGCGCTCCGATCCGCGCGAGGGAATGGTCGCCACGGCCACTCCGTCGGGCCGCAGCGTGAGGCGGTAGCGGCGGGCCCTCGCGCTGCGCCGGAACAGGACGCCCGTCTCCAGCTCCGCGTCCTCGCGGTGGGAGAAATGCGCCAGCGGATCGTGCATGGACTCTGACTAAATCAGGGAGCGCCGAACGCCAATAGAATTGGGAGGGCGGCTCACCGGGACGGTTCGCCCTACCCTATTTCGCCCCGAGCAAACGTCCCTTCTTTAAGCCAGTTTCCGCGGGCCGCTTGAGCATCCTGCGGTTTTCCGGACAGGATGTTTGAAAGCTGCTGGCTTTCCTCCGTGCCAAAGTGGCGAAGCGATGAGGGACGCTTGCCGCGCCGTAGTACCGCGCCGCGGTACGAAGGCGGCTGCCTTCGCGGGAAAATGGATCGAATATGATCGGGGCATACGATCAACCCCTGAAGCTGCGGCTTGCGCGGGGGCGGACTATCCGTTGGTTTGTCGGGCCCCCCCACCCCAGTTCCCCTTGAAATTCCCCAATCTCTCCCGTCTCGGACTTTCCGCGGCCGCGACCCTTTTGCTCCTTGCCGCACCGGCTGTTGCCGACACCCCGTCCTATCCGCCCCTCAACGTCCCGGCGCCGGGCCCCGCGGGCCCCGGGCCCTATGCGCCGCAGCCGATCCTCCAGGGCGGCATCGTCGTGCCCCTTTATCCGCCCGATTCGCCCTTCCTGAACCAGGCCCGGATACGCGAGCCCGAGCACTACAACATGTCGGGCGGGGTGCCCGGCAGGATCCAGAGCGTCGTCAACATCCACAACCCCTCGATCGAGGTGCACCTGGTGGAGCCGAAGTTCAACACCGGCGCGGCGGTCATCGTGCTCGGAGGCGGCGCCCACAAGACGCTCAACGTGAGCGGCGAGGGAAGCGACGTCGTGTACTGGCTTTATAATTACGGGGTCAATGTGGTCATCCTGAGGAACCGCCTCCGCAGCGACGGGTACGATCCCTTCAGGGACGGGGTCAACGACGCGCTCCAGGCCGTGCGGCTGGTGCGGGCGCACGCCGCCGAGTGGAGGTTCGATCCGCAAAAGATCGGAGTCCTGGGCTTCTCGGCGGGCGGGGAGCTGGCGGCTTCGGCCGCCGTCGCTTACCAGGATTTCGGCCGGGCCAACGGCGGGCCGGGCGACGCGCTCGCCGGAGTGTCCGCGCGGCCCGACTTTGCGGGCCTGATCTACACGGGGCCGACCCCCTTCACGCGCGACCCCTCCGCCAGGGTCCCGGCGGACGCGCCCCCGACATTCATCGCGTGCGCCGGTTCGGGCGACCAGGTTCACGCCGTGTGGTCCGACACCTACTTTGCGGCCATGCTCAAGGCGGGCATACCCAACCTGGAGATGCACATCTACGGCGACGGCGAGCACGCCGACGGCCTGAAGGACCGGGGCGGCATCCCGTTCGGCACCTGGCAGGACCGCTACATCGATTGGTTCCGGGACCTCGGGTTCCTCGGCAGGCCGGGCGTCGAGACAAAGGCTGCCAGGGATTCGGCGGCGTTTGTGGCGAAGCCCCGATAACGGCGTTCTTGGCAGGCTGTTAGTGTTTCGCGGCCTTTGCCCGAAGTTCGGACAGCGGTGCCATCAGGGCGTCGATGTCGGCATCGGACAGTCTGGGCATGGTGAAGGTGCGCAGGCCGGTGTCCCCCTCCACCCAATTCGTCACGATGTCGTCGTGGAAGTAAATCATCGAGGAGCCGTAGCGGTACCCGTTCGCGCTGAAGGCGCTCGGCAGCCCCTGGGCGCGGATCACATCGGATCGCGTTGAGCCGACGGCGAAGGTGTCCAGGGAAACCAGGTCGAGGCTCGGCCAGCGCCTGATGTGGAGCTTGGGCTGGCGGTCGCTCCATCCTGAGACGACGCCGTCCTTGAAATAGACGAGCGAGGAACCGTAGCGGTAGACAGTGTCCTTGGCCTCATCGGGCTCCCCCTGCACGGCGACGACCCTGGACTTGGGATCCCCCTCCGCAAAGGTCTCGAGGTAGGCTTCGGCATCCTCGACAAGCCTGCTGGCCACGACCGGGTTGAATGCCGAGACAGCGGCGGGGCTCGCGGCGCTGTGGAAGATGGTTGCCTCGGGAAAGGCGTGGGACGCAGCCCGGGCCTCTCCCGAAGGAAATGCCGACGTGGCCGGACCCGGCCGCACGGGGGCCGCAGATTCCTCAACCCGATGCCGGTCCGGGGCTGCGGAAATCGCCGAGACAATCCTCGGCGGGGCCTTGACCGCCGGCCGGGCCGGGGGCGGCACGCCGCTTGCGACGGCTTGCGGCGAGGCGATCGCCGCGGGAACCTCCCTCCATATCCCAAAGCCGGCCGCGACGACGGCCGCGACCGCCAAGGCCGTCTTCCAGGGCCAGCGACGCATTTTCCGCGCAACCGTCCATCCAAGGCCAGTCCTCGGCCTGGGCGGCTTCTTCGCCGAGGCCCTGGCCTTGGGACGGCGGGGAGCCTTGGGAGGCGCGGCGGGTTTCGCCTTCGCCGGCTTTTCCTCGGGCTCCTCCTCCGATGGCTTTCCCTCCGAGCCGGCTGTCCCCGCAGCGGTCTCCTCCTTTGGCGGAAATCTCCTGTAGAGTCCCTTTCTGATGAGCTGGTCAAAGGCCTCGTTGGCCTCCTTGGCGATATCCTCAGCGGTCGTCTGCATGACCGACCCCGGCTTGAAGAGATCCGGATGCCAGCGGCGCATCAGCTGGCGGTACGCCCTCTTTATCTGAAGGGGCGTGGCCCCGGGGGTCAGATTGAGGGCGCTGTAGTATTCGCGAATGTCCTTGCGCATGGGAAACCTGCGCGTGTTCGGGTGGAATACGCGGCTATCCCCTAATCGGACGATCGGGAGCCCGGGAAAGCCCTTTCTGGCAGGAATCTCCGGCGGGACGGCCGGCCCAGGGCGGCACAAAAAAGCCGGGGCGCGACTGCCGCGCCCCGGCTTCGGGGTGGTTGGATCCCTCTGTCTGGATCCAAAAGGGCTATTCCAGCGCGGCCTGGGCCGCCGCCAGCCGCGCCACGGGCACGCGGAAGGGAGAGCAGCTCACATAGGTCAGACCGAGGCTGTGGCAGAACTTGATCGACGAGGGATCGCCGCCGTGCTCGCCGCAGATGCCCAGCTTGATGTCGGGGCGGGTCCTTCGGCCCTTCTCGACGGCGATGCGCATCAGTTCGCCCGTGCCGTCCAGGTCGATGGAGGCGAACGGATTCTTCCTGATGATGTCGGCCTCGATGTAGGGAGGCAGGAAGGAGCCCGAATCGTCGCGGCTCATGCCCAGGCAGGTCTGCGTGAGGTCGTTCGTGCCGAAGCTGAAGAATTCCGCCGTCTGCGCGATGGCGTCGGCGGTGAGGGCGCCGCGCGGCACTTCGATCATCGTGCCCACAAGGTAGGTCAGCTTGACCTTCCTTTCCGCGGCCACCTCGGCGGCCACGCGGCGGACGAGCTCCACCTGGAGATCCAGCTCCTTCTTGAACCCGACGAGCGGGATCATGATCTCCGGCTTGACGTGGATGCCGTCGTGCCTCTCGACCTCGGCCGCGGCCTCGAAGATGGCGCGGGCCTGCATCTCCGACACCTCCGGGAAGACGATCCCGAGGCGGCAGCCGCGGAATCCGAGCATCGGGTTGAACTCGTGGAGCTCGCCCACCCGGCGCGCGATCTTCTCGACGGGGATGCCCAGTTTCAGCGCAAGGTCGCGCTGCTGGTCCTCGGTGTGGGGAAGGAACTCGTGCAGGGGCGGATCCAGGAACCGGATGGTGGCCGGGCGCTCCTTGAGGGCCCTGAATATGCCGACGAAGTCGGCCTGCTGGTAGGGCAGGAGCTTGGCCAGGGCCTTCCTCCGGTCCTCCAGGTTGTCGGCGAGGATCATCTCGCGCATCGCGTCGATGCGGTCGCCCTTGAAGAACATGTGTTCTGTGCGGGTGAGGCCGATGCCGGAGGCTCCGAAGGCGATGGCGTACTCCGCCTGGTCGGGCGTGTCGGCGTTGGCGCGGACGGACATTTTCGTGGCCGACGCGCACCAGCCCATGAGCTTCTGGAAGCTCTGGCAGACGACACTCTCCTGGACGTCGAAGGAGCGGTCGATAAGGACGCGGATCACCTCGGACGGGGCCGTGGGGATCTCCCCCGGATAGACCTCCCCGGCGGTGCCGTCGATCGAGAGGTAATCCCCCTCCTTGTAGGTGGTGCCGGCGACCGTGACGGTGCGGGCCGTGTAATCGATGGCCAGTTCGGCGGCTCCGCAGACGCAGACCTTGCCCATCTGTCGGGCGACAAGCGCCGCGTGGGAGCTGACTCCGCCCCTCGCCGTGAGGATGCCCTCGGCGGCGATCATCCCGCGCAGGTCCTCGGGGGAGGTCTCGGCCCGGACAAGGAGAACCCTCTCGCCCCGCCCGGCGGCGGCCACCGCCCGCTCGGCATTCAGGTAGATGCGGCCGCTGGCGGCCCCGGGGCCCGCAGGCAGCCCGCGCGCGATCCTCTTGGCGGCCTTGACCGCCTTGCGGTCGAAGACCGGAGCGAGGACCTGGTCGAGCTGGTCGGCCGGCACCCGGCGGACCGCGGTCTTCCAGTCGATCAGCCCCTCCTGCTCCATCTCGACGGCGATGCGCAGGGCGGCGAGCCCCGTGCGCTTGCCGTTGCGCGTCTGCAGCATGAAGACCTTCCCGTTCTGGATCGTGAATTCGAAGTCCTGCACGTCCTTGAAGTGGCGTTCGAGGGTGCCCCGGATCTCCTCGAGCTTGGCAAAGGCCTCGGGCAGGTGGCGCCAGAGCTGGTCGACCGGCTCGGGGGTGCGGACGCCGGCGACGACATCCTCGCCCTGGGCGTTGATCAGGAACTCACCGTAGAACTTCTTCTCCCCGGAGGCCGGGTCGCGCGTGAAGGCCACTCCGGAGCCCGACTGGTCTCCCGTGTTTCCGTAGACCATCGCCTGGACATTGACCGCCGTGCCCCACTCGGAGGGAATGCCGTACTTGCGGCGGTAGACGATGGCCCGGTCGTTCATCCACGAGCCGAAGACGGCTCCCACGGCGCCCCAGAGCTGCTTGGACGGATCCTGGGGGAATTCCCCGCCGGTGCGCTTGAGGAT
>Ga0302319_10009191_pt1 | contig 19070 bp, 19 predicted proteins | sample Bog_T0_2_FD_203319 | JGI IMG/M metagenome (GOLD analysis project Ga0302319, IMG submission 203319) | Peat permafrost microbial communities from Stordalen Mire near Abisko, Sweden - Bog_T0_2 | ecosystem: Environmental > Terrestrial > Soil > Wetlands > Peat | place: Sweden: Abisko, Stordalen Mire... | reverse complement strand
ATCTGTTGGACAAAATGGATCGCATCGCCGCCGCTTCGAAGGCCGCTCGCGAGCCGACGCGCCACGCCGAGATCCGCGCCGCCGCGCACTAGCGGCACCCGCGCTCCTGTTGGTTCAATGGGATAACAGGGGCCACCGCTTGGGTTCGGCCGCGCGCCCGCTCAATGTACGGGTTTAAGACCTTGTTCCCGTCGCTGGAAACTCGATCGACATGGCCGCCGGTGGCGGCTGTGCAATATCACGCCAGGGCCAGCATCAATGGCGGTGCGCACAACCCGAAGGTGGCGCAGGATCCACTCGTGGTTGCAGCGGGTGTTGGCTATAAGTTCTAGCCCGTCCGCCGTCTCGCCGCGGTCAAAGACGGCTGCGGCGGATGCCGTGTCCGCGAGCGTAATCAGGCAAAATGGGTGCGAACCTGGGCTTCGAGCGCTTCGGCCAGGGCGCGGCCCACCGGATTGCTATCGTCGCGAATATTGTCGCGCACAGCGGCCTTTATGGCGTTGATGTGGGCGTCCACCAGATACATGGGCGGGCTCGCGCGCTTGGACTCTTCATCCAGCAGCTTGCACAACGAACCGGCCACACGCGTGATGATGGGAAATTCGTAGGTGCCGCCGAGGCCCTTCAGATCGTGGGCGCGCATATAGAGCGCTTCACTCGTCTGCGGGTTGAGGCCCTTGGCCTGAATTTCCGCCCGCGCGCCCTCCAGCTTAACGATTTCCTCGTCCAGCCACTGCGAGAATTGCCCCGATAGCGACTTGAGCGCGGCTTCCGCTCGCGCCAACATGGCGGGATCCAATCCGGTCGCACGCCCGCCAACCTTGTCGCGCAAGGCTGTTGAGGGCTGGATGGTTTGTGCTTTTAGTTCCTGGCCCAATTGAGCCTCCGCCCGTTCCAGCGCTTGGAATGATTGTCCCTAGCTGACCCAATTGTAACGCTGGGCCCTTAACAACTCGTACATCAGACGACGAACTGCTCCACCAGAACGCGCTCCTCGAGGCTCCGCCCTGCATCGAACAGCATGACCAGGGGCTGCGCTCGGTCTTCCCACACGTGGACCTGAGCCACGTTGCGCACTTCGAAGTTGTCGGCCACTGCGCTGACAGGCCGTTTTGTTGACTCCAGAACTTCGAACGTGACTTGGGCGGTGTGGCGAAGCAGGGCGCCGCGCCAGCGGCGGGGGCGAAAGGCGCTGATGGGCGTGAGCGCCAACACCTGACCGTCTATTGGGATGATGGGGCCGTGGGCGGACAGGTTGTAGGCCGTGGAGCCGGCGGGAGTGCACAGCAGGGCCCCGTCGCACACCAGTTCCTCAAGCCTGGCCTTGCCATCGATCAGAATCCGCAGTTTGGCGGTTTGGTGCGATTGGCGCAGCAGCGATACTTCGTTGATCGCAAGGGCTTCCACCGCTTGGCCGTCGCGACAAATCGCACGCATGACCAGGGGATAGATCACGGTTCGGTCGGCCGCCGCGACCCGTTGCGGCAGATCTTCCTCATTGTAGTCGTTCATCAGAAAGCCCACCGAGCCGAGGTTCATTCCGTAGATCGGCTTGGCCGCCGGCAGGTTGCGGTGGAGCGTTTCCAGCATGAAGCCGTCTCCGCCCAAGGTCACCAGAACATCCGCGTCCGCTTCGTGCACGCTCCCATAACGTCTGACCAAACGTTCGCGGGCCTCGTGAGCCTCGGGCCGTTCGTCGGCGAGAAAACACAGCTTGGGCGCGGGCGACGTTGTCATCGACGCAGAACAAGCTTGCCCTGGGCGCGATGTCAAACTCAGCGCACGAGCGCGCGGCGGAAATTATCGGCCGCGGATGCGGCTGGATGCGCGTATACAGCCAGACAGCGGGCCAGTCCGGCCTCTCCGCCGCCTGGCCGGCCTCCGTTCAATTCACGCACGCGCGTGAGGAGGGCGGAGAAAACGCCACGATCCAAGCCAGCGGCCACGCAGGCCAAGGCCAGCAACTCCGGACGCTCGCTGTCCATCGCCCGGCGAACGTCGCGTAGGTCAAGTCCGCCCAAGCGGGCGAGGGCGGCTTGGAAAAGGGATAGTCGCCCTTCGCGAAGGGCGCGCAGCAGGTATCCGGACTTCAGCTGGCCGGCGGCGGCCAGCTTTTCGATGAGGTTTTCCTCGGCCGCCGCTTGCTCGGGCGGTGCATCTGGAGGATTCAGCGTGGGGGAAGGGCGCTGGCTCCTGGCATCCTGAACTGCCGCGTCAATGGCCGCGGCAAGAGCTTTTTCATCCAGACGGAACCGCTGCGCCACGGCGGTGCGCAGGGCTTCGCCGACCCACGCGTACAGACGAACGCCGAGGGCCTCGGTGAGCTTGGGATGGCGACTAAGCGGCGCGCGAAGGACGGGCAATCGGCGCGCTGAATCCACCAGCCGACTCAATCCATCCGGCGGAAATTGCGCGGTCTCGTTGTGCGCCAGGGCGGCCAAGGTGGACGGCTCGTTGCGCTGCAAAATGATCTCGACGACGCTCTTGTCGATGTTGGGCCGTCTGGCCACCTCGATCTGATGTTCGAGCGTGGCTTCCACCATCAGACGGATCAGGTCTGCGTCGGCCAAGAGAGGACTCTGGGTTATGATGGGGCGGGCGATCTCGATCTCGTCGAGCGCCAAGATGTTGACCAGGGCCTTGGGCGCCCAGTCCACGTCGGCGATACGTTCGGCCAGCCTGCGGCGCACTTCGGTTTCGGTCTGGCCGACCAGGGCCATGAAAATCTGGTCGATCATCTCACGCGCTCGCGCGCCTGTGTCAGGATCCGCCGATGTTTTCTCGCACAGGGCGACAACGGCCATAAGCAGACGCTCCCGATCTTGGGGTTCGCGGCTCTGGGCCAGGGCGATCAAGTCGTCGGATCCGTCTAGCAGCACGCCAGGCTCCGCTCCATGCATTAGCGGTAAGGCTCTGCTAGCGCTATGAATACGGCGTTAATCAGATCCGCCCCTAGGGGCCTGGCTCGGACCGCACTGGCGCATGACCCAAACCTTGCTTTTGGCCCTGGACCAGGGAACGACCAGCACCCGGGCCATGGTCTTCACTGATACGGGTCAGGTCCTAGCCCAGGCCACGCGGCCCCTCAAGCAGGCCTATCCGGCCGATGGCTGGGTCGAGCACGACGCGGAGGAAATCCTCCAGGCAGCGATCGCCGTTATGCGCGAGGCCGTTCAGTCGTGCGGTCGGCCCCTGAGCCGGATCGCGGCCCTGGGCATCACCAATCAGCGCGAAACGACGGTGGTGTGGGACAAGGCCAACGGGCGGCCCATTTACCCAGCGATCGTCTGGCAGGACCGGCGGACGGCAGGCCTGTGTGAGCGGCTGGCGGCGCAGGGGATGGAAGCGGAAGTCAGCGCCGTCACCGGCCTTCTGCTCGATCCGTACTTCTCCGCCACCAAGATTGCCTGGATCCTTGATCAGGTCCCGGGCGCGCGGGCGGCGGCCAAGACCGAAGCGCTGCTGGCCGGGACCATCGACGCTTGGCTGGTCTGGAGACTGACCGGCGGGCGCGTTCATGCCACGGACGCGACCAACGCCTCGCGCACCCTGCTGCTGAATTTGCGTTCCGGCGACTGGTCGCCGGAGATGGCCGATGTGTTTGATGTTCCGCTCGGTCTGATGCCGCAGGTGCGCGACACGGCGGGAGACTTCGGCCAAATGACCGCGGAAATCCTGGGCGTGCCGCTGGCTATCCGCGCTGTGGTTGGCGATCAGCAGGGCGCCTTGATGGGCCAGGGGTGCGTGCGCGCTGGGCAAATGAAGGCCACCTACGGCACCGGTTGCTTCATGCTCCTGCATACGGGCGAGCAACCGCACATATCCACATCACGCCTTCTGACGACGGTCGCGTCGCGCCTGGACGGACGAATGTCTTTTGCCTTGGAAGGCGCCCTGTTCGTGGCTGGCGCGGCCATTCAGTGGATCAATGAGGGTCTTGGCGTACAGGGCGGCCCCAAGGCCGTGGAAGCGCTGGCTACGAAAGCCAGGCCCGATCACGGGGTGATTCTGGCGCCGGCTTTCACCGGTCTGGGCGCGCCTTGGTGGGACGCCGGGGCGCGCGGCGCGATTCTAGGCCTGACGCGCGACAGCGGCCTGCCGGAAATCTGCGCCGCAGCCTACGACGCCTGCGCGTTACAGACACGGGATCTGATCGAAGCCATGCGCAAGGACGCGCCGGAGGCCTTCGCCGGCCGCGCCGCACTCAAGATCGACGGAGGCATGGCGTCCAGCGTCCACTTTCGCCGTCGCCTCGCCGACCTTACCGGCCTGGGTGTTCAGCCCAGTCCGACCCTGGAGGCCACGGCCTATGGCGCCGCTTTGTTCGCCGGGATCGGGGCGGGCGTTTACGCCTCTGCGTCAGACGCCGTCGCATCCGTGAGTGAATCCGAAAGTCTGGAGCCACAACTGGCGCCGCTCGCGCGCGACGCGACTTACAGTCGCTGGCTGGAGGCCATAGGCCGCATCCGCAGCGGCTAGTTGGAGGTCGCCACCTTCAGATAGGCGATCACGTCGACGCGGTCCTTGGGGTTGGGCAATCCGGCGAAGGTCATCTTGGTGCCGGGCAGGGTCTTTGCCGGGCCGCTCAGCCAAGCGTCGAGATGCTCGGCGTCCCAGGTCCAACCAGCCGACTTCATGGCATCCGAGTAGGTGAACCCCGGCGCGGTTCCCGCCTTGCGCCCGAAGACGCCATGCAGGTTCGGTCCGGTCATGTTGGGCCCGCCCGCGACCGCTGTGTGGCAGGCCATGCATAGGGCGAACTTGGCTTGGCCGTTGTCCACATCCCCGGTGTTATAAGGCGCAGGCAGGGAGGCCAGGGCGGCGGCCACCTCTTCAGGCTTGGGTGCGGCCGGTGTGGTCGCGGCGGGTGCTTGCGAAACGGGGGCGTTGGCCCCCTGACCGTTGCTCGGGGGGGTTGAGGTCGACGGGCCGCAGGCGGCAAGAGCGCCTAGCGAGGCGAGGCCGGCTATCGACAAAAAACGTGACATGGAAATCTCCGGACCCAGCTGCTCAGGCGAGGCGGCGCGCAAGCTAGCGCACAGCAGGCAGGTTTCAAGCCTCCAAGCCGGCTTTAGGGGCTCGCCGTCAGTTGGTGGTGTGGGGCTTCAGCAGATAGTGCCCGTTCTTGAAACCCTGGAACATGATAGGGATGTGGGGGTGGCTCACCGGTTCCCCCGTATCGTCGGGCTGGAGGTTCTGCTCGGAGACATAGGCGAGGTAGGTCCCTTCGTCATTTTCCGCCAGCAGATGATAGAACGGCTGGTCGCGACTGGGCCGCACCGGCTCGGGGATCGACTGATACCATTGCTCTGTGTTGGCGTACTGAGGATCCACGTCGAACACCACGCCTCGAAACGGGAACTGGCGATGGCGGACGATCTGGCCAATGGCGAATCGGGCGAGATGAGCATTCATGCGGCCATTATACTGCGCGCTCCTGACCCGCAGGTGAATGGTCCAATCAGCCGCCGGCTATGTCCTTTCGGGAAACGCCCAGCCTTGTTACAGTCCGCTCGAAAAGCGGCGTTCTTCCGGGCCCGCTGACGGATTTAAATTGAATGTCTGAGGCGTACCAACCGCCGAACGCCCCGCTGCGCGGTGTGGGCGGGGGCGGTCGTCCGAAGGGGAGCGAGGGGCCTTTTTTCGCCGCGCTCGATCTCGGCACGAACAATTGCCGGCTCCTGATCGCCCGGCCGTCCGAGGACGGCTTTCGGGTGAGCGAGGCCTATTCCAACATTGTGCGCTTGGGCGAGGGGCTGACCCAGACCGGACGCCTGCAGGATCACGCCATGGACCGCGCCCTGGCCGCCTTGCGCGTTTGCGCGGACAAGATCGCGCGCCGCGGCTGCCAACGGGTCAGGGCCGTGGCCACCCAAGCCTGCCGCTCGGCGGAAAACGGCCCGGCCTTCGTGGAGCGCGTACGGAGCGAGACCGGCCTCAGCCTGCAGGTGATCAGTCCTAGCGAGGAGGCCCGCCTGTCGGTGGCGGGCTGCCTGAATCTCTTGGACCGCTCCGCCGAGGCGGCTCTGGTGATCGATGTGGGGGGAGGCTCCACGGAGTTGTCCTGGGTGGATCTGCGCGGCGCGGGCCTGGATCAGCAAATGCGCCGGTTCGCACCCGCTCGACTGCCCGTGCGGGCCTGGTTGTCCGCGCCCGTGGGCGTAGTCACGCTGGCCGAACAGTTCCCCGAGGATGCGACCGACCGCCTGGGTTGGTACCGCGCTATGGTGCAGGCCATGAAAAGCCGCTTGCTGGAATGTCCGGACGCCGAAGTCCTGCGTCCGGCGTTCGACGCGGGCCGGGCGCACCTTGTCGGCACGTCCGGCGCCATCACCAGCTTGGCGGGGCTTCACCTGGGCCTCAGGCGCTACGACCGGCGCCGCGTGGATGGTCTGTGGATGACGCGCGGCGAATGCGAGCGCACGGCCGATCGCCTGCTGGCGGTCGACGTGTCCGCCCGCGCGAGCGAGCCTTGCATCGGTCCCGAGCGCGCCGATCTGGTGCTGGCGGGCGCTGCCATTCTGCAGGCGGTTCAGGAGCTTTGGCCCTGCGAGCGCGTCCGCGTGGCTGACCGTGGCCTGCGTGAGGGTCTGTTGCTGTCGCTGATGGCCGAACCCCACCGAAGGCGTCGCAACCGCCATCGCAGCGCGCCGAAGGTTCAGGTCGCGTGAGCGAGGACCCGCCCGACCAGCCGCCTGAGCCTCCGCGTAAGCGCATGGTCCGCGCGCCCACCGGCGGAGACGCGGGCGGACGCGGCGAGGCCGTCCGTGTCAAGACGGCCAAGCGCCGGACCACCTCATCACAGGCCTGGCTTGCCCGCCAGCTCAACGATCCCTTCGTCACGGCCGCCAAGGCCCAGGGCTACCGCGCCCGCGCGGCCTTCAAACTGACCGAGATCGACGACCGCTTCCACGTAATCAGGCCCGGCGGGCGCATCGTCGACCTGGGCTGCGCGCCGGGCGGCTGGCTTCAGGTGGCCGTGCGCCGCAAGGCTGGCCCCATCGCTGGCGTCGACCTTTTGCCGGTCGAAGCCGTGGCCGGGGCGCATATCTTGCAGATGGATTTCACCGACCCGGCCTGCGGGCCGCGCCTGCTGGAGCTGCTCGGCGGGCCGCCGGACCTAGTGCTGTCGGACATGGCGCCCAACACCTCGGGGCATCGCATTACCGACCATCTGCGTATCGCCGGCCTGATCGAGGCGGCGATCGATTTCGCAATCGCATCGCTTAAACCCGGCGGCGCCTTCGTGGCCAAGGCGTTCCAAGGTGGTCAGACCGATGAAATCCTGGCGCGCTTGCGCAGCCATTTCTCGCAGGTCCGTTTCGTCAAGCCCAAGGCCAGCCGCCAGGATTCCTCCGAGCTGTTCCTCGTGGCGACGGGCTTCAAGGGGCGCTGATCCCGCTCTGACGCTTCAACGGCTTTGGATCGTCCGTTTCCGGATGGAATAATTGCGCGCGAATGATCCGATTCGGGGTTAGCTCGTCGTTTTCCCGTTCGCGCCATGGAGGGATGCATGCGGTGGTTTCAGGCGCTGCTGCCGCGTGAAGACAGCTTCTTCGACCGCTTCGTAGAGCACGCGCAGATTCTGCTCAAAGGCGCGGAGGCCCTGCGTGAGCTGTTGGGAGGAGGGGAGGGCGTGGCGGCCGCCTGCGCCGAGATCATGCGCCAGGAACAGGCGGCCGACGAAGTCACGCGCCACGTGCTGCTGGCGGTGCGGCGCACCTTCATCACCCCGTTCGACCGCAGCGACATCAGCAGCCTCGCCGCTTCGCTCGATGACGCCATCGACCAGATGCAGAAGACCGCCAAGTCGATCACTCTGTTCGAGGTGCGCGAATTTCAGCCGGAGATGCGCGAACTGGGCGATCTGGCCATCCAGGCGGCCTACCTCACCTTGGAAGCCACCGAACTTCTGCGGGACATGGGCAAGAACGCCAGCCGTCTGAACGCCATCGCCGAGGCGGTCACTCGCATCGAGGACCGCTCCGACGAGGTCTACGACCTGGGCATGAAGGCCCTGTTCAAGTCCGGCCGGGATAGTCCGATGGACTTTATCGCCGGCGCCGACATCCTCGATCACCTGGAGAAGGTCATCGACCGGTTCGAGGATGTGGCCCACCACATCAGCGGCATCCTGCTCGAACACCTCTAGGCCGCAGTCGTGGATATCCCTTCGGCCACCCTGATGCTCTGGTTCCTGATCGCGGTCGCCCTGGCGTTCGATTTCCTGAACGGGCTGCACGACGCGGCCAATTCCATCGCCACCATCGTTTCAACCCGAGTGTTGAAGCCACGCTACGCGGTGATGTGGGCGGCCCTGTTCAACTTCATCGCCTTCCTGTTTTTCGGCGTGCACGTGGCCCACACGGTCGGTTCGGGCATTGTCTCGGTGCAGATCGTCACCGACCGGGTGATTTTCGCGGCCCTGTCGGGAGCTATCGTTTGGAATGTGATCACCTGGATGGCCGGCATTCCGTCCTCGTCGTCGCACGCCCTGGTCGGCGGCCTGGTGGGCGCCGGGCTGGCCAAGGCCGGGCTTTCGGCCATCGTCTGGAGCGGCGTCAGCCAGACGGCCGCGGGCATTGTAGCGTCACCCTTGTTGGGGTTCATCCTGGCCCTGCTGCTGGTGCTCGCCGTGTCTTGGCTGTTCGTTAAGATGCGGCCCGCGGCGGTGGATCGCGTGTTCCGCTCCGCCCAGTTTGTCTCCGCCTCCCTTTACTCCCTCGGCCACGGGGGCAACGACGCCCAGAAGACCATGGGGGTGATCGCGGTGCTGCTGTTTGCCCATTCCGGCGGCAAAGGCGCGTTCAACATTCCCATGTGGGTCGTTTTATCCTGTCAGGCCGCCATGGCTCTGGGGACGCTGTTCGGCGGCTGGCGGATCGTGCACACCATGGGCTCGAAAATCACGCGTTTGAGCCCGATGCAGGGCTTTTGCGCCGAAACGGGAGGAGCCATCACCCTGTTTGCCGCGACCTATCTGGGCGTTCCAGTGTCCACCACTCACACCATTACCGGGGCCATTGTCGGCGTGGGCGCGGCGCGGCGCACAACGGCCGTGCGCTGGGGCGTGGCGCGGCGCATTGTGGTGGCCTGGGTGATCACCATGCCCATGGCGGGCCTGATCGGGGCCGTGGCTTTCGCGCTGACGGGACGCTGGTTCCATTGAAAAAAGCTAGGGCCGTCGGCATCCAGTACGCGGCTTTGCCCTACCGCATCGTGCGCCGTCGGGTGGAGATCATGCTGATCACCTCGCGCGACACCCGCCGCTGGGTCATCCCCAAGGGCTGGCCCATGAAAGGCCTCAAGCCGCAAGACGCCGCCGCCACGGAAGCCGCCGAAGAGGCCGGTCTGATCGGCGAGGTGGAGGGGCGTCCCATCGGTTCCTATCGCTATCTCAAGCAGCTCAAGGCCAACCGCGCCATAGCCGTCCAGGTGATTCTGTTTCCATTTCGCGTTCGGGCCCAGGTGGACAGCTGGAAAGAGCAGGGGCAACGCGAGTTCCGCTGGTTCCGTTATCAACGCGCCGCGTCGCTGGTGGCCGAGCCGAGCTTCCGCCGGCTGATTCGCGAGTTCGGAAGGGCGCGCACGCCGGGCATCCTGTCTTCGGCCCTATTCGACCATTCCCTGCGCTGGAGCCTGGCTCTTTTCCGGCCGGAGTCGAAGTAGGCTGGGGCTTGTCCAGGCCCAATTCCACGGCCTTTGTGCGCGGTTGCAGCAAAGTTTCCGCCGCGCCCTCTTCCCCTGACCCCAAGCTCACGCTATAGGCGGCCCGCAAGACGGAGACTCCCATATGGAGATTCGCGAAGGCCTCACCTTCGACGACGTTTTGCTGGAACCTGGCCGTTCCGAGGTTGCGCCTACCCAGGTGAACACCTCCACGCGCCTGACCCGCGAAATCGGATTGAGCATACCCATCGTCTCGGCGGCCATGGACACGGTCACCGAGAGCAGGCTCGCTATCGCCCTGGCTCAGGCCGGGGGGCTGGGCGTGTTGCACCGCAACATGTCGGTGGCCGAACAGGCTGACCACGTGCGCGAGGTCAAGCGCTACGAGAGCGGCATGGTTATCAATCCCCTAACCATCAACCCGGACACCACCCTGGCCGAGGTGCGCGCCATCACCGCCAGCCGCAAGATTTCCGGTTTTCCGGTGGTCGAACGCAAGAGCGGTAAGCTCGTTGGCATTCTGACCAACCGGGACATGCGATTCGAGTCCGATCCCAATACGCCTGCCTCGGCGATCATGACGACCGCCAACCTGGTCACCGTGGCCGAAGGTGTTGATCCGGAAGACGCCAAGGCCCTTCTGCGGCGGCACAAGATCGAGCGTCTCATCGTGGTGGACGACGCCTATCGCGCGGTGGGTTTGGTCACCGTCAAGGACATGGAAAAGGCCCAGGCCTTCCCCACGGCCGCCAAGGACGAACGCGGACGCCTGCGGGTCGGCGCGGCCTCCACGGTGGGCGATGCGGGATTTGAGCGCTCCCTGGCCCTGATCGAGGCGGGTGTCGACCTAGTGGTGATCGACACCGCCCACGGCCACTCGGTGCAGGTGTTCGACGCGGTCAAGCGCCTGAAGCGCGAAAGCAATCGCGTGCAGCTGATCGCCGGCAATGTCGCGACCTACGATGCCGCGCGCTCCCTGATCGACGCGGGCGCGGATGGCATCAAGGTGGGCATCGGCCCGGGCTCGATCTGCACCACCCGCATCGTCGCCGGGGTCGGCGTGCCCCAGCTGACCGCCATCGCCGATTCTGTCCGGGCCGCGCGCGACAGCGGCGTGCCGATCATCGCTGACGGCGGCATCAAATACTCCGGCGACCTGGCCAAGGCGTTGGCCGCCGGCGCCTCCACCGCCATGATGGGCTCGATGTTCGCCGGCGTGGACGAGGCGCCGGGCGAGGTGTTTCTCTACCAGGGCCGGTCCTACAAATCCTACAGGGGCATGGGCTCGGTGGGCGCCATGGCCCTGGGCTCCGCCGATCGCTACTTCCAGAAGGAAGTGCAGGACAGCCTCAAGCTGGTGCCCGAGGGCATCGAGGGGCAGGTGCCCTACAAGGGTCCCATCGCGCCGATCCTGCACCAACTCGTCGGCGGCCTGCGCGCGGCCATGGGTTATGTGGGCGCGGAGAATATCGAGGAATTCCAGTCCAAGGCGCGCTTCGTGCGCATCACCGGCGCGGGCCTGCGCGAGAGCCACGTGCACGACGTGATGATCACGCGCGAGGCGCCCAACTACCACCCGTCGCAGGCGTGACGCCGGCGGGTCGCCTCCAAGCCGCGATAGACGTGCTGGACCAGATTGCGTCCTCCCGCCAGCCGGCCGATCAGGTTCTGCGGACGTGGGGCGGCGCCCATCGCTATGCGGGGTCCAAGGACCGCAAGGCGGTCGCCGAGCGCGTCTACCTCTGCCTACGCCAGCCGCCGCGCATGGGCGAGGGCGGTCGGGGCCGGGTTTTGGCGTCCCTTGCCTTGCATGATGGCCTGAGTGAGGCGGAGATCGCCGCGCTGTTTTCCGGCCAGGGCCATGCGCCGGGGCCCTTGACCGCCGACGAAGCCATAACCCTCACAGCGCCCAGTCAGGCTGCCTTGCCCGGCTTTATCGAGGCGCAACTCAAGCTCAGTTTCGGCGACGACTGGGCCGCCGAGGCCGAAGCCCTGCTGTCGTCGCGCGCGCCGCTGGACCTGCGCGTCAATGGCGTGAAGGGGACGATAGAGCAGGCGACAGAGGCGCTCGCCGAGGCGGGCCTTGAGGTTGAACCCACGCCCTGGTCCGCCTTCGGCCTGCGCCTGATCGCGCCCGCCGCGGACCTGGCGCCGCTGGACATCTTCAAGTCCGGCGTGATCGAGGTGCAGGACGAGGGCAGCCAGATCGCCGCCTGGCTGGTGGGCGCCGAGCGCGGCGAGACGGTGGTCGACTATTGCGCGGGCGGCGGCGGCAAGACTCTCGCCATCGGCCAGGCCATGCGCGGCCAGGGCCGGCTGATCGCCTGCGATCTCAATCCGCGCCGTCTGGACGCCATCAAGCCGCGCCTGCACCGGGCGGGCGTTTATGCCGAGTTTCGCCGCGTGGGTCCCGCCGGCGACCCCTTGGACGATCTACGGGGGCAGGCCGACCGGGTCCTTGTGGATGCCCCCTGTTCTGGCTCGGGCACCTGGCGACGCCGTCCGGAGGAGGCCTGGCGGCTGACCGAGGCGGAATTGGAGCGCCTGGCCGGGCTGCAGCTGGAGATTCTCGGCCGCGCCGCCGATCTGGTGCGGCCAGGCGGGCGGCTTATCTATGTTACCTGTTCGGTGCTGGCGGCCGAAAACGGCGCCGTGACAGAGGCGTTCGCCGCCACTCGACCCGAATTTTCACCCCTGCCCATTGAGCGGGCCGCCCAGCCGCCCATGCTGACAATACCCGGCCGCCGGCGGCTTGCGGAGCTGGCCCAGGGCGGCCACGGCGTCCAACTGTCGCCGCGCCGCAGCGGGACCGACGGCTTCTACATCTGCCTTTTTGAGAGGACCGCATGAACGCCCCTTCCTCGCCCGGTCATGAGCGACTGCTCATCGTGGATTTCGGCAGTCAAGTGACCCAGCTGATCGCCCGCCGGGTGCGCGAGAGCGGCGTCTATTGCGAGATCCATCCCTACGACAAGGTCGACGCCGCCTCGCTTAAGGCCTTCGCGCCCAAGGCGGTGATCCTGTCGGGCGGCCCCGCCAGCGTGACCGAGGACGAAAGCCCCCGCGTGGACCAAGCGGTGTTTGAATTGGGCATTCCGGTGCTGGGCATCTGCTACGGCGAAATGACGATGTGCGGCCAGTTGGGCGGCGCAGTTGAAGGCGGCCACGACCGCGAGTTTGGCCGGGCCGAGATACTCATCGAGCGGGAAAGCCCCCTGCTTGACGGTCTGGGCGATGTCGGCGACCGCGAAACAGTGTGGATGAGCCACGGCGACAAGATCACCGCGATCCCTCTGGGCTTCGACGTGGTCGCCGCCTCGCAGGGATCGCCCTATGCGGTGATCGCCGACGAGGGACGCCGGTTTTACGGCATCCAGTTTCACCCGGAAGTGGCGCATACCCCCCGGGGCGCGCTGATGCTACGCAATTTCACCCACCGGATCGCTGGCTTCACGGGCGACTGGACCATGGCCTCCTTCCGCCAGGAGATGGTGGCCAAGATCAGGGCCCAGGTGGGGCAGGGCCGGGTGATCTGCGGTCTGTCCGGCGGGGTGGATTCCTCGGTGGCGGCCGTGCTGATCCACGAGGCCATCGGCGAGCAACTCACCTGCGTGTTCGTCGACACCGGTCTGCTGCGCCTGAACGAGGCCGAGCAGGTCGTCACCCTGTTCAGGGATCACTACAATATTCCGCTGATCCACGTTGACGCGGGTGAACAATTCCTCGGTGAGCTAAGCGGCGTTTCTGACCCCGAGACCAAGCGCAAGACCATCGGTCGGCTGTTCATCGAGGTGTTCGACAAGGAAGCGGCCAAGATCGAGGGCGCGGCGTTCCTGGCCCAGGGCACGCTCTATCCCGACGTGGTGGAAAGCGTCTCGGCGCGCGGCGGGCCCTCCGCCGTGATCAAGAGCCACCACAATGTCGGCGGCCTGCCGGACTTCATGAAGCTCAAGCTGGTCGAGCCCCTGCGCGAGCTGTTCAAGGACGAGGTGCGAGCCCTCGGTGTTGAGCTGGGCCTACCCCCGGCCTTCGTCGGCCGCCATCCCTTTCCGGGGCCCGGCCTGGCTATCCGCATCCCCGGCGAGATCACGCCGGAAAAGGTTGCGGTGCTGCAGCAGGCCGACGCCATCTATCTGGACGAGATCCGCAAGGCGGGCCTGTACGACGCCATCTGGCAGGCCTTCGCCGTCCTCTTGCCGGTCAAGACCGTGGGCGTGATGGGCGACGCGCGCACCTATGAATCCGTCCTGGCCCTGCGCGCGGTCACTTCCACCGACGGCATGACCGCCGACTTCTTCGAATTCCCTTGGCCCGTGTTGGCAAAAACCGCCACGCGCATCATCAATGAAGTGAGGGGGGTCAACCGGGTGGTCTATGACGTGACGTCCAAGCCGCCGGGGACGATTGAGTGGGAGTAGCTCGGCGGCTCAGCCCTCTGAGCGCCCTGCAAACCGCCAGCCCAGTGTCTCACCCGCCAGGAACGGCACGATGTCCGAGGCCGGCGTCTTCAAGGTCTTGGGGACCTCGATTGCATTTCGCTCCAGCGTCACCACGCCGGAATTGAGCGGCAGGCCGTAGAAGCGCGGGCCATGCTCGGAGGCGAAGGCTTCCAGACGGTCCAGCGCGCCTTCTTCCTCGAATGTCCGGGCGTAGCTTTCCAGGGCGTAGGGGGCGTTGAAGATGCCCGCGCAGCCACAGGCGGATTCCTTGGCGGCCACGGCGTGGGGCGCGGAGTCGGTGCCCAGGAAGAACTTGGGCGAGCCGGAGGTCGCCGCCTTGCGCAGGGCCAGGCGGTGGGGTTCGCGCTTGGCCACGGGCAGGCAATAGAAATGCGGCCGGATGCCGCCCTCGAACATGGCGTTGCGATTGATCGCCAGGTGGTGCGGCGTGATGGTCGCGGCGAGATTGGCGTCGCCGGCCTCGACAAAGGCTGCGGCCTCCGCGGTGGTGATGTGTTCGAACACTACTTTGAGCGCGGGAAAATCCGCCAGCAGCGGCGCCAGGACGCGGTCGATGAACACCGCTTCCCGGTCGAAGATGTCCACTTGGCGGTCGGTGACCTCGCCATGCACCAGGAGCGGCATGCCGATGCGCTGCATCGTCTCCAGGACCCGATGGATATTGCGGATATCCGTCACGCCATGGGCTGAATTGGTGGTGGCGTGCGCGGGATAGAGCTTGCAGGCGACGAACACGCCTTGCTCGAAGCCGCGCTCCACCTCGGCCGGATCGGCGTCGTCGGTGAGGTAGCAAGTCATCAAGGGCTCAAATTGCGCCCCTGGCTCCAGCGCCGCCAGGATTCGGTCCCGGTAGGCCGCCGCCGCCGCCACGGTGGTGACCGGGGGGCTGAGATTGGGCATGGCGATGGCGCGGGAAAATTGGCGGGCGGTGAAATTGACCACCGAGGCCAGCATCGCGCCGTCGCGCAGATGCACGTGCCAGTCGTCAGGCTGGCGTATGACGAGCCGGGTCGGACCCATGGCGGCGCTCGTAGCCTCGGATGTCGACATGAGCTAGGTCGCTTGCGTTACAGGTTGGCCGGGGCGGGATCGCGACCGCGGCCGTTGGCCTGTCATGTGGCGCGCGCGGCCGATTGGCAAGGCGCCGGTTCACGCCGCCCGAGAATGCCATCCGGGCCGCTCGCTCAGATAGGCGTCAAAGCACGCGGCGATGTTGCGCGCGAACGGACGACCTTTGGCCGTTGGCGAATCCTTCGGCCAGGTGCGCCAGGAAACCGTCCTCGTCCTCGCGCAGGATCGCCTCGCCGCCTTGGATCAGGGGTTGTGCGGCAGGGCGTTGCCGCCGTCTCCGCCGCCCCTCGCTTTTCAAACGAAGTTCGGCGCCAGCGTTTATCCGGTCAGCACGACCTCGCCGGTTTCCAGCAGCGATTTCAGATTGGATAGGATTTTCGGCCAGCCGCCAGACACCGCCTTGATGAACATCGAGGGCCGGCGGTCTATGGAATGGCTGACGGTAAGCTTCACCGCTTCGTCAGCGGGTTCCAGCTCCATCACGCACAGGGCTTGTCCTTCGGCCTTCAGCTCCGGCTTGAATTCATTGCGCCACTGGATCGCCAGGCGCCGGGGCGGATCGGATTCGAGGATCTCGCCCGCGTCCGCCACCCGGCCATCGGTGAACAGTAGCCGCCAGGGCGAGCCGGCGGTCCAGCCGCTCTCGCAGTGCATGCCGAACCAGTATTTTTTCATCTGCTCGGGATCGGTCAGGGCCGACCACAGCCGCTCGGGCGTGGTGCGGATGAACGTCACGTAGACGAACTCGGAGCTTTGGGCGGCGTCAGTCATGGTCTTCTCCTTCGAGTGTTGATTTCAGGTGGGCCAGGGCGGCCAGGCTCGGGCGCTCGAACTTGCCGATCCAGCGTTCGGCGATCTCGTTGATCGGGACTGGATTGATGAAGTGCAGCTTCTCGCGGCCCCTTCGGCGGGTGGAGACCAGATTGGCCGCCTCCAGGATCGCCAGGTGCTTGGTCACCGCCTGCCGGGTCATCTCCAGTCCGTCGCACAGGGCGCCTAGCGTCTGACCGTTGTCCGCGTGCAGGCGGTCCAGCAGCCGGCGGCGGCTTACGTCCGCCAGGGCGCGAAAAACGGCGTCGTCGTTCATGTCCGTAATATGCAACTAAACAGTTGCATGTCAAGGGGGCGGTTGGAACACGGGGGGAGGGAGGCCAACCTCGCTTGACAAGGCTGCCGGGGGCTTGTTCCTGCCTGCTGTTGAAACGCCGGTCGCGTCGCGGCGCCGCTCAAGGAGTCAAAGTCTGTCGGCTCAATCCAAGGACCAGTCGCGCCGTCTGGCGGCGCCGGACATCACCGCACGCAAGGGCGGCCAGCCGATCGTATGCCTGACCGCCTACACAGCCCCCATGGCGGCGCTGCTAGACGAGGCGTGCGACCTTCTTCTGGTGGGCGATTCCGTCGGCATGGTGTTGCACGGCCTGCCCAATACCGTCGGCGTCACGCTTGAGATGATGATCTTGCACGCTCAGGCGGTCATGCGGGGCTCCAAGCGGGCCATGGTGGTGGTCGACATGCCCTTCGGCTCCTATGAGGGATCGCCGGAACGCGCCTACGACAACGCCGCGCGCGTCATGAAAGAGACCGGCGCTCAAGGCGTGAAGGTCGAAAGCGGACCGACCGTGCCGGACACCATCGCGTATCTGACCCGGCGTGGCATTCCGGTAATGGGCCATATCGGTTTACGGCCTCAGTCGGTGCTGGTGGAAGGCGCGTTCAGGGCCAAGGGCCGCACATCCGACGAGCGCGAGCGCGTGATCGCGGAGGCCCGGGCCACCGCAGAGGCCGGCGCCTTCAGCATGGTGATCGAAGGCGTGGCCGAATCTCTTGCCGCCGAAATCACCGCGGCGGTGTCCATTCCCACCATCGGCATTGGCGCCTCGCCCCAATGCGACGGCCAGGTGCTGGTGGTGGACGATATGCTGGGTCTGTTCGACTGGACGCCCCGCTTTGTGCGCCGCTACGCTGACCTGCGCGCGGAGATCGACCGCGCCGCCAAGGCTTACGCCGAGGATGTGCGCGCCCGCCGGTTTCCCGGCCCCGCGGAAACCTATTTTACCAAGCCCTAGGGTCCGGAATTCCCCTCAGAGCCGATTTGTCGCCGCTTTCCCCGTCTAAAGCGGGACAGTGTGCGTTGCAGACCCGCCCGCCAGACGATAGGGTCCGGCCTCCTTTATCCGAACGGAGCTTGGCTGAGTGGTCGACGTTTTCGACGAGGTGGACGAACAAATCCGCGCGGAGCGATTCCGTGTGCTCGTTCGCCAGACCGTGCCCTATTTCATCGGCGCCCTGATCGTGTGCTTGGCGGTGGTCGTGGGCGTGTGGGCCTATGGCAAATTCAGTTCCGCCGCCGTCGGCAAGTCGTCCCTGGCGTACGCCAAGGGCATGGACTTGGAACAGAAGGGCGACGCGGACGGCGCCTTCACGCAGTTCGCCCTCGCGGCCAAGGGGCCGGCAGGCTACCGGAGCTTGGCCCTCATGCAGGAAGCCGGCATCCGCCTGCAACAAAACAAGACCGTGGACGCCGTCGGCCTGTTCGACCAGGCGGCCAAGGCCACCTCCGACAAGATGATCGGCGACATCGCCAGCCTCAAGGCCGCCTATGCCTTGCTGGATAGCGCCTCCCTGGCGGACATCACCGCCCGACTGACGCCGCTCATGGCGGCGAACCGGCCCTATCACGCCCAGGCGCGGGAAGCCCTGGCGCTGGCCAAGATCGCGGCGGGCCAGCTTTCCCAGGCGCGCGCGGACCTCGGCGTGATCCAGCTCATGAGCGATACGCCGGAAACTGAGCGCCAGCGCGCCGGCGCGCTCATTGCTCTGATCGACTCCGGGACGGCGAGTTCCCTGAAGGCCCTGGCCGCGGCGCCAGTCCTTCCGCCACCCGCCGCTCCCCCGCAAAGTCTGGGCGCCCCACAGGTCCCCGCTGCTGACACCGGAAACTGATCCATGAAAACATCCGCCATGATGGCGACTAGACGGGCCGTGCTGGGCGCCGTGACGCTCGCCGCGGTGGGCTTGGCGGGCTGTTCGACCCTGTCGTCCCTGGCGTTCTGGAAGAACTCCGAAAACAAATCGATCGCCAGCAAGGGCGAGCGCATCCCGATCCTCGCCGCTGAAGATCAGCTGAACGTGAGCGACGCGCTTAAGGGCCAGAGCTTCTATTTGCCCGACGCTCAGCCTCAGGCCGACTGGCCCTTGCCGGGCGGAACGCCGGAGCAGTCAGTGGAGCATGTTTCCGCCGCTCCGGACTTCAAGGTTGCGTGGCGTCGCGGTCTGGGCGTCAGCGGCATGCCACGCGCGCACTTCGTCACCGCCCCGCCGATCGAGGCGGACGGTCTTGTCTACGCCATGGACGGGCAAGCCGGCGTGTCCGCGCACAACGCCCAGACCGGCGAGCAGGTGTGGCGGGTGAACCTGGCCAATCGCAGCGGCCGCGACCGTGATGGTTTTGGCGGCGGCCTGGCCTATGCTGACGGCAGGGTATTTGTGTCCTCCGGCTATCGCTTCGTGGCCGCGCTGGACGCCCACAACGGCCGCACCGTCTGGAAAGCAGCCACCGACGCGCCTGTTCACGCCGCCCCCACGGTGTCGGGCGGCCGGGTTTTCGTGGTGAGCCTGGATGATCAGCTTTATAGCTTTGACTCCCAGACCGGCGCGCCGGGCTGGAATTACCAAGCCATCATCGAGCCGGCCCGAATGCTGGCTGCCTCCAGCCCCGCCATCTCCGGGGATGAAGTCATTACAACCTTCGCGTCCGGCGAGGTCATCGCCAAGCGCGCCGAAAATGGCAACGATCTGTGGAACCAGGCGCTCTCGCGGTCCAATCGCAACAGCGCTCTGTCGGAAATCCGGGACATCGCCGGCCGGCCG
>Ga0302319_10009190_pt1 | contig 19070 bp, 14 predicted proteins | sample Bog_T0_2_FD_203319 | JGI IMG/M metagenome (GOLD analysis project Ga0302319, IMG submission 203319) | Peat permafrost microbial communities from Stordalen Mire near Abisko, Sweden - Bog_T0_2 | ecosystem: Environmental > Terrestrial > Soil > Wetlands > Peat | place: Sweden: Abisko, Stordalen Mire... | reverse complement strand
CCCGCCACCGGCCACAAATGCGCCCGCTGCTGGAACTTCATGCCTGAAGTCTCCGACTACGGCATCTGGCAGAACGTCTGCACCCGCTGCCAAGGCGCGCTGACCGAAATGGGCATCCCGCCGCCCCAACCGGAGGCCGCCCAGTGAGATACAAAACTGGGTGCCCCACCCTTGCCGCGTTCTTGTCTTTGCGGCTAGGGTGGGATAGCACGAACCCCCATCATCCCGGAAACTCTCTCAACCACCCCACAATGTTGGGTGCCCCAGGTCCGGATTCTCGGACCTGGGATACCTCGATTCCAAACCGCCTTCCTTTTCGCGCTGAGGTACTCCAGTGAGCCTTACCATTCCTCGCCGTCTGCCCTGGCTGCTCGCGATCTCCGCTGTAATCATTCTCGCCGACCGCCTGACCAAAATCTGGGTCGCCGCGCATATTCAGCTCGGCGGCGCCATCCCCGTCATCCCGCGCGTTCTGCGCATCACCCACTGGACCAACGACGGCGCGGCCTTCTCTCTTTTCGCCGACACGGCCTCGCCACACCTGGTCCGATGGGTATTGATCGGATTTTCGCTGCTGGCGGCGGTAGCGGTATTGATCGCAATGGTTCGGCTGGGCGACCGTTTCACCCTCACCACCATCGCCCTGGCGCTGGTTTTTGCCGGGGCGCTGGGCAACGTTCACGACCGCATCCTCTACGGCTCGGTGGTGGACTTCATCGAGGTTCACATCTTCAGCTATCACTGGCCGGACTTTAATGTAGCCGACTCGTCGGTCGTAACCGGCGCATGCCTGCTGCTACTCGATTCGCTGCTTCCGAACAGGAATCAGGCAAGCTGACCGCGTTGATTTCTGAAAGTCTCTCTTGTTGCATGTTCAGGAATTGGAAGTGCTAAAAGGGGCGCGCTATACAAGCTACGACAGAACTCAGGTTAGGAAGTGCTTTGTATCAGGGCACGACTTCAGTCGTGCCGAAAAGACGACGAGAAAGTGTAGGGCTTTACAGGCTGCGGAAAAACTCGATCCGGAGGGAGGCGGGGGTTTCAACCCCCGCATAAAGCCAACAGAATCAACGTCGGCTTTAGCCGCGGAGGGACGTTTTTTGCGACTTTCATCCGAAATGCCGAGTTTTTCCGCAGCCTCTTTAGCCCCTGTTGTATTTGTTTTCAGCTATTTGCAATTCCGCAGCGGCTAAAGCCGGAATCTATGATGGCCCCTTCCGGCACGACTGAAGTCGTGCCCTGACACAGAGCTGACTCAATTTCGAGTTTTTCCGCAACCGGAAAGGCCCGTATCTTTCACGAAAACCAAGTTCCTAGACAGGTTTATAGCAAAATGCCCCCAATTCTCAATTTGCAATCCGTGACCAAGCAGTTCGGCGCAACGCCGCTGTTTCGCAATATCTCTCTTACCGTCGAAGACGGCGACCGCATCGGCCTGATCGGCCCCAATGGCGCGGGCAAATCCACGCTGCTTGCCGTGTTGGCTGGCCAGGTCGAACCCGACTCGGGCGAGCTGGCCGTGCGAAAGCGCGCCCGCGCCGCATACGTGCCGCAGGACTCGCGCTTTGCTCCCGGCCTCACCATCCGCCAGGTGCTTGAGGCGGCGCTGGCCGCCGCCCACGTCAACGAATCGGAACGCGAGGGCCGCCTGCGCGAACTCTCGGGCCGCGCCGGTTTTGCCGATCTAAACGCGGAGGCGGCAGCGCTCAGCGGCGGATGGCGCAAGCGGCTGGCCATTACCGAAGCGCTGGTCTCGGAGCCTGAGGTGATGCTGCTGGACGAGCCTACCAACCACCTTGATCTGGCCGGAATCGAATGGCTTGAGGCGCTGCTCACCAACTCGTCCTTCGCCGCAGTCACGGTCAGCCATGATCGTTACTTCCTTGAAAGCACTTCGAGCGAGATCATCGAGCTGAATCGCGTCTTTGCCGACGGCCTGCTGCGCGTCAAGGGCAAATTCAGCCGCTTTCTTGAGGAGAAGCAGGCCTATCTGGAATCGCAGAGCCGCCAGCAGGAGAGCCTGCGCAACCAGGTCAAAACGGAGATCGAATGGCTGCGGCGCGGCCCCAAGGCGCGCACCACCAAGTCCAAAGCCCGCATCGACACCGCCAATGCCATGATTGGCCAATTGGCGGCCATGGACTCGCGCACCACCGTCAACACCGCCGGCATCGACTTTGACGCCAGCCTGCGCAAGACCAAGCGGCTGGTGGAGTTCACCGATGTAGCCTGCGATGTGCCGAGCAGCGAAGAAGCCCCCGGCCGCCGCCTCTTCACTGGCCTGAACTTTGTCTTGACCGCGGGAATGAAAGTGGGCCTGGTGGGGCCAAATGGCAGCGGCAAAACCACGTTTCTGCGCCTGCTGCGCGGCGAGATCGAGCCTGCCGAGGGCGCTATTCGCCGCGCCGAGGCGCTCAAGCTGGTTTACTTCAGCCAGATGCGCGAACTGGATGAGAGCCTGACGCTGCGTCGCGCCCTGGCGCCGGAGGGCGACTCCATCCTCCATCAGGGACGGGTGGTACACGTAGCCAGTTGGGCGGCGCGGTTCCTCTTCACCAGCGAGCAGCTCAATCAGCCGGTGCGCAATCTCTCGGGCGGAGAGCGGGCTCGTGTGCTGATCGCCAAGCTGATGCTCGAGCCGGCGGACGTTCTGCTGCTCGACGAGCCCACCAACGACCTGGATATTCCCACGCTTGAAATCCTGGAAGAGAATCTGCTCGACTTCCCCGGCGCGCTGGTGCTGGTCACGCACGACCGCTATCTGCTCAATCGCGTGGCCTCAACCGTGCTGGGCCTAGACGGCCGCGGCAACACCGGGCGCTTTGCCGACTATGCGCAGTGGGAAGATTGGCTCGTAGAACAGGATCAGGCCGAACAGGGCGAGCTGGACCTGGCCAAGTCAGGGCGCAGGGCCGACGGGTCAAGCTCCACGCAGCGCACGGGAACAGAGGCGGCATCCGGTTCCGGCGCGAAGAAGAAGCTCTCCTACCTCGAAGCCCGCGAGTTCGCCGCCATCGAATTGAAGGTTGAGGAATCGGACGCCCGCCTGGCCGCAGGCCGCGACCGCGTGGAGCACCCGGAGATTGCCAGCAACGCCACGGCCCTCCAGGAGGCGTTGCTGGAGTTGGACGCGGCGCAGCATGAGAACGACGCGCTATATGCGCGCTGGGCAGAGCTGACGGAGAAGGCCGGGTAGGTCAGTTCACGAGGTCTCGCCGTAAGATGATTACGTGCGCTGTGTGCTCATCTACAATCCTGCCGCGGGCCGCAACCGGCTTCGCCGTTTAGCTCAAGTCCGCCAAGTCGCGGTGGCTCTCTCGGCTCTCGAGCATAGCGTTGAATTGATCGCCACCTCAGCGCCCGGCTCGGCAACCCAGCATGCGCAAGACGCCGCCCGCGGGGGAGCAGACATTGTGTTTGCCTGTGGAGGCGATGGCACCATCCATGAGGTTCTCCAGGGTCTCGCGTCTAAAACCGGCAAGCCTACCGCCGCTCTCGGAATCATCCCGCTGGGCAGCGCAAACGCGCTGGCGCGTCACTTGCGTCTCTCGCTCGACCCCGTGAAGGCCGCACTCCAGCAACTCCAAGGCGCTCCGCTCACGATACCCGTTGGCCAGCTCACATATTGCGACCAGGTTCGTTACTTTGCCGTCATGGCCGGAGCGGGTCCAGACGGCGCTCTTGCATACAGTCTCCTGCCAGCCCAGAAATCCAGCCTTGGGCGGCTGGCCTACTACGTTCACGCCGCAGGCCTCTTCACCTCGCTCCGATTCGGCCCATTCGAGGTGGAATACATCGAAGCGGAGTCGGGCGTCACCACCACACTGCGAGCCGTCAGCGCCATCGCGGTTCGCGTCAACGACCTCGGCGGACTTTTCAGCGGTCTGACCGGCCGCCGGGCCTCCATCCGCGATGCGCATTTGCGGCTCATTCTCGTGCGTCCGCCGGCTGCGCTCTCGCTGCCACTCTGGTTCGTCACTGGCTGGCTCAACCTCACCAGATTCAATCCGCTGCTTCATACGGTGAACGTAACTGAGTTCACTTGCCGGCCAATCGCAGTTCCAGCCCCGAACTTTCAGGCGGATGGCGAATGGCTGGGTCACATTCCCTTCAAGGTTTCCATTCTTCCCAACGCATTGCGCATCCTGTTGCCCGCAACTCACTGAACTGCGGAATCTGACTCGCCCGCTCCCGCGGAGCGGCGCTGGCGATTATAATTCGCCCCTGGAGAGGATGGACCCTGAAGATGCGAATGAACACGTTGGGTATGATTCAGATTGCGGTGGGCGTTCTGATTACAACATTGGGGCTAAGCGGTTGGGCGCAGGCGGCGCAAGAGCCCGTGAACCCCCACGCAACGCCTGAGGCGCGCGCCTTGCTCGCCTATCTCGGTTCCATTTCAGGCAAAGCCATCATTACCGGCCAGCACAACTATCCCAACGAGGGTTCGCGCTGGACCGATCTCGCCTACGACTTGACGGCCAAATATCCGGGGCTTTTCGGCCAGGATTTCGGCTTTTCCGCCGGCGAAGACAAGGATTCCGTGCTCTCCCGTCCCGCCATGATCGAAGAGGTCAAGCGGCAGTACCAGAACGGCGCGGTGATCGCTCTCACCTGGCATGAAGTGAAGCCCACCGACGACGAGCCGGTCACCTTCCACGACAGCGTGCAAGGCCATCTGACAGATTACGAGTGGCAGCAACTCCTCACCCCCGGCACTCCGCTCTACAACCGCTGGTGCGCCCAGGTAGACGTGATCGCCGGCTATCTGAGCCAGCTTCGCGACGCGCATGTGCCGGTGCTCTTCCGTGCCTATCACGAGATGAACGGCGGCTGGTTCTGGTGGGGCGGGCGGCCCGGCAAGGATGGCTCCGCGGCGCTGTATCGCCAGATCTACGATCGATTCGTCAACGTCCATCATCTGGACAACCTGGTTTGGGTCTGGAATGTAAACGCCCCAAATCCCGGCTGGGTTCCGATTGCCGAGTACTATCCCGGCCCGCAATACGCGGACGTCGTCACGATGGATATCTATGGCGAGTTCAAGCAGGATTACTACGACAGCGTGGTCGCGCTGGCTGCCGGCAAACCCATCGCGTTGGCCGAGGTGGGCGCCCTGCCCAGCCCAGCGGTCCTGGAACGGCAGCCGCGCTGGACCTACTTCATGTGCTGGAGCGAAATCATCCGCACCTCAAACTCGCTTGACCAGGTCAATGCGGTCTACCACCTCCCACAAGCGCTGAATCGCGACGATCCGCGCCTGGCCGGGCCCATGGAGGCCATCCGCAAGGCGACAGCCGCACGCATATCCGGCAAGGTTGACGCCGGCCCAGTGAGCCCAAATGCGACCGCCGAGGCCAAGGCCCTGCTGGCGCGCCTGGTTGCCGCACCTGGACAGGGAGTGTTGAGCGGTCAGATTAACGACCCCACAGCACCGAACGTCGCCAGCGCTTTAGTGGTTCAAGCAACGGGAAAGCAGCCGGCTATCTACGCATCGAATCTTGGCAGCGCGCCCGCCGGATCGAGCGTTGCGGATGCTAACCAGGCTACCGTAAAGGCGGCCATCGCAGCCCATGCGAGCCACGCTGTTGTCAGCCTGAGCTGGCGTCCGGCCCGGCCTACAGACGGCGCGGCAGCCAGTGGGCACGGCACTCTGACCGACTTCGAGTGGAATGAGCTGCTGACGCCCGGCAGCGGCCTCAATAGCCGCTGGTGCGCACAGGTGGATGAAGTGGCGGCGGCGCTCAAGGAACTGGACAAGGAGGGAATTCCGATGCTTTGGAATCCCTATCCCGAATCCAACGGCAAGGATTTCTGGTGGGCCGGCCGCAAAGGCATTCACGGTTCGGCGGAGCTTTATCGCCAACTGTTCGACCGCATGGTGAACCACAATGGGTTGCACAATCTTGTCTGGGTGTGGGAGGCCGCGGCGCCCGATTTCAGGTCGGGAGGACCAGGAGTGCTCAGCGATTTCTACCCCGGCCTGCTCTTCACTGACGCTATCAAGATCCGTTTAAACCGGTTCGATCCTTACTTTCAGGCTAGCCGCCTCTTGGAGCAGATCTCCGCCGGAAAGCCCCTTGGGGTCGAGCTGACCGGCGAGCCCCCGTCGCCTGAATCCTTTACTGACCGTGCTGGATGGGCTTGGTTCCTGACCACTCCAGCCGCCAGCTCCGATGCGCACGCCGAGGCTCTGCGCAAGCTCTACGGCGATCCGCATATCGTCTCGCTTGCTCCAGCACAGTGAGCCTGAAAAGGGCGCTCCGGTGGCGGGGCGCTCCTCCATCCCGCTCCTGCATGGTAGAAAGGTAAGTTACAAGGCACGCAGGAGATTTCAATGGAAAGCGCCGTCAAGGTCCTGATAGTCGAAGACGAACCCCACGCGCTGATGGGGCTGGCGGAGCTCATCTCTGGCTGGGGATATCGCACTGAGACCGCGCGCGACGGCCTCGAAGGCTGGGAGAAGGCGCTCGTCTTTGACCCGGCCATCGTGGTCACCGACCTCAAAATGCCCCGCCTCGACGGCATTGGCCTGCTGACCAAGCTGACGGAAGAAGGTTCAGGCCTGAACGCCAACCTCGCCGTGGTCGTGCTTACCGCGATGGGTTCTGTCCAACTGGCCGTGGACGCCATGAAGCTGGGCGCGTACGACTTCTTGCAGAAGCCCGTGGACTCCACCCGCCTGCGGACCATCCTGTCCAATGCCACGCGGCAGCGCGAGACTGCAATCGAGCTGGAAGTGGCGCGGCGGCGGCTGCGCGAAACCGGCGTCCTGGGCAGACTGGTAGGCAGTTCCAAATCGATGCGGGAGATCTTTGGCACAATCGAGCAGATTGCACCCTCGAACGTCTCCGTCCTCATCACCGGCGAGAGCGGCACGGGCAAGGAACTGGTTGCCCGCACATTGCACGATCTCAGTCCGCGCAAAGCCAAGCCTTTCGTAGCCGTCAACTGCGCGGCTATACCCGAAACGCTGATCGAGAGCGAGATATTTGGCCACGAAAAAGGCGCCTTCACCGGCGCGGCGGAGCGGCGGGCCGGCTGCTTCGAACTGGCCTCGGGCGGCACGCTATTGCTGGATGAGATTGGTGAAATGCCGGCGGGCACCCAGGCAAAGCTGCTGCGCGTGCTGGAGGAGCGCAAACTCCGACGGCTGGGCGCGCGCACTGAGCAGGATGTGGACGTGCGGGTGCTGGCCGCCACCAACCGCGACCCTGGCGAAGCTGTCGCCCAGGGACAGTTGCGCCCCGACCTTTACTACCGGCTCAACGTATTCAACATCGCCATGCCGCCGCTCAGGGAGCACCTTGAAGACGTACAGCCCATGGCCGAAGCCATGCTCGACGAGATGAACCGGAAGCACAGCCGCCGGGTGTCAGGCCTTGCTCCGTCGATGCTTGACCGGATGATGGCCTATGACTGGCCGGGCAACGGGCGCGAACTGCGCAATACGGTCGAGCGCGCTGTGATCCTGTGCCCGGATGGCGCTCCGCTGGATGCCTGCCACCTGCCGCCGGGCTTTGGGAAGTCGCAGACAAAGGCAACGCCGGGTTTGGATGCCGGCGTATTGGCGGTGCGCGTAGGATCTACGGTGGGTGAAGCAGAACGGCTCCTGATCCGGCGCACCCTTGAGGCTACTGGGCAGAACAAGACACGAGCCGCTGAAATTCTGGGCGTGAGCCTGAAAACACTGCACAATAAGCTCAAGGAGTACGGCCGCGCACAAGACGAACCATTGGGCTGACCCATGCGCCTGAAGACCAAACTCGTTCTGGCCATTACCATCCTGGTATTCCTCCTTTCCGGGCTGCTTTCTTTGGTCTATGTGAGCCAGCTTCTCCACTCAGCCGTGCAGCAGTCCTACGACACAAACAGGATGGTTGCCAACCAAATCCAGTTTGCGCTGCGCAACGCTCTTGAGACCGAGCTTAAGGATCAGACGGTCGATCCCAATAATCCCGCACAGTTGCGCAATCTGGAGGCAGAGGCAGTTCGCAACAATGAGGCGCTACAGGTAGTCGTCGACTCGGTGAACCGCTATTCCCTTACGGTTTACGACATCAATATCGGCGACAGGCAGTCCGTCACCTTGCTGAGCACCAATCCCGACAATGAAGACAAGCCGCTGCCAGTCCGGCCTGACTTGAAACAGCTGCTGGACGCCAATCCGCTTCAGTTGATGGCCACGGTCTACGGTCCACCCAGGGTATTTGACGTGGTGGTGCCGCTGGTTCGCAATGGCGAGCCGTTTATTGCAGTCCATGTCGGGGTTCGAACTTCGCTATTGCGCGCATTCTATGCCCCTTGGCTAGCCTCGGCGTTCACGCTCATGGGCCTTGCGCTGGGAACGGCCCTTGTCGCGGCATTTCTGCTGAGCAACCTGGCCCTCCGGCCCATGGAGAGGATCAGCAAGCAGCTCGACTACTGGACGGCCCTTGGCGACAGGACCGGCAGGGCGGGCGAGGGCGATGAACTCGACATTCCCGACATGCCCGGCAGGCCGGACGACCATGACAATCAGGATATGGCCGCCCGCGTTTCGAGCAAGATCGAGCGCATTGGAAAGCGCATGAGAAACGTCGAGGAAGTCTTCTCCGCATTGATGGAGAACATGGACCAGATCCTGGCCAATCTGGAAGACGGAATCCTGCTCTTTACAGGGGACGGGCGCGCTGTGCTGGTTTCAGAGGCGGCGCGGCGGCTGCTCAACGTTGAACGGGGCAGCCTGATCGGAAAGCACGCGCAGGACATCTTTGACAGCTCGACAGTCCTGGGCAGGAAGCTCAATGACGCTTTCGACGCCCACGTTCCTTTGGTGAAAGAAGCGGTGACCACGGAGACGTGGCGCAGGATTGAGGTATCCCTCGACTTTATCCACGACGACCAGACCAAGCAGGGGCTGGGCGCTCTTGTGACCCTCCACGACCTCGAATCGGTGGAGCAGATCGAATCGGAGCTGGAACTCTCGCGCCGGATGGCAGCCATTGGAAGGCTCACCTCAGGCGTCGGCCACGAAGTGAAGAACCCCATCAACGCCATCGTCGTGCATCTGGAATTGCTGAAGACCAAGCTGGGAGACGGAGGCGCTGCTGCATCCCGTCACCTGGAAGTAATCGACGCGGAGATTCATCGTCTTGATCGCGTCGTGCAAACGCTGGTAGACTTCTCTCGCCCGGTGGAGCTTCAGCTCCGCGAGCAGGACCTGCGTTCGGTCATTGGCGATGTGCTGGCACTGGCCGCGGAAGAGCTTGCGACGCACAAAATCGCCCTCGTAAGTCGAATGCCGTTAAAACCGCTGGTAGCCCACTGCGACGCCGACCTGTTGAAACAGGCCGTGCTGAACGTGATTCAGAACGGCGCACAGGCCATGCCGGAGGGCGGCAAGCTGGAAGTCGTCCTGGAGGAGGATCGAAAGTTTGCGGTGCTTCGAATTGCCGATGAGGGGATCGGTATCCCCAACGAGATTCGGGAGAAGATTTTCGATCTCTATTTCACCACGAAAAGCGGGGGTAGCGGTATTGGTCTCGCTATGACTTACCGAATTCTGCAACTGCACTACGGCAGTGTCGAATTACAATCGAATCGAGACAGTGGAACGGAGTTTCAGTTGCGCATTCCACTCGCCGCCATGGACAGGGGACGCCGGCAGCTACAGCCGGCGAGCGATTAGACTAAGGAAGGGTTAGCGGGATGAAGTTGCGTGCCAAAAGTGTCGCGTGGCTCTTGCCGTTCTTGCTCACGGCCTGCTTCCACAAGACCCATTCATCGTCAAAGCAACCCTATTCTCCGCCTCTTAGCACCGTTCCGAAGCCTTCGACTACGGCTGTCGAGCTCCCCCCCTCGGCTACGACCATACCGAGCCAGCCGCTTGCAAATGACGCGCAACTTCAGCAGGCGCGCAAACCGCGCGTCAAGCACAGAAAGTCCGCGGACAAGAATACTCAGCAAGTTGCCAGCGCCGCGCCGCAAGCGATGAACGGCGGCCCTCAAGCCGCAGCCGAAAGCCCCGCTGTTAGCGCCATCGGCCAGCTCTCTTCCGGCGATCCCTCCGATCTGCGCCGCGAGACGGCAGACTCGATCGCGGCTACCGAACGGGGTTTGAATGGGATCGGCCGCGCGCTGAGCGATCAGGAGCGGAAGACGGCGGCGGATATCAGGGAGTTCCTGAGGCAGGCCCGGCTGGCGCTTGCTTCCGGCGATGTGGATGGCGCCCACACCCTGGCCGCCAAAGCCAAGGTGCTATTAAGCGAACTGGCCGGAGGCTGAAAAGATCGGCTGTTCGTTGCCAGTTGCCGAGTGTTCATCAAGAGTGGTCTGGGATCCACGAGCGGTGAGCTGTTGTATGGTCGGCAAAGCCTGCGGCAACCAGCAAATCACGCCAATCGGTCTTCGCCAGCCAAATCGCCTTCTGAAGCTTGCCCCAATCGCCACCGCTCAGCTTGAGTGCGGCGAAGCGGATACGCTCCATCTCCGTTTCGTCTTTGCTCTGACAAAAAGGAAGGTTGTTTCCGCACTCTTCCTGCAACAAGGCACGCGCCTGTTCCCGGCGATCCGGAGGAAAGAGGAACGAGATTCGCAATTCGGTTTCGGAGCTTAGCCGCAGCCGGCTCATTCGATTCCCTCCCTCAAGGTCCTTGCCAGGCGGGTTGGGTCTGGATTTTGAGACATGGGAAACCTCGAAGCTAAATCCACACCGGCACTGCCGATCACCGACAACTGACCACTGGTCTACCGCTCTCCCCAGCTCAGCTTGCTGCGCAACGCCTCAAAGAATCCGCTTTCGCTCATGCGAACGAGATTGACGGTGTGGTGGGAACGCCTGCAACGCACTTCGTCCCCCAGATGCATGGCCACCGCCTGCTGTCCGTCAACGGTCAGCAGCGCCTGATTCGGTACAGCCTCGACCCGTACTGTGAGCGAGGCGTCGCCCCGGACCACAATCGGCCGCAGGGTCAGCAGATGCGGGCAGACGGGCGTGACCACCATCGCATCCACGTCCGGGGTGAGGATGGGACCGTTGGCAGCCAGTGTATATGCGGTGGAACCAGTGGGGGTCGAAACGATAACGCCGTCGGCGCGGAAGCGGGCAACCTTCTTGCCCTCCAGTTCCACCGTGAATTCGCCCATGCGGGCGATATCGCCCTTGGAGACTACGACTTCATTGAGCGCCCGGAATGTCGATTGCTTTGCGCCATCGCGCCACAGCTCCGCGTGCAGCATGATCCGCGCATCCAGGACGTGGCGATTGTCGCGCCAGCCATCCAGGGTGGAATAGAGGTCGGCGAGGCGAACCTCGGTCAAGAAGCCCAGATTGCCCAGATTAACGCTCAGTATCGGAGTGCCTGTGGCGGCAAAGATGCGCGCAACCGACAACAGAGTACCGTCCCCACCCAAAACAATCACCAGTTGCGGCGACCAGGCGGGCATTTCAGCGCGGTCCACGGCGGGCGCGGCCTTTGTATAGTTGCCGCCCTCCAGGTCAAGGAGAGGTTCGAAGCCGCGCTCGCGCAGCCAGCCGATCAACTCCGGCAGGAGCCGGACCAGCTCTTCTTTCAACGGCTTGCAAACTATGCCGACGCGCACCATGCGGTCTCAGTGTAACTGATAGGCCCTGCATGTCGATCTTGTCCCGCATCAAACGAAAAGGGTGAATTCTTCCTTACCGGAAGAACCCACCCTCGACTTTCAGCCAGACCTGCGAATTTAAGTTTATGCGGAAGCCAAAACCGGCTCCTCGGCAAGAACCGATGAATTGTCAACGCCAAAATCCCGGCTCAAACTAAGCAGAGACTCCACCACATCCGCGGCGCCGTAGGAGTCACGCCCCGGAGCCAGAAACTGCGCCACGGTATTCAGATCGTCGCCAATGGTGACCAAGGGCGGCTCGATTGTTCCATTCTTGCGCGTCTGCTGATGACCGACATTGGCCATGAGGGCATTGCAAAGGCATTTTCTTCCCACCGTGTCCTCGATCTTGCCGCCCTTGGACACATAAATGTCCACCGGCTCGGCTGAGCAGCGGTAGCCAATGTTGCCACTGGGCGCGACATAGGGATCCCTCAAGTAACCCAAATCGCAGATACGCTGCCGCGACTTTGCGACCTCCGGATCGGAATACGAGCCTTGCAACTGCGCCACCTTGAACGGAAATCCCGTCGGCGAGGCCAGCGGATCGGTAAACACCTCGCCCGAGCCGGTCATCGCCTGGGCCATCAGGCTCTTCTTCAGGTCGAGACGCATACCCGATTCCCGGCTGAATGCAAAAGCCGTTCCAACCTGTACGCCCGCTGCGCCTTGCTCCAGGGCTTCCCGCAGTTTCTCCGCGTTCCCGTATCCGCCCGCGAGCCAGAAAGGAACCCCCAGCGCCACCAAATCTTGAATATTGACCCGATCCCGCTCACCGTAGATCGGTTCCCCGGCTTCATTCAACTGGAGCTTGCCGCGCGGAGGAGCATTGTGCCCACCCGCCGTCGGGCTTTCGATCACCAATCCGTCCACCCGCCCACTCGCCCGCCGCAGCATGGTGGTCGCGAGTGTGTTGGACGAGACGATGGCAAGGAACCTGGGCCGGTGGAGAAACGGAATGGGACCCTCTGCGAACTCGGCCGGATCCAGGCGCATCTGCGTATCCTGGCCAGCCAGCGCGCCGGTCACCGCCAACTTGTACTCAGCCGGATGGTGCATCGCAAACGCGTCCAGCACCCCCGGGATGTGCAGCGGAATGCCCGCGCCCATCAGCACATAGCCCACACCGGCGAGCATCGCTCCGTAAATCGACGACAGATGGGGCATTTGCACTTTCTCAAGAAAATTGATCCCCACCGGATTCTTGTGACCCTCCCTGGCCAGAAAAACCTCGACAAAGTTGCTCACCATGCACAGCTCGATCAGCTTGCGCGTATCCTTGCGCTGGTGCATCGGCACTGTGGGATAGGGCGCTCCGCTGGGTTTGCCGCCGGGAACAAAGTACTCCTGCCAGATGCGCCTGGCCATTTCGGGAAAGGGAAAGGCCTCGACCCCGCGGCGCATGTCGCCGTCCTGGTCGCCGTCGGCGAGCCTACGCACAAAGAGCTGATCGAGCGCCGTGCCGGAAACCACACCCAGCTGGCCGAGTTTTGAGACCGTCTGAGCCAGACGCCAATTCGAGACGCCCACGCCCATGCCGCCCTGAATGATCTTGGGAAACTGCATCATCTCTGGATTCTTTCACAAATCCGGATTTTTCCGGAGATTTTCTCGCAGAATAGGCGCATTGCCAAAAGATTTGTGTGCTATTTAGCACACAACGGCCAGAATTGGGTCTTTTGCGCGATCTTCGCCTGTGTTTCTTGCCGGCTTTCCCGATCTGCCTACCCCGGATCTGCCTGCCTCTGGACCGCGACAGCCCGCAGACCGGGTGACGAGGATGCCGGGGAGCACGACCTCTGACGGGTTCAAGACAAGCAGAGGCCGGCTCTCAACACCGCGAAGTCAGGCCGGCTCCCATTCTGGACCTCGAAAGTTATAGCTTCTCGCGCAGGAAGCTGATCACGTGGTCGGCTTGCACCACGCCCACCATGCGGCCCTGCAAGTCCACCACCGGCAGCGCGTGTAAATTGTACTTGTCGAACATCTCAGCCAGCTCGTCCTGATGCAGATCGGCCGGGCAAGAGAGCACGCGGGGCTCGGCCAGCACCGCCAGCCGCGCCTCCGGCAGGGCCATCACCAGCCGCGCCAGGGAGATTGCGCCCCGCAGCACACGGCGTTCGTCCAGCAGGTAGATCTCGGTCACGCTTTCCGGGTCGCCGTCGAAATTGCGCAATGCCAGCACCGCCTGAGCGACCGTAGACTCCTTGCTCAAGTAAATGAAGTCTGTGGTCATGCAGCCGGCGGCTGAGTCCTCGTCGAACTCGAGCAGTTCTTCCACTTCCTGCCGCTCTTCAGGCTCCATCTCCTCGAGGATGGCGTCTGACTGCTCCTCGGAGAGCTCGGCAAGCAGGTCGGCAGCCGCGCCGGGGTCCATCTCTTCGACAATATCGGCGATCCGCTCCTCGCCCAGCTTCTCCAGCAGGGCTTTTTGCATCTTGGGATCGACCTCTTCGAGCGCCTCGGCGGCCACTTCTTCATCCAGCGATGTAAATACAGCCTCGCGCTCGGCCGGGGCCAGGTCTTCCAGAATCTCGGCCAGGTCGGAGGGGTGCATCTCAGCCAGCCGCTCATACTCGATGCGCAGCTTCACCCGGCGCGCGGGATCGACTTCGATCACATCGACAAACTGCCAGGGAATGCCGCTGGCCCCGAATTTGCGCGAGAGGGCGTCAAGGGTTGCGCGTGGCAAAAACCCTTTGAAAACCCTGCGAAAGGCCCCGCGAAGGCCCACCTCAACCTCGGCGACACGCAATAGGTGCGCCGCGCCCCGCCCCAGCCACTCCAAGTCAACGTCGTTCACGCGGACCACTTTGCGGCCATGGATGTCGATGATCTGGCGGTCCACCAGGTCCTGCTGCAAGTAGAGGTAGTTGCCCTCGTCCTTCAGGGGCGCCATGGCTCCTGAAGACCGCAGTTCCAGTGTGCCGGCCGGCGTCTCCATCACATCCTGCGAGGGCACAATGAAAAGACCGGCGCGGGTCTTGAGCACGAGGCCTGCCACCTTGCCTGCATCTGGCCCTGTGGCCACCGCAATATCCTTGAGCCGCCCGCGCACGTGTCCCTGCGCATCGGTCACAGGAGTGCCGAGCAGCGCGGTCAGGCTCACGCGAGCTGCGGTTCGGGGCTGCATGAAGAGAGTGTATTCCCCCTGGCTGCAGTTTGCGCCGGTTGGCGCATCCGAGTCCGTAAATTCATGATTCATATGGGGAGCCGACTGGTTCCCATCGGCTTATTCACGACCCTGTCGAGATCGCCGCGCACACCGATTTTGGCCGTCGCGCAAAAGAGAAGATCTTGATGCGCTTGCCGCAGCTTTGAGCGATTGAACCCCGCAAGCATCTTCCATGCTGCCTCGCGATTTCACTCCTTGCCTGAACGCCTTGCTTTGTCTCGTGTCAGTTCGCGCACAGTGTGTGTGAGCTGACACGTTCCTCGCGCCCAACCAACCAGTAACATGTTTGTTTTCAATGGAAAGCCTTTGGCTGTCGGCTTGCACTTGGTATGGGCGCAGGCAATTTGAAAGCGAAACCGGGGGACGCGATGACGGCTTTGAAACTCAGCAGAATGGCGATGGCGGCGGGGATGGCAATGGTGCTGGCGGTTCAATTGTCAGCGCAGAACGAGGCGAAGCGGTTGATCGTGGTCAGCCTTGAAGATCGCAAGCTGGCCCTGGTGGAAGACGGCCAGGTGATGAGGGTCTATACCGTTGCGGTGGGCAAGCCCTCAACGCCCAGCCCGGTGGGCACCTTCACTATTGAGCGCCGCGTGGCCAACCCGACCTATCGCCACAATGGCAAGACCGTCCTGCCGGGGCCGGGCAATCCGGTGGGAACGCGCTGGATGGGGCTGAGCAAGCACGGTTACGGAATCCACGGGACCAACGAACCCAAGTCCATCGGCAAGGCCGCTTCCCATGGATGCATCCGGATGGCCCAGGCCGACCTGGAAGAGTTCTACGGGTTGGTTGCTGTGGGCGACACGGTGGAGCTGGTTGGCGAGCGCAATGAGGAGACGGCGCAACTCTTTGGCGATGGGCAGAATCCAGCAGCAGCGCAACCGGTGCAGGCGGCATTGACCACACCGGCAGCCGGTCAGACCGTTACTGCGGCGCAGGTCCCGGTGCAGAGCCCGGTTCTGGATGCAGCGAACACCAAGAAGGCCGATCCGGCAACTGCGGCAGTGGCAACCCTGCCGGCGGCACTGTAGGGAGGCGCGTCCATGAATCTGCTGACAGAAGCCATGAATGGTTTGGGGGCAGCGCTGCTGCCGGTGGTGGCGGCGCTGCTGCTTGAGGAGTTGACGTTCGGAGGACTGGTCCGGCTGCTGCTTGCTCCACGGCCGGAGACCGGGAGACGACCTGAGCGAAATCACAGAAAAGGAGAAGGACAATGATCGCGTTAAAGATGTTGCTGACGGTTGCGGGAGTGCTGCTGCTGGCTGCCGCGTTGGGAATTCCACTGTACAAACTTGTGATCCGCATCCTCAGCGCGCGCCGCAAGGCTGGGAGCGAGCTTGAATCGGGCCAAACCGAATTGGGTAAGGCCGAAGTTGAACCGGAAGAGATTCCGTGGCGCGGCCCGCTGGCGCTGATGCTGGTGGCCTGCCTGCCGCTGCTGGTGGCTGCCAGCATCGTGGTGGTGCCCAGCGGGATGGGCGGCGTGCGCGTCAGCCAGATCGGCGGCACCATTCCGGGAACGCTCTATCCGGGCGTGCATTTTGTCACGCCGTTTGTCGAGAACATTGAAACCTTCGACCTGCGCGATCACCTCTTCACGGCAGGCGTTGTGGAAGCGGGCGAGAAGGCCGCTACGCAGAAGGGCAGCCTTACCGTGCAGTCGCTCGAAGGCCTTAACATCGGTTTGGCCGTGACGGTCCGCTATCGCCTCGATCCCAACAAGCTCGACAGCGTACAGGCGCACATGCCGCAGCCTGTTGACAAGGAACTGGTGCCGCCGGTTGTTGCCAGCGCGTGGCGCGAACTTGCGCCGCAATACACAGTGCGCGAAATCTTCAGCACCAAGCGCGAAGAGGTGCGGCAAAAAGCGGCAAGCATCATCACTCGCAAACTGAACGAAGACGGCATTGTGGTGGAAGAGGTGATGCTGTCCGATATTCAACTGCCCGAAGAGTACGCCAAGGGTCTTGAGGGCTTGCTGCTTAAGGAGCAGGAAGACGATCAGATGGGCGTGCTGACGGACATTCAGCAGAAGCAGGTGAAGATTTCTGAACTCCAAGCAGAAGGCGAGGCGGGGCAAAAGGTGAAGCAGGCCGAGGGCGAAGCGCAGTCCAAGGTGGTCGAGGCCAAGGGCGAGGCCGATGCCATGCAATACACGCTGCCGCTGAAAGAGAAGCAGATTGAGCAGAGCAAGCTTGAGGCTGAGGCGCGCAAGGAAGCGACCATCCAGAATGCGGAGGCGGACGCACAGGCCAAGGTCATCGACAGCAAGGCCGAGCTGGAGCGGCGCAACCTGTTTGCCGATGCCGAGGCCAACCGCGTGCGGCTGATGGCCAAGGCAAATGCCGAGCGCATGACCAGCGAGGCGGAGTTGCTGAACAAGTCCCCTCTGCTCATCAACAAGATCGTTGCCGAGCGGCTCTCGGACAAGATCCAGGTGCTCATGGTGCCATCGGACGGCAAGTTCTTCTTTGCCAACGATGTCTTCAAGGGCATGGCGAACAGTCCTGTGGTGAAGCAGGAGATGGACAGCCAGGACGAGCCTGCGCCCGCGCCTGGGCATTAATAAATAGCTCAGCCGGGGCTGGTAGTTCGTCCCGGCTGAGCCTTTAAGCTGCAAGCGATATAATCCGCGCAAAGGAAATATCTCTGAAACTCACTCCGATATGCTCAGAGATCACGGGAGAACCATGGAACCCGAGCCTAGAGACCACTTGCCATTGACCGCCAAGTTTCATTGGTCTTGGGTCATTCTGCTTTGCTCCCTCACATCGGGAGCAGCGCTGATCCTGCTGGGCCTCTATCTTTCCTATTGGGTTTGGGAGAGAAGAAAGACCGGGATTGCTCTCTTTCTCTACCTCCTTATTACTGTGTCCCTCGCTGTCTCGCTGATCCCAAACAGGTTTTTTCCCATGAGTATTCCATGGGAGGACATCGGCACTTTCGTCGCGGTTGTTTGGATAGCAGCCGGATTTGTGCTGCGCAGGGAAATCAAACGGTATCTGCGAGACACGGAGGGTTTTGATCCTGAAATCAAACTGCTTTGGACGAGCCTATTTTCTGTTTTCTATATCAACTATTGCCTGTCCGTGCTGCGCGAAGGCTCACCAACTCAGATCGGTGGCATTTTACCTTGATGGTGGCATGTTTAATGTGGGGCGGACGAGGAGAACAATGAAGCTGGTCTGGCTGATTGCGGTGGTGATGAGTGGGCTTAGTGGCCTGTCGGCGCAGATGCCAAACGCCGCGTCCAGCCCATGGGAACAGCCCGCGGCGAGCCTGGCCGAAGAGATCGCCGGGATTCTCGGTCCCGGTCAGGCGCATCTCACCATTCGCAACCTTTCCACAATTTCCAACGGCGAAATCCCCGCAATCCGGCGGCTGCTGGAGCAGGACTTGAAGACTCATGGCGTGCTGGCCTCTGGAGCCGAGAGCGCCAACGCCATCCGCGTGACGTTAAGCGAAAACACACGGGAGCGTCTGTGGGTAGCCGAGGTGATCGAGGGCAGCGAGACGCGTGTGGCGATGGTGCGCGCGGAGCCGGGCGCTCAGCAGCAGACGCGGGACGGCGGCGGAGTTACGCTGCGGAAGCAGAGCGTCCTCACCTCGAAGGAACAGGTGCTGGCAGCGCTGGAGACTGCGGACGGATTGGTGACCTTGGAACTGGAGCAGATCGTGATTTACAACCACACGGCCGACGGCTGGCGTGAAGTGAAACGCTTAGGCATCGGCCAGACAAGGCCGTTGGCGCGTGACCCTCGCGGCGCGATTCTTCCGTCAGTGGACGGCGAGGGTTTCGAGGCATCCATTGCAGGAATGGCTTGTAGCGGCAGCTTCCAGCCCGGACAGCCCACAGGAGAGTGGAAGGTGCGCTGCCGGGAAAGCGACGATCCGTGGCCTATCGTTCAAGCGCCCAGGCAGACTGCACCGCCAGATACCGCAATATCCCTGAAGGCCTTCTACAACGCCGCCCGCAACTATTTCACAGGGGTCGTTACCCCTAGCGTCGATCTGGACCTGCCCCCGTTTTATGCGGCTGCCGTGCTTCCCCGTCACGATAGAACTGGATTGCTAATCGGCGGCATTGACGGCAAGGTGCAAATTCTTGAAAGCGCGCCGCTCAAGCCCGTGAGCGGTACCCGCGACTGGGGCAGCGACTTCGCCGCGCTCAACTCCGGCTGCGGGGCGGGCGCGCAGGTGGTTGCTTCCGGCTCCGGCGAAGCGGCCGCCGACAGCCTGCGCGCTTATGAATTGCCCGCATTGGAAG
>Ga0302319_10009189_pt1 | contig 19071 bp, 28 predicted proteins | sample Bog_T0_2_FD_203319 | JGI IMG/M metagenome (GOLD analysis project Ga0302319, IMG submission 203319) | Peat permafrost microbial communities from Stordalen Mire near Abisko, Sweden - Bog_T0_2 | ecosystem: Environmental > Terrestrial > Soil > Wetlands > Peat | place: Sweden: Abisko, Stordalen Mire... | reverse complement strand
CTGGGCGTCGTTCGCCACGCGGACGAAACAGGCGCGGCGATGCTGCGATCGCCGGAACCGGCGCGCCTGCCGCCTGCTGCTGCCAACGACACCAGATCAGGCACCATCGACATCGCGCTGCCGGATGGCAGCCGCGTCAGCGTCGATGCCTTCGTTAACGAGCAGGCGCTGGCACGGGTGCTGCGTGCGATGAAGGGGGCGGCATGATCAGCCTGGCACCGGGGACCAAGGTGTTCCTCGCCTGCCGTCCGATCGACATGCGCAGCGGCTTAAACGGCCTGGCGGCGAAGGCGCAGCAGGGTGTGCCTCCCGCACCGCTGCGATTTTATACGGTAGCGTATTGCACGCCGAGTTGCCCCCCGCGGTTTTCGGTTCCGACCCCGTCGCCACCAAGGCCGTTCAAGGCGGCCTGGGCTGTATTGCACGCCACCTTGACCCCCCGGATAGCGGCCCTGTTTATGGCGTGCAATATGGCAGCCTGATCCGGAACACGGCGTGCATTCCATATTGTGCGCCATGATAACGCGCCATAAACTCGACAATGGCGGAACGAATCGCTGGTCCAGGCCAAAGTCAGCCGAAAATGGAGGTCCTTACCGTATGAAATCGCAGCGCTGCGGGAGGCACACCATATCGTACGCCGGTCGGCTTGAATGGCGGGATGACAGCACCACCCTGCCGCGCCGTGCGGATCGTAGCGTAGACTTTTCTGCGCCTGATGCCGAGTTGCGCCGCGATTGCGCATGGCCTCATGCCGGCGCCCGCCAATGCGATGACTGCCGCTCTGTCAGGGTTCTCGCGCTTTTGGCGGGGGATACTGGCGTTCTGTTTCCGCGCCGCCGACAGGATGGGGTGGATGGCGTCGTCGGTGGTTCCGACCGCGGCGGCGATGTCCCCGACATGCATGCCGCTTTTGGCCATCCGGATAATGGTGGTATTCGTGGCGGCGAACCGTCGAGGCGAGCCAACCGGGAAATTCGGGATATCGACGCCGCCCCGGCGTGCCGCGCAGATCAGATACGACACGCAGACCCCCGTGGTGCCCAGTTTTCGTGCGATTTCGCCCGGCCGTATGCCGTCTCGGGCCAAGGCAACGGCCAGATTCCTGTCGAAGGTTATCCGCCATTTTACACGGTGGCTCGGGATATCTATTCCGGATTTTCGAGCAGATGACACCGTCGTACTGACGGACCGGCGAGTCGAGCCGACCGCCGTGGCGATTGCGCCGTAGTCAACACCATCCTGTGCCAACCGGATGATGCGGGCGGCCTTCGTTTCATACGGCATGCTGCGGGGCCTCCTGGTGCGGGGATGCCCCGATTGTGCCGCCGCCGCAAGCGAGGTGGTTGGTCTCCGGGCGTCTAGCCCCCCATCTCCAAGGATTTGCGCAGAGACGCTCGCGGACGTTCAGAAAATGCTGACTCCGGCGCTTATACACGCCTTGCGCAATTCGTCGTCGAGCGTGGCGAGCGGGAGCTTTTTGCGCATCGCCAGTTCGAGATAGGCCGCATCATAGGATGTCAGTCTACAGGTAACAGCGAGCCGGTGGATTTCAGCAAATACGCGGCATTATGGAGCTGATGCCACCAGGCAAACCGTATTTGTCGATATCTATGTTTTATAAACAACCCTTTAATTTATAACATTAGTGCATTTCGTTCCCCGGGGAATCAGTCATCGCCCGGCTGACGAAATCGCTGGGGCCAGCGCGGGATCCCCACAAGGCTGAAACAAATGGCAACCTTGATGAAATTGGCCGAGAGACGGTTAGTCATCAGCTATAATGTGTGTCCCGATGTCGGATGCACATCAGCCGACGGCAATTTGCCGGTCCGAAGGAATTCCGCACACGTGTCGGCATGGACGATAGCCACGCGATGGTTGGCCGCCCGATATACCTGCATGCGGCCAGGTTCGATAACGGCGGCGTTGGGACTCTGGAAGTCCTTGAAATTGAAAGTTGCCAGAATATGCGCGCGGCCCGCAATGGCGGTATCAAGAACACGCCCGTCTTCATCGTCAGCACGTGGCGGGACGACAGACGGGTCGTAAGGGTTGTAGATCGGCATCCTGGCTTCCGCCGTCGAGGCGACTCCGCCACCAAGCACGACATGTGGTGCGACCCCCGCTGGGCCGCGCCTGGACATAGTGCCGATGTTGGAGCAGAAGGCGGACGCATCGCCGGGTCCGTAGCCAAGCCTTACCAGGACATCCTCCAGGCGAGATAACATGGTGTGAGATACTACGACCTGAATGGCTCCTGTCGTGCAACACCCGGCCTGAACCGCCTCGACGATGGCTTGGGAGGCCGTTTTCCGCTCTGAGGGGCGAACTGAGGCACGCAGGTAACGAACCCATACGTTCAGATCAACGCAGAGCCGAATAACTCGATGGACGGGGAGATCAAGCTCCACGTTTGAGAGCGGCCTTCGTGAGACGGACCGCCTCTGCATCAAGCTCCTCATCACTCATACCGTCAGGCATAAGCTCCAGAGAATGCGGTGCCATACGCTGGCAGGTCATCTCGAACTCCGCGTTGTTGAGTGCTCGCGCGACCTCGTTCAGGGCGGCCCTCCGCTGGTCCAGCGTGCCAAGGTTGTCCAATGCGTTCACAGAGGCGCGCGCTTCCCGTGGCAAGGCCATGAAAAAGCGAACCGCCTGCGCCGCGAGCTGCGCGGGCGAGCGGTTTTCCCTTCGCGCCTCCAAGGTGACGGCCTCGGCGACATCGTCGGATACCCATGCCGAAACGGCTCTGCCAGCCATGTGTCCACCCTCCTAAAGCTCAAGATACTCTAGAGTCTGGAGCGGCTACTGGCAAGGTGGATATCGGATGATGTCGGATTTAATGCGGATGCGCGCAATAAGATGGAGCGGACGACCAATTCATCGCAGTCTAAGCTGCCCAGGACAAATCGATCGCCAGTCGGCTGGAACCCTGGTATATAGGGCGGATGGCGAACTTGGGATTGATACGACGCTCGACCTGAACGACCCGGCGGTCCCGCCGGAGCTTCCGTCGCGTCATATTCCCGGGAGACCCCTAACCACGCCCCGTAAGTTCAACTCCTTCTGAGCCCGCAGGCTAACACCCTGACGGTGCTCGCGGTCATGGGGATGAAGGAGACCGACGCCTACCGCTGGTTCTGTAAGGCGCGGTGGGACAAGGGCGAGCCCAACTGCCCCGACTACGGGCAAGGAGGGCGCTTGTCTCATAGCGCCACAGAATAGGCGCTACGGCATCGCTTTGTCTGGTTTCCAGCCGTTGCAGGACAGCATAGGCATGGGAACCACTGTCAAAACACCATCGCATGGTGACGGAATTATCGAGGACAAAGGAGGTCACGCCCGCCCGTGTTCAATCATCGAACGGATAGTCTCGCCTTCCGGCAAAAAGGTGCCTTTGCGTAGCTCGCGCATCCGGGCCGCAGCCTCGGCGGGTGTGCGCTTCTTGACTTGAAAAGCTTCGGACGGGGCCGCAGCGCCCCTTCGCTCCACCAGATAGCGCTCCAGCGCCTTGCGCACCACGTCGCCGGGCGCGCGGTGTTCTTCGTCGGCAGCGGCCACCACCTCGGCAAGCAGCGCCGGAGGAAGGACCCAGGAAATTGTCTCGCCAGCGGGTTTCACAGCTCTAGACGTAGCATTTCATGCGGCAAAGTCAATCTTTCCAGCGTGATAAGAGTAAGGCACGGGGTCGGGGCGTGAGGATGCGGCGGATCGCATCGGTGCCGAGGCGGTCGTGTTCGATCGTGCCCCAGCGATCGGTTTTCCGGAACACCGGTCCGAACCGTGTGTTGGAGCCGTCGAGCCAGTCGCCCGGCACCTGCACGGCACATACGGCGAGGCGGGTGCCGCGCGGGATGACGATCGTGGTCCTCTCCCTGGCATGCTCGGCCCCCACCCTCGCGTGCTCAGCCGCCCCGTTAACACCGGCGGGGTGTGCGGAGAGTTCGGCGCCCGCCGCGGTGAAGCGGATATGCTCGACATCGAGGCCGACCAGCGCGGCACGGCCCAGACCTCCGGCGGCCAGCAGCAACAGGGCACGGCCTCGCAGGCCGGCGACATCGCGCGGGCAGCGGCGTGGCCATACGGATCAGTGCGCTCGGCTTGGCCGGCGGCGGCCGTCGTGGCGCGGCGGCCCAGCGCACCGGCGCCGCTTCGGTGAGAAACGCCGCCACCGTGGCGGGATCGGCCGGGAGCGTGGTCAACGCCCGGCCGCCGCACCAGTCCTCGAACGACGCCCAGTCCGCTTTATAGAGCCGCTGCGTCTCGGGGCTGACGGGCCGCCGCGGCGATGGTATCATGGTCGCCGGCTGATCTGCTCAGTGCGGTGCCGGGGAGCCTGTGCCGCACCTCCGCTGTCATCCGATCGCCTCCGATCATCCATGCTCGGGCTGCGCCTTCCGGACCGGAGCAGCCTGCACCGTGTGCGCGCACCGAGCCGGAATCGCGTTGACTTCATGAGGAGTTTGAGGCGCTTGGCCGATTATGGCAACCCTGTGCAAAGGCGCGGTAAGCAATTCCGCCCGCCTGTATGCCTGATAACTTCGCTTGTGGGGCATACACGGAACGGGCCACGCTGCGGCCTTCACCCGCCGCGATGATCAGCGACGCGTTCGATGCCGCAGCGCCGAAGCTATCCCATTCCCGGCGCGCATGGTGTTCAGACGGCGACGGGGAGGCCCCCTGCCCTACCGGGTCGCCGGGGTGAGCGTCGAATCATTCGCGCGAGGTGCCCGCGGTCACATCCTCTATCGTCGAACCGTGAGATCTCTTGCTCTGCCCCGAAGAAGGACAGCCAAAATGAGAGTCAGCAAGGAAGCCCTCGCCGTCAGCGTGGTCGTGCGTCGCGTCAGGATCGGTGCGGCGCCGTTTGGTTGGGAAGTCCATCATGCTGCGGCGGTGAAGCCGCTGCACGTCTCTCCCGAGACATTCACCAGCATGGAAGCCGCTTATCGAGCGGGCCAGGCTAGGCTGCCGGAGTTCATCCCGCAGAGGCGAACTGCCGCACATCAGGCAACGCCGGCTATTTGACGCGCTTGAATCCCAGCCACGGCCACGTAACTGTAGCGGCGCACAATAATAAACGGCCCGACGCGCAATAGAGGGCCTTTTCTGGCGCACATTATCTGAGACAGAAGTCGGCGGCAGACGCACAATCGTTGAGACACAGCGCATGCTTGGTGAGACGGACGCGCAATAGATGGCCTGTGACGCACAACCGCCGCTTTCGACCCGCGGCGGACGTTGGCCGGAAGGGAGAAAGCGGACGCGTGCTGTTCGAGTGTGCGTCCGCTTTGCCTCGCAGGCTACTCGGCCGCCATTTTCCGCACGTCGGCGGCCTGCAACGGCTGGCCGCCGATAGCCCAATCGCCGCCTTGCACCTCACTGATCTTCACCCAGGTGACGCCGCGCAATTTCTCGCCTTCGACGGACACCATGGCGTCAGTGACCTTTGCGATCATCTGACTCTTCTGTTCGGGCGAGAACACGCCCTTGATCACGTGAATTTCGACGAGTGGCATCGATGTGCTCCTTGACGTTGACACTGCAAAAACTTCCACAGAGGAGGCTGGCCTCAAGTTCGGCCTCGCTCGGGAGCGCCGGGGCGGCGCTCGATATGCGCGGCGACACTCACGCCGTCGCGTAATGTATTGAGAACGACACAGCTCTGTTCGGCCGCGGCCATGAGCATCGCCAGCTGCGGCGCGGCGACGTCGCCCTCGGGCTCGAGGGTGATCCGGCAGGTCATGGCTTGAAAGCCCGCTGGAACCGTCGGTTCGATCCTCAATGGGCCGCGCGCGTCGAGTTCGCCCGTAACGCTCACCTCCAGAAACCCGATCGGCACGGCGAGGCGATCGGCGATCATGCGCAGTGTAGCGTCCAGACAGGCTGCCAGCGCGGCGCAGAGAATGTCGCCCGGATTGGGCAGGTCGTGATCGCCGCCAAGCGCGCGGTGAATTCCGAACCGCAGGGCCACGCCGTCATGTTCGCCGGCGCGAACGACGCCATGGAACGGATCATCGTCGCGGCTGTGGGCGGTCCGTGCGCCATCGCAGACCCGGGCGTCCCCGGACACTTCGCGGTAGCGCTCGCGAAGCTGGTGGTGGCGAGCCTTGACGAAGCCTGATGGTTGCATCTGGAACTCCCGCCTTTGCAACTTCCTCAGGGCCAACCTACTGTTCGGCGGCCCGCCATTCTTTGCCGGACCGCCGCCATTCTTTGCCGGCACGCGCTCAGCGGTCGGAAGGATCATGCCGATGGACGCGTTCTCAGAAGTGCTGAGCGCTGTGCACATGACCGGCGCCATCTTTCTTGACGCCGAGTTCACCGCTCCGTGGGGCGTATCCGTGCCGCAGGCTGACAGGGTGGCCGCCGTGCTGGCCCCCGCCGTCGAGCATATCGTCAGCTATCACCTCGTCATCGAGGGCGAGATGTTGGTGGAGTACGAGGGCGGGGAAGCGCTGCAGCTATCCGCCGGCGACATCGTGATCATGCCGTTCGGCGACGCGCACCGCCTCTCGGCTGGAGCCGCCCCAAGGTTTATCGATAGCGCGCTCGTCCTGAGGCGGCTCTCGCGAGGGAAGGTCGCCCGGCTTCGCCTGGGCGGCCGCGGCGGCGCAAAGACCCGCATCGTCTGTGGGTTCTTCGGCTGCAGGCGCCAGGCGGTTCGTCTGTTCCTTGCGGGTCTTCCGCCGATCCTGCGCATTCCCGTGCGGAATGATCCTTCGGGCGCCTGGGTCGAGAGCTCGATCCGGCACCTCGTCTCCGAGGCCGAGACTGGCCGGCCGGGCCGCTCCATCCTGCTTTCGCGGATGGCGGAGGCGCTCTTTATCGAGAGCATGCGCCACTACATGGAGCGCCTGCCGGAAGGCCAGAGCGGCTGGTTGGCCGCGGCCCGCGATCCCGTTGTCGGCCGAGTGCTTGAACTCATCCACCGCGAACCGCAGTCGGAATGGTCGGCGGCTGCCCTGGCCAAGTCGGCCGGGTCGTCCCGCTCGGTGGTGACAGAACGGTTCAGGCGCCTGCTCGGCGAGGGGCCGATCTCGTATCTTTCGCGATGGCGATTACATCTGGCGGCGCGCCTGCTGGAAACGACCCAAGACTCCGTACTGCAGCTGGCAGGCGACGTCGGTTACGAGTCAGAGGCAGCGTTCAACCGTGCCTTCAAACGTGAATTCGGCGCGCCGCCCGCCCGTTATCGAAAGCAGACGCGCACCCAAGGTCGCCTGAGAGCCCCAAGCGATCAGAGCCTCATTGAGGTATACCCCAGCGACGCGTCGGCATGAGACGCTTTTCCCGCCTCAATAGGGTTGCTTATGGCATTTTGGGACAATGGCATCCCGGCGTCTTGACCCTATTGGAGCGAAATCGCGGGCTTCCGGCGAGGTCTCGGACGCCGTGCGCCGCCAGCCATCTATTGCGCGTCCGTCTCAGCCAATGTGGGTTGTGCCTCACAGATTGTGCGTCCGACGCCGACTTCCGTCTCAGATAATGTGCGCTGGATATGGCGATCTATTGCGCGTCGGGCCGTTTACTATTGCGCGCCGCTACACGTAACCGCCCGGCGGCGAACAGCAAAAAGGCCGGGAATCACCCCGGCCTCCATGCAATTTCGTCTGCGGGCGGACGGTTTAGCTTATTGGCTATACCCGCCGGTCTGCTGAATCCGCGTCGCCGCCGCATCCCCGGCGATCGTGCTGCCGTTGTGCAAGGTCGCGGCGCTCGCCACGGGGGCGATAGCGGCTGTCAGGCTCAGAGCTGCGAACGCGGCAAGAATCAGGTTTTTCATCGGATGATCTCCATCTCCAGTCGGGCGAGATGTCCGGCTTTGATGGATCTGTAGGTGGACCTATGCAGAGCGAATGATAATCAGGCGCAGCGACATTGGATTTATGCGACAAGCAAGGAAATCGGAGAGCAAGCCGCACCTGACATGGCGAATGCCCGCCACGGCTGAACGGGTCTTCTTGCTTCCCGGAGGCTCGCCATCGCCTGGCACCGGGCGTGGACCATCATGACAAGGCCCACCCCCCGCCGCGGCGGATCGGCGCGTCGGTCTCGGCCGGGATGTCCCATTTCAGGGTCCGGTTCAGGTGGCGAACGCGCGATCCCACGACGTCGCGGATGGGCTTCGCCTCCTCGCGCGTGGCCACACCCTCCCCCACGGCGGCATCGATCGCCGGCAGCGCCGCCGCCGCGGCCTGCTTCAGCCAGTCGAGCTGGCGGGCGAGAATGCCGGCGCCGATGCGCCGGCCGGGAAACATCTGTCCGGCCAAGGCCAGCCAGTCCTGCCGCTCAACCGCGTCCCACTGCTCCGCCCGGCCGATGTGCATGGCCAGCGTCTGATCCACATCCGGATACGCGCCGACGCACACGACGTCATAGAACGGCGCCAGGTCGAACCCGAACCCCAAGCGGCCCGGTGCCGTCAACCTCCCGACCTCCGGCATGCCGTGCAGAACGGCGAAATTCTTCAGGTGGGCGTCACAGTTTCCCAGCAGCCAGTTGGCATGCGCGGCTTCTACCAGTTGCACGCGGGCATCCCCCGGAGAGCGCAGCACGCCGGCGAAGCGCCCGAGCAATCCGCTGAAACCCCGGCTGCCGGCCGGCACCCCTGCCCGCTCGGCATCCGCCTCGTATTTCAACTCGCGCGGCACGCCGAGGACCTGAGCCGCATCCTCCTGATGCCGGCGGCTGACCAGGCGGCCGGGTCCGATGATCCGATCATAGCGCGCCACAAGCAGGACCCGGATGCCGCCGATCACTGATCGTTCGGCGTGCACGGCCGGCAGACCGAGCCGCCGCAGCACGGACAGACACAGGGCCTCGTTGGCGACGATGCCGTGGTACTCGCCTTGCCGGGCCTCGACCTTGATAAGCCAGGTTGTCGGCGCACCGTTCCGCGGCAGCAGGAAGAAGCCGGAGGCCGGGTCACGCGCCACCGCGAGTTTCTGCTGCACGCCGGCCAGGCTGAACCGTGCCCGCTCCCCGGTCGGGCGCCCGGCGGCGGCATCTTCGACCAGGGCGGCGATACGAGCTTCGCTCAGCACCTCGTAATCCGTATCGAGGTGACCCGGCGCCTTCGTCGGCGGTGCCGCTGACGGCACGACGGACACGGCACCCGGACACTCCCTGCCGAGCACTTCGAGCAGGCCAACCACATCGGCCGGATCAATCCGGCGGCCCAGGGCTTCGGCGCGTCTTCGCTCGCCTTCGGGCAGCAGGTTGTCGAAGAAGATCCGCGTCTCCGCATCGGCATAGGCTGCCGTCCGCAGCGGCAGTGACACCGACAGCGGCACCGCCTGCGGGTGGTTCAGGTAGGCTGCGTCGTAGACAAAGCTAACCGCCCCGCCTGCCGCCACCCGGGCGCTCAGCAGGCCCACCCGGCCCGGTGCGCCGTCCAGCCAAACGGCCAATTCCCGCTGAAGCGCAGGCGGTCCCCCCTGCCCTGTCCCCCGTCCGCTCACGCCGGCGGCGCCTGCAAGCCCAGCGCGGTTTGGGGATCGGCGGCGGCTTCGGCCGGGAATGCCATCAGCACGATGCCAAGGTCGGCCAGGATACGCAGCAACGTGCCGGCGGCGGTGCCCTCGGCCCCGGCTTCCAGGCCCACCAAGGTTTGCCGGCTGATGCCCAACCGCGCCGCCATCTCCGCCTGGCTCAACCCGCGTGCCGCTCGCTCAGCCCGCAACAGAGCACCGGTTTCGGCGGTGTTGGTCAACCGGTGGGCTTGGCTGAGGACAGCCGTATCCGGCGCGGGAAGCGGCCGTCCCGGACGTCGTCGGGCAGGAGTTTGTTTTGTCGTCATTGCACGACATTATGGTGTCAGAAGCGACCCGGCAAGGATTATGTCGCTGATCTTCGACACAACGTCCGTAAGCATCTCTCTTTCGCCGCCATAGACTGGGATCACTTTCGTTGTCGGTGCCCGTCTCCATTCCCATCATGTTCGTTGTCACCGGCGCCGATGCCGCCGCGATCCGCACCGTCTTTGAATAGGATTGCGAATTGTCGGCTGCCATCGAACTGCGCCGCCGCTTCCCCGGCATCACGGACAATGAAAAAGGCGCGGCAACACGTCCGGATCATTGCCGGCTGGCAGCCACTGGCTGCGCCGGCCGCCAAGATGACGCGGCTACGGCCGAAGGCAAGGCATGATGGCACGGTTGAGTAGCAGACCGATGGCGCGGTGAGCAGGATCACCCGCGTGCATGCGTGATAGCCACCAGCGTTACCTGGCAAATCCGGCAAGCGATCCGACCGGCCGTAGCTTTGTCACCGCCCTGGCACTCTGGCCAGGCAACCGCGCGGTTATGGGCCGCCGCTCCTTTTGTGCACTCTTGCAGGCGTGCACACCTGAATTTCTTCAACAACCCACTTCTGCAGAACTTCAACTTCAGCCGACGCACCGAAGACGATGCCCACAATCGCTTGAATCACCCGAGTGGCGCGGAGGCCAGATTTCTCCCTCCCAGCTCACGTGTGCAAGCGTGCACGCCTGCACATCTTCATAGAACGATTGGTCGCCTGAGATCGGCCCACACTAGGTCCGGGCGTCAGTCGCTGGCTTCATCAAGGGCATTGACAACACACCTGCATTCTTGCATATGTTCAAGTGTGCACACCTGAATATATGCAAGAATGCTCAACTGCAGGTGTGTTAAATTGCATGTGTGAAGGAGTGCAGGCGTGAAGAAAATCGCGCTCATCGCCCAGAAAGGCGGAGTGGGCAAAACGACTCTGGCCGTCAATCTCGCCGTTGCCGCCGGTCCCAAGACGGCACTCTTCGATCTTGACCCGCAAGAAAGTGCCGTCATCTGGGCCGACCGACGCAAGGCTGATGCCCCGCATGTCGAATTCCTGACCGAACGGCGCCTGCCCGACGGTCTCAACGCCGCCGAAAAGCAGGGCTTTAACCTTGCCATCATCGATACGCCGCCAGCCGCGGGGCCGCAGGCATTTACAGCGGCGCAGGCCGCCGACCTGGTGCTTATCCCGTGCCGCCCCAGCCTTGTGGATCTCGATGCCATCCGCCGCACCGCTCAACTCGTCAAATCGGCTGGAATCCCCGCCTACGTCGTTTTCAATGCCGCTCCCCCGGGCGCCACGACGCTTCTGGACGATGCCCGAACTATCGTTGAAGCCACCGGCCTTGCGGTGGCGCCGGTCCTTCTACGCGAGCGCAGCGCCTTCCGTGGTGCTTGGCCTCTGGGCAAGGGGGTGACTGAGACGGAACCGCACGGCAAGGCGGCGGCTGAGGTTGAAGCCCTGAAGAAGTGGGTTTTTGAACAACTTCAGGTGTGCACGCCTGCAAAAGTGCAGAGGAAGAAGGCGCTGGCGCATGGCTAGACGATCACTGCTCAGTTCAGTTCTCGACGAACGCCCGCCGCCCGAGCCAGCAGCCCCCACGGCCCAATCGCCGGCGAAATCGGCCAGCGCCGCTAAGCCTAGCCGTCAGTCGAAACTGCATATCGGCGGATATTACGACCCCGCCGATGACACCATCATCTCATTCCAAAAGCTCGGGATAGACCTGAGGCGACCGCAACAGGATATGCTGCTCGAAGCCATCCGAGACTTTGTGGCGAAGCATCAAGCCGCTAGGGCGTTTCGGTAGACGAGAGTCGGGGCAGGGGAGGCGGCTTGCCAAAGACAGAGGTGCTTCAAATGTGCACATGTGCAGCCATGCATATGTGCACACCTCGATGGGTCGGGTGACGGAATAGGAGGATGATATCGGCGAGCGACGCGCGCCCAAGGCTGAAGGAACCTGCATCAGCCACCTCTCGCGGAACAGTTCGTTCGTGCTTTCGCGCGAGCGGGTGGTTGCGATCGGCCTGGTGACGTCGGATGTGGCCGTTCAATCGGCTTCGCTCGGCCGGGGCATTTTGTAGGATTTGGCAGTGCCGGGTCAGCGCGTCGCGAGTTTTTCCTTAGCGACCGGCGGTCGGGATGGGTGCAGGACCAGTCCCTTGTCGCCAATCTCGACACGGGCTTCGGGATATACTGCCAGCGCCAATTTTAAGTTAGGCAGGAATCTCATCCTGAAGTTGTCGAGCCTGCGGAAACCCGAACCGAATTGAGCCTGAAGCGCGCGCCAGTGGATCGGGCGAGGGGCCGTAAGTGAGTGCAACCGATAGGCCAGCCAGGCATAAGCGTCGAGAGCTTGGCTGTTGTTGGATACGGCCCGGATGGCCGATTCCTCGAGCGGGACCGGGTGGCGCTGAAGCTGATCATAAAAGCCCTGCGACAAAGTCGCTCGCTCCATAAACTGCGGTCGTCGCCCCTGCTTTCCGTCCTCGGACTCATCCAGAAACAGCGCCGTGTCCACGATGCTTTGATTCAGGAGACCTGTCGCTCCTGGCGACCGAACGCGAAACGTCAACCGACACATGGATAGCCGCTCGGCCTGATCGCGCACCGCCGCGATACTCGAGCCACCTTGTGGGATCCCCAGGCGCATCAGCCACGCCCGCAGGCTACTGCCGAGTTCGACCTCGCGTGACCGAGTCCGGATGGCTTCCGATTGCAGAAAAATTAAGATGAGGCGCGCCCGCGAGCCATACGGCACACCGACCGGAATAGGTTTGCCTGCTGGCCCAGGCCGCATGCCAGGTTCCACGATGAGCGTGGTATGTTCAGATTGGATCTGCCAGCCGTCAGCATCTAATAGGCGGCGATGGGGCAGGGCAGTCTGGCACCATCCGCTATAGAGGAAGCCAATGCCATTGTCCTCATCACTCAGGTAAGCGACCGCAGCCTCTACCTCTGGCCGCTCGATGCCAAAATCGAGAGCTGCTTGTCGGCCTCTTTCTGTGACGATCTGATGCACAGTGCCCATGAGCTGAATCTTGCCCGACTTTTCCACATCTGTCGCCGGGGCATTTTGTAGGGTCGAGATACTAGGGAAGATATTTGAAGACTCTATTAGTATGTCCCTACAAAATGCCTCGGGAAAACCTCGTAACCCATTGATTCTCTGAAATTCGGGCTTTTAACTTACCTACAAAATGCCTCAGCGTTCCTACAAAATATCCCATGCCCGCTTGTGCGCGAATCGGGGCGCTCACCTACAAAATGCCCCGCCCGTTAATCGCGATAGGCCGCATTGATGATGGGACCGAAGGCCTTGCCTTTCGTTGGAAGGCGGGAGCGCGTCGCCGTGACCCCCAGTCGGCAACCGCTGAATGATTGAAACCGTGCGTGAGCATGGCCAAGGAGGCGGTCGGTCGGCGCTTCAGGTGTGCACATATGCACGGCTGCACATGTTCGCGTTTGATGCGCGTTGTCCTTTGCAAGCCCCACTGCCCCGGTGGGGTCGGCCCGTTCTCTGTTCCGTGCGAATCTTGCGTAGCTCGGAGATCACGTTCGTATCGAGCAGGAACATCAGGTGAATCGGGCTGTCCTCTCGATGACGCGGCTGGACCGCCTCCGGGGATCTGCGGGACGGCTTACAGCACGCCGTTGAGCGGGTGCGTCTCGAATGGGTCGCCGAGTTCGAGATAAACGTCCAGCACGGCGTAGCTCTTGTGGCGGCCGAGTTGCTTGAGCCGGGTGGGATGGATGCCGCGCTCCATGCCGGAGCTCAGCGCACCGCGCTTGAGGCTGTGGCCGCCGAGGACGTCCGGATCGAAGCCGGCGACTTTGGCCCGGGCCTGGACGATGCGGGCGACGGTGCCGGCATCGATCGCGGCATAGCCGACTCGGGGCAGGGGGGTGTTGCAGCCGGTCCGGCCGCGCGGCGGGGTCCAGATCCGCCGGAACAGCGGCCCGTCGGTAATCCCGGCGGTCAGCTGCCATTGCCGCAGCGCCCGCACCGGGCAAAGCTCGGTGCTGCCGTAGGGAATCGCCACGGTGGCCTGTGCGGCTGAGCGGAACAGAAAAGTAGCATAAGGCGGATTGCTGCTGAGCGACCGCCACATCTGGCAATAAAGACTTCCCTTGGGTGGCCGTGACGTAATCTTATGTCGCGCCGCCGCTTCGCAAAAGTCCTCGCAAAAGAGGGGCTTTCGCACAGGAATTTTGCGAGGCCTAAACCATTGAAATGCCTGGTGTGGATCGGACTTCGCAGAAGTCAGGAGTTTCGCATATCTACGGCTTTCGCATAGCTCACGTTGGACTCCGGTTCCGCATTTCCGCATGGGACTTTTGGATGGTCTTATGCCGGTTTTCTGTTCCTCTCAGCCGCACAGGCCAATACTGACGTCGTCAGCTTGCCCGCAGGGGCACTCTGAACGAACCGGCCAAACCGCCGGAGACCGTAACAATGCTGTAGGCTCTTACACCACGCACGGGGACACGATCGAAGAAATGGCGCGAGACGGCTTGCGCAAACTTGCGAACTATCGCACTTAGTGTTATATTATGGACAAGACGCCCTCTGGGCTTTCGGTGAGGGCATGCGGATATTCAAGAATAAGGCGTTCGCAAGGTTCGCCAGGAAAGCGCGGCTGGAGGATTCGGCGTTGCGCCAAGCCGTCAGCGACGTCGAGCGAGGCCTGATTGATGCCGATCTTGGCGGCGGCGTCGTCAAGCAGCGGATCGCCAGGGCAGGGGGTGGCAAGTCGGGCGGCTTCCGCACGATCATCCTGTTCAAGGCCGGGGCGCGGGCGTTCTTCGTCCACGGCTTTGCCAAGAGCGGGCAGGACAACATTCGGGACGACGAACTGGCCGCGTTCAAAATGCTCGCGGCGGACATGCTGAACTACGACGACGCGGCGCTCGCCAAGGCGACAGCCGCAGGCGTTCTGACGGAGGTGACGGGCAATGACCAAACAATACCGTAGCGAGGTGATGGCCTCGATTCACGAGACGGCTGAGGGTCTGCACGCCGCCGGCGTGATGGACAAGCAGACCATGCGCAAATTCGACGAAGCCTGCCTGACGCCGGTTAGGCCTCTGGCGGCTCAGGAGATCCGCGCATTGCGCGAGCGGGAGGGCGCCAGCCAAGCGGTATTTGCCCGCTACCTTAACGTCACCACCGGGCTGATAAGCCAGTGGGAGCGCGGGGAGAAGCATCCGCAAGGGGCCGCCCTCAAGCTGCTTTCCCTGGTCGCCAGGAACGGACTGAATACCGTCGCGTAGCGTTCGGGAAGCCGCGGCTGTAATGACCGTTGGCCCGGACAACACAGCGCGCCGTTACGCGCTGGCGGCGCCCATCGCAAGCGCGTCCTTGAGGCTTTTGGTCGAGATTATGAGGTGGGTCTTTTGAGCAGGACGCTGACGGCGGACACCAACCTGCGCTACCCGCAGAACCTTGCCACCCGGGGCATAGCGATCGTCGCGCTATCGACGAACGCCTGACCGGTCATCCGCGATAACCCCGGCCCGGTCATTCGTGCCGTCGATTCCCCGTCGCCGGGATCATATCCGGACGTTCGGTTGGCGCGGTCGCCTCGTCGGCGCCGCCTGGCTCCGCAACCGTAGACCCTTCTCTCGGATCAAAGGACGTCAAGGGCATCCATGACCTTCAAACTCAGCAAGGAAACATCGGCCAAGCGCCTTTTTCTGGCGGCTGAATTGCGCGCCAGGGCTGCCGAACTGAACGTCGCCATCGCCGCATTCAACCGCGGAGTCGAGCCGTTGTGCCGCGCCGTTGCCGACGCGCAGGCCCGCTACAACGAGACGCTGGCAATGGCCCGTTCGCTTGCCGCAGGTGTCGCCGAGCCGGCGCAGGCGCAGTTCGATGCCAAATCCGAGCGGTGGCAGGACGGCGAGACCGGCACCCTGGTGCGCAACTGGATCGAGCAGTGGGAGATGACCTTGGAGGAAGTGGATCTCGACCTGCCCGAACCGTTGGAGGAACTCGACCCCGGTGCGCATGCCGGGGAGATCGAGGACGCACCTGCAGCGCCCGAAGAACTCGAATCGATGCTTCGGCAATGACCGGACGATCCCGCTCCGTTGGCCGCCCCTGCGCCACGGGCGATTACGCAGGGCCGCATGCAGCCCAAGCCCCGATTGTTCGGTTGTGTGAGGGGTACCCGTCTCGCCCGCTTCCAGCGAGGCTGTTACAGGACGGCGGGTAGAGTCAACGGTGGAAGGCTGCGGATCGTTCCGATGTCCCGCACGTCCTTCAGCCGATAGCCAACCGGGGCCGGTAGGGGATAGCAGTCTTCACCATGACCAACACGCAGACAGCGCCGAGCACCGCGCTCACCCCAAGCGAGCGCGCGTATATCCGCACGGAACTCGATGTCTTCTTCTCGACGCTGCCGACCGTGGCGGAGGGGTTTATGCTCAAGACCTGGCGCGGCGGTCCGGATCGCGGCAAGCCGAAGATCTCCCCCGTAGCCAAGGGGTTGCTGGACCGCGGATTGATGCGGCTCGATACCGGTGGACGCCTGCCGCGGCTGGTCTTCACCGAGACGGGGATCGCCGCATTGCGCGCCATGATGAGCGACCGGCGCCTCGCCGATCCCAAGAAGTTTGCTCACGTCCGGCAGGAACTCGGCATCGATCCCGTGCCGGAGACGGGGGCGCCGAGCGCGTGAGGATGCCGCCTCAAGCAGTTTTTTGGGCGTCAACCTTTGATATCTTGTTCCCCGGTAGCCGCGTCATCCGGGTGACACCCATCGTCCAGGCACCGACACACGCGACACGGCCCGACAGGGCAGGGGCGGTCCATCGGCGCGCCGCCGTGCCCCACATGCCGGCCGGTTCCGTGTTCCGCCGACAAGCGCAATTATCGGGCATACACGGGGGCGGATTGGTTTACCACGCCTTTGCTCGGGGCTGCCCTAATCGAGTAAGCGGTTCGAATTCCACGTGGAATCGACCTTCATTTAACTCGGCTGTTGTTCGACCCATATTGTCGCGCGGGACCGCGGGATCCGTTGCTCGCGCAGATGGGGCAAAGGCGGGGCAGCCTATCCCCCATCTTATCACTCCCTGCCACCGGAATCACTGCCCCAACCTTGCCGGCATGGTGCCCCTCATCCCGGTCGGTTCTCGGTATCCGCGGCGGCGCGACCTTCTGACGGGCGTCGAGGCGGAGCGTGGCTGCGTTCGATGCCTCGCTGGCCCTGGAGTTGACGGGTTTCACCGGCCGGAGCTGAAGGAGAGGATATAGTCGCACCTGGAGAAGCGGCAACCGCAGTTTCCGCCGGAACGTCGGTGTTGGGATGGAGGCGGGGGGCGATATCGGTAGTCACCGGGAGACTCCCCGTAGGGGCGGGACGCCGGCATGGCAACACCAGAAACGCAAACCGAATCTAGGAGATGATTCTTAGCTGTAGTCCTGTAGGCTGACATTGGGCGCGAGCGGAATAATGGATTACCTTCGGACTATCGGGGGTTCTGACCTTCCTTGGACAGAAGCGAATATGCGCACCCAAACCTCCCACAAGGACTCTAGTCCTGTGTTGCGTTCCGCAATGAGTACGATTATGATGTCGCTGCCGGCCTCTTCACAGGGTCATTCCGGCAGTAAGTTCATAGGCAACTGGGGGCATTGAGGCGGACGATCATGGGTGCGAGTCAAGCAGCAACTCGGGAACACACGCTTCGGGCCTTTGATAACCAAAGGCCGATATCGGGGTTCAACCCCACATTCACGGGCTGCGTACTGGCATGTGCAGCATACTACCAACAACATGAATCAATGCCCGATAAAACCAGACCTCCTACAGGAGCACAAATTAATTATTTAGAAGGTTTTGTTGTTAAGGGCCTTAGCGCTCTTGCGGCCCTACATGCAGGGTTGTTCCCTGGGTGGACTGCTGATATTGAAAATCCCGGGTACCTCATCCGGCAAATTCCGCCTTCTTTTTTTCGCGTTCCTGTTCATCTAATTGCGGTATTTCCGGAAGACAACTCCTTGAGAGTTGTTTGGGAGTTAGCTCAAAGAGTACGGACGGACGCAGCTTCAATAATGTACATAAGCGGCAGCAATGCCATCCATAAGATATTGGAATATGTTGATGACGTAGATTTTTGCGAATATATACCAAAATATGGTCGGGATCTTGAGCAGTGTATCGCCCGTAAGTTTGTCGACGACGGCCCCGTCATATGCGTAAGAATAGCAGGAAATGGCGTTGAAAAGGATCGCCCGTTAGACACTCCAGAGGTCCGGGCAGCCCTAAGCCTCACCTCCCCCTCAGAAGTCGCCAACGCAACAATAAAGCTCGATTTTTTGTGGAGAAGAGGTCATGACCGTGCGTTCAATGTTTCTAACGTCTTGATTGTTTGCGACTCCGTATTTAAGAGCGCTGGATTTGAGCGCACGTTTTCATATCAAGAAGCACAGGTTTCCGCAGTAGACTTTGTTCCCAATCCACTTACGAATGCCATGGAAATCGGGCGATACGTTTGCTGGCTTATTGAGGCTGTAAAAATTTATAGGGATAAGGGGAATCTCTTAAAAGCAGTTAAACGTGCACTAAGCCTAACTCGCGTTTGCTGGCTTAATGGATTTAGCGACGAGATTAAACATATCCTCGATAATAGCACGCTTCTCATAGATCAAGAAATTACAACCTCTGAGCAGATAGCCAAAACTCTTGGTTCATTGAGTCTGCCAGATTTAAGCGTCGATATCTTGACCGTTGAAAGCTATATCAAAATCCTCCGTGCTCAAAGAGAAGTGTGCCTCATTCGCGAGCGTCAGCTCTATCCGGACGGTGTTTGCGACGCCGCCCACAAGTTAATTAGTCGAATTCTGTTGGTAGTGAGCGCCGAGTCCGGTGGAGCCATCGAATGAAAACTTCCCTAAAAAACGAGTTCCAGGAGCTTGTGAGTTCGCTAAGTCTCGAAGAGGATGTAAGGCGACGACTGCTAGCGGTCGATTATACCGATGACCATCGTTGGGCAGTGATTACGGCATTTCAAGACGTTTTATGTGAAATCGACGCTGCCAGGCATCAGCTACAGAAGTTTAAATGCCGATTTGACCAGAGTGAGGCCGAGCGAATCGTTTATTCAGGAAAATCTGTACCACCCGCATGGGTGCCCTACGTAACTGACCTCAGTTTAAAAGGAATCTTGTTCGGTGATGCTCGTTCTTTGGCGAATTTGACCAACCTTATGAATCTGAATGTCGCATACAGCTCTTTGTCAGATCTTTTTCCACTT
>Ga0302319_10009187_pt1 | contig 19071 bp, 18 predicted proteins | sample Bog_T0_2_FD_203319 | JGI IMG/M metagenome (GOLD analysis project Ga0302319, IMG submission 203319) | Peat permafrost microbial communities from Stordalen Mire near Abisko, Sweden - Bog_T0_2 | ecosystem: Environmental > Terrestrial > Soil > Wetlands > Peat | place: Sweden: Abisko, Stordalen Mire... | reverse complement strand
CTTGCGCGATCGGCGAGAGCCCGCCGGAAACGCGACCCTCGGCCGCATGGACCAAGCCGTCGAGCCGCGTCGCGCCGTCCGGCGTGACGGGCGCGGGCAACGCGCTCATCGCCATTCTCCTGTCGATTCCGATCCTTGGGACGGCGTCGCTTCAGCGCGAAAGGAACATCGGCAGCGTCTGGCTGCCGAGCAACGTGCGCGTCACCCCGCCGAACAGAGCTTCGCGCAGCCGGGAATGGCCGTAACCGCCGGCGACCAGCATATCGGCTCCGACGTCGGCGACATAGGAGAGCAGCGCGTTGGCCGGGTCCTCTTCGCTCGGAAGACGGCGGAAGGCCGCATTGACGCCCCCCTGATGCAGGCGCGCCACGAGGCGCTCGCCGCCCTGCAGGACGGCGGGCTGGGTGCTGGCGTTGGTGATCGAAACGACCTCGACCTTGTCCGCCCGCTCCAGAATAGCGATGGAGTCGCCGAAAGCGCGCGCCGCCGCGGCGCTGCCGTCCCAGGCGACGACGATCGTGCCGAAATTCGCCGCCCCGCGTTGGATCGCCGGAACCACCAGCACCGGCCGGCCCGCTTCTTCCAGCAATTGTCCCGCGATTTCGTCGAGAAGCGGCGGCCGCCCCGGCTCGACTTGCCCCACGACGGAGAAAGCGAAGACGCGGGCGAAAGTCGTGACCTGATCGCGTCGCGGGTCAGCGCCGCCGTCCGGCAACAGAATCTCGACTTCTACGCCCGCGGCTGCAGCTTGTTCACGGAACCCCTCCAGAGCCTCGATCGCTTTGGCCTTGCGCGCCGCGGCGTCGCCGCGCGCCAAATCTAGCCGCGCCTCGAGGGAGCCGTCGCTGAGGCCTTGGCCGTCGCGCCGGGGCCGGATGACGGTAGGGCGCGCGCCAATCCGTTTGGCCAGCGAGATCGCATAGGCCGTCACGGTTTCGGGGTTTTCCTCCAAGACGACGAGCATATTCTTGAACATGGGGCTCATCCCGCTTCGTTTGATTTCCTCGCTTCTTTCCACCCCGGCGGCGATTGGCGCGTTGATTTATCGCAACGTCGCGACCTGCCGCGCGAAACCGCGATGTTTACCCTTTGTTGGCCCTGAATCAAGTTTGGCGAACGGCGAGTGAAGAGAACGGTTAAAATTGGATTCGATCGCGCCCTCAGTGGCGCGGAACTCGCTATAAGGGCGCCCTTTTCATGCGCATATTCCCAGCCGTCGCGGTAGCATTCGCCGCCGTGTTCGCGATTCTCCCCGCGCGGGCCGATGGGCCGGCCGCGCCGGCGGCGCCCGTGAGTTCCGCTGACTTTTCGGGCATTGGCGTCGGTCTGGATCTCGGCGCGGCGGTTGGGTCGAGCGGCGACGTCAATATGTCCGGCTTCGCCTTCGGCGGACACCTCGGCTACAATCTGCAGAATGGGCCGATCGTCGGCGGGGTCGAGGGCGACCTCTTCCTCACCAACAATAGCGGCGGCGTGCAATCCACGGGGTCGTTCTCGGAAAGCTCGCTGGACTCGCTCAGGGTGCGCGCCGGCTATGCGTTCGGCCCGATCCTAGCCTATGGCACCCTCGGCTGGGCCTATTCCAGCATGCACTACAGCAGCTTCGAGGGCTCCTACGACAAGAGCCTGACCGGCTACGCGTTCGGAGCCGGCGCGGAATATGCCCTCATGCGCAACATCTCGATCCGCGCGGAACTGCGCCGCTACGAATTCGGCGCCGAAGATTTCATCACGCCCACCGGGAATACGAAGATCACCTCCGGACAGACGCTACTGACGCTCGGCGTCAGCGGACATTTTTAGCGCGCTCTATCCGACCTGCCCCCGATGGCGCAAAAAAGCGTCGGCGAGCACGCAGGCCATCATCGCCTCGCCTACCGGCACGGCGCGAATGCCGACGCAGGGATCGTGCCGCCCCTTGGTGATGATGTCCGCCTCGGCGCCGTCGCGCGAGATCGTGCGGCGCGCCGCCAGGATCGACGAAGTCGGCTTCACCGCGAAGCGCGCGACGATAGGTTGACCGGTCGCGATGCCGCCCAGCACGCCGCCCGCATGATTGGAAAGGAACAGCGGCTTGCCGTCGTTGCCCATCCGCATCTCGTCGGCGTTGTCCTCGCCCGACAGTTCCGCGGCGCCGAAGCCGTCGCCGATCTCGACGCCCTTGACCGCATTTATGCTCATCAACGCGCTTGCCAGTTCGCTGTCGAGCTTGCCGTAGATCGGCGCGCCCCAGCCGGCGGGAACGCCGTCGGCGACGACTTCGATCACTGCGCCCACCGACGAACCGGCGCGACGGATCGCATCGAGGTAATGCGCAAACCGGCCCGACGCCTCCGGGTCCGGCGTGAAGAACGGATTGCGCGAAACCTCGTCCCAATCCCAGTGATCGCGATCGATGCCGAGCCTGCCCATCTTGACCAGTGCGCCTCGCACCTTGACCCCCGGGATCACCTTGCGGGCGATGGCGCCGGCGGCGACGCGCGCCGCGGTCTCACGGGCGCTGGAACGGCCACCGCCGCGATAGTCGCGAATGCCGTATTTCGCCTCATAGGCGTAATCGGCGTGGCCCGGGCGATATTTGTCCTTGATGTCGGAATAGTCCTTCGACCGCTGGTCGACGTTCTCGATCATCACCATTATCGGCGTGCCCGTCGTCACCTGAAGGCCGGTGCGCTCGTCAACCATCACGCCGGACAGGATCCTGGCTTCGTCGGGCTCGCGCCGCTGCGTGGTGAACCGCGACGTCCCCGGGCGGCGGCGATCCAGGTCCGCCTGGATGTCGGCGGCCTGCAGCGGAATCATCGGCGGGCAGCCGTCGACCACGCAGCCGATGGCGGGGCCATGGCTTTCGCCGAAGGTCGTGACGCGGAAGAGGTGACCGAAACTGTTGTGCGACATGAAGCAAACCCCGAAGTCCTCATAATGCGCCCGGGCGCGACGCGTCAAACCTCACGCACAGTTCATTTCCGGTTCAGGTTCGCTGGACGATGGTTGTTTCCGAGCCCGATGCTGAATGTGTCGGTTCCCTCAATTTGGAGATCAACATCATGAAGAAGTTCGCCGCTCTCGGCCTCATCGCCGCCCTCGCCTTCGCGCCCGTCGCCGCTTTCGCCCAGGCCGCCACCCCCGACGCCTCGGCCACGCCGGCCGCTTCCGACACGATGATGAAGAAGCCGATGAAGGCCAAGCATCACATGAAGAAGATGGCCATGAAGCATCACATGAAGAAGATGAAGAAGATGGCCCCGGCCCCGGCCGCCACCGAGACCCCCAAGAGCTAAGCTTCGCTCTTTGGCCTCGAATTGGTTCGTCGCGGCGACGTGACGAAATGGTGAAAGGGTCGCCCCGGCTTGCGCCGGAGCGGCCCTTTCTCGTTGACGGAGGCGCGGGAAACAATGAGCCAAATCGAGTTCTGGTACGAGTTCGCCTCGACCTATTCCTACCCGGCGGCGATGCGAATCGAGACGCTGGCGGCGCAGCGCGGCGTGGATCTCGTCTGGCGCCCTTTCCTGCTCGGTCCGATCTTCGCGGAGGCCGGCTGGCGCGATTCGCCGTTCAACCTCTATCCCGTCAAGGGACGCTACATGTGGCGCGACATGGAGCGCATCTGCGCGTCTCTCGGCCTGCCGCTCATCCGGCCGCAGCCCTTTCCGCAAAATACGCTCGCCGCGACGCGCATCGCGATTTCGCTCGAAGGCGACGGGCGGGCGGCGTTCTCCCAGCGGGTCTACCGGGCGGAATTCGGCGAGGGGCGGGCGATCTGGGACCTTGCGACGCTGTCCGCGTTGATCGCGGATTGTGGGCTCGACGCTGCAGAAACCCTCGCCGCCGCGCAGTCGGACGCCAACAAGGCGAAGCTCAGGGCGCAAGGCGAACGCGCGCGGGCGCTGGGGCTGCCGGGCGCCCCCTGCCTCGTGACGGACGACGGCGAAGTGTTCTGGGGTAACGACAGGTTGGAACAGGGGCTCGATTGGGTGATCGCCAGAAGCTGACCCCATTCTGTGTCGCCGCGGCGCAACAGATGCGCGCAAAATGCCTCCCGTCGTCCGGCGCGGCTGATTTTCTCTCCCCATTGGGTTAAGCTCCAGGATCGGCGCCATCGCGCCGGTGGAGCCAGAGGGAGGCGAACATGCGGATGTTTTTTCGCGCCGTAACGCCTTCGCGGCGTTGGCGAGCGTAACCCGGTTTCACGTCGCCCGCTTCGCGTTCCCGATCCGCCCCATGGCGCTCGCCCCCGATGGGGCGCCCGCGCCGGCACGTTGGCTTGCCCCCATGTACCGCTATTTCGAATCACTGATCGACCCTTTTCGCCCGCATGACGAGTCGACGCCGCCGTCGACCCTGTCCGGATTCTATTTGCGCTATGGCCTTCAAGTCTGGCCGCAGCTCGTCGCGTTGATGGCGATCGGCATCGTCATCTCCAGCATCGAGACCTTCATCGTCCGCTTCATCGGCGCCCTGGTCGACCTGCTGCGCGCGACGCCCCCCGAGGACCTGTTGCGCCTGCACGGCGGCGAGTTCGCCGCCGTCGCGGCGCTCGTGCTGGTGGGGCGGCCGATCGCCGGGCTGATGCACGACCTCGTCGGCCTGCAAGCTTTGGCGCCGGGCATGACCAACCTCATCCGCTGGCAGACGCACCACTACGTGCTGCGGCAATCGGTCTCCTATTTCGCCAGCGATTTCGCCGGACGCATCGCCTCCAACATCATGCAGACCGGCGTTTCGCTGCGCGACTCGGTGGTGCAACTGATCGACGCGATGTGGTTCGTGCTCGTCTTCGTCACCACTTCGCTGCTGATTCTCGGCAGCGCCGACTGGCGGCTCGCCATGCCGCTCAGCCTCTGGGTCGTCGTCTATGTCGGCGCCCTCGGCTATTTCGTGCCGCGCGTGCGCCGCCGCTCGGAGGATCTCGCGCATCGGCGCGCGACGCTCACCGGCCGCATCGTCGACAGTTACGCCAACATCCAGACGGTGAAACTGTTCGCGCATCTCGAGCGCGAGGATCTGCACGCCAAGGAAGCTCTCGCCGAGCACACGCGCAGCTACCGCCGCCAGACCCGCCTGGTCACCACGCTCAATCTCACGGTCTCCATCAACAACAGTGTCCTGCTCGTCGCCGAGACGGCGATCTGCGTGACGCTGTGGCGCATGGGCGCGGTCTCGATCGGCGAAATCGCGGTCGCCACCGGCTTGGCGATTCGCACCATGACGATGTCGATGTTCGTCATGTGGAGCGCGATCCAGATCTTCGACAATATCGGTCAGACCCAGGAGGGCATGAACACCGTCTCCAAGCCGCACGCGCTCGTCGACAGGCCGCAAGCTCGAGACCTCGCCGCGACGCACGGGCGGATCGCCTTCGACCATGTGCGCTTCCATTACGGCCGCGACGGCGGCGTGTTCGACGATCTGAACCTTTCTATTGCGCCCGGGGAAAAGGTCGGCTTGGTCGGCCGTTCCGGCGCGGGCAAGTCGACGCTCGTCAATCTGCTGCTGCGCTTCTACGACCTCGAGGGCGGACACATTCTGATCGACGGCCACGACATCGCCGAGGCGAGGCAGGACAGTCTGCGCCAACAAATCGGCATGGTGACGCAGGACACTTCGCTGCTGCACCGCTCGATCCTCGACAACATCCGATACGGCCGCCCGGACGCCTCGCTCGAGGACGTCATCGAGGCGGCAAAGAAAGCTCATGCCCACGACTACATCGCCGATCTGATCGACCCCGACGGCCGGCGCGGCTACGAGACGCTGGTGGGCGAGCGCGGCGTAAAACTCTCGGGGGGACAGCGTCAGCGCATCGCCATCGCGCGCGTGCTGCTGAAGAACGCGCCGATCCTGGTGCTCGACGAAGCGACTTCGGCGCTCGATTCCGAAATCGAAGCCGCGATCCAGGAGAGCCTCGACGCCTTGATGCGCGGCAAGACCGTCATCGCCATCGCGCATCGCCTCTCCACCATCGCGGCGATGGATCGCCTCGTCGTGCTCGACAAGGGACGCATCGTCGAAATGGGTTCGCATCGCGAACTGCTCGAGCGGCAAGGCGTCTACGCCAGCCTCTGGCTGCGTCAGTCCGGCGGCTTTCTCCAGCCGGAGGAGGATTGATCTACACGGGCCCCGCGTGGCGTAATGGACTTTGTCGGAAGATCGGGGAGCGACGATGACGGAACGAAGTCTGAGCGGCGTTCGATGGGCGCGCCGCTTGCGCGCTTACGCCGATCCGTTCGGCTATTTCTTCTCCGAGGCCTTTCACATCGTCGGCCTGTTCGCCATCGGCGCCTCGACCGTGGCGGCGGCTTACTCGTCGTTCCGGGGCATGATCGCGCGCGGCGAAATCCGTCTCGACGAATTGCTGCTGCTGTTCATCTATCTGGAAATCGGTTCGATGGTCGGCATCTATTTCCGCACCAACCACCTGCCCGTCCGCTTCCTGATTTACGTCGGCATCACCGCGCTGACGCGGCACCTGATCGTCTATGTGCAGAGCAGCGAAACGCCGACCCTCGGCGTGCTGATCCTGGCGGGCGGCACGCTGATCCTGGCGCTCGCGGTGCTGGTGCTGCGCTACGCTTCGGCTCGCTATCCGACGACGCAGGCGGATGACGCATAGGAGACGCTTCGCGCCAGACTTTGTGCCCTTTGTGGTTAGATTCACCACGAAGCCACGAAGATCACAAAGGGTTCACAAAGCCTGCCTCGCGCGAAAGATCGCGTTTCGCCACGGCGCAACGTGCGAAACTCAAACAGGCGTATCCGTCTTCGCCCTCGGTGTTCGGAGAGCGCGCATGGGGGCTTTGACCACCCTCAAATCGTCCCGCCCTCCTTGAGTTCCGCGATCCGCTCAGCCGAAAACCCGCGTTCGGCCAAAATGCCCTCGCCATCTGCCCCCGCCCGCGCCGGCGGCCCGGCGATCCCTCCCGGGGTACGGGAAAAGCGCGGCGCCGGCGCGGGCTGCGGTCCACCCGCGCCCTGGGCGAACGTCTCGCGGGAAAAATTGTGCGGGTGTTCGGGCGCCTCGCCCATGCCGAGAACGGGGGTCACGCAAGCGTCGGTGTGGGCGAACGCCTGCGCCCATTCGTCGCGCGGTCGCTTGTCGAAAGCGCCGGCGATCGCCGCTCGCCAAGCGGGCCAACTCTCGGGGTTCCAGCGGTCGCCGAGCGCCCTGGCGTCGAGCCCGAGGCCTTCGACGAGCGCGGCGAAGAATTGCGGCTCCAGCGCGCCGACGGCGACGAACTTGCCGTCGGCGCAGGGATAGACGCCATAGAACGGCGCGCCGCCGTCCAACAGGTTCGACGCGCGCCGGTCGCGCCACGTTCCGTTCGCCTTGAAACCATAGATCATCGCCATCAGCAGCGAGGCGCCGTCGGTCATCGCGGCGTCGACCACCTGGCCCCGGCCCGAGCGCTGAGCCTCCCAGAGCGCGCATAAAACGCCGAAGGCGAGCAGCATCGCGCCGCCGCCGAAATCGCCGATCAGATTGAGCGGCGGAACCGGCGCCTCGCCGGCGCCGACCGCGTGCAGCGCTCCGGTCAGGGCGATGTAATTGATATCGTGGCCGGCGGTCGAGGCGAGCGGCCCGGTCTGCCCCCAACCGGTGACGCGTCCATAGACGAGCCTGGGGTTCGCCGCCAGACAGACTTCGGGGCCGAGCCCCAGCCGCTCCATCACGCCGGGCCGGAAACCCTCGATCACGGCGTCGGAGGCCGTGATCAGTTCGAGCGCCAGCGCGACGCCCGCGGGTGTCTTCAAATCGATCGCCACCGAGCGCCGGCCGCGATCGACGAAGTTGGCGCGCTTCACTTCGTCGAACGCGTCCTTGCCGCCTTTCGTCTTGCGGTCGATCCGGATGACCTCCGCGCCGAGATCGGAGAGCATCATCCCGGCGAACGGCGCCGGGCCGAGGCCCGCCATTTCGACGACGCGCAAGCCCTGAAGCGGTCCCATCAAGCCCCCCTCAGGCGCACACCAGCACGCCGCGCTGCACGGCCGGCCGGGCCATGGCGGCGTCAAACCAGCGAGGGACGTTGTTCAACTTGTCATAGCCGACGAGTTCGCCCGCCGCATAGAAGCCGACGAGGGCGCGGACCCAGCCGATCAACGCGATATCGGCGATTCCGTAGTCGTCGCCCATGATCCAGGCGCGGTTCTCGAGCCGTGTTTCCAGCACCCCGAGCAGGCGCTGCGACTCGGCGCGATAGCGCTCCAGCGGCCGCTTGTCCTCGTATTTGCTGCCGGCGAATTTATGGAAGAAGCCGAGTTGGCCGAAGAACGGACCGACGCCGCCCATCTGGAACATCAGCCATTGCAGCGTCTCGTAGCGTTGCGCCGGGTCGGCGGGCTGCAGCTTGCCGGTTTTCTCCGCCAGATAGATGAGAATTGCGCCGGATTCGAACAGGGCGAGCGGCTTGCCGCCGGGGCCGTTGGGATCGAGGATCGCCGGAATCTTGCCGTTGGGGTTCAGCGACAGATATTCCGGGATCCAGGTCTCGTTGGCCATGATATTGATGCTGTGCGCCTCGTAGGGCAAGCCGATCTCTTCCAGCATGATCGACACTTTCACGCCATTGGGCGTGGCGCGGGAGTAGAGCTGGAGAAGTTCCGGATGCTGGGCCGGCCAGCGGCTGAGAATCGGGAACTGGGCGGCGTCGATCATATCATACCCTTTGCGTTCGGAGAATGCGTCTGGCGGCCCGGGCGCGATCTACGCGCTGTCATGCGAAAAGAACGAGCCTCCATCTCCCTCATAAGGCAAAACAAGCGGAAATTCGCCCAAATAACGCGAAACCAGCGCACACAAGCCCAAGCAGCCCCAACTAAGCCCAAATAACAAGGAAGCCGAATTGTTATATTTCAAGGCGTTGGAAGCCGTGGCGCGCTATTTTGGCGCTTTCGGGCCAGGAGCGGCGAGGCGGAAACACCCATCCATGCCAGAAACGCATAGCTATCGACCGCCAATGGGAATTCTCCGTTTTCCGAAAATACACTGTATCACATTTTTCGAAATTATCAAATAATCGGACCGTGAGGGAATGGGGAATATGGAATCGGCGACAGGATACCGATTCCGCTAAAGGTCCGTTAGAAAATTAGCGCTCCTCCCGTCATTGCGAGCGAAGCGAAGCAACCCAGGCGCCGACTGATGCGGCCCCTGGGTTGCTTCGCTTCGCTCGCAATGACGGCTAGGGCGCATGAAACCTGCTGGCTGATTCCTTTATTTGCTGACGCAGCCCAAAGCCAGCATCGATGGGGACAAGCACGGCCAGGACGGTAGGGGGCGGCCAACTCGGTCGCCCCCGGCGTTCTTCATTCTGGCGCCGAGCTTGCGGTCGTCTGTTCGGACCAAACCGACAGCGCCGCGTCGACCGCCGTTCGCAATTGGCTGTCCGCGATCGGTTTGAAAAGCACGGCGGTCGGATAGCCCGTCTCGATGCGCGATATCGTTTTCGGTTCCCTGGACCCGGTGATGTAGATGATCTTGGAGCCGACGGACTTGTGAATGGCGATCGCCGCGTCGACGCCGTCCTTCTCGCCTTTCAATCGCATGTCCATCAATACGATGGCCGGGCAGTGCTTTTGCGCGAGCTCTATCGCCCGGTCGGCGGTTTCCGCACGGCCGCAGACGCTCAGCCCCATTTGTTGGATTAAAATAGTCAGCAGTTCCTGAATGAGGAACTCGTCGTCGACGATCAGGATTTTCGCTTTTCGCTTCTTCATCAGTGCACCCGCATTTTCGTTCGCACTTCGGTGGTCGTTCCGTTCAGATATCGCACGGTGATCGTCCCATCGATCTGGTTGACCAAGCCGCTGACGATGGCGGACCCCAGGCCCGAAACGGATGGCCTGGCGGCGCCGTCGCCCTGGCCCCGTCCATCGTCCGAGACGGTGAGCACGACGACGCCGTCCGCGTCGGGCTTCAAAACCACGGAAACGTTGCCTTCGCCGTCCGCGAAAGCGTGCTTGAGCGAGTTGGTCACCAGTTCGGTTACCACCATCCCGATCGGAATTGCGAAGTCGAGGCCGACCGCCAGCGGGCTGGCGTCGACATGGATGGTCACGCCGTCGCGCGCGGACGCCTCCACAAGGTTTCTCGAGAGATCGCGCAGGAAGGGCGCGATGTCGAAGGTCTTCAAGTCCTTCGATCCCATGAGCTGATGGTGGACCAGTCCGAGGGCGTGCACGCGGCCGCGCAGGGCGAGAAGGGCCTGTCGTCCCGCCGGATTCCTGAGTTTCATCGCCTGCATCATCAGCAGACCGTCGACGATCTGCAGGTTGTTCTTGACCCGGTGATAGACCTCCCTGAGCAGAATGTCGCGCTGGTGGAGGGCCGCGGTCCGTTCGCCGAGCGCCTGTTCGAGGCCTCGCTTGGCGACCCGTAACTCGTCTTCCGCCCTGCGCCTGGCGTCGATATCCTCGATCGTCGCCACCACGACCAGCGGATGGTCAGCGGCGCCGGCGACCCTGACGACGCTGGCGGAGACGCGAGCCCAGAACGGCGTCCCGTCCCGGCGCATGTAGCGTTTCTCGCGAAAGACGGCGTCATTCTCGGCGATCAGATCGCGCGAATAGATGGCGTCGTCTTCAATGCGGTCCTCGCGCCAGGTGAGTTCCCAGCCCAGGCGACCGACCAGTTCATGCGGCTCGCGGCCAAGCATGTCGGCGAACGCGCGATTGACCCGCAGGAGCCGGTTGGAGCCATGCTCCACCATCGCCTTGCCGACGACCGCCCCCTCGAAGCTGGCGCGAAACTCCGCCTCGCTGATCGCCAGCGCCTTTCGCGCGCTTTCCAGATCGGCGGTGCGCTCGGCGACCCGTCGTTCCAGCTCGATGTTGGCGGCGCGATCCCGCGCGGCGGCTTCGTTGCGCTGCTTGCCGAGGCGAATCGCGCCGTCGATCCGGGCGCGCAACTCGCGCGCGCTGAACGGCTTGACGAGGTAGTCGTCCGCGCCGGCGGCGAGACCTTCCACCCGCGCTTCCTCGCCGGCTCGCGCCGACAGCATCACGACCAGCAGTCCCTCGAGGCGCGGGTCGGCGCGCACCGCCCCGAGCAGCGCGAAACCGTCGAGCTTCGGCATCATGACGTCGCAGAGCAACAGGTCGGGCATCGGGTTTTTTCGCGCGGCGATGAGGGCGGCGGCGCCGTCGGCGACCGCGTCGACTTCGTATCCGCCGCTTTCCAACAGCCCGCGCACGTAATTGCGCATGTCGGCGTTGTCGTCGGCGAGGACTATGCGCGGCCGATTTTCGGCCGCCGGCGCGGCGGCGGCGGCATCGCCGCTGGCGCCGCGCAGCCAACCGAGCGCCTCGTCGACGAAGGCGTTGGACCGAACCGCGGCGGCGGGCGTCGCCGTCGCCTCTCCGATTTGATCGACAGGCAGGTGGCTCGCGCCGAATGGGATTGTCACCCGGAACGTCGTTCCGTGGCCTTCGACGCTTTCCGCGGCGATGGTCCCGCCGTGCAGCCCCACCAGTTCCTGAACGAGCGAGAGGCCGATGCCGGAGCCTTCGTGCGAGCGCCCGCGTTGTCCCTCGATCCGGTGGAAGCGCTCGAACAGGCGAGCCAGCTCCGCCGACGGCACGCCGACGCCGCTATCGCGCACGATGAGTTCCGTCCCTGCCGGACCCTCGCGCAGGGAAACCTCGACGCTGCCCGCGAGCGTGAACTTGAAGGCGTTGGAGAGCAGGTTGAGAACGATTTTTTCCCACATCTCCCGGTCGACATGGACCGGCCGCGACAGCGGCGGGCAGTCGACGACGAACTGCAAACCTGCGCGCTCGCACGCGGCGCGGAAGTTGGAGGCGAGATCGGCCGTGAAGGCCGCGAGGTCCGTGGGCACGAAATGCGCTTGCGCGCGTCCGGCCTCGATCCGTGAGAAATCGAGCAAGGCGTTGACGAGCTTCAACAGGCGCAACGCGTTGCGGTGGACCATGCCCAGCCGCTCGCGATGCGCGGCGGCGAGGCTCGCCTCGGCGAGAATGTCTTCGATCGGCCCCAACATCAGCGTCAGCGGTGTGCGAAACTCGTGGCTGACGTTGGAAAAGAACAGGGTCTTGGCGCGATCGATCGCCGTGAGCGCTTCCGCGCGCCGCCGCTCGTCGTCCCGGGCGCGCGCATTGGCAAACGCGGCGGAGATCGAGCCGGCGAGCAGTTCATAGAGTGCGCGATAGTCGTCGTCGAGCGGCAGCCTCGGCGATACGCCGAAGATGACCACCGCGGGCGGCTTATCGAATCCCGGCGCGCGAATGGGCGCGACGAACGCCTGGTCGGGGCCCTCCGGATAAGGTCCGCAAGCCGCGCCCCGAAGCCTCTCGCGCACGCCGCGAATTTCGAGCATCCCCGTTTCCCGGACCGCGGCGGCGAAGGGCCACGGCTCCGCCGCCAGCGCGGCAATCTCGGCCGGGCTCGGGCCCGCGCCGCGATGAGCCGCCAGTACGTATGTCCCGCTGTCTGAGTCGAGCAAATAGAACAGGACGAATGGCACGCTGAATTCGTAGCTGGCCAGGCTATTGACGGTTTGCTTCGCCAGTTCCTCGAAATTGGCGGCGCCGCCGAGCGCGGCGCCCAAATCCCGCATCGCGCGGATGCGGCGTTCGGACAGGATGGTTCGCGTCGTTTCCGTCACCGGGTGGAACAGTCCGCCGATGCCGCCGCTCTCGTCCCGGATCGGCGACAGCGAGAAGGTAAAGAATGTCTCCTCCAGATAACCATTGCGGGTCAGGAACATGCGCTGGTTCTCGAGAAACGACGCCTCGCCCTTCAAAGCCTTTTCGAACGGTCGCCCGATGGCAGGCCAGGCGCTCGCCCAGGTCACGTCGTAACCCTGCCCGAGCGCGGCGGGATGGGCTGCCCCGCAGACGACGCGGTAGCCGTCGTTGTAGATCTGTGTATGCTCCGGACCCCAGATGAGATTGATGGGGAAATTGGAAGCCAGACACAGGCTCGCCGCGGTTCGCAGGCTCTGTGGCCAGTTGCCGATGGGGCCCAGCGCCGTTCGCGACCAATCCTTGGCGCGAATCAGCGAGGCCATTTCGCCCCCGCCAAGCAGGAAATCGGTGGTATCGACGGGAAGGCCCGCAGCGACGTCCGTCCAACCCCCTGTCTTGTCGTTCTCTTTGCGTCTCGCAGCCATTTCGTAGCTGGCCCCATTCGCGGGCATCTATTTGGCAGGGCCCCGGGATCACAATGCACTTATAAGTTGTAAATGTAAATACAGGAGCGCCGCCGGCGAGGCGAGACGCCGCGGACATTTTCCGCGGCCTTCGTGCCGGAGCGCCAGGCTTCGTTCGGGAATTCCCCGCGACGTCCAGGCGTCGAAGCCCCCGGCGCGAAGGAAATCGCGCGAAGGGTCCTCACTCTGTTCGAACGACAGGGACGACGCGACGGGCGCGGCGCGCTGCGCTAAAAACCTCGATGACGCGCGCCATGAATTTGTTTGGGATGATTCCGTAGTCGTAACGTCGCGGCGTTACGCCGGGGCGCGGCTGCAAATCGACGCCCGGCCAGACGAAGCGGTGAATTCGGTGACCACCACCCACGAGCGTTCGTCGTCAAGGCCAAGATGTTTTTTCAAAGCGGCGGGCAATTCCACGGCGTCGCGATGTTCGAAGGGCGGCGAGTGCGTCATCGGAAACACCGTGACGACGATTTTGTTTTTCGACCGAGCGCGTGGCGGCGACGATGGCGCATGGGCGGTTCTTGATCCCTTCTTCGGCGCCGGCGACATGTTCGCTGGCCCCGTCCGTGAGCGAGGGCCATGATCACCTTGTCACGATCAGAGATTAAGCCTTAAGATGGATTGGATTCTTCAGTCGGAACTGAGCGTGATTTTTGCCCAATTTTTTGTGCCGCTTTGTGCCATTTTTGTGCCGTGGAGGATTTGGCGAGCCTTGGCAATCGGCTCCGAAAATCTGCTAACTTTTTTCGGCCGTGGGTCTCCAACCGGCCTCGACCATGTCGAGGCCAACGGCCCGCGCGAGCCGGTCGGCCTCCCCGATGCGCCGCTGGACGCCTTCGGTTGAGACCCCCGGACCGCCGTGACGGTCGCCCTTTTCGTGCGGGGCGTTGACGCCGAACGAGACGCAATGCGCGATCAGCATGGAGCGGCGGTCTTCGTCGAGAGCCGCGAGCCAGTCCCAGAGCGCGGCGCTGTCCTTCGGCAGGTCGGCCTTCCAGGCTTCGTGGCGTTCCACGACCGCTCGTGAGGAGGCGCTTTCCTTGAGATCCGCCGCTTGAACAGGAAAGAAGACATGCCGCACCGAAACTTCGAGGCAGGCGTCCCTCGCGCCGTGCTGGAAGGTGTCGAGACAGAGCTTGTGAAGAAGCGCCGTCATCGCGACGTGTGCATTCTTCGCCACGGCGTCGCGCAGCGCGAGGGTCCTATGCGCGGTCAATTCGAGCAGAAGCCGTTCGGGCAGCGGCGCGAGGACGTCGTCCTCGTCTTCCGCGGGCAAGGCCTCGCCGCCGACGGTGATGACGGCGACATGCGACGCGCGAGGCGCGGCGGCCGCAGCCAGGGTGGAATGGTCGGCGCCATTGGCATCGGCCGGGTCTCGGACGCCGCATTCTGGATCGGCAGCGGCCGCCTCATCCTCGGGCCTCACATAGCCGCGATCAATGCTCAGTTGTCCGTCTTCGTCGATACATACAAACACGCCGGCGCGGGCGATGTCGGCCGGCTCGAACCGCGGCGAGCGATCCTCAAATTTCCGGAGCGCGGTCTCGATCTCGCCGATCCGCTGATCGATCTCGTCCGGCAGTTCGTCGGCCTTGGCGTATTCGACTTCGAGCTTGTCGCGTTCCGCGTTTAAACCGTCGAGGGTCGCCTGTTCCTCGGTGGTGAGATCGAGCGGTGTGCCGTCGAGCGGTCTCAGGTGACTACGGTGGCCATACGGAAAATCGACCGCCGCCTCGACCCATTTCCAGCCCTCGGCAGCGATCGTCCCGGCCTCGGCCTTCAGCTTCTCGGCCACCAGGCGATCGAGCAGGCCGACCGTCTCCAGCCAGCGGCCGTTATCCTCCGCGAAGAGGTCGCGCGTGACGATCCCTCCGGCCGCTTCATAGGCCTCGATTCCGACGAAAGCCGCGCGCCTGTCGCTGGCCCGGACCGCGCGCTCCGTCAGCATGCGGCGGATCTGGTACGCCTCCTTCGACCAGGATTTCTGGATCGCGTCCCACACCTGTTCCTGGCGGCCGTGGTCGCTCGTGACCGTGAAGGCCATGAGCTGCTCCAGCGTCATGCCGTCCTCGGCGTAGAGGGCGAGGAGCTTTTCCGAGACGGCCGCAAGCCGCAGGCGCTGTTTCACCACGTTGACCGAAACGAAGAAGGCGGCGGCGATTTCCTCGTCCGACTGTCCTTTCTGGCGCAGGGTCTGGAAGGCGCGGAACTGGTCGAGCGGATGTAGCGCGACGCGCTGCATGTTCTCGGCCAGGGAGTCGTCCTCGGCAAGGACGCTCGTCGCCGGGTCGCGCACCACGCAGGGTATAAGCGCGGTCTTGGGCAAGCGCTTCTGCTTCACCAGCAGAGCCAGCGCCTGATAGCGCCTTCCGCCCGCCGGTATCTCGAACATGCCGGTCTCGCCGCCCTCGGCGTCGAGGACCGGCCTGACATTGAGGCTCTGCAAAAGGGTGCGCCGGGCGATGTCCTCGGCGAGCTCTTCGACCGAGACCCCCGCCTTGATGCGCCGGACGTTGGACTGGCTGAGGACCAGCTTGTTGAAGGGGATGTCGCGCGAGCGACTGAGGGTGATTTTCTGAACGCTGTTAGCCATGGGGTTTCTCCATGACGGGCGGCCGAGAGCCACTCTCTCGACCTATAAACCCGTCACCAAGACCCCTTCCGCACTCTCACTCTCTCTCTTGACCGGTCAGGAGGAACTGGCAGGCGGGAGATGGCCTTCTGCTTCCGGGCAGCCGATCACGTTTCGTCCAAATGTCGGATATTTGAGTCCCGAAAATGACTTAGGCCGAAGCCGCCTCTTGCGGGTTCGGCTCACGACAGCCCGGCCGCAAGGCAGGGACGCCATGGCGTTTTCCTTGACTTTATACCACTCATTGAGTTATAGTTTGCGCATGAGGCGCAGTTGACGCGTATCTACAAACTGAGGGGATTTGCCCGGTTTCAGCGCAAGGAACGGATCAGCGACGCATCGCTTCGCAAGGCGATTGACGGCGTCGAGGCGGCCCTGATCCACGCCGATCTCGGCGGGGGCCTCGTCAAGCAGCGGCTGGCGCGGCCAGGGCAGGGCAAGAGCGGCGGTTACCGGACGGTGATCGCCATCAAGCGCGGCGACCGGGCGGTGTTTCTGTACGGCTTCGCCAAGAACGAACGCGGCAATATCGACGATGAGGAACTGGAAGAGTTTCGGCAGCTGGCGCGGGGTTTCCTTGGCCTGACTGTCCAGCAAATTGCGGCGCTGATCGCCGACAACGAACTGATGGAGGTGACCGATGACGACGACGGCTAAAGCCAGAACGAAGAAAGCGACGCCTCCCGCCAAGTCGCGCATGCGCGGGGAGATCGTCGACGCCATGCGTGGCCTGCACAAGGTCGGCGCGGTGAGCGGCGAGGAACTGGAAAAGACGACACTGCGCATGCTGGGCAAGGACGCGTTGCCGAAGGTCGAGCCGATGTCGCCCGCCGAAATCGCCGCCATGCGCGCACGCACGGGCATTAGCCAGGCGGTTCTGGCTGGCTTCATGAACGTGGCGGTGAATACGGTCAGCCAATGGGAACGCGGCGAGCGTCAGCCGACCGGCGCGGCGCTGAAGCTCCTAAACGTCGTCAAGCATAACGGCCTCGACGCCCTGCGATAACCGCCACGGCTGCGTCCGCGATTGGCATGTTACCGTCAGGGGGTGGCAGTCAGCAAGCCCGAAATAGCCTCTTGCGAATCCTGATCCGCATGGCAGGCTTTGGATATGACAGTCGAAACACCTTCAGCGAACGGATGCCTGTTCCGTTACGCACATCCGAGAGGCGAACCTGACGAGACGCTCGACATGGCCATACGCACCGCATGCACGATTGCGGAGGCCGCAGCGATAGAGACGGGGGAGAGCCATATCGTCGCCCGCTCCATCAAGCCCAAAGGCTACGCTGTCTTTCCGACGGGTCATCGAGGCTTGAAGAGGGTTTCAATCGTGCCGGTCTACGAAATCACGCCTGAAAGCGGTTGCATCCGTTTGGAGCAATAATCTCTCGGGGTTTTTGCGCTCGGCGCGGGGCGGCAATCGATCAAAGAACGCGATGATATAGTTTATATTACCGCTTTAGCCGCGATCTGTGCTATATTGAGGGTCAGAAATCAGCCACTCACGGGACCCTCGGGGAAGCGCCGCATGACTGTAACGATCGACCTCAAGCCGGAAATGGAAGCGAGTCTTTCTGCGCTCGCGGCCGCGCAAGGCGTCGGTCTGGCAAAACTCGTGGAACAGATGCTCGAAAGCCAGCTGCCGAAAGCCGCGCCTGCGCCAATGTCCGCTGCTGAGCGCGCGGCGGCCTGGCGTGCCCCGGTTCCGGGTCGGCCGACGCGTCCGGCTCTTTCCGACGAGGCAATCAGCCGAGAGACAATTTACGACGCGCGCGGCTAATGAGCGTGCTCGTCGATACCAATGTTTTGTTAAGGCAGTTACAGCCTGCGCTTGCGCAATATCGTGCCGCGATTGATAGCGTCGCACGCTTTCTGGACAACGGTGAGGTCGTCTATTTTACGACCCAGAACATTGCCGAGTTCTGGAATGTGGTGACACGGCCTGTGACGAACAACGGTCTTGGCTTCTCGGTTGCTGAGGCGTTGGCGGAGGTCGAGAAGATCGAAGCCACGCTGACGCTATTGCCCGACTCCCCCGCCATTTATCCCGAATGGAGGCGTCTCGTCGTCAAACACAGCGTGCAGGGCGCAAAGGTTCACGACACACGCCTGGTCGCGGCAATGAACGTACACGGGGTAGGGCGCATTCTCACTTTCAATACCGACGATTTCACGCGCTTCGGGTTAGAAATCCTCGATCCGTCTCTGATCGGCACCTGAAATGATGGATTCGGAGATCGCGCTGCATGTCACTCCGCAACTGCGGTGAAAGAAATAGCTAACGCTTCAAAGCGGGGGGACGCCGTATGGCCGGATCGACATTTCAGACCAATCCAATTGATCTTCAGAAGCTGCTCGATGATTGTCATCGCGGCATTATCCAACTGCCGGATTTTCAACGCAGCTGGGTTTGGGACGAAGACCGCATCAATAGCTTGATCGCATCCGTATCGCGAGCCTTTCCCGTCGGCGCGTTGATGTCACTCGATACGGGAGGCCCGGTCAATTTCAAGCCACGGCCCATCGAAGGGGCTCCGAACGACCCTTGGCGTTGTTTACAACGGCGAAAGATTTATCCACGGGCTGCCTGCCCTTACCCAGTGGCGTTCGTTTCGGTCAGGTAGAGTGGAGGGACGAGAATTTTCAACGCATTGACGGGGATACCCTCCAGCTCAGCAAGGGGGCCCAACCACCGCGCCCGGCGCCAGCGTCTCCTCGACGATCCGCGCCCTATCGTCGGTCGACCATCGCCGCCGCCGCCCGGTTCCCGTGAACACCTCCACCCGGCGAGTCACGCTCGGGTTCGGCTCAAACTTATGGTCAAGCATAGCCACGTGCCGATCTCAAAATCACAGATCGGATTCTGAAGGATCGCAACGGGAAACGGAAGATGGGGTCAAAACACCGCTTACTCTTATGTGGCCCCTCACAACGGAAAAACGGAGCATGAACTTCGTCCTGAATTTTGTGCCCATTTTGTGCCCGGGAATTTTTGCCAAGGCTTGGCACTCGACGACGGAATTCGTCTAACCAATTGAAAATAAAGGTATTTGCTTTGTACGGCTTGGAAAGGGCTTGGAAGCAATGAAAAAGCCCGTTAGAGCAGGGCTAAGGCCTTGATCTAACGGGCTTATATTTGGTTGCGGGGGCAGGATTTGAACCTGCGGCCTTCAGGTTATGAGCCTGACGAGCTACCGGGCTGCTCCACCCCGCGTCGGTAATTGGGCGAATGGGGAGGGGCGAATAGCGGATGGGGACGGA
>Ga0302319_10009184_pt1 | contig 19078 bp, 15 predicted proteins | sample Bog_T0_2_FD_203319 | JGI IMG/M metagenome (GOLD analysis project Ga0302319, IMG submission 203319) | Peat permafrost microbial communities from Stordalen Mire near Abisko, Sweden - Bog_T0_2 | ecosystem: Environmental > Terrestrial > Soil > Wetlands > Peat | place: Sweden: Abisko, Stordalen Mire... | reverse complement strand
AAGACAACCGGTAGACAGGCGCTTCGAGAACCTACTTGAGGCCGAAGACGCGGTAGGAGACCCCCACGCTGACCCCATATGGGAACAGGTTGTAGCTCTTCCCCGTGCCTTCCGTCCAGTTGAGCCATTGCTGGTACTCGACGTCCGGGAGACGCACGTTGATGCGCTTGGACATCTTGATGTCCAGGCCGCCGCCATAAGCGAGTTGAGTGTAGCGGCCCCAGCCGTTCCCATTCTCGAAGTTCAGCTTGCCGTAGCCGATTAGAATTTTCCCATAGGGGGTCGCGTGCCAGGAGCGCAGCCGGTAAATGGGCAGCCGCGGGCCGATCAGGTAGTTGTCCTCGTAGATGCCGTCGGTCTGGTTGAAGCGCAGCCAGCGGCCCTCGCCTTCGAATTGAATCCAGGGCGTGACCTTGAGGTCTACATACGTGCCGATGCCGTAGAGATACTGGGAAAACGGGGCCCTTGCGGGTACGCCGAAGCCGGTGTAGTCGGGTTGGAAGACAGAGGCCTCACCCCCGGCCGTGAGCGACAGGCCCTTGGCGAAGGCGGACGGAACCACCTGGGCGCGAGCGGAAACCGCCGCGGCTGCGAGAAGGAAAAAGGCAAAAATGGGGATGAAATGTTTCATGGCTGAACTATGCATCGGCACTAACCTCGTTCAATCCAGGGGCCGTTGCTTTTATTTTGGCGCCCCTGAGCGAGTGCCTTCGGGAAGCGGCAAGACGATTGCCAATTCGGGAAGGCACTTCTCTCCGGGTTAGATGCTACTGCTGGCCTGATTGTGTTGCGGGCTGCGTTTGGGGCGGGTTAGAGTCGGTCTGCGCAGCGGGCGCCGCGGGGGGTGGAGTGGCCGGTGGCTGCGGCGTAGTGTCGGGAGCCGGAGCCGGTTGCGTTCCCGCAGGGGGCTGGGCGTTGGGATCGGCGTTGGCCGGGGGTGTAGCCGGAGGTGCGGCCGGCTGCGCGTTTGGATCAGCTGCAGGCGGCGGTCCGGCGGCGGGCGTAGAGGAAGCGGGCGCTACCGTGGCTCCAACCCCGGCTGTGGCGGCTGCGGCATCGTAGCGCTGTAGCTTGAAGAAGATCGGGGTTACCTCGAAGGGCATCTTGTCGCGCGGGTTCATGTAGGCGTAGATCTTGGCGTTCAGCTGGTGTACCTTGTCGTCCCACGGGTCGGTCTTCAGCCAGAAGCCGAGCGGGTTGGCCGCACGCTGCGCCAGGTCGTCCCAGTTCAGCTTGGGCGACATGTGCTGCAGGTCCGCCATCCACGGCGCGCCATTCGGCTGCAGCAGCGAATCGCCCAGCTTGGGCGAGTTGAGCTGCTTGAGCGGCTTTTCGCGGTCCACCAACTGCGCGTAGTAGAGGCCCGCGTCGGCAAGCTGGTCCTTGTAGAGCGAGGCGTTCAGGTACTCCATGGCGCGCTTCGCAGCTTCCGCATTGTCGTGATCGGTGTGGTACATGTCGATGCGCTGGAAGGTCGCCGTGTCCGGGAACATCAGCCGGTCGTTGAATGCGTAGCGCGTATCGATGTGGTGGCCCATGGCGATGTGTGCCAGCTCCATTGCGACGACGGAGGCCATGGCGGCTTCGTTGGGCAGGGAATCGATCAGACCCTTGGAGATGAGGATGGTGTTGCCCACCGTGGTGGTCTCGATGGTCGTGGTGAGCAGGATGCGGGTGTGGATCTGGTCAGTGAAGGCCAGGTTGTTGGGCACCTGCAGGTTGATGACGATCTGGTCGAGAATCTTGTGCTCGTAGCCGTTGGGGTCGGCATTCAGCGGCGCAACCAGGCCGGCTTCAACGAGGCGGTCGATCACGTTATTTTCCGCCTGCGTAACCCAGGCGCGCGAGGCTTGCAGCGGGCCCACGTCCTGCGAGTCCTGGCTGTTGTCGACCGCGTCATCGACCTTCACGCTCACGTTTTCACTGTCGCGCGTGGGCAGCTTGAGGCTGTAGCCCCAGAAGTGGGTCTGGGCCTTCAGGCCAACCGTCTTCTCGCCCTCGATGCGCGTGGTCTCTTCCACATAAACAGCAACCGGAAGCCACTCGCCCGGCTGCACGTTCATGCGCCAGCTGTCGAAGTGGAAATAATACTTGCTCGAGTCTTCCTCATTAGGCCCAGTGTAGGTGCCGTTGAAGCGGACCACGTTGCCGTCCTGGTCCTCGATCCAGATTCGGCCGAAGAAGCGGCCCATGCCCTTGACCTTGGGGTGAACATCGAAGACCGCGGTGCGCACCGTTCCCAGAAATTCATGGCGCACGTAGCTGAACACATAGTGGTTCTTGTCGAAGCCCGTCGGATCAAGAAACATCATCTGCATGAAGCCGTTGGGATTGTAGGTGAATTTTTCGAGGCCCAACGCCTTGCTCAGGCCCAGCATGGCGTCCAGCGAACCCTTGAAGAAGCCCTTGGCGCCTTTTGACTGCTTGACGCTGCGATCCGTGAAGCTCTTGTCCACGAAGCCTTTGGCGAAGTCCACGCGGCTCAGCATGTACTGGTCTTCAACCGGAACCATATAGAGCTTCACGTCAGGCCGGGTGTTCTGAATGTAGGTCTCCACCAGCGGCGTGCGCTTGCGGATGGCCTGGATCAGCACCTTCTCCTGCCCAATGGCCCGGTCCACCAGCGCCGACTGCTCCGGCGTCAGCGGATGCGCCGCCTCGTACTTCGGCTCTTTGGTCGCGTACGCGCAGCCCGCACTCACGGTCATCATGAACAAAGTAAGGGCGATCTTCCGAAACGTCATGAAATGCTCCTGGTTGATGTCTTTCTTGATTTTCGCCGGGACGGGTCCGCATGAGGCTTCGGCCCTGTCGTGCACTGCCTTTGGTTCCTATTACAGCTTTGATGCTACTACGCCAACTGAAAGGTGATGCGGATGGTTGTTGTCGCGTCGATTGCCTGCCCATTTCGGGTCGCGGGACGAAATCGGATTTGCTCTGCGACGCGGCGAGCCTCTTCGTCCAGGCCGTGTCCCAACCCGCTGACCAAGCCCTGAACCACCACTTGTCCGGCCGCGGTAAAGGTGACCTTGAGAACCACATCGCCCTGGATTCTTAACTGGCGCGCTTCGCTGGTGTAGACCGCGGGGGGCTTGGAAAGCACTTCGATGCCGGTCATTGCCGGCGCCGTTGTCGCCTGCTGCATGGGAACGGCTGCGACCACCGGCTTGGCCATGGCCGTGGTGGCCACATGGCCGGTTACCGGGCCGGTGTTGGCAGTGCCAGTTCCACCGGGAATGCCTGCCGAGGCCACTTTGCCGACTACTCCTGCGTTGGAACCGGCTCTGAGACCATTGCCGATGCCTGTGGAACCGACCACGCCATGCGGCGCGACTGCCGGGCCCTGCAGGCCGCCGTAGGGGTTGCCAATTGCGGCTACTGTTGCAGGCCGCGTGGCATTGGGATTGGGAGTGACTCCAAAGGTCTGACCCATATGCACGGGCGCGGTGGAGGCCTTGACCGTGTTGTTCTGCGCAGGCATGGCCGCCGTCATGGCCGCCTTGGGCTGCGGCGCCAAAACCACGGCGGGCTTGGCCGCCTTGCTCAGGGGCATGTTGACCTTGGCTTCCATCTGGATCGGCTTGGGCTCGGGCTTTGGCTCGGGCTTGGGTATGGTGATCTTGGGCTGCTCCAGCTTGACCTCGATTTTGGGGGGCTCCGGCGGGGTGATCTTGGGCGGTTCGGGAAGCTTGACCTTGGGCGGAGGGGGCGGCGTGGCGGGAACAATTAGAACCGTCTCCTCATATTTGTGCGCCACCAGGTTCTTCACCTGGGATCCCAGATAAATGGCGATCAAGACAATCAATCCGTTGATCACCATACTGGTGAGAAACGAAGCAGGGCTTCTCTCCGGCTCGGGGAGCAAGCCGAAGTTTGCCCTTATTGGGGTGTATGGCGCGCCGGGGGTGGAAAGCTCGGGCATGTCGTCAGTCCTCGCGATCGGTCGTTTGAGTTTTGAGATGCAAGCTGCTGTCAGAAAGAATATCGGCAAAAGCGCGGTGCAGTTCATGGGCTGCGGAGAAGGTTAGAACGGGATTCTGTCCCTTTGCGGAACGCGGAAGGCGTTTTGTCCGCGAATCGCAGCTTGTCCGGGAAACGCTCTTGGGAGCGAAAACGTGCCACGCAGGCGAGCCGATGGGGAGGAGCTCCCTCAGATTATCTGGGAGAGACGGCCGGCGAGACGGATTGTTGCTTGCACAAGTGCCGTGCATTCCAGGGACTCCTAGGTAATATCCAAGGCTATACGATGGTAATCCGCAATCCCCCTTTTTGGTCAGGGGTCCTTTCGCCGGGGTATTTATTGCGCCAAGGAGCCAGCATGGAAAACCCCATGCGTGGCGAGGAAGCAGCGGATCAAACGCTTTCGGGCGAGCCGCCTGGCTGACGGTCGTGAGGCGGGGGCCCGGAAGCCTCTCCCGACCTGCCCTGCTGTAATAGACTCAAGGTAAACCAAAGGGCTTGGGGAAGGACAGTATTTTTATGAGGATTTTGGTCACCGGAGGGGCGGGGTATATAGGTGGTACCGTGGCTGGCTTGCTCGCTCAGACCGGGCATAAAGCTATTGTTTTTGATAATTTGAGCCATGGACGCCGGGACCTGTTGCCGGCCGGGGTTGAGTTTGTGGAAGGAGAGTTGGCAGACCGGTCTGCCATTGAAAACCTTTTCACCAGGGCTACAAAAAACGGCCAGCCTTTCGACGGCGTCTTGCACTTTGCGGCGCTCATTGAAGCCGGCGAGTCGATGATTCGGCCGGAGACGTTTTTTCGCAATAACACCGCTTCGACGCTGAGCCTTCTGGAAGCCATGCTCGCCTGCGGGCCGCTACGGCTGGTCTTCTCTTCCACGGCGGCGGTTTACGGGGAGCCGGAATCCGTCCCAATTCGGGAAGATGCACGCCTGAAACCGACAAATGCCTATGGGGAGTCAAAGCTTATGGTCGAGCAAATGCTCGGCTGGATGCGCCGCATCCACGGGCTGCGTTCCGCTTCGTTGCGTTATTTCAACGTGGCTGGAGCGCCGGAAAACGCGGGTGGCGTGACGCGCGGCGAGGCGCATGAGCCCGAGTCGCATCTCATTCCACTGGTTCTGGATGTGGGGCTGGGCCGCCGCGCTTCCATCCGCATCTACGGCGACGATTACCCGACGCCGGACGGCACTTGCATCCGGGATTACATTCACGTCTCCGACTTGGCCGAGGCACACTTGCTGGCGTTGGCGGCGTTGGAGAGGGACGAGGCAGCCGAGGAGCGGCTGATTTTCAATCTGGGAAACGGGCAGGGATTCAGCGTCCGCGAGGTGATCGAGTCGGCGCGCCGCGTGACCGGCCACCCGATTCCGGCGGAGATCCATCCGCGGCGGTCAGGGGACCCGGCGGTGCTGGTCGCCAGTTCGGACAAGGCGATCCGGGAACTTGGATGGAAGCCAAAATACACTCAGTTGGACGACATTGTGCGGACGGCGTGGCTTTGGCACCAAAAGCGCTATGTGTGAAGGCTGGCTAAATCGTCGCCAGTTTCAATCGAATTCCCCTGGAGATGCTGCCTACCGAAAAGTAACTGACGGAGAGGCGGCAATTCACCCGAAGCTGCGCGACCTAGGTGTCGGAAGCGGTTCGTGCGTTGCTGTCCAAGAACCGCAACGCGTGCTACGGACCGAAGCCGCGGTTCATGTCCCAGAGCGGATAATGCGGCAGAGTTCCAGCCGGATCGCGCACGAATGCTTTCGTCTGATTTACCAAATCCTGCCGGCGTTGGCGTGCCGCAGGTCCAATGTCTACACGGCCCAGGGCCGGTGTCTGGGCGCCGGCGCGGGTGGTTCCGGGAGGCGGTTTCAGGCCGTCAGACAGTTCGCCTCTTTTCAGCAGAGTCGTCAAAGATTCCCGAATTTCTTTCGTTGCGGCGGCAAAGCGCTTCTTCCACTTTTCCTCAATATCGCGCGTGCGACTCAAATACTCGTGCTGCGCCTTTATGCCCGCTTCGGACAAGCGCACGAACTTGCCGCGGCCGCGCGCAGGGTCTCTTTCAACGACGATGTACGGCTTGTGCTGCCAGCCAATGCCCGCGGTCTCTTCCGAACAGCCGGTTCGTCTGGGGATCTCCGTTTCAGGGATCGGCTCGTCACTGAGAACGCGGATCGCGTTTGCGCATAGCGAAATCGGCGTTTGGGACTCACGTTCGAAATCGAGCGCGAACGCGAGCAGAACTCGGGAAAGCAGCACCGCCAGCGGCAGGCCGTCTTCCGCAGCCGATTTCCGGGGACCGAACTCCGGCAGCTTCAGAATCGCAACGGGCAAGCCCTGCGGCAATTCGAGGTCGATCTGGTGCTCGATTGCTTCTAACGAGCGGCGCAACCGCGTCGCGTCGTCGCCGAAGCGTTTCGACCAGCGGGCGTCGATTTCCGGGATCAGGTCGTGCCAGATTCCGACGGCCGTTTCACCGCTGGCCGTGAGCCGAACCGGCCAATCTGCGCGTATGCCTCGGCCGCTACCGAAACCGGCGCGCTTTCCGGGCTGCAGAGTAACGACGCCCCATCGTTCGAGGCAACCGAGCGCGGCTGCGGCGCCAGCCTCGGTTGTGAGCGCGCGCGACGTGAGCGTTCGAACCGGAACTGGTCCATCGGCCAAGAACTGCAGCAAATTCAGCCAAATGACCAGCGAGAGGCGCGCGCAGCGGCTCGGCGTCTGCAACATGCGGCGCTCGAATTCGCAATCGAGCTCCACAGTATAGGCGACCAGAATTTGCGAAAGAAGGGCCGAAAGCGGCTTGTGCGGCGGCGACATCATCCCATTGCAAAGTCTATCGCGGCTGACCTGCGAATCGCGAGCAAATGGCTCAAGAGCAAAGTGATTTTGACCAGCATCACGCGGTGGATTTTCGCGGTGTTCTGCGTAACCCCAATCCGTTCCGTGCGAGTGACGCGCTCACCGGACAGAGCGCCGATTCTCAGCCGCAACCGAGTTACTTCCAGAAAGCCGACAGGATGCTTGACCGCAACTAGAACAGTTTGCCTTTGAAGAGATAAACGAGCTCAATCACCAGGATGACCACCACGGTTAATTCCAGAAAAAATGCGCGGCTCTGGTTGAACTGATCGACCATGAAGCGGTAAAGGTCTTCGGCGGTGCGGACCTTGCGGGTGACCAGGTCCTTGTAGTCGGGGACGCCGACTTTGAGCGCGGCAAGCCTGTAAAGGCGCGCGGAAAACATATCGCTCAGGAATTTGATGGCGTTGTCGGAGTGCTCGGTGAGTTCGGCCACATCCAGCAGCACGGTGTGCAGGCCGGTGGCGGAGCGAGCCAGGCGCCATTGCGCAAAAAAGCCGGTGCCTTCGTCGAGCAGCTTGTAGACCCGTTCGAGCTCTTCTGTCAGCAGGTCGTCGTAGTGGCGAAACTCCAGCAACTGCGAGTTGGCGTACTCGAGAAGCTGAATGGCTGTCTCAGCGCCGGTAGTGGAGTCGTAGAGAAAGGCCGCGTTCCAGCCGATCACGGTGAGGTCGTTGGCGTAGTAGGAAATGCGCGACTGGAGCACCTCGTTGATTTCACTCTCGGCTAGCTGGCCGGTGTCTCCGCGCACCACCTGGGCGATGCGCGAGCCGTGCTGCTGAATGAATTCAGGGACAGTGGGGCTGCCGTCGATCTCACGGGTGTGAAAAATGAGGTAGTCTTCGCTGAGCCATTCTTTATAAGGCTTGATCAGGGCGGGCGCGGCGCGCTCAAGGCTGCTGCGCACGATGGCCGTGGCCTGGGCCGCGAAGTCGACCTCCCACACCCAGCGGCTGGCGAGGCGGATGAGCTTACCCCAGCCGTCGGCGAAGGGCAGTTCGTATACCACACTGACCACGCCGTAGTCGTAGTACTTGATCTCGCCCTGCAGGCGCTCGCCGCTTTCGAGAACGAGCGTTTCGAGGGGCACAACCACAGGCGGCCGCTGGTAGCGGACGTAACTCGGAGCCGGATGCTTAAGGCTGGGCTGCAGTACGGTGCGGGCGCGGATCAGCTCCTGGAGGCGGTCGAGTCGGATGGCTTCGGCTACGTCGAACTGGAGCAGAACGAGAACGGAGCCGCGGAGAGAAATTTCAACGGAAGGATTAGCGGCGTCCGGCATATTGGTTTGATCTTACTATTCAGCGCGAGCTACCGCTGCGCGATCCCGCTGCCTGCCGCAGGGTCATGGACGGCAACAGCCACGACGCAGCAGGGGAACGTAGTAGGTGTCCAGCCACCACGAGAGCAGAAACAGCATTGCCATCCCGCCGATGGCGTAGAAGAACATCCGCACTGGAAGTGTGGAGAGAAGCGGTTCCTTGGGAAGCGAATGGGCACCGGCTTGGTGCGGCTCGGGCAGGGAATAGAGAATGCCGCTTGAAAAGCAGATGCATGCAGCCATGGTCACGCGGAGCCAGGCCATGGCCAGCCGTTCCTCCCAGCGCGCGCCGGGCACGAAGAACGCGCTCGCCAGCACAGGGTAAAGCGAGAGAATGCTTAGAAAGAAAGAGAACGGTCTGAGGAGTTCAAGAAGCATGGTGCTGCTGCCTGGAAGGCTTTGTGGGAACGCTTGATGAGAGCGATCTCGCTTGGTTCAATTTTAATTCCATTCCGTTTCTTCTGAACAATGCCTGGGTATTCCTCACGAACTCGGGCTCTCGTGTTCATTGTCACTCAATAACGGCAGCAACTCGCGGCCACCGTGTACGACCCTTTCAATTCGAACAGCGTTGCGGCGAATGCGGAAGAGAATGACATAATTGCCCACCGCGGCCAGCTGTGCATCCGGTCCAAGCTCAGGCCGGAGCCGATAAATTTCCGGCGGCTTTGCGATCTCTTTCATTTTGGCGCGGAGCAGTCGAAGAACGCGCAGAGCATGCCGTGGGCTATCGGCTGCGATGAAGTCCGCAATCTCTTCAAGATCGCTGGGCACACGCGCAGAAAGGCGGAGGCGCATTACTCACCGCTGGCCTTGGCATTACGTTCATACTTTGCTTCCAATTCATCGAAAACAGCGCCGGGTCCCAGGCCGTCGGAGTCATCCGCCACAGCCTCCAGCCACTTGTTGCGCAGACCAGCCAAGCCCTGTTCGCGAAGGTTGCGCTTGTGCGTCCAGTCGCGCAGCGCGTCGCGGATCACTTCGCTGTTGGAGGAGTACTCGCCAAGGTCCACGGCACGACGAACCAGCGCTGCCATCTCCGATGGCAGCGCGACGCTTAACTTTTCGATGGTAGGCAAAAGGTACACTCCAGTAGTATTTTATACTACCATTTTTCCGTCTGTGTTCTTGGCACCGAGGCAGATTCACCAGGGCAATCGCATGAATCTGTTATGGGCCAGCGGATGAGTGTCGCAGCGCCCCGCCGGGGCGCAAGGCGCACTTCGAATCGCGTTCCCAGGGCAGCGCTTCGCTCGCCCCGGGCTATCTTCTTGTGGTCCCTCCGGGACCTGAGCCGATTTTCCATGCAGAGTGGGGGGCTTCTTGCAGTGGATTTGAGTTCATGCGATTGCCCTGGCAGATTCACAAGAAATCGCTGGTTCATCTGAGGCCTGACCGACACTTGCTTGCCGAGTGTGCGCCCATCCCGTTAAAGTGACACCCACGCGCGGTTTATTCTGAATCGCCGCTTCGAAGGTGCGCGTTCAGCTAAGATTATTGTTCCCCAGAAGGACTTATCCATGTCATCTTTGCCCGTTCCTGCACTCGCCAACCAGGATATCGACTCCATGCTGCGCGAAAATCGCGTTTTCCCGCCTCCGGCGGAGTTCAGCGCCAAGGCACACATCAAGAGCCTTGCTGAGTATGAAGCGTTATACAAACGGTCTATTGACGATCCGGAGGGCTTTTGGGCTGAGGCCGCGAATGAACTGCATTGGTTCAAGACCTGGGACAAGGTGCTGGATTGGAACCTGCCCTGGGCCAAGTGGTTTGTGGGCGGGAAGCTCAACCTGAGTTACAACTGCGTGGACCGCCATGCACTCGGCGCGCGCCGCGACAAGACGGCCCTGATCTGGGAGGGCGAGCCGGGCGAGGTGCGCCGGTTGACCTACGCCGAACTGCATGTCGAGGTGCAGAAATTCGCCAATGCGCTCAAAACTTTGGGAATCAAGAAAGGCGACCGCGTGGCTGTATACATGGGCATGACGCCGGAGCTGGCGATTGCCCTTCTGGCTTGCGCGCGGATCGGCGCGGTGCATTCGGTCATCTTCGGCGGATTTGCTGCAAACGCGATTGCCGACCGTGTGAACGACTCAACCTGCGTGGCGATTCTCACCCAGGACTCGAGCTTCCGGCGCGGCGGCGAGATCAAATTGAAGCAGACCGTGGACGAAGCCATGAATGCATGCCCCACCGTGAAGTATGTGGTGGTCTATAGGCGTACGGGCAGCCCGGTGACCATGGTGGAGGGCCGCGACCATTGGTGGCACGACCTGGTGGCCAAGGCCGCGTCCGAGTGCCCTGCCGAAGAGCAGGACTCAGAAGATCCGCTCTACATTCTGTATACCAGCGGCACGACCGGCAAGCCCAAGGGGCTGGTGCACACCACGGGCGGTTACGCGGTGCAGACCTATCTGACTTCGAAATACGTCTTCGACCTTCGCGACGAGGACGTCTACTGGTGTACGGCGGATATCGGCTGGGTTACCGGGCATTCCTACGTTGTCTACGGCCCGCTGCAGAATGGGGCCACGGTGCTGATGTACGAGGGCGCGCCCAACTGGCCGGACTTTTCGCGCTTCTGGAACATTGTGGACGACCACAAGGTCAGCATCTTCTACACCGCGCCGACGGCCATTCGCGCCTTCATCAAGTGGGGCGATCAGCACGTGGAGAAGTACAAGCTGGATTCTCTGCGCCTGCTGGGGACGGTGGGCGAGCCGATTAATCCCGAGGCGTGGATGTGGTATCGCGAGAAGATCGGCCACAACCGCTGCCCGATCGTGGACACGTGGTGGCAGACGGAGACGGGAGCCATCATGATCGCGCCCATCCCCGGCGCGGTGCCCACCAAGCCGGGCTCGGCAACGCGGCCGTTTTTCGGCATTGAGCCCGCAGTGGTGACCAAGGAAGGAAACGAAGTGCCGGCCGGCAGCGGCGGCCTGCTGGTGGTGCGCAAGCCCTGGCCGTCGATGGCGCGGACCGTCTACGGCGATCCCGAGCGCTATGAGAAGACTTATTTCAGCGACGTGCCCGGCTGCTACTTCACCGGCGACGGCGCGCGCATGGACGCCGATGGATACTTCTGGCTGATGGGCCGCGTGGACGACGTGATCAATGTGAGCGGCCACCGGTTGGGGACGATGGAAGTGGAGTCGGCGCTGGTGGCGCACCCCAAGGTTGCCGAGGCCGCCGTGGTTGGGCGGCCAGACGCGCTGAAAGGCCAGGCGATCTCGGCGTTCGTCTCTCTGGAAAGCGGCAACCAACCAAGCGAGCAGTTGAAGGACGAACTGCGCAAGTGGGTTTCGAAGGAGATCGGCTCGCTGGCGCGGCCAGACGATATTCGCTTCACCGAGCAGTTGCCCAAGACACGTTCAGGCAAGATCATGCGGCGCCTGCTGAGGGAGCTGGCTACGCACGGGGAGATCAAGGGCGATACGACGACGCTTGAGGATTTTACGGTGATTGCAAAGCTGCGCGAGGCGGAAGAGGGATGACATCTCGTGGATTAGCGGCTCGCAAGACCCCTCGCAGATCGGACCAGCCCGTCAGTTCTCGCTATTGCATTCCTCGCAATCGTCTTCGTGCGCCGTTAAGTCACGCACACGAAGACGAAACTCATCGAGGCACGCATCGAAGTTGCGCCGATTATTGGCAGAGTCATCCGGATCACTGTCCTTCAACATTCGGTGCGCATCCGAAAGCAATCGGTCTGCCCTCAATCGGAGTTCTTCAAACTCCTGGCGTGCCAGGCACTGCGGTTTGGGCATTTGGGTGCCCCTCTCCAACGAACGGGCTCCTGGGATGGCAGCGCTCAGGCCTACACTCCTCGCTGAAGCTTTCCAGAAGTTCGATGAACCTCGGCGCCGAGAAGTCAGAGGCGTCAAGGGAGCTCACGGACAAGGGTCTCTGAGAGGGTTTGTGACGGATAAGAAACCAATGTTTAAGCGAGTTCGGGTACACTCCGCAGGCGGCGAGCTCAAGGTCTGGAAACGAAGATAATCCAGACGTGAGAGATACGCGCTGTTGGTCAATTCTACTATTGCATTCCATCGTTTTTTTCTCCTTCTGCGCGGGAGTTTATAGCAAAGAATCTGCCGCGCTTGTGTTTTGCGCGAGAAATATTTTTCTCAAAGGCGAAGGCCTCAATCCGTGTCCACCATTTTGGGTCACTTGACTGCCGCCCTGGAGGCTCCTACCTTCAAAACATTGAATTGCATCTCAGTGACGAGCAGGAAGCCGAACTCTCCCGAATTGCCGACCAGGCCGGCAGAAGCGCGGAGGAGTTGGCGCGGGAAGTCTTGGAACGCTACCTGACGGAAGAGAGACGCTTTCGCGCGGGAGTGCAAGCTGGACTGGATGCTGCTGATCGTGGCGAGTTTGTCGAAACATCTGAAGTTTGGGCGCGAGTCGAGCGTGCGTTGAAACGCTGACATTCTCCAAGGCCCGAACCGATGCAAGTGCGGTTTCCTTTCGGGCCGATTCTTCGGGAAATACGGCAGACAAAAACAGAGCGGGAGTGATCGACACTCACCGCCCTGCTTGTTCCTAGGTTTTCTAACGCGCCTGCTTACCGGGCCAGCTTGCTCCGGATTGCCCCGAGCAATCCCAGAGCGCCCGTGCCAAACAACAGGAAACTGCCTGGCTCGGGCGTGGCGGGGGAAGTGGCGGAATAAGACTGCTCATCTGCGCCATATTGGACGCCGCCGTTACTGTCGTACAGAAAGAAGTCGACAGAGGTTTGCGCGGTGCCGCCGGTGAGCACCTGCAATACCGACGTGTAGTTTCCAGGGTTGCCGATGACCCAGGATTCATCCAGCCCGCATTTGCAGCCTAGACCTGAAGGCTGAAAGCCGAAATCGTCAGTCCAGCCATCCGGATTCAGTGGGGCGGTGGGCGAGAATCCGGACTCCGGAAGGTCCTGCGTGGAAGAATTAAACCCAAACCCAAGAATGTCTCCGGGGCCGTAATCCTGCAAGCTTGCGGCAATGGTTCCATTGCCGTTGAGGGTGAGAGTGATCTGGCCGACAGGCGCTATGAGTGTCGGCAAAGCACTGCCGGGGACTGCGGGGTCGCAGCTTCCGCCCGGACAGGTGAGGTTGAAGTATTCGGTTAAGGAATCGGCATGGCTGGCTGCCACGCCGAAGATGGCCAGGGTCGTGGTCAGCATAACTGTGCGGAACGCGCGCATTCAATATCTCCCTTTCACTACTGAGTAGTAGCGATCTTCAATTCGTATGGAGCACGTAAGTATCCTTTGCGTCCCCGCTTGTTATCGGCATCTTGCAAGCCGGCGTGGCGAAAGAACCACAAGCTCTTACACCTCAATGTGGTATTCCTCACCGATTTGTGACAAGGCAATCCAAAAAAATGTGCGTGCTGGTCTGTCCGGTTCTGAAGTAAATCGCCGTGCTGCGAGGCGGAGGAGGGATAGACTGGCCTGAGCGGAGGAAGACATGCGGCGTTTGCGTTATGGCGTGGCGGTGAGCCTGGATGGGTTTATCGCCGGGCCCAAGGGCGAGTACGACTGGATTGTGCACGATCCGAGCATCGATTTTGCGGCGATGTTTGCCGAGTACGACACGCTGCTGATGGGGCGCGGGACCTATGAGGTTGCCAGTGGAACGGGCAAGACCTGGGACAGTTTTGGCCAGCGGTGGGTCGTCGTCTCGACGACGCTGAAAGCTGAAGATCACCCCAACGTCACCATTCTTTCGAGCGGCGTTGCGGAGGCCGTGGCCGCAATGAAGGCGCAGCCGGGCCCAGCGCCGCAAAAGGATATCTGGCTCTTCGGCGGCGGCGTCTTATTTCGCTCGATGCTGGATGCCGGACTGGTGGACACGGTGGAAGTCGCGGTGATGCCGGTGATGATCGGCAGCGGCATTCCGCTCATGCCGGAAGGGAAGCGCCAGGCGCTGCATCTGGACGAAAGCAAGACTCTGCCGAGCGGGATTCTGATGCTTAAATACTCGATTGTGCCGCCAGGCTCCATCGACTGAGAACCCGGGCCGGAATCCGATTCGGGCGTACAATCAATTGCAAAGAGGCCCCTGCTATGGCTGCGACCGTTTCCCTGATCTCCGCCTTGGACTATTTGAAGACCACGTTCGAGCCGGACTGTGAGTTTGTAGCTGGCGTGCTGGAGGGCCGTTCCGTGGGCGAATATGACCATTCAACTTGGCAAATGATTCTGGCCGCGTATTTTCTTGCCCGCGAAAAGGAATTGTGGATACTATCTCGCCCTGAATTGAGGATGCAGACAGGACCGGACAATTTCCGCATCCCCGATGTCGCATTACTGAGCCGCAATGCGCCTCGTGAGCAGATCATTACGCATCCGCCGTTGGCAGTGTTTGAGATCCTTTCGCCGGAAGATACCATGACCCGGATGCTGGACAAACTGGCGGAGTATGAGCAGATGGGCATCGGCGCGATCTGGGTTATCGAGCCAAAGAAGCGGCTCTACTTCCGCTATCGCGATGGGCAGCTTACGCCGGGAGCGGTCTTCGAGTTGCCGGGGACGCAATTCAGCGTTCCGTTCGCAGAGATTGCCGCGTTGGTGGAATGATTCTCTAGCGCTGGTTGCATAAATGCTGCCCTGCCCCTGCAGATCATCCCGCAGGGGCTAAAACCCCAAGTTTTGCGCGGCTTCTGCGGCACGGCTAAAGCCGTGCCCTTTCAAAACCTGAATTATGCAACCACCTGTAGGCTCATTAAGCTGAAAGAGAAAGAGGCGCCCATTTCGGACGCCTCGTTCATTTGGTTGGATATATTCGCTCAGAAGCGATAGACAACGCCGATCGTGGCGCGCGAATCCCAGGTGCGGTGTGGCGAGTACCCAAGCTGGGGGGAGTTCCCGGTGAGCGAGAACGAGGCACCGATAATATCTCCCGAGGTGCGCAGGGAAAAGCGGTTGGTAAAGCTGTACTCCATGCCGCCGCCAAACCCTCCAGCGAAGGAGATGTTGGGGGTCTGCTTCTCGCCGCCTGTATGCTCGCCGCCGAGAAGCCCGTGAACGAATCCGCCGAAGTGACCATAGATATTTGCGTGGAGGACGGGGCCGAAGAGGACGGATGTCACCGTGGGCTCAATCGTGCTGCCGATGACTTCCGGAGATCCGAAAGACTTGTTGTAGAAGTCGCCCTCCGCCGTGACTCCGAAGTATCTGCCGAAATCACGCGTCACCGAGACGTTCACGCCCTGCAACCCGTAGCGCGACTGGTTGACCTGGTTGAGGCTGGTGTAGGCGTAGCCGGCGTAGACTTCGTACTTGTAGGTTTTTTCTGCCTGGTCAGAGGCGTTGGAACCGGCGGATGGTGAAGACTGGCTGGTGGCTGCCAGGGGTAGAAGCGCGGCCGAAACCACGGCCAGAATCGAAAACAGGAACATCCTCTTCAACTTGAAACTCTCCTCAACAACGTGCTGTGACTTGTCTGCCGTGCGCAATTCCTTTTTCGTGCGCCTCTTAAGCAGAGCCGTGAGTAAAATGCAGTACCCTCATAGACTATCCTCTACCCCCCAATTCGACGAAGTCCGGCCCCAATGCACGCGGTCGCGGGCTCAGGCACAATCACGGCATTTGAACCGGCACCGGTTCGGCCAGGGGTTGGATTTTGCCCGGATTGTCTGATACTGTGACGGCGATTCCGCCGCGAAGGTAGCGTGCAATCACTTCCGGCCGAGCCCAATCCAGGTCCCAGCCGTTCTCAATGGCCACCAGGGTGTACTGTCCGGGCGCAACATCGCGCAGGGAAAAACTGCCGTCGGAGTCCGACTGGTCGCGGCGGGCGAAATCAGGAAGCGCGGTCAATTCGCGTGGCACCAGCACCACCATTACGCCCGCATCCCCCTTGCCGTCCCGCCGGGCAAATCCGGTAACGCGCGTGGCGCCCTGGGTGACGGTCACAACCATCGTGAGCGGCCGGTCCTGCACACTGATCCGGTTGCCGGCACGCGTTCGATTTCCAACAGTAACCGAGCCGATGGACAACTGCCTTCCGCCACCTTCAGCGGAAAGCTGCCACTGACCTGCCGGAACCGACGGAAAGTTGAACGCCCCGCGCAGGCAAATCGCTTGCATCGAGTTCTGGCGCGCTAAGCCGTCAACGGATTCAAGGCTCACGTTGCAATCGTCACCCAATGGCGTGCCGGCGGAGGTGCGCAGGGTTCCGCGGACAGAGACAGCGGGGACGCCGAGCGTAGGGTCGACCTGCATGCTCGACGAAGCATCCATCTCCAGGATGCGCGGCGGGTCGCCCTGCGAAAGCTCGTAGTGGCCCGGAGCCACGCCGGTGAATTCGGTGTGCCCAGTCTGCATAGCGTCAAGAAAGCCGGAGCTCTCTGCCCCGACCACGGCGCCGAAGACAGTTTGGCGAAGCTCGGCGCGCGCAATCGAGCCGTCCTCCTTGCGCGGCGTGTCCACACTGAGGTGCAAGGCCGGCGTGGGATGCAGGTTGAAATTGGCCTCCACGCGCTTGCCTCCCGCGAGCACGAGGCGGCTGGCGGAAGCTTCGTCGGTGGTGGAATCGAAATAAGTCACGGGATAAGCGACGTCGAGCGCTGCCGCCGGGTCAGTCGGTCCCAAACTGTCCGCACTATCGGGATTGAGTTGGGGCCCCTGCATGGCCGAGCGGTGCAGCGCGTACCAGGGCTCGGCCACCACGGCGAGCAGGTACTCTCCCGCGGCCAGGTTGTTGAACTCGTAGCCACCGGTGTCGTCGGTATTTACGTTGTCCGACTGGGCGATGCGGCCCGCAATTTTGCCGTCATGGGTCATCTGGAAGAGCATCACCCGGGCGTTCTCCACCGGATCGCCGCTATCGGTCATCACCACTCCGTGCAGAATGGCTCCGGGGGCGAGCCGGAAGGTGAGGTTTGTGGTGTCCTGGCCAGGCCCGGTGACAATGGCGGAGTTGAACTCCTGATGCTCGTCGTAAAACGCCGTTCGGTATCCGCGCTTGGAGGCTGTCAATTGATACTTGGCGGCGGGCAGATGGTCGAGCACAAAATGCCCTTCGCCGTCGGACTCGACTGCCGCGACGGTGTGGCTGTCTACCTCAGAGAGCACAGCCATGTTGGCATGGCGGAGCGGCTCGCCCGACGTGGCGTTCACGACAGTTCCGGCGATGCTGTAGAGGCCGGAGCCCGAATATGGGGCGCGGGGGGTCTGGGCAAATGCCGTCATGGCCAACAGGGTGATCGCACTCGCGAAAAGGAGAGCCGTCTTGAAAGAAGACCGATCCTGGCTTTGAGGTTTCCCACCCTTGCCGCAAAAACAAGAACGCGGCAAGGATGGGGCACCCGGCCTTTTCACGGCTACGAATTTCCCCGCACCCTTGAAGACTCGCATCAATGTTCCGGCGCCTCCAGGTTAAGACTGGTGGTCGATCCACTGGAGACCGTCACCTGCCGGCCGGAACCGGGCAATGCGGCAGGGTTGCGGTATTCCAGGTGGACGGGTGAGTCGAAGGTGTAGACGTGATAGCTGCCGGGAGTAAGTCCGTCGATGGTGAGGGTCGGGCCGGAAGAAGGATGCATGGTCATGGGGGGAAAATCGATCACGGTGTCGAAGTCGGGGACAACGTAGACGGTGTAATACGGCTCCTCTCCGGGCACGAACGCCGCCTCCACTCCGGGCAGGTTGAGAGCCAGTGTGCCGCAGTCGTCCCGAAGTTCAAGTTCCATGGGCGGCACGGGGTTAGCAAAGCTCAGAACAAGCGGTTCGCGGGCCAGGTTGAAGCTGCCGGCGCTCAGCGCGCCGGCGCACAGGCCCTTGCGCGGCACATAGCCGCTGACCCAGTAAGCGCCGGGGTGCGCAGCAATTGTGACGATGTCCGGCTCGATGTCCATCGACCAGAGGCCTTCGCCGTTGTTCATGGGGATGCCGGCTGGGTCGATGTTGAAGTTGACCGGATCCGTCGCGTTGCCTGGGGCCTCGCCGGGGCCGATGGTGTTGTGCAGGAACCGCAGGTGAACCGTGGCGGAAGGCGGCGGCCCGAGCGCAAAGCCCAGGCCGGTAACGGGGTGGCCGGCGATGGTGAACTCGACAGCGCCGGCCAGCGAGGCCATGGGGCGAAGTTCCCGATTTGAGTTGATGATTCCATCGCCGGGATTTTGCGGCTGAACAAACCTGCGAACGACGAGAACATACGACCCGTCGGGCAGATTGGCCTGCAGGCTGTGGGTGGCCTCGTCGAATTGCACGGAGTAGGGCAGCAGATGGCCTGCGGCATCCATCACGGTGGCTGTGTAGCTCGACTGGGTTCCCTTTTTCCCTGAGCTGGTTGCAGCGGTTTGGGATGCGTCGACGGCGGTGATGGGATAAAAGGGCTCAAGGGTGAGGTTGAAGTTGGCGTCGGCCGTCGATCCCGCGGAAACGCGGATGCGGGAAGCGCCGGCGAGGTCGTGCGCATCCGGGTAATACACGCTGGAATAGCCGCTGCGGGCCACCTTCACTGCACTGCCCGCCGCAACCACGCTGACCGCCGGTTCGCTTTCCAGGGCCGGATATGTGTAGACGACGTAGATGCCGTCCGGCAGGCGTCCGAACCGATAAGCCCCATCGCCGTTGCTGCGTGTGCTGGCGATCTGTTCCCAGGCCGCGCGGCCGAAGCGCACCACCTGTTTGAGCAAGAACAGACTGATTCCGTCTGCCGGATCGCCCGTCGAAAGCTCGATATGGCCGCGGATTGCGCCGTCAGGTGAAAGTGCGAAGTTCAGTTCGGGCATTTGCGCGGCCAACAGCACGCTGTGCGCTGGGCCTTCGGCCTGCAGGCCTGTTTCCTCTGTGGCGTAGGGCCGATCGCGGAACCCCGGCTTGACGACGCGGACGATCTGCGGGCCAACGGGGACGCCGGGAATTTCGAAGCGGCCTTCACCGTCAGTCAGTGTGCCGGTGTTGGCGTCGCCCTCGATCTGCACCAGCGCGCGGGCCAGCG
>Ga0302319_10009181_pt1 | contig 19080 bp, 15 predicted proteins | sample Bog_T0_2_FD_203319 | JGI IMG/M metagenome (GOLD analysis project Ga0302319, IMG submission 203319) | Peat permafrost microbial communities from Stordalen Mire near Abisko, Sweden - Bog_T0_2 | ecosystem: Environmental > Terrestrial > Soil > Wetlands > Peat | place: Sweden: Abisko, Stordalen Mire... | reverse complement strand
TCGAGCGCGAGAACCCGGTATCGACGTTGGTTGCCTTTACGGTGGCCGTGTTCACCACCGCGCCTTGTTGATCCTTCACCGTGCCTACGATGGTTCCGGTAATCTGCTGTCCAAATGCGGCGAAGGTTCCGCTAAGAATGAGAATCAGCAGCGCTAGAAACCGCGCGCCAGCGCCTGTCACCAGGCGTTTTGCCCTATTTCTTAAATCCATGCTGCCCTCCATAAGGTTGACGAACTGTTGATGAAGGAACGCTCTTCGTTGCATGCGAGAGTGTCCTTGGTTTTGCCTGCGTCCCTGGTTGCGACGATAGGTGCGAACCAAAGACAGAGAAACCCCTTCATCCGCACAGCCGGACAAAAGGGGCGGTTTTCATTGCCGGAGCAGTTGTACCAGATCTTCATAGAGACTTGGCAAGTGACTCACCGTTTGCCTCATTTCGCGAAAGTTTATCTATCCTTAAATATTGAACTTATGGGCGTCCAATGATGTTGTGACAAACGGTCAGAATGGGGACCGGAAGAACCCATATGGGGAAGGCTGTGTGATTTTGGGGCTGATGTGCAGCGCCTCTTGAGGTGGTATTTTGAGGCACGCGAGCCCGCCCGCAGGCAGCCGAACGGCAGGGCGTTGATTGCGAATCTCAGAAGAGCCTTATTGCGGAGGGGCGCTGGGCCGAGGACCCGGAGGCGCGCCGGACGGCGGGCCGGATGCACCGTTGAGCCGAGGGCCGCCCATTCCGCCGCCAACGTTCACGGCGGCAGCGGTGAAGACGCCGTTCCTGACTGCGCCCTCCGCGCGAATTGTGTCGCCCACTTGAATGTCGGCGAGAGTGACCGGATCGCGACGCTTGCGGAAGATCGTGTTTTCGTCGGCAACCACCGTGTGGGGGGCGTTGTCGAGCGCTCCGGTGAGGGTGATGGTGGTTTCGTTGATCGCTGTTATTTTTCCTGCGAGCCAGGTCTTGCCAAAGTCGGCTGCCTCCTGCTGCATCCACTTGGCGGTCTCGGGATCGAGCCGCACGATGCGCATGGCGCCTACCGATTTTGCCGTTGCATCGATCTCGCCCATTGCGCCGATGCCATCGCCGACTTTGATGTCGGTGGCCTTGATCTCCTCTGGAGGATTGCCGCCGCCATAACCGCCGCGGCCACCACCACCTGCCCCCTGGCCGCCACCGCCTGCGCCCGGAACCCGCATGCCGGCGGGCTGCTTGGTGATGCGGGTATTGGCACTGAAGTGAACGGTATACACCTCGCCCATCTCGGTCTTGATGGTGAAGTGATCCGCGGCGACCTCCGTGACGGTGCCCATCACGCCGCGGCCCATCATTGCGCCCATGCCGCCGCCCATGCCGCCGCGACCACCGCGCTGACCGTAGCCGCCGCCATTTCCCGGACCGGAGTTTTGGCCGGCAGGCGGAGCGGATTCCTGAGTGAAGGCTGCAGCGGTGAGTGCGAGGACAGCGAACAGTGCGAGCAAGAGACTGCGTTTCATCGGAACTCCCAGGGTGGCGCGAAAGCCAGCCTAATCAGATAGACGAGTCAATGGGGGCCGGAGACTACGCGAGGCCTGACCGAGATTTGGCGCCTAGTTGTGCTGTTCGGCGAGAAGTTGCTTGAAGGCTGGGTTATCGCGAAGGATGGCGAACTGGACGTCGGCTTGAACCTTCTTGCGGGTGGTAAAGCCCTCGTCGAGCGCCAAGCGGAGATACTGGAGAGCGCAGTCAGTGTAGCCGGCGCGCGCGCAACCAGCCGCCATGTAGTAATTCATGGCGCCGCGCTCCTGCAAATTGGAGGGATTCTGCACCGCTGGACCGGTGTGATCCGAAAAGACTTGCGGATCGATGGCGAGGGCCTGCTGATAAACCTCCCAGCCCTTGTTGTATTTGTGCTCGGCCAGCAAATTGGTGCCATAGTTTTTGAGAACGACGGCTGACTTCGGGTCGAGCTTGATCGCCTTGCGGTACATGCGATCGGCCTGGCCGTATTGTTTCAGCGAGGCGTAGATTGTGCCGAGGTTATTCCAGACCTGAGAGTTCGATGGATCGAGCTTGAGCGACTCCTTGTAACAGCGCGTTGCGTCCTTGGGGTTGAAGAGCATTTGGTAGGCGATGCCCATCTTGTTCCAGATGTCGGCCGTCATTTGTGGCGACGAGGAATAAGCGGCTATGGCGGCCTGATAGCGCTGATGGCCGACGAGCGAGTCGCCAAGCTGCTCCGGTGTGGGAGGCGCTGTTGAAGGGGCTGCGGACGCAGGAGGTGAGTTTGGGCTGGTTGCCTGAGTGGGCTGAGCCTGGGACGCGCCCAGAGAGAGTGCGAGCAAGGGGAGGGAAAAAATCCAGCGACTTGCCTTGAACCCGCGCATCATCCCTCCTGTTGGACCAGAGCGATCGGGCCCTGGAGAGGGGGCGATTTCGTTCAGCAATCGTCCACTATTACAGGAACATTAAAGCACTTCAGCAGGGCAAACGAAAGCCCCGCCCCAAGCACCGCCCACAGCCCTGAGTTGATACTTTGCCACGAACGGGCTGGAAGTGCCAATGGGGGCGGCCAACAATGTTTAGATTGAGGCAGATGCGTTGCGGTTTCGGCCATGGGTTGCATGCGCCGCGGAGTTGCCCGGCGAATGAGCTCGCCCTTTGCTGGTGGTGAATTTGCGACGAGTTTTCACGGAAATGGACTACACTACCGCAAACGAGGAGGCGCCTCAGTGTCCGCAACTACTTCCCCGGTCTCGTCACTGAACCAGACTTCAGCGCTTTTCGAGCGCTATCGTGCCGCGCGCCGGCAAACCCTGGAGTTGTGCAGGCCGCTGACGCCAGAAGACATGATGGTGCAGTCGTGCCCTGAAGCGTCGCCGGCCAAGTGGCACATTGCCCACACAACCTGGTTCTTTGAGTCGTTTGTGCTAGGGGAGTTTTTGGCCGGTTACCGCGCCTTCAACGAAGATTTCAAGTGGCTTTTCAATAGCTACTACGAAAGCTTTTCTGCATTTCCTGAAAAGCGCCTGCGTTCGTCCTTCTCGCGGCCGGGGCTGGACGCGATTCTGGGTTATCGCGAGCATGTGGACGCGGCCATGGAGCGCCTCTTTGAACAGGGGCCGGAAGAAGAAGCGCTGCGGCGCATCGAACTGGGCGTGAATCACGAAGAGCAGCACCAGGAATTGCTGCTGACGGACATTCTGCATGCGTTTTATTCGAATCCACTGAAACCGAAGTACGCAGAGCAGGGACCAAGGGACCAAGGGACTAAGGGACCAAGAGAGTCTGCGGAAGCGCGACCGCTTGGGTTCGCGCAGTTTGAGGGCGGGTTGCGCGAGGCTGGGCACACGGGCGATGGGTTTTGCTTTGATAATGAAATGCCGCGACACCGCGTGTGGCTGGAGCCGTTTGCGCTGGCCAACCGGCTGGTGACGTGCGGCGAATTTGCGGAGTTCATGGCCGACGGAGGCTATCGCAAGGCGGAGTTGTGGCTCTCTGCGGGCTGGGATGCGGTGAAGCAGAATGGCTGGCGCGCTCCTCTCTACTGGAGCGACGGAGAAGGTGAGTGGAGCGTGTTTACCCTGCGTGGGGAGCGACCGCTGAAGGAGCTGGCAGCGACACCGGTGAGCCAGGTGAGCTTTTACGAGGCCGACGCCTACGCGCGATGGGCCGGGCTGAGGCTGCCCACGGAGTTTGAGTGGGAGGTTGCGTCGGAGGGCCAGCCGGTGGAAGGAAATCTGTTGGACTCTGGGGAGTTTATGCCTATTCCTTCCACAAATCTACTCCAAAACCAAAACCCCACGAAGTGGTGGGGGGATTGCTGGGTGTGGACGAGCAGCGCCTACCTGGGCTATCCGGGATTCAAGCCGTTGAACGGCACGCTCAGTGAGTACAACGGCAAGTTCATGAGCGGGCAAATGGTGCTGCGCGGCGGATCGTGCGTGACGCCGGCGCGTCACATTCGCGCGACCTACCGCAATTTCTTTTCCCCCGAGACCAGATGGCAGTTTTCCGGAGTCCGGCTGGCGAAGTGATGGAGTAATTGCCGGTGGCAGCAAGAGAAACAATGAAGTCGTATTTGGGATTCATGCATCTAACCAGAAAACCATGAGCGCAGCAGTTTCCCCTGCCGTAGCCCAACAATTCGACAAGCGCATAGGCGCAACAGTGCGTGAAGGGCTCGCCCGTCGGCCCAAGCGTCTGCCTGCCTGGCTGTTTTATGACGAGGCGGGCTCGTGCCTGTTCGACGCGATTACGGAACTGCCCGAGTACTATTTGACCCGCACAGAACGCGGCATTTTAATGGCGAACGCCGCCGCGATGATCGCACAGGCCGCGGGCCAAGAGCGCATGCGCGCCCGCCTGCGTATTGTGGAGCTGGGCGCGGGATCGGCGGACAAGACGCGCGTGCTGCTGAAGGCCGCGACCGAGTGGCAGGGCGCAGTGCATTACGAGCCGGTCGATGTGTCGGCGAGCGCGCTCGAAATGGCGAGGGAGCGGATCGAACGCGAGATCGCAGGCGTCACCGTGATGCCGCGCGTGATGGATTACACGCACGGCGACAACGGCCGATTGCATCTGGGACCGGTGAATTGCCGCGAGCGACGGATGGTCGTGTACATCGGGTCGAGCATTGGCAACTTTGAGCCGCAGCAGGCGAAGCAGTTGCTGCGCCGTGTGCGCGCGGGACTGAATACAGGCGACAGCTTTCTGCTTGGAGTGGATCTGGCCAAGGAGGAATCCGTCCTTCTGGCGGCCTATGACGATGCGGCGGGCGTGACGGCGGCGTTCAACAGAAATTTATTGGTGCGGCTGAATCGCGAGCTCGATGCGGAGTTCGAGTTGGAAGCCTTTGAACACTGCGCAGTGTGGAATGAAGAGGAATCCCGGATCGAGATGCACTTGAAAAGCCGGGACGCGCAACGGGTGCACGTGGGCGCGCTCGATCTGAAGGTGGAATTCGCGGCGGGCGAGAGCATCCACACCGAGAACAGCTACAAATATCGGCCGGGGCAGGCAGAAGCGCTGCTGGCCGAGACAGGATTCCGCGCGGAGGCGTCGTGGACCGATCCGCGCGGATGGTTTGCGGTGTGTCTGGGCAGGGCGGGGTAACTCCAGGCCGTTCTCATAAGTCCGATTTCAGACAACCGTCTCACGGCTGCTCTTTGGCAACCACGTCGTAAGCGAAGTTCAGAAACCGCAATGTCGAGAGGACGAGTTCCAATCTCAGCATAGTGGCATTTTTCTCGCGCATTGCAATCATTTCATTCTGGGCTGCCTTCAGCAGACACAAGCTCGCTAGCAAGTTCTTGTCTTGCCTCTTAACTAGTTCGATCAAGCTAACGTTCAGATTTTTGATGTTGTGCGCAAATGCGTTTCTCACCTTCCGCACAGCTTCGATAAAACTAAGGTCTGTCTTTGCGCAGCCAGCAGCTCTCAGCAAATTCAGAACCGATGTCTTGCCATTTAGCGAGAGGCTCTCTATGAATCCTTCCATTGCGCCGCTATCCGCAGTTCTTCCGGCTAGCGTAATGCGCAGGTGCTTTCTGAGGATTTCTTTTGTAGCCGTCTCAAGGAGCGCATCAAGTTTGAGGATAAGAGCCCAATCCGTGTCGGTGTCGATTATCTCTGTTATTAAATCCTCTTGCAGTCCGGCTACTTTGCAGAACTTTACGGAGCCACGGAGCAGATCACTCAATATAACTTGCTGATTCTTCGTCAGAACGCTTCTGGTATGCCTCGTTGAGATTACTGGTTTAGGCTGCGAATTCGCCATGCATCAAATTCTCCTGCTCTTGCATGCGGTGAGGAACATTTGAAGGGACTGGGATCCTTACGTTCATGATTTTCGCTTCTTGGTTCTAAATAGGAAGAGCAGCAAGATCAGAATAGGTAGCCAGATTGGAAAGGTTCCAGCCGTGAATCCGATAGCAAAGGGTATGGCTCCCAGTCCACTGCTGGGTAAGTGAGAAATGACCAGAGCGCCAAAGCAAGCGCACGCAGCGACCACAATAATAATTTGGTTCCTGTTCATTTCACCGCACTCTTGCACGGAAAGATACCACAGCGGGCCACCAGAACGGGGGCACTCGCCCCGCTTATTTCGGCGCCGCGATCCTCACCAGCAATATGTCGTGGCTCGCGAGCTCGATCGGCATATTGTCGGTGAGCGCGATGTCCTTGCCGGTCCAAAGGTCTTTGCCTTTGAGTGGGCCGTGCAGGCCGAGTTTGGCCAGGCTCAGATGGAAGGGGTGGCTCGAGTAGCGATCGCTGCCGGCGTTGATGACCGCGATCGCCATCGCTCCGCCGGAGAGATGCCGCGTCCAGACGTCGAGCTCACCATCAGAATAATCGCGCGTGGCCTGGTGGCCCAGGCGGTCCTGGTCGATGGCGATGACGTCGCGATTGGTGAGGATGGCGCGCACTTCGGGAGTCATGTTGGGCAGGTCGTTGCCGGCGAGCAGCGGCGCGGCGAGCATGGCCCACATGGCGAAGTGCGTACGATTCTCCGCCGATGTCAGATAACGTATAGGGTTGTTGGGTCCTGACGATTGGCCGTTACCCACTTCGAGCATGTCGGGATCGTTCCAGTGGCCGGGCCCCGCGTACTTTGCCAATCCGGCTTGCGAGTTGAGGATGGAGTAGATGCTCTGCCAGTTGGGCCCGATGTCGCCGGTGGTGCGCCACGAGTTGGCGCCGACCGAGGGGCCCCACTCCCACACCGCGTCCCATCCGTATTGGCAAAGGGAGTAGAAGATGGGGCGGCCGGTGGCCTTAAGCGCCTTGTCCATCTTGTCGTAGGCGGCGACCATCATACGCATCTGCGCGGCCTTGTCGTTGGGCGCCTGGGCGTTCATTACGAGACGGTAGCCGCACAGGTCGTACTTGAGATAATCGATGCCCCACGAGGCATAGAGCTGGGCGTCCTGCACTTCGTGGTCGAGCGATGCGGCAAAGTGGGCGCAGGTGAGCGCCCCCGGCGATGAGTAAATGCCGAGCTTGAGGCCCTTCGAGTGCACGTAGTCGGCAAGCGCCTTCATGTCAGGAAATTTCGAATTGGAGTGCAGCACGCCGCTGGCGTCGCGGTCGCCCTCCCAGGTGTCGTCGATGTTGACGTAGACGTAGCCCGCGTCCTTCATGCCGGTCGCGACCATCTGGTCGGCTGCGTTGCGAATGTCCTTGTCGGTGACGTTGTGACCGAAGAAGTTCCAACTGTTCCATCCCATGGGCGGCGTCTGCGCCACCCCCTGCGCCACCTGCGGTGGGGCGGGCTTTTGGACGGGCTTTTGTGGGACTTTTGGGGCGGCCTGGGAGATGGCGGCGAATGGATACAGAGCAAGGAAGGCGAGAGCGAGCGGTGCAGAAAAGCGCATGAAAAAAAACTCCTGTCGGAGGTTACAGTCGAATGCTATCGCGCTGTTGCGGAGTTCGGCAATGGGCCGGAGTGATATGAGGGAAACATAGGCTTTTAGCGCACAATCCGCTACGATAACTTCACGCACACTCGCAAAGACAAGGCTATGGCGATCCAGCAAGAAAACATCGACAAAGACCAGCACGGGGCACTCACACGTATGTGGGTGTGGCTCGACTCCGCACACGATCTGATTTTCTCTGACCGCAACAAGTCGGGTTTGAAGCACCTCGCCATCCAACTGAGCATTGCGGGCTTTATTGTGCACCTGCTGCTCATTTTTCTGGCGCGGACGCTCCCACATCCGCCGCAGATCATTGCCGAGGCCGGCGGCAACTACCTGGCAGCGATCTCCACGCCCTTTAACTTCATTCTGTTTTATGAAGTGCTCACGCTCATCGCCGCGCTGCCGGCCTCAACGACGCGATCGATGGCCAGCCAGTTTGAAATTGTGTCTCTGATTTTTATTCGCGATGTTTTTCGCGAGATTTCCAAAGCGAACGACCTGCTGACCGTGCACAAGCTCACGACTGAGTCGCTGCCGATGTTTCTCGACATGTGGGCCGGCTTCTTGATGTTTCTGCTCGTGGCTGTCTTCAAGCATGTGGCGGAAAAACGCGAAACAACCTCAGTCAAGGCGATTCCGTCGCCGGAGACGCGGCGCTTTATTTCGCAAAAGAGAGTGATTGCCGCGGGGCTGGCGGTGCTGCTGCTGGCGATGGCCGCATACAACATTGGCATCTTTCTCGTCGGCGTGGGCCGCATGCTGATGACCGGGCAGGGCGGGCTCGAGGGGACAACGACGTTCTATAACGACGTGTTTACGGTGATGATCTTTACCGATGTGCTGGTGCTGATTTTGTCGCTGGTCATCTCAGGGCGATACGAGATGGTGTTTCGCAACGCTGCATTTGTGGTGTCGATCATTCTCATCCGCTTTTCACTCACGGAAGGTTATCCGTTCGGCGCGCCGCTAGCGATTGTGGCCATGCTCTTCGGCATTCTCACGTTGATGGTGTTCAACTATCACGTGCGCGTGAACGGGAGCCACAGCGGGTAGAGCGATTACGCTATGTCGTCCGCCGCGGTTTCGCGTTCGCGGGTCAGCAGGAAATAAACCAGCGGCGTGATCACGAGCGAGAGAACCATGGAGATGGTGAGGCCTCCGATGACGGCGATCGCCAGCGGCTGGAGCATCTGCGAACCGGCACCGAGCGCGAAGGCCAGCGGCAACATGCCGCAGATAGCGGCGAGCGCAGTCATGACGATGGGCCTCAAGCGGCGCTGGGCAGCATGGAGCATGGCGTCGCGAGCGGAAACACCCTGGGCACGGTAGCGCTCGTCGGCGTCGAGCAGCAAAATGCCGTTCTTGGCGACGATACCAATCACCATGATGAGCCCCATGAACGAGGCGACATTGAATGTGGTGCGCGTGATGAGCAGCGCCAGAATAACGCCGGAAATCGAGAGTACGGACGAAGTGAGAATGGCGATGGGCGCGGGGAAGTTGCGGAACTCGGCAAGCAGAATGCCGAAGACCAGCGCGAGGGCGAGGACCAAGACCTGCAAGAGATCGCGGAAGGATTGTTGCTGCTCCTGGTAGGTGCCTCCGTATTCCACGCGCACCGATGGAGGCAGGTGAAGGCTCGAAACAGTTTGCTGAACACGCTCCATTGCGGAGCCTAGATCGGATCCCTCCAGGCGGCCAGTAACGGTAATCATCTGTTGCAGGTTTTCGCGCAGAATCTCGTTCTGCGGCGGTAACTTCTCGACGGTAGCCAGCGAGCCGAGGCTGGCCGTGTGACCCGAAGAACTGTTGAAGACCGTATTCTCAATCGCGTCCAACGAGCTGCGATGTTCTGCGTCCAGGCGTATACGGATGGTGTAAGGACGGCCATTGGCGATGAGCGGATTATTGGTGGCGACGCCGTCGAGAATTGCGGTTGAGTCCAGAGAAACCTCGCTGGGCGTAAAGCCGAACCGGGCGGCAACTTGCGGATCGACATCGAAGTTCGTGGCGGGGCCGCTGACGGTGTTGTCGATTCCGTTCTCGACATCGACTACGCCGGGAATCTTGCCGATGGCATCGCCCACGCGCGGCCCGAGTTGCGCAAGGAGAGCGGGATCGCTCGCAAACATCTTGATCTGGATCGGCTCGGGGGCATTCGACAGGTCGCCGATCATGTCCTGCAGGACCTGCGTGAATTCGACATCGAGCTCCGGCTCGGTGGACTTAATCTGCTGGCGGATGTCGTCCATCACGTCGTCGATGCCGCGGCTGCGCTTGTCCTTGAGCTTGACCGTGAAATCGCCGGTGTTGGCTTCCGTCACTGCGGCCAGGCCCATCTGCAGGCCAGTGCGGCGCGAGATGATCTCTACTTCCGGCGTGGCGGCAAGAATGCGCTCAACATGTTCAAGAACGCGATTGGTCTCGCTTAAAGAACTTCCCGCCGGCATGATGTAGTCGAGAATGAAGCCGCCCTCATCCATCTCCGGGAGCAAGTCGGAGCCGAGCAATTGATAGCCGCCCCACGTTGCGAACACCAGCAAGATGCAGATACCGCCGACCCACAACGGTTTGGCCAAAGCCCACTCTAAAACCCTGGCGTGAAGGTGCAGAATGCGCTGCATCATGCGGCCGGCGGGATGATCGTGCACGGGCGGCGAAAAGCTATCGGCGTCGCCTTCGGAATCATCTTCTGATTCGCGTCTGCGATCGCGCAGCAGCACATAGCTCAGGCCGGGCGTCCAGGTGAGCGCCAGGGCGAGCGAAGTGAGCAGCGCCGCGGTCATGGTGATGGCCAGAGCGCGGAAAAAGATGCCGGTGACGCCGCTGACCGCAACCAGCGGCAAAAAGACGACGACTGGGGTGATAGTGGACCCGATGAGAGGCACCGTGATTTCTTTGAGCGCCTTGCGCACTGCCTCCGCGCGGGGCTCGCCTGCGTCGCGATGCAGAAAGATGTTTTCGACCACGACAATGGCGTCGTCAATCACCAAGCCGATGGCCGCCGCCATGCCGCCTAGGGTCATGAGGTTGAAGCTCTCGCCGATGAGCCACAGCGCTGCAATAGTGACGGCAACTGTTACCGGGATGACGAGGCCGGCGATCAACGACGAAGTCCAGTCCCGCAAGAAGAGGAAGAGAATGACGCAGGCCAGCACGAGGCCGATGAAAATAGCGTCGCGCACGCTGGAGATGGAGTCGCGCACGAGTTGCGACTGATCGTAGAAGACTTGAAGCTTCACACCCGGCGGCAGCTTGGGCTGGAGTTGCGCGATCTGGACAGCGACCGCGTCGGCGACGGCCACGGTATTCGAAGAGGGTTGGCGCGCGATGTTGAGCAGAACCGCATTTTTTCCGTTGGCGGTGACGGTGGTGTAGACGGGCATGGTGGATTGCTCCACCGTGGCAACATCGGCCACACGCACGGGCGCGCCGGCGGCGGTGGTCTTGATAACGAGTTGCCGCAAGCCTGCGGCGTCGTGCACCTGGGCTCCCACAAGACCCAGGATCAGTTGATGATTGGATTCGTAGAGGCCGGGCGACTCCACGATGTTCGATGCCTGAATGGCGTTGACAAGATCGGTGATGGTGACGCCCGAGGCCTGGAGCAGCGCGACGTTGGGAACCACGGCGAATTCCGGCACCTGGCCGCCCTGCACAGTTACCGTGCTGACGCCGGCTACGCGGTTCAGCGGCGGCTTGAGATTGTAAGTGGCAATCTCCCACAGCTGGGTCTGCGGAACGGTGTCGGAAGTGAGGCTGTAGCCGAGAATCGGGAATGTGGCGAAGGTGAGCCGGTTGGTGGTGATCCGCACCGTCGTCGGCAGGCTCTGCGCCGCCTTGGCCAGCGCTGCATCCACCAGTTGCAGAGACTGCACCATGTCGACGTTCCAGTCGAAGAAGAGACTCACTTCGGCAGAGCCGCGACTGGTGGTGGAACGCACCGTGAGCAATCCCGGCACGGTATTCACCGCGTCCTCAATGGGCCGGGTCACGGTGACTTCCATCTGTTCGACAGGCATCACGCCGTTATCGACGCCGATGACCACGCGTGGAAAATTGGTCTCGGGAAAAACGGAGATGGGCACCTTGAACGACAGATAGATGCCGGCCAGGGTAAGCATCGCGGCGAAAAAAAAGATGGTGCGCGTGGACCGGGCCAACCAAAAGGGCTTTTCCGCATCGCCCGCGTGGCCGTTAGGCGCTTCGCCGGGCATTAGTTGGAACCTCCCTTGTCATCCGCTGCCGGACCCACCTTCACCTTCGTCCCCTCGTCCAGTCCGTAGGCGCCGCCCGTAATGACCAAATCGCCGGGCGCGACTCCGCTCAGGACCTGCACGTCCGCGCCGTCATCGATGCCCAGAGTGACTGTCTTGCGATGCGCCGCGCCGTCGTTGCCCACGACCATCACGGATTTGGTGCCGTCTTCTGCCGTCACAATCGCAGAGTCGGGCACCTTCCATGCTTGAGCAACACTCTTGCCACTGATTGTGACTTTTACCGGCGTTCCCGCCTTGAGTTCGCCGGACTTGTTATCGATCTTCAGCCACACCTCGACGGTGGTGCTGCCGGGGTCGAGCGCCGGACTGATCATGGAAACCTTCGCCGCAACCGGATCGGCGATTCCGGGAACATGTACGGCAACTGCGTCACCGAGCTTGATCTGCTGCGCCACGCTCGCGGCGAGATGCGTTTTGGCCAGGAGCACGGAGGTGTCCATCACGGTGATGAGCGGCGCACCGGCGGGCGCGGTTTCACCGGCGAACAGCGGCCGATCCGTCACTACTCCGTTGATCGGGCTGCGAATCTCGGAGTAATCAACCTGCGCCTGCGCGCCTTTGTATTTGCCCTCGGCCGAAGTGAGTTGTCCCTGCGCGGATTTGAGCGCAGCCTCGCGGCTTACCTTGCGCACCGATTCAAGATGCCGTGCGGCCGCGTCGTAAGCGGCTTGCGCCTGCGCCAGCGCGGCTTCTGCCGTGTCAAGGTCGCGGCCCGGAATTGCTCCCTCGGCGAACAACTGCTTGCGACTGTTCACAATGCTTTTATTGAGTTCGAAATTGGCTTTGGCCTGAGCCAGGTCCGATTCGGCCTTCAGCGTGTCTTCCGGCACCTGTGCCTTGGTAGTTGTGTCATAGGTTGCCTGGGCCGCTTCGAGCGACCCCTTGTTGTCCGTCGCGGCTGCCACCAGATCGGAATTCTCAAGCGTTGCCAGCAATTCGCCGGCGTGCACCCGCTGCCCGCGCTCCACGTAGAATTTTTTTATCGGCGCGCTGAACTTGGGCGCGATGGCGGCCTGGGCCACAGGTGCAAGAACGGCATCGGCGCTGATTTGTTCCGCGATCGGCCCCTGCTCAGGGTGCTCGGCTTGCACCGTTACCACGACCGCCGGTGGTGCGTCTTTCTTGCAGCCCGGCGAGAGAGCCAGCAGCGCCAGCCCGGCCAGTAGCATCGCACGCGACCCTCGGATTGTCTTCGAGTTCATCGTTTCGCTCTTCCCACGGTTCAACGTTTTCCGATCCCAGGTCACTAACCACGAGCCACTGTTCCCTAGTTCCCTCGGTCCCTTGTTCCCTGCATTCATCACATCGTCCCCGTGATCGCTTGCAATTCTGCTCGCGCCGTCTCATAGCGCACGCGCCCGTCTTCGCGCGCATCGGCCGTGCTGACGTACGTGTTTTCGGCGTCAACCACCTCCAGCACCGTGGCCTCGCCGCTCTGGTAGCGCAGCTTGGTGAGGCGCAAGCTCTCGGTGGCGGCGTCCACGCTTAAATCGAGCGAGGTCAACTGGTCGTGCGCGGTCTGGGCTTCGGAGTAAGCCTCGTCCAGCTGTGCGATGAGCCGCCTCTGCGCATTGCTCAATGCCACCTTTGCGACATCGCGGCGAATCTCGCTCTGCTTCACTTTGTGCTGGTTTGAGAGCCAATCCCACACAGGGAGATTTACAGTAACGGTGGTGGAGTAGCCAAGGTTACGCGCCCTCAAGCCGTCGGGGTCAAGCGGGCCATTGACGGCAAATTCATTGGCGTCAATCCCATAATTCACGCTCAACGCAGCATTCGGAAGCATTGCGCCCCAAGCGGTCGTCACGTCCGCCTGGCTCTCGGCCAGGCTGGCCAGCGCGCTCTTCAGTTCTGGATTGTTTTTGGCAGCTGCCTGCTCCACGTCTTCCTTTGAGGCGAGCTGTGCTTCTGCCATCGGCGCGTTCAACATGTAGGGCGTGCGCGGATCGCTGAACAGAATCACGCCCAGCTCCAGTCGTGCTTTCTCAGCAGCTAAGTGCGCGTCCGCTGCGTCGCGGATTCGCTGCTGCTCGACGAGTTGCGCCTTCACTACGTCGGCATGCGCGACCTCTCGCGCTTCCTCTCGCTGGGTCGTGAGCCGGGTAAAGTCAGCAACCTCCTGGCGGGCCTGCTCGGCCACTGCCAGCTTGCGATCTGCCGCAAGGGAGTTGAAGAACATCGTGGTGACTGCGACAACCAATCCGCGCCGAGCGATCTCCTGTTCGGCGCTGGCTATGGCGGCTGCTGCGTTGGCATGGCGCACGCCCGCAAACCCCGCCACACTGAGGTTTTCCTCCGCAATTCCCTGGGCAATGTATTCGCGCGGCCTCGAATCGTTGGCGACAAATTTCGGATTGGGCGTGGACACCCCTTCTCCGCCCTCCGCCTTGAGTCCGTTGGGTTGCGTATAAATGTCCTGGTTGTACAAGCGGGCAGTGGGCAGCAAGGCGGCGCGCGCGATGGAGCGGTCGAGGGCCGCGGATTGGCTGGTGGCCTTCGCCGACGCATATCCAGGCTCGCTAGCCTGCGCCAGCCGGATGGCTTCGTCGAGCGTGATCACCACCGGGGTACTGGCGCCGGAGGGGTTCGCCACGGTTTCGCTCTGTGTCTGGCCGTATGCCACGATGGCGACAGCCAGCAACAGAAGCAGGATCCCCGGCCGAGACAAAGGGGCGAACCGGGCCGGGTTTCCCCTGCGGAACTCGTTCCAACTGATCACACCCAAAAGCATACAATCTGAAACCGAGTTTTGCCTTGAAGAGGAGACTACGACCTGCCGACCAGCCGGTGCGGGACGACGAAAGGCGATTGGCGCCGGAAGGGAGCCAAAACAGCTCCGCGCCTATCGGCCACGGCAAGCATTTTCAGCAGATCACCTCGCGCCATCGCCCCGGCTCTGCGATACTTATTTGTTATGCCGATTGAAGACCTGCAACAAGCCGCACAAAAAATTGCCGGATTTTTGAACACCCTGAACAAGCTGGGCGGATTGCGCCTGAAATACCGCATCTCGGCGGGTGAAGGCGAAAGCGATGCGCAAGGCGGGGCGCGCCAGATTATCAATGTGGAATTGGCAGGCCCGGATGTGCCGCTCGTGATCCAGCACAACGGCGAGCTGCTGAGAGCCCTCGAAACCCTGGCGGCGCAGATGATGCGGCTGGACCATCACGAGCACCACCTGGTGAGCTTTGACGCCGAGAACTTCAAGGCTCTTCGCGCACAGGAACTGCAACTTGCCGCGGAGACCGCTGCGGAGAAGGTGCGGCAGACGGGAATGCCCTACAGTTTTCCGCCCATGAACAGCCACGAGCGGCGCATGATGCATATGGCGTGCAAAGGGCTCCAGGGTGTGGAGACCGCCAGCGTGGGCGAAGGGCCGAACCGCTTTCTGGTGATCTTTCCCGAGGGCAAAACCGACATGCCGGTGGCCCCGCAGGTTAGGCCGCCAAGCAGGCCGGACTCACGGCCGGGGTTCAAGCCGAGAGGGTTTGGGCGCGATCGCAGAAGGTGATTGCGTGTGGCGCCCCTGCCGCTACTTGCGCTTGGCCGGCGCCTTTTTGGTCTTTGCTGCCGGGGCTTTTTTGCCCGGCGCCGCCGGTGTCTGTGGGGTTGCTTGCGGCGCAGCTTGCCTTTGCGCAATCACGTGCTCGGCAATCAGCTCGGTCTGAAACCGGTTGATGGTGTCGGGATCGGTAAAAATCGATTGCGTGTTGTTCTGCGCCTTGTATCCGGGGCCGCCGGCCACCGGCCCCGGCGGTGTGCTCGTTCCCGTCACCTGCCACGCGCCATCGGGAAATTCTCCTTCGCCGGACGCAGACCAGTTTACCGAGCCTTCGCCGCCCACCTTGCCATCGGATACAAAACCCTTGGTATGGCTGATCTGATGCGTTTCGGATTGGCCCACGACGATGTGCGAATTGAAGTTGGCCAGATCGCCGTTGCGATCCTGCTCGAGCAATGCTTTCTCGTGAACTCCGCCGGCCTGGCTCTGGTCCAGCGTGATCATCACGGTCACATTCGGGTCGTTGATCTTCTCCATGATGATGTCGTTCAGCTCATCGTCGTCGTAGCCGAACATGTTCAGGTAGAGTGAGACGCTGGTGCGCGACAGCACATACTTCAGAATCTCGTGCACGTTGTCGCGCCCCACGTAGAACAGGTGAAAATCCTTGCTGGCGGTGTTCGAGTACACGCCTTCGCGCGTGAACTGCTGCAAGTCGGGTAGAAGAAAGTCCTGCAGGCTCTGCGTCTTGTCGATCGTTGCGTTCACGAGCTGCGTATTCTTGGCATACGCGGGCCGTGGAACAGCTGCTTTGCTTCGCTTGGTTGCCATCATGATCCTCCGTCGTTTGGGGTGTAACGCTGGGATCTGGAGAAAAATCGTGACTGCTCTAGCTGCGACGCATCATAGACCTCTCCAGGCGGCGTCGCAAGTAAATTTCCATCCGGCCATGAAACAATGCGGACTATGAAAACTGCATTCACGCTGGTGTTGCTTTTGACAACAGTCTGCGCCGCGGCCGCGCAAAAGCGGCTGGTGCTGATCGACCAGGATGGCTCCGGCCCCGGCGGATCGGACCAGATGGCCATGCTGGCGCTCTTGCAAGCGCCCGACGTGCAGGTGCTGGGCATCACGATTGTGACCGGCGACGCGTGGCGCGACGAAGAGACGCTGCACACGCTGCGCATGCTGGAGCTGACGGGCCACGCCGATGTGCCGGTGGCGCGCGGCGCGGTGTTTCCGCTGGTCCGCACCGAGCAAGAGACGCAGCTTGAGTCGGCGCTCAATGGAAATGTAACGTGGCTGGGCGCGTGGGGCCGCGGGCCGACGAATTTGACCGAAACGGGAACCGGCACGCCGCCGGCGCATCTTGAATCGCACGGGCCGTACGAGATTCCGCCCATGCCCGAAGGCATGCCGACCACCAAGCCGATCGACGAAGACGCTGCGCACTTTCTTATCCGCCAGGTGCACGCGCATCCGCACCAGGTGACGATCTATGCCGCCGGCCCGCTGACTAACATTGCTCTCGCCGTAGCGCTCGATGCGGAGTTTGCGCCGCTCACCAAGGGCATCGTGTTCATGGGCGGCAGCATCCGGCCGCAAACCACGGACCCCGAGTTCGCGACCGATCCGCGCCACGAGTTCAATTTGTGGTTCGATCCCGAGGCGTCGCATATCGTGCTGCACGCCGACTGGCCGCGCATCGACGCGACGACGGTCGACATTTCTGTCAAAACGCCGTTCACGCAGGAAATGCTTGACGCGATTGCGAAGTCGCAATCGCCCACGGCCAGGTACATCGCGGCATGGAGTCAGCAGCGCTACTACATGTGGGATGAGCTTGAGGCGTGCGCGTGGATCGATCCCTCGCTCATCACGAAGGAGCAGCCGCTCTACATGGACGTGGACCTGAGCCACGGGCCGAGCTACGGCGATACGCTGACATGGCCCGAGAAGCTGAAACCGGTGACGGGCGTGCGATTGGTTCATGCGCAGCTCGACCTGGATTTGCCGCGCTTCCAGAAGATGTTTGTGGAGTTGATGACGCGGACGCCGTAGCGAGCGCGCAAATAGAAGCCGGAAGAGCGGTCCACGGCCGACCCGAATCTTGACCCCTGAAACCGGGCACCTGACCCCTGTATCCAAGCCTACACTGTTCGGTATGAAGATTTGGTTGCTTGCGTTGCTTCTGGCGGCTGGCGGGGCGGCGCATGCGCAGTGGGAGATGGAGACCTCCGGCACGACGGCCGATCTGCGCGGCATCGACAATGTGGGCGGAGGCGTGGCGTGGGCCTCGGGCACGAATGGCACGGTGCTGCGCACGGAAGACGGCGGGTACCTGTGGCAGGCGTGCGCCGTTCCGCCGGGCGCGGAGCATCTGGACTTTCGCGGAGTGCAGGCGTTCGATGCGAACACGGCGATCGTGATGTCGAGCGGAAAGGGGGATCTGTCGCGGCTGTATAAGACGACGGATGGGTGCCATAAATGGAAGTTGATTCTTAAGAACCCCGACAAAGACGGATTCTGGGATGCATTGCATTTTGAGGAAAACCAATGGGGCTGGTTGCTGGGGGATCCGGTGAAAGAATCATTCGTGTTGTATGCAACGAGCGATGGGGGGCGGACCTGGACTCGGCAGCACAACAAAGGCCTTCACGCAGACCCGGCAGCGCAGGCGGTATTTGCCGCGAGCAATTCCTCCCTCATTGGTTCTTACAGGTCTGTGAGCTTTGGTTCAGGGGGAACGAGGGGTGCTTTCGTTTATTCGATTATCCAAACTGAGATCTGCGTCGATGCTTGCGAAGAGAGCGATCTCGATCTTGAAGGAAGAAAGAACAAGTGGGCGCTTGAAATGACGCCACTCGGCGATCATACGGATACGGCGGGAATATTCTCGGTTGCTGCTCAGCGAGAGATCGGTCCGAATTGGTGGAAGCCAACACTTGTAGCTGTCGGCGGAGACTACGCGAAACCTGACGATGCAAACGCAACTGCTGCTTGGTTCGACAAGGACCAAAATCGTTGGATTGCCGCCCAAACCCCGCCACACGGCTACCGATCCGCCGTGGCCTACGATGCGGGGACGAAGACCTGGATCACGGTTGGTCCGAATGGGACGGACATTTCGACGGACGACGGGCGCAACTGGCGTGCGCTGCCTCCCGATCCGGCGCTCAACGAAGCGCCTGACGCGGATCGCAACTGGAATGCGCTGTCGCTGCCCTTCGTCGTGGGCCCGCATGGGCGGATTGGGAAGTTGAATCCGAAGGCGCTGGCGCATTGAGGCGTGAGCGGAGAATCTTCGCATGCGAGCGAGCCCCTGATGAGGTAGCGGGCACCGGGAACGATTAAGCTGTTGGAATGCCCCTCTATCCGCATGCGGTGGAACTCATTCGGGAGAACCTCAAGCAGATATCAAGAGGATGTAAGGTCAAGCCCATCGCAATCGGAAGGCTGACAGAGGAGCAACTGGAGAGCATCAACCGGCACCGGCAAGCGAGGAATCCCGATTTGCCATCAGTGATAGCCGTGGTAGTTTTCTTTGGCAGCCACATCTATCAGAGCCGCTGTGTACGCGATGGGTATGCAATCGACGATGTACTTGATCAGATCGCAAGTGCGATGGAAACTGCCTCGGTTTTGATTGGAAGTCTCCCCATGCAGGCGATTGAAAACCCAAACGAGCGAACCGATCGATACGGGAATGTGGTCCACGACAGGGCCGTTTTCGAGTGCATGAGCCGGCATCCCCGCCCGGAGCTTTTCTCAGTTGTGCCAAGAGGCGACCAGAACAGACCGGCCAGAAAGCAGAAGGGCCACCCGTAGGCGGCCCTTCCAAGGTAAATGAGCGGCTCGCCCGGCTAACAGGTACCATCCGGCGCACCAGTCGCTCA
>Ga0302319_10009180_pt1 | contig 19080 bp, 20 predicted proteins | sample Bog_T0_2_FD_203319 | JGI IMG/M metagenome (GOLD analysis project Ga0302319, IMG submission 203319) | Peat permafrost microbial communities from Stordalen Mire near Abisko, Sweden - Bog_T0_2 | ecosystem: Environmental > Terrestrial > Soil > Wetlands > Peat | place: Sweden: Abisko, Stordalen Mire... | reverse complement strand
ATAACCAAAAACAGCGAACGGCAAATGCGCAAAACAGAAACTGTCTCAACTTAGGGGGTCACCCCAGGCCCCTTCGTTGCGATTTTCGATGCAAAACGGGGCCGAAATCAGGGCTATTCCAGCAGATTTTCCCGCTGCGTGCCCTGATTTCGGAGGTATGACGCCATGCGCACAGATGCGAAACCGAAGTCCTGGCCGTTAATCCCGAGCCTTGGTTTCCACGTCTATTCATCCAGCAGGAGCTTTTTCATGAAAACAGCAGGTGCAGCCGCGCTCTTCCTCGCCCTTTCGTTCGCCGCTCTGGCCGCGGCGCAGGAACCTTCGATAGCCCCGGGCCAGGACTCGCCCGGCCAGGGCCAGAACCAGGGCGGCGGATACGGCCAGCGCGGCGGCCGCGGCGGATGGGGAGGCGGCATGATGGGCCGCGGCCTCATGGGCACGGTCACTGAAGTAGCCCCGGACCACTACACCATCAAGACCGACGCCGGCGAAACCTACACCGTTCACTACAGCGCCAATACCCGCATCTTCAAGATGCCTGCCGGAGGCACGCGCCGCGGCGGCGGCGAAGGAGGCGGTCAAGGTCAGGGCGAAGGCCGCGGCCAGGGCGGCAATCCACCCCAGGAGATCAAGGCCTCCGATATCAAAGCCGGCGACATCATCGAGGCCCGGGGCGAAGTGGACGCCACGGCCAAATCGGTGGGCGCCGTCGCGGTCGTGCAGGTCGATCCCGAGCGCGCCAAACAGATTCGCGAGATGCAGGCCAACTACGGCAAGACCTGGCTGGCGGGCAAGGTCACGGCCATCGACGGCGTCAAGGTGACGCTGATGAGCTCGATCGACAACGCTTCGAATGCCTTCGTGGCGGATGAAAACACCACATTCCGCCGCCGCCGCGACCCCATCACCCTGGCCGATATCCAGGTGGGCGACATGGTGCGCGTCGAGGGAGCCGTCAAGGGAGGCATCTTCACCGCAACCACCGTGGGCGACATGGGCGCTCCGCCCGAGAACACCACCGTCCCGCGCAACGGGCCTGGAGCCGCACCGCCGACCCAATAAGTCCGAAGCCGGTCGTTGGGTGCCCCCGGTCTCGCCTTTGAGACCGGGGATGATTCTCATTCAAACGGTATGGCCCTAGTCCAGGTTTTTCACCGGAGTATCCGCGGGATAGGACGACTGGAACTGGTCATCCTTCAGGGCCTGGTTCTGGTCCACGCTCAGCACCGTGATCACCAGTTGAATGCCGGCAATGGGGCACTTGATGGTCATCGAAGACGGATACTTCACGCCGCCAAAGTCGCGATACCCGTTATAGAAAACCTGGGTGCTCAGGTTGCCGTCGTCGTCATACACGTCCTGCTGATAGGGAAGAAGGTCGTCGCGGTCGAAGGTCACCACGCGCACCGGCGTAAGCTGACGGCTGCCCGGCTTCTGGCGCATGACGCTTAATACGTATTCCGGGGTAATGAGCAGGTGCTTTTTTGCGGGGTCTTCCACGGTCTCTGAGTCCGCGGTTACCGAATAAAGCTCGTCCGGCTCCACTCCCCGTACCACCATGGCGTTGAAAAAAAATCCCGGCCGCAAGTTTTCAAGCTCGTTGGCAGACTTTTTGGTCAGCGCATTCGATCCCTTCATGACCTGCTTCCGCGACGGCACGTAGATGGTGAAGGTCTTGCCATCGCTCACCATGTCGAAGGCTTCTGTGCGGATCACGGGCACGAAACCGTAGACCCGCAGGCTCTCCGGTTTGCGCAGCAGGATGACGGCCTGGAAGGTGGGCGCCGTCTTCTCCAACCCTTCGGCGGTCTTTTCCTCGCTGGCCTGGATGGTGACCTTGGAGTTCAACGTCTTGAGATCGTCCCAGCGCTTGTTCAATTGGGCAACCAGTTGCTCCGGAGTGACCGTCTGCACAATCGCCGGCGCCTTCGGAACCGGGAGCTTGCGTGTAGTAGGAAACAGAGAACAGCCCGCCAGCGCCAGCGGCAGGCAGAGCGCGGCGGCCGATGAGACGCAGACCCTCATTGCCCACCCGCCTTTTTCAACTCGCGCCGGTAGCCGGCCACATTGCGGTTGTGCTCGTCCAGCGTCTCTGAAAATCTTGAGTGCCCCTGCGCGTTCCTGCCCGCGGCCACAAAGTAGAGGTAGTTCGAGTCCGCCGGATTCATCGCCGCCTTGAGCGACGGGACGCCGGGATTGGCAACCGGCCCCGGCGGCAGCCCGGCATGCCGATAGGTGTTGTAGGCAGTATCGCGGGCCAGGTCGCTCGAGTAGATCGTGCCCCGCCAATGGCCTTCGAGTTCGAGGCCGTAGATTACCGCGGGGTCGGTCATCAAGGGCATCTTCTGCTTCAAGCGGTTCTCAAACACGCTCGCCACCAGACTCCGCTCGGAGTCCACCGCCGTCTCGCGTTCGACAAGTGAGGCAATCGTCACCACCCGGTGCACATTCTCCTTCAACCCCAGTTCCTGGGCCACCACTCTGAACCGGCGCACCATGGCCGCAACAATCTGCGCCGACCTGGTGTGGCGCGCAAACCGGTACGTGTCCGGAAACAGATACCCCTCCAGGCTCTTTGCCGCCGGGTCAAGATCGCTCACCAGCGCCGCCTCGCTCACAGCTGCGGCCAGAAAGTTCGGTCGCGTGTCAAACCCTGCCTCTTCGACGCGCGCGGCGATGTCGAAGATGTTTGCCCCCTCGGGAACCGTCAGCGCCCGGGTATACACCTCGCCTCGCGCTATCTTCTGGTACACCTCGAGGGCAGGTTCCCGATGGTCGAACCTGTACTCCCCGGCCCGGAGCGTTCCCCGCTTCCATGCCCGCAGCAGGTAAAAAGCGTATTGGCTGCGCACGATGCCCAGGTCCTGTAATTGCTTCCCAATGCGCACCGCCGACGAGCCAGGTTCCAGATCGACGAATGTCTCAGTCTGCGGCCCATACGGCCACAGCAGCAGCCAGGCCCCCCCGCCCGCGCCGGCGAGCAAAATTACGAGCAGGACCAAAAGCGCCCAGCGCGTGAAGCGGGCAAAGCCGGAACCCCTCTTTTTCTTGCCCTTAGCTCTGCGCCTTGCCATTAAGCCGGTATCAATCCTTCAATCACTTAGGACGCGGAAGTCGCCCCCCGGGACTCTGTATCTTCTGATTGTAACGGCCCCCAAAACCCCATAATCGGTTTCACCCTTCGGCGGCGATAATTCTGCCCGGCCGTCCCCGGGCCTTAAGCTGAAGGCGGGAGCTGAAACCTGGAAGCCGCCCTCAATCCTCGCTATCTGGCCCTCGATGTCGGGAATCGCCGCATCGGCGTTGCCGTGTCAGACGAGTTAGGCCTTACCGTGCAGCCGGTTCTGACCATGGAGCGGCGCCGCAATCCCCGCGAAGACCTGCGCTCCCTGGCCCGCCTCTGCCGCCGGTTCGGCGTCGCGGGCATTGTAGTCGGCAACCCGGTCCATCTCTCCGGCGACCCCAGTCCCCAGGCCGCCAGAACCCAGGCCTTCGCCGCCGCGCTGGGCGAGCTGACCGGCCTGCCCATCCACCTGTGGGACGAGCGCCTGACCACCCGGGAGGCTCACCAGATCCTGTACGAGGCCGGCCACCAGCGGCAGTCGCACCGGGCCGTGGTGGACCAGGTCGCGGCCACGCTGATCCTGCGGTCGTTTCTCGAGAAACTGTCGCCAGCCGACAGCGGACAGTTGCCAGATGCGCCGGCCGTGCCAAAACCATCCCTGGACCCGGAAACCCGCAGCTAGGACTGATTGCGGTCAACTGGCAACAGTCCACTGTCCACTGGCAACTGGCGCTATAATCAGTAGTTGAGTTTTGTCATCTTTCGCGGATGGAGTTCCCTCTCCCCGCAACGGACCGTGGATGCCCGAGCACATTAAGAAAAAGCTTCTGGAAGAGATTGCGCTTCTTGAGCACGAACTTGCCCACGAATTGCCCGCCGAGATCAAGAAGGCGGTGGCCATGGGCGACCTGTCCGAGAACGCCGAATATCACATGGCCAAGCAGCGGCAGGACTTCGTCAACGCCCGGCTCGGCCAGTTGAAGCGCCGCATGGCCGAGCTCTCGCTCGTCAACCTGACCAATATTCCTCGCGACAAGGCAGGTTTCGGTTCCACGGTGGTGGTCTTCGACTCCACCAAGAACGCAGAGATCGTGTATCGCCTGGTCACCAGCGAGGAGTCCGACGTGTCAAAGGGCCTCATCTCGACTACCTCGCCGATCGGGCGCGGCATCGTCGGCAAGCGCGTCGGCGACCTGGCCACCATCGTGACCCCCAACGGCAAGCGCGAACTCGAGATTCTTAAACTGACCACGATTCACGATGAAGCCGCGGAACTCGGCGACGAACAAGCCGCCAACGGCACCAAGAGTTAGCAAGGAAGATCTTCAAAATGACCTGGACCAGCGCTTTCGGCCGCGGATGCGGTTGGCTACTTGACCGCGTCGTGCACGGCCTGGCGCTCACCCGCATCTCCCCCAACGTACTCACCTTCATCGGTCTGGTAATCAACATCGCCGCCGCGTTTCTGTTTGGCCACGCCAACGCAGCCAATGCCGACCGCATGTTCTTCTACGCCGGCCTGGTGATCGTCGGCGCCGGCCTGTTCGACATGGTGGACGGACGCGTCGCGCGGCGCAATAACCAGGTGACCGTCTTCGGCTCGTTCTTCGATTCGGTGATCGACCGCTATTCCGACGTGGTGCTGTTCTTCGGATTGCTGGTTTACTACGGGCGGATCAACCGCTTCCGCTACGTGGTGCTGGTGGCCTTCGTCATGGTCACCTCGCTCATGGTCAGTTACACCCGCGCCCGCGCCGAGGCGTTGATTGGTTCCTGCAAAGTCGGGTTCATGGAGCGGCCCGAGCGCATTGTTCTGGTGATCCTCGGCTCGCTGTTCAACTGGGCGGGCGTCATGGCGCCGGTCCTGTGGGTGCTGGCCGTTCTCTCCACCATCACCGTGATCCACCGAGTCACCTACACCTACTCGAACACCAAGCACCTGGCGCCGTTGAGTTGAAGCCGGTTACTCTCGCACAAATGCTGAGTGCCCCATCCATCGGACGTCTTTGTTCTTGTCCGATGGGTGGGAGGCCACAAAGGCCAACGGTTCGTCCTCGTCGGGCCCATACCCGCTCCTGAAGCCCTCTATCAACCCTGCTTCTTCCACTCCTCATACGAAATCCGCGGAATGCTAATGAATGCGTCCCGTGTGCGGACGTAGTTGCCAAGCCCGTTCATACGGCCAATCGCATGCAACTCGTCAGCCTTGATATACGGACCGGCCGGGTCCACGTACCGGTCTTCCACATAAATCGCCGCCACGCGGCCCAGGATGATCCGCGAGCGGCCGATCTCCATGGTCGTGTATTCCCGGCACTCCAGCGCGGCATGGGCTTCGGCGATGCGCGGCGGCTTCACCTTTGCGGACGGCACAGTCGTGAATCCCGCCAGTTCAACCTCGTTCATCTCCGCAGGGAAGTCCGTCGCGCAGATGTTCATCTTTTCGGCGATATCTTCGGTCACCACGTTGACCACGAACTCGCCGGTGCGCCGGATATTGCGCGCCGTATCCTTCGGCATATATCGGTCATTGGTCCGGTTGGTCACGCCAATTCCAACAATCGGCGGATCGGTGCAAAGATAGTTGTAGGCGCTGAAAGGCGCGGCATTCAGATGGCCGTGCTCATCGAGGCTGGTGATGAGGGCGATGGGCCTCGGCGCAACCAGCCCCACCAGCAGCTTGTACGTATCGCTGCCGGCAATCTCTTCGAGATCAAATTGCATTAATTTCCTCGCTGTCGAACTTGCTCAAGTCTCCCACCTGCGAAGCCGATCGACGGGAGATGAAGATCGTGCCCATCCATTGAGCGTTTTCTGCTCGATAGGTGGGAGAACACAAAGGTCACCGTGCGGCACCGGCTTCTTCGAGCCGAAGCACCGGCCGCCTCAGCAGTTGACCGCCACGGTCGAGCAGCCTGCCCGCGCCGGCCGCCACTGGACCAAAAACGAGGTGACGCTGCTGGGATCCATCCGGCGCATGGCTTCAAACTCGCCCTGTTTCTGGCTGTAAAGCAGCTTGCCGCCATCGCTGAGCACCGCCAGCGCGGGCACGCCCTTGTCGAGTGGAACGTCGAACCTCCTGGCCAGTTCCAGGTTCTCGTCCATTTGGCCGATGTTGATGTCGACCAGCACAAAGTTCGCTTCCAGAATGGGCAAATTTCGCGCGTTGTGAAAGTACATATCCAGCACCTGGCAATCGCCGCACCAGTTTCCGCCAAAGTCCAGCAGCACGCGCTTGTGGGTTGCCGCGGCCGTCTTGAGCGCCGCCGCCACATCCGCATTGGCCTGCCCCGGATCGGGATAGATGATGCGGCCCGCCGGCCGCGCCGAGGCTCCCGCAACCGCGAGAAGCAGGGCCAAAGTCATGGCTTTCATGGCCTTCGGGAAAGGAAAATTCACAGGCGATCTCCTTGCACCTTTTCAGTCTCCCACAAATCCCCGCGCGGGTTGCCGACCGCCCGCATGATTTTCACTGTTGTGAAAGCATGGGGTCTTTTCCGCAGTCCAGCGGGAGCGTTATGCTGACATTGGATGCGGAAACCTGCCGATTTGCGTCAGCGATTGGAATCAACCTCTTATCCCGACCTGGGCGCCATGATGGAAGGCTACGCCGAGGGCGCGGCGGAGATGGCGCGCAGCCAGTATAGCCATGTGTTGGACTTCAGCTCGGAATCGATCGATGTTCTCGATGAAATCCTGGTCATGGTGGGGGAAAGCCCGGAGATGGATCTTGACTTTGAGGCCCGCCTCTGGGGTAGTTATCTGGGTGAGGTGCTTCGCCGCCGCTACGCCGGCTCGTGGGAGATGACCGTCTATCCGGGAGGCGCCAGCGCCGTCCCCGCCGTCGAAGTCCGTGGTTCCCGCCTGTTTCCGATCATGAAGGTCTACCGGCGATTGACCGCCGGCGAGGAGGAAGACCTGGGCTCATTCTTCTCCATGATCACCGACCGGCTGGGCAAACCCGCTCAGGTCAATTGACCCCCCGGAGGCAAGTGCGCGCTTACTGACATTTGTGCGACAATAGCGACTGAACAAGTGCGCCGGAAAAATTGGGCGTGCGGAGGAATATCAATGGGCGATCTGCTTCAACCGTGGCATCTCATCGTGCTGGCCGTGGTTGCGTTTTTGCTGTTTGGCGCCAAGCGCCTGCCGGAGCTCGGCAAGGGCTTGGGCGAGGGTCTCAAGGGATTCAAGGAAGGTATCCGCGGCATCACCGACCCACCCCCGCCGGCGCAGAATGCGCAGAACACGCCTCCGCCCCCGGTCAACTCCGCCCCCATCGAGCCGAAGTAGCTTGAGGCTCTTGGCTGCGCGCAGAAGGTGATTAGCGCAAGATCCAAGGTCCCGCAACCCCTGTTGGCGAATAAATCTGCGACACCAAATGAAGAGGCCTGCGAACCCGCGCAGGCTTTTGTGCGTACGCGACGCTTCGTGTCTGGCGGAAGCCTACTTGTAATCCTGCGAAGAAGGATAGTAGCCCGGCTTGGCTACCACTTCGATATTCGGCCGGTCGACGCGCACCTCGATCTTGCGGTACTTGTCGTCGTAGATGGACTCGTGGCTCAGATAGCCCAGCGTGTACTGGTTGCGCGCCTCGCTGGCTATCCGGGCGTAGCTCTTCTCAATCCCGTTGGTGCCGTTCTCTGAGTCGAGCGCCCCGCCGGTGGCCGCCGCATACGCATAGAGCCGGTTGTCGTACATCTGGAAGGGCAGATGGAACTTGCTCAAGTACCCCTCGCCCCATCGGGCCGAGTCGCCTACCAGCGTTCCATACACGGCAATCTTGTTGGTCTGCAGGTAGCGCACCACCTCTTTGTATGTGGCCTTGCTGCCGTTTTCCTTCCCATCGGAGATCACGTAGATCACTCGGCGCCGCTCCTTGGGCCGGGTGGAAAGCTCCTTGGCCGCCATTAGAATCGCGTCGTTGAGCGTATGAATCTCCTTGGGAATGGTGATCACATCGGGACTGCCCGCTGACTTGCCGGGCTGCAGGTTGGGGTCCACGCAGTTGCCGTTCTCGCGCAGGTTGCAGCCCGCGAACGGTCCAGTATTTACGGGTACCTGCATATCCGTTCCCGTGGCCCTGGCCAGCGAAAGCACCGCCGGCAGCCGGTTGCTCTGCGCACCGGTGAATCCGGTCCACTCCTTGGGAATATGGTCATAAGTAAACACGGCCGCTTCGTCGTAGGGCGTAAGCGCCCCCTGGATCGCATCGAGCGATGTGTTCACTTTTTGCATCACGTCGGCCGTCACGCTCTGGTCGATCACGAAAGCCACCGAGAGCGGAGCCGCATCCACGCTGAACAGCCTGAGCGGCACCCGCGTGTTGTTTTCATAGACCGTGAAATCCCTGAAAGTCAGCCCGGCCACCTGGTTTCCCTTGTTGTCTTTCACCGTCACCGGCACTTCAACAAAGTTGACGTTGACAACGAACCGCGCGCGAGCGGCCTCGCCTTGATCGGGAGCGGCGGTTTGCACGGTGTCGGGCGCCGTGGCCGGTGCGACGCTGCTGGGGGACGGCGCGGGAGGCTCTTCAGGTGCCGGCGAGGTCGAGGTGGACGAGTCGCCTCCGGCCGGCGTGGCCGTTTCTCCGGCTCCCTGTCCTGGAGTGATCGGTCCATTTGCACCTTTCAATGTCGGCGCCCCCTGGGGGGTCGGAGCGTCGGGAACGGGCGTCTGCTGGCCCTGCGCCGGCGTCCCGGAATTTGAAACCAGTCCGCAGCCCAATATCGTTGCCAGCGCCAATGCCGCTCTACCGGAATTCACAGGTATTTCTTCCTCCGAAGTCCCGCATCCCAAGCCAAAAAATCTCCATAAGGATGCCTTGCGCAGGGACCCAAACCTTCATCAAGGGTGCACCTGTCAGAGTATCAGACGCGCCAGATGAGCGCAGGTTGCCCTGCGGGCATCGAATCACTTCGGGTATGCTCTCTAAGCAGAACGATTTCCGTCTAACGACGCAGGATGCAGCACGGCTGAACATCATCCCAAGACCGAATCCAGGACCCACACAAGCATGAATATACGACTCGCAACAGCGGCTCTCCTGCTTGGCCTTCCGGCTTTGTCCACGGCGGCATGGTCTCAGCTTGCCCCTTCACCCGACGCGGCCCCGGTCAGCAACGCCCCGGCGCCGACGCCGGACGAGCAATCGGTGGCCACCTTCAAAATCAGCGCCAACCTGGTGGATGTCTTCTTCACCGCCAAGGACAAGAACAACAACCTTGTGCCCCACCTCACCAAGAGCGACTGCACCATTCTTGAAGACAAGGTGCCGCAGACGCTGAAAAGCTTTGTGGCCGAGACCAGCCAGCCGCTCACCCTCGGTATCCTGCTGGACACCTCCGGCAGCCAGCAGCGGGTGCTGCCCCTCGAGCAGGACGCGGGCAGTCAGTTCCTGGAGCGCGTTCTGCGCTCCAAGGACGAAGCCTTTCTGCTCTCCTTCGATGTGAACGTGGACCTGCTGCAGGACTTCACCAACAGCGCCCACGAACTGGCCCACGCCATGGGCAAGGCCGAGATCAACACCGCGGGAGGCAATGGCGGTGCGGGGATACCGGGAGCCGGCGGCGGCACCGTGCCCACGGTCGGCGACCCCAAGGGAACACTGCTCTACGACGCCATCAACCTGGCTTCGAATGAAAAGCTGAACCAGGAGTCAGGCCGCAAGGCGATGATCATCCTGACCGATGGAGAGGACGAGGGCAGCCGCACCAAGATCGGCGACGCCATCGCCGCCGCCAACCGTAATAACGTGATCGTCTATGTGATCCTGATCGCCGATCGCGGCATGTACTGGAGCCAAGGGATGGGTTACTACGGTTACTCGGCCGCCAAGCGCATCTCGGACGAAACCGGCGGCCGTCTCATCGATGTAGGGAATAATGGCCAGAAACTGGCGGCGGCCTTCGACCAGATCGCCGACGAGCTGCGCACTCAGTACGTAGCCAGCTACACTCCCAGCAATAACAAGCTCGACGGCAGCTACCGGCGCCTGGCCGTCCAATGCGGCGAAGGGATCAAGGTGCAGGTTCGCAAGGGTTACTACGCGCCCGCGGCCGGGCAATAGAAAGTGCATTCCAGAGTGTCCTGTTTTTGCGCACATTGTTACCTTAAGGATCCCAATCCGTAATCTGGCGCGCACAATGTCTCTTCGCTAACATCGGCTCATGTGAAAAAAACTTGAGGGGGAAAATGAAATGTTTTTCCTGCCCTCCGTTTTTCCAACCCGAGGAGACCGCGATGATTACCAACTACGCCGCGCTGGACGGATTTGAGATCAGCCCCAGATTTCGCCAAACGCTCGAAAGGCGCGTCGCCCGTCTCGAAGCCGACGCCAAAACCGACGAGGAATTCGTCGCCGTCCTCGATGAACCAGATCACGTCCGCCGGCAGATGAAACTGGTCGTAGCGCAGCGCACCGAGGCCCTGCGCATGAGGCTCTTCCTCGAGCACGCGAAGATGCGGCTCCCACGCCCACTGGTCGAGCTTTAGGGAAGGCTTGCACCGGAACATCCGGTGCCAACGCCAAGGGCCGCGTCTCTGTTCCAGTTCAGAGCCGCGGCCCTTCCCGCGTTTGCGAAGCGTCTGCTCCGCGAATGTGGAGCACCGGGTGGGAATTGAACCCACGAATACGGGTTTTGCAGACCCGCGCGTTAGCCACTTCGCCACCGGTGCTTGAAAAACAGTCGACACTTGACAGCGGACAGTTGTCAGTTCGGAACCCCGCTCAGTAATCCTGACCCCTGACCCCCGAAACAAAAACACCCACCGCGCTCTTCGCGGGTGGGCCGTGTTGCTTGATTTCAAACTTGCCGAATCTAGCTTCGCGAACACACCCGATCATCCCTGCCCTGACAGCAGCAACAGATCGCGGGAACGGAGAAACTATGCATCGAAATCCCCTTCGCCGCGCCAATCGCGCAGCGGGTACTCGTAGACTAGTGGGTTGCCTTCAGCATGTCAAGAAATTCAGGGCCGAGCAACCCACGCATCCTGTCCGCTGCCCGCTGTTCCATAATAGCTTCATGGCGATCCCGACCGAGCTCGACTACTACATCGTCGATGTCTTCACCGACACGCCGCTCGAGGGCAATCCACTGGCCGTGGTGTTTGACACCGCCGGAATCTCGACCGAGCGGATGCAGTCGATAGCCCGCGAGTTCAATCTCTCCGAGACCACCTTCATCGAGCGCCGCGATCCCGCTACCGAAGAGGCTGAGGGCGTTCGTGTGCGCATCTTCACCACCGTTGAGGAACTGAATTTCGCCGGGCATCCCACGCTCGGCACCGCCGGCGTGCTGCGGTTGGCCGCGCCCACAGTCGCCATTGACAACACCATCAGGCTCAGGCTCAACGTCGGCGCCGTGCCGGTGCACTACCGGGGCGAAGGGCTCAACGGCGAAATGACGCAACCCGATCCCGACTTCGGCGTCGAGCTTGACCCGGCGGAGGTCGCGCCCCTGCTGGGCCTCGAGGCCGGCGATCTCGATGCGGCGCTTGCTCCGCAGATCGTCTCCACCGGCACGGCCTTCGCAATCGTTGTGCTGCGCTCTCTTGAAGCGCTCGGCCGCCTGAAGGTCAATCGGGATAAGGCATCGCCGTGGCTGCGCAGCCGTGGAGCGCGTTGGTTCTATCTGCTGGCCCCGGACCCAAACCAAGACCAAGGCCCCACGCAGTGGAGGGCGAGGATGCAATTTACTGGCGGCGAAGATCCGGCCACCGGCTCGGCGGCCGGCTGCGCCATCAGCTACCTCGTGGCACGCGGCGCGGCGCCTTCAGGGCAATCGATCCATTTGCGTCAGGGCGTTGAAATAGGCCGTCCCAGCGATCTGCACCTTGCCGCAACCCTCCTTGGCGCAAAGGTCACGGACGTCCGTGTCGGCGGAAGCACTGTTCCGGTTGCAAAAGGCCGGCTTTTCCTGTCGTGATGCACATCCTTTCAACAGATATTCATCAACGCAACCCACGCCATATGTTAGCAGTATCTAATTTCCACTTGTTTCAGGCGAATTTTCAGTCTAGTCTTCGCTTCTCTTTCCCTCTGGCATTGTTGCCCCGACGCACGTAGGCTTGCCTTTCATCGAGAGTCAAAACCTAAGCCGGTTTTTGACGGATTCCCCCACGGAAAGCAAGAACTGTTTCAACTTGTCCGAACGTGGATTTGCCTTGCTGCAAATCATCTTGACAGCGTCCCGCAACGCTCGCGTTGCGCGCTTCAGATCAAGCAACGATCCAGCAGGGCAAGGCTCTCTTTGCGCTATAACGGGCCGATTTTCAAGTCGCGACGCCGCCATAAAAGCGGAGGGGCGATCTGTTGCCGGCGAACGGCAGTCACAAACACACCTCAGGAGCGAATCGAATCACCATGCGGCCAAAGAAAGTAATTCTATGCGTAAATGACAACGAACAGGATCTCTCGGTTCTCAAGTTCATGCTGGCAACGAACGGTTACAAAGTGCTGTCGGCCTCGACGGGCCAGGAGGCAATCGGCCTTTTCGGCTCGATACAGGTGGACCTGGTGCTGGCCGACTTCAACATGCCGCAGATGAATGGCGATCAGCTGGTCGGCCGCTTGAAGCGCATCGCCTCCCACGTGCCCATGCTCCTGCTCGGCGACCCGCAGACCATGGATGGACAGATCCACCAGGCTGACGCCATGCTGGCCAAAAAGAACTGCTCCCCTCTTCAACTGCTCGAGAAGGTCAAGCAGATGAGCGCCCGCAAGCGCGGTCCGCGCAAGGGTACGCTGCGGCAGGCGCCCGTTGCGGAACTGGCCGCCGCTTCGTGAGAAGGAAAGTTCAGAGATCAGCCTTCAGCTCTCAGCCTTCAGTTCATAGCGAATCGCCAACAGCTGCCCTCCGATCTCTGATCCCTGATCCCTGATCTCTGCTGGTAGCATCTCCCTATGCCTCCTGCTCCCCGCATCCGCTTGCCCCGCGGCGCCCGTCTGTTTCGAGCCCTCGCCGCGGCAGCCATGGCTTTGTCAGTTGGCGCGACGGCCCAGGATGCGCCGGTCACCGCGGCCCGCATCGATTCCATTCTGGCCGGCCAGCACCCGGGCCGCTCGATCGGCGCCGTAGCCATCTCACCTGACGGCAAGCGCCTGGCGTGGATCGAGGGCGCGAAAATTTACACCGCCTCGCCCGATCACCCTGACCAGGGCCAGCGCCTCTTCGCAGGAGCCTCAACGGTTGAGAATTGCAGCCAGAGCGATCCGGCCTGGTCGCCGGACTCCTCATCCCTGGCCTTTTTCTCCGATTGCCCGCAGCCCGGCGAGCAAACCGATCTCTATCTTTCCCGCCTTGACGGCACTCCGGCGCGGCGTCTCACGGAGATTCACGGCTACGCTGACTCACCCGCATTCTCTCCGGATGGAACGCGCATCGCGTTTCTCTACGTCGAAGGCGCAACGCGGCCTGCCGGAGCGCTGGCCGCCATGAAGCCCTTTGCCGGCGTCATCGGCGAAGACGGCGTCGAGATTCAGCGCGTGGCCGTCGCGCGGACCGACGCCGCCAAGGCTGCCGCACCCGCATTCGTCACGCCCGCCAGTCTCCACGTCTTCGAGTTCGACTGGTCCCCCGATTCGAAATCGCTGGCCTGCATCGCCGCCGATCCTCCCGGCGAAAATAACTGGTGGGTGGCGAAGCTCTACAAGCAGCCTGTCGGCTCTGAGGCCGGCGGCAGTAAGCCCCGCGCAGTCCTCTCTCCGGCCGAAGTCTCAGGCCCGCTCCACGGGTTGCAGATTGCCGTTCCGCGCTGGTCGCCGGACGGCAAAATGATCGCGTTCATCGGCGGCTTGATGAGCGACCAGGGCGCCACCGGCGGCGACGTTTGGATTGTCTCCTCAAGTGGAGGGCAGCCCGTAGATTTGACTCCCAATCGTCCCGCTTCGCCGGCCTGGATCACCTGGGACGGCAACGGCGCCATCTATGCCAGCGAGATAAGCGGGGGCGGCTGCGATTTGGTGCGTCTCACCCTCAGCGGCAGTCTCGCCGCACAGACCATGACAGCCGGCCCGGGAGTGACGGCCTTCAGGTTTCCAGGCACCGTAGCCGACGGCCCCATGGAATGGAGCCTCTCTGCAACCAGCGACCGCTCCCTGTTCGTCTTCTTCGCCAGCACCTTCGATCGCCCGTCCGAGATCTATGCGGCCAGGCCGGGCGGCGCACCGACTCCGTCCAGCCCCATCGAGCTTTCGCACTTCAACGACAACATCAAGCCCGGATGGGGCAAGTCCGAGCAGCTCGACTGGACCAGCGATGGGTTTCACGTGCAAGGTTGGCTCATGCTGCCGCTCAACTACGACCCGGCCAAAAAATATCCTCTCATCGTCCACGTCCACGGCGGTCCCGCCTCCGCCGTAACCGCCCACTGGGACGTCGGAAGCGGTCTGAACGCAGAAGCATTCTCCGCGCTCGGTTACTTCGTCCTTGAGCCCAATCCGCGCGGCAGCTTCGGCCAGGGCGAGGCCTTCACCCAGGCCAATCGCAAGGACTTCGGCTATGGCGATCTGCGCGACATTCTCGCCGGCGTCGACACCGTGCTGGCCCATTATCCCGTCGATGCCGGCCGGGTAGGCCTTACCGGCTGGAGCTACGGCGGATTCATGACCATGTTCGCCGTGACCCAGACTCAGCGCTTCAAGGCCGCTGTTGCCGGCGCGGGCATCTCCGACTGGCTCAGCTACTACGGCGAAAACTCGATCGACCAGTGGATGATCCCCTACTTCGGCGCCTCGGTCTACGACGACCCCGCCGTCTACGCCAAAAGCTCGGCTATCGACTTCATCAAGCAGGCCCGAACGCCCACGCTGGTCGTGGTGGGCGACCGCGACGGCGAGTGTCCGGCGCCCCAGTCCTTCGAGTTCTGGCATGCCCTCCGCGATCAGCATGTTCCCTCGCAGCTCGTGGTCTATCCCAATGAAGGCCACGGCTTCGTTGATCCCGCCCACAACCGCGATGTGCTCCAGCGCGCCGCTGAATGGTTTGCCCGTTACATGCCGCCGGCCCGTTGACGCCGCCAGGCTGACGAAAGCCTGCTCCCGATCCGGGCCATGGCGAGTCTATTCAGGGAGACTCCAACGCCAGGCCGCTTCGGTCAGAGCCGGGCTCGTCCTGATACACTTTTTACTTGGAGTATCTGACAGCCTTGTTCGCCCCCTCGGCCGCTTGCAGTGCTCTCGAGCCGGGGTAGGCCGTGCGGGCGCAGCTCGCCGCCGGTACGCCATCTTTCGATAGGGATATGGGCGGTAATAACTCAATTTTTCTTCACGTGTTCTGACAGACCGTTCCGCGGTTCGTGAAGGCGGGGCGGGGAGGATTCATGCGGCGGTTTTTGACGCTTGTCTGCTTGTTGTGCCTGGCCGTTCCGGCCGGGATTTCGATCTCCGGCTGCACGCGCAATCCGGGAGCTAATTATTGCAACGGCCTCGGATATGGCTTGAACGACACGCAGGTCGCCTCGATCACCTTGCAACCCCTCGTTGCCGGCATCTCTCTGGCCTACGGCCAGACCCAGCAGGCGCAGTCTCCCAGCGCGCTCACCTGCAAGGGCGCCAACGCCTCGGTCGGCTCCGGCGGTTACATCTGGGGCACAAGCAACAATCAACTGGTCGATATCTCACCCACCGGGAACATCTGCGCAGGAACATGGAATCGCAATACGGGCGGCGGCATCGCCAACTACACCTATTGCTACCCCCCCAGTCCCGCGCCCTCGACCGGCGGCCTGCCCTACAGCATCGCTTACATCACGGCGACGGCCGCCTCGGTCACCTCCAACCCTGTCGCTGTGCATGTCCACGCTCCCATCACTTCCATCAACCTGGTCGGCCCTGCGCAATGCCAGTCGCAAGGCGCCGTTTCGCAGCTCGATGCAGAGGCCTTCTATGTTTTGAACGGTGTGCAGACTCCCCTCTGCGCGCCGAGCTCCGCTCCGCTTCCCACCTGCGAGTCGTCCATCGGCACATTGTCGTTCAACGTGGGAACCTCGACCGTGGGCACCATCAACTCGGCCACCAACCAGATCACCGCCGAACAGCCCGGTACCACCGCCATTACCGCCTCGATCGCGGGATCGGGCTCTTCGGCCGGCTACTTCTCAACCTGCCCCCCGGCCTCCATCAGCGTGACCCTGCAGAATGGCGAAACCTCCGGCACCGTAGCCCAGGGCGCGACCCAGAACCTGACCACCACCGTCTACGACACCAACGGCCACCAGATCACCGGCCTCAGCCTCGCTTATCAATCCACCAATCCCATCGATCTCAGCGTGGCTTCGACCGGCTCCATTACCACCAGCTTCCCCGGCGTCGCGTCGGTCAATGCCATCTGCCAGCCCTCCACGTGCAATCCCGCGCCCACCAACGAGACCGGCCTCAACGGCACCGGCCTCTCCCTCACTTCCAACCCGGTGCGCATTGGAATTCCAGGCACGGCCAGCGACTTCGCCTTCTTCTCCTCTCCAGGCCAGTCGCAGTATTTCGTTCCCGTTGAGCTGCTGACCGGGACCGTCGGTTCCAACGTCCGCCTGCCCTACGTGCCCAACTCAATGATCATGGACCGCCTCGGAGCCAACCTCTACTTTGGTTCGCCCCGCGAGCTGATGATCTACGGCACCTCGACCAACACCCTCACCAAGCAGGATCCAACCGCTCCTGGCGTCGTCCTCGCCGTCTCGCCCAACAATGCCCTGCTGCTGATCAACGACCAGGCGCGCCAGTTGTTTTATCTTTACAGCGCAACCGCGGGCAGCTATACGACGTTTGGCGGCATGGGCGCGGCGGCTCAATGGACACCCGACTCGCAGACTCTCTACGTCGTCGACAACTCCGAGCTCAACACCCCCGCGGCCTGCGGCACGCCGCTCATTACCGGTCATAGCGACAAGCTCTACGTCTACAACGCTTACAGCGGGTGGACCACTTACCCGCTGCCGCCCAGCCCGCTGCCTGCCGATCTGCTGCCTGCCTGCTCCACCCAGCCGAACTCCACGCTTCCTCTCACCACTCAGACTCCAGGCATCCTGATCCCCAGCGTGGGCGCCTATCTTCGCGGCCTGCCGACGGTGGCCCACACCTGGTGCCCCACCGGCACGGTGGGAGACAACGCCACCATCGTCCGCTACCCGCTGGTTGACTCCGAGCCCGTCCAGTCCGACGTGCTGGCAGCCACCGCCGACGGCCAGCACATTCTGTCAGCCTCGGCAACCGGAGGTGGCTCAATCACGCTGAACGACATCGTTCCGGCCATTCCGTCTACGGCCACCAGCGGCGGCATTGCCACTCCGGCCACCTGCCCGGTCACCACCACCGGCACAGCGCCCAACCAGGTGCAGACTCTCGGCCCGCTCCTGGTTACCAGCACCGTCACCTCCCAGGCGATCGCCGGCATTGACGCCACCTCGGTTGACCAGGTGGTCACCGGCAACGTGCCTCAGGCCAACGGGTCGCAGACCATCGCCTCCCCGATCGCCTTCATCACCTACACCGGCTCAACCTTCGGAGCGCTGCTGCCCTACTACCTTCCAGCCGTCGGGAAAGTCAACTATGTCACTCTGAATGGGGCTTCCATGATCACCGCCCCGCTGGCGGGAGCATTCTCTCCCGACGATACCTTGTTTTTTGTCTCCACCGCCGGCGACAACAAGATTCACTACATCAGCATTCCGCCCACCGTGAATGCCGCCACCCCCCCCGCCGATACCCAGCAGATCAGTCCCAATCTGCCCGCCTGCACTCCCGTCTCGGCGGGAGGCAACGATCCCGGCTGCACCTACACCGGCAGCGGAACCATCGTTCCCACCACCGCCATCGGCGTAAAACCCCGCGCGATCACGTAATAGCCTGCGGTAAGTGTGGAGTCTTGAAAAGGCGCGACTTCAGTGTGCAGCGAAGCTGGGCGGGTGGCCCCGATCCCGGTGGCGCTTCGCAACCCACCGAGGGTGCCCGCGATCCCTCGCTCTTGGGGGTCGGGGCGGAAAGCGCATTCGTTGCCAGTCTCCCGCCAGCCCAGCTGTCCGCGTGAGATGAAACGGCCGGAGGGAGCAGGCCCCTGGATGCAGCCTCCATCGAAATGGCCTTCAGGCCCGGTTCTCTTCCGCGCTCCCCAAAAGCGAGGAACCGCGGCCACCTCGACTTGATAAAATCCCTCCTGAGATCGGTGCCAGGCGCCCGGAGTCATCTCAGTCCGCGAGCTGGTTGGGCGGGTATCGGCACATTCACAAGCTGAGCACCAATCTAGACGGGGCGAGTTTCAGATGACCAGTATTGACCAACATCAGATACGTTGTTCCTGCGGCCACAATTTCAGCGTCCGGTTGCATGAGTCCGTGAACACCCAAGTAAGTCCAGAAGCAGTAGAGGCGTTTCTGCGAGGTGAACTGAACCGCGCCGAATGTCCGAATTGCCATAAACAAGTGTGGGTATCGATCCCTGTCTTGTTCAATGATATGGAACGGAACTTCATGGTATGGGTTGGGAACGGAGACGAGGCAGATGGCTTCGTGGAACAGGACGGGGACGTAATCTACACTCAAGACTACTTTGCGGCATTAACGGCGTTGGCCGTGTTTCGGGCAGACCCAGGCAATGCAACGATCCCATTTCGGGAGTTGACTGCGGAGAAAACTCAAAATTATGTCCAGTCGTATCTCAAGCTCTACAAGGAATCTCTTGCTGCGGGAGAACTACCTTGATTCAACAGCTGTGCGAACACTCGGCACTAGAACAGGACTTGGCGGGTGGGTGCTTCCGAACCCAGTGGCGCCTCGCACCCCAATGAGCACGGTCGGGCGCCCCAGGTCCCGCGTTTGGGACCTGGGAGACGACAACAGCAGGTGGCCGCTCATCAGCCCAGATGAATCACCATAGTTCATAGAACGCTGTGCCCCGTTCATCGCGGTCTCATCGCGATGAGCGGGTCTTCGGCCAAGGTCGCAGCCCCGCGTTTCACCGGGTTTCCCAAGAAGCGGCCTTTGCTTCTTGGGGTGGAAGCATGGGGTAGGCGAGATCAACA
>Ga0302319_10009179_pt1 | contig 19082 bp, 20 predicted proteins | sample Bog_T0_2_FD_203319 | JGI IMG/M metagenome (GOLD analysis project Ga0302319, IMG submission 203319) | Peat permafrost microbial communities from Stordalen Mire near Abisko, Sweden - Bog_T0_2 | ecosystem: Environmental > Terrestrial > Soil > Wetlands > Peat | place: Sweden: Abisko, Stordalen Mire... | reverse complement strand
TAGATACAATTCGAGCTGCGTTTTCTTGTTGGCGTCGCGCAATCTCTCGATCCCGTAGGCGATTTCGTGAAAAACAATCACGCTGACAATCGGCTCCTCGCAGGCGCTCAGAAATTTCACCACTTTCGGCTCGGGCTTCAAACGCACGAGCTCGGAGATCACATTCGTGTCGAGAACGATCGCACTCACGGCGCAAAATCCTCGTCAGACCAATCGTCGAACGGGACCGGGCGTTCCTTGGAGCGCGGCGGCAACTCGAGGTCGCCGATCTGCGGGGCGTTTTCCACCAGCCAACGCCCGAGATGCGGACGGTTGCGGCCGCGCGTGATGCGTTCGTAATCTTCCATCGCAATCACCACGCACGAATCCTTCGCCCCAATGATCTGCGGTTCCCCGTCACGCGCTCGCTTCAGCACGTTCGACAGTTTTGCTTTCGCCTCCTGCACTGTCCACACTGCGACCTCCTGAACCCAGGCCCAATATAATCTAGACCCGTCTAGACCACAACGCCGAACACCCTATCCGCCACAGCCTTCGCGAAGAATGGCGCCAGCAGATAGCCGTGGCGGTAGAAGCCGTTGACGTAGATTCGCCCGTTGGCCTCGACGATGCGCGGCTCGTTGTCGGGATAGGAGGGACGCAGAGCCGCTTTCATCTCCAGCACCTCCGCCTCGCCGAACGCCGGGTGCAGGGCATAGGCGGCGCCGAGCAGTTCGAGCGTCGAGCGTACGCTCACCCCGGTCGGGTCCGCGCTCTCGATCATCGTCGCCCCGATCATGAACACGCCGTCGGCGCGCGGGGCGATGTAGAGGGGGATGCGCGGATGCAGCATCCGCACCGGACGGCCGAGCTTCACCTCGTGCGTGCGCACCAGCATCATCTCGCCGCGCACAGCTCGAATCTCGGGCAGATCGGCGCGGGCGGCGTAGCCGCGGCAGTCGATGACGACTGTGCCTTCGTAAGCGCCCGCATGGTAATCGACGCCGAACCACACCTGCGCGCCCGCCGCCCGCAGCTCCGCCAGCAGCGCTGCAAGCGCGACGCGGGGATCGACGTGGCCTTCCTTTGCGTAGAACAGCCCCTTGCGGAATCGCCCGGCGAGTTCGGGTTCGAGTGCGCCGATCCGCGCTTCGTCAACTTTTTCCCATTCGCGGGTGTGCGCGGCGAATCGGTCGAGATCGGCGACGTCGCGCGGCTGAGCAACCACGAGGCTGCCCTCGCGCACGACCTCGGGAACGTGGCGCGCCCACCAGTCGATGGCCTCAGCCCCCCGGATCACCACCGATTCGGGCGCGCTCTCGCCTTCGCAGAACGGCGCCAGCATGCCGCCGGCCAGCCACGAGGCGCTGCCGGCCAGCGTATCGTGACGCTCGTAAATGGTCACCTCCGCGCCGCGCTCTTGCAGTTCGAGCGCGGTAGCGAGGCCGACGACGCCGGCCCCGACGATCAACGCCTTGACGGCGCTCATTCCGCGGCGTCGACGTAGAGTTGCGCGCCCTGGTCCAGGAACTCCTTCGATTTCTCCTGCATGCCCGCCAAGGCTGCGGCGTCGCGCCTGAGGTCGTGCGAGATCTGCATCGAGCAGAATTTCGGGCCGCACATCGAGCAGAAATGCGCGACCTTGTGGCTCTGCTTGGGCAGCGTCTCGTCATGATACTTGCAGGCGGTGTCCGGATCGAGCGCGATGTGGAACTGGTCCTGCCAGCGGAAGTTGAAGCGCGCGCGGCTCATCGCGTCGTCGCGCAGCCTCGCCGCCGGATGGCCCTTGGCGAGATCGGCCGCATGGGCGGCGATGCGATAGGTGATGACGCCGGTCTTGACGTCGTCGCGGTCGGGCAAGCCGAGATGTTCCTTGGGCGTCACGTAGCAGAGCATGGCGGTGCCGAACCAGCCGATCATCGCCGCGCCGATCCCCGACGTGATGTGGTCGTAGCCGGGCGCGATGTCGGTCACCAGCGGCCCGAGGGTATAGAACGGCGCCTCGCCGCACTCCTTGAGCTGCTTGTCCATATTCACTTTGATCTTGTGCATCGGCACATGGCCGGGGCCCTCGATCATCACCTGGCAGCCCTTGTCCCAGGCGACCTTGGTCAGCTCGCCCAGCGTCTCCAGCTCGGCGAATTGCGCGGCGTCGTTGGCGTCGGCGTTCGAGCCGGGACGCAGACCGTCGCCGAGCGAGAAGCTGACGTCGTATTTGCGCATGATGTCGCAGATGTCGCCGAAGTGCTCATAGAGAAACGATTCGCGATGCCCGGCAAGGCACCAGCGCGCCATGATCGAGCCGCCGCGCGACACGATGCCGGTGACGCGCCGCGCGGTCAGCGGCACATAGGCGAGCCGCACGCCGGCGTGGATGGTGAAATAGTCGACGCCCTGCTCGGCCTGCTCGATCAGCGTGTCCTTGAACACCTCCCAGTCGAGCTTGAGCGGATCGCCGTCGACCTTCTCCAGCGCCTGATAGATCGGCACCGTCCCGATCGGGACGGGCGAATTGCGGAGAATCCACGAGCGGATGTTGTGGATGTTACGACCGGTGGAGAGGTCCATCACGGTGTCCGCCCCCCAGCGGATCGACCACACCATCTTCTCGACTTCCTCGGCGACGCCCGACGAGATCGCGGAATTGCCGATATTGGCGTTGACCTTGACCAGGAAATTGCGGCCGATCGCCATCGGCTCGAGTTCGAGGTGGTTGATGTTGGCGGGAATGATGGCGCGGCCGAGTGCGACCTCGCTGCGCACGAATTCCGGGGTGATGAATTCGGGGATCGCCGCGCCGAACGATTCGCCGTCGGCGATTCGCTCCGCCGCGCCCTCGACCGCCGCCTCGCGCGCCAGATTCTCGCGGTGGGCGACGTAGATCATCTCCTCGGTGACGATCCCCGCCTTGGCGAACTCATATTGGGTGACGAGCTGGCCTCCGGCGCCCTCACGCAGGGTCCGCGTCGCCGGGCAATGCGGGGCGAGTCGCTCCGCCGAGACGTTGCCGTTGTCCTCCGGTCTGACGTCGCGGCCCGGAATCGCCGCATAGCCGCGCCGGGCGATCCAGGCCTCGCGCAGCGCCGGCAGACCGGCGTCGAGGTTTACCGGCACATTCTCTTCTGTGTACGGGCCCGACGAGTCATAGACTCGCAGCGCCGGTTCGTTCGCGTCGCTCAGCGCGATCTCGCGGAACGGGACGCGAATCTCCGGACGGTCGTTCGCCGCGGCGTAGACTTTGCGCGAGCCCTGTATCGGCCCCGTCGTCACTTGGGTCGGGGCGTTGGGCGTCTTGTCGATCTTGACGAATTCGTTCACGTCTCACTCCCATGTGCGGGATGACGGCTGCGGAACGGGGCGGCGATGAGTGAATCGTCAGACCTCGTCCCTACGCCGGCATGACCCGGATCAGGTTCTAGGGTTCGGCGTCACTCCGCCGTCTCAGCCCGTCCGGGCGCCCCTCGAGTTGGTCTGCAAATTGCGCCGAAGCGTTCGGGGTGTCAATGCTTTAGGCGACGAATCGTCATCGCGGGCGAAGCGTGGCGATCCAGAGCGCCACGACGCGCCCTCTGTTGTTTTGCCCATTCAACGCGGGATGTTTCGTCATGTCGCCCCTGGATCGCTTCGCAAGCTCGCGATGACGGGCGCTATACAGCGGCAGGGCTCAGGCTAAGTCCGCGTAGAGATCCCGCCACTGTGGGTTCATGGCCTCGATCAGCGCCAATTTCTTCGCGCGGCTCCCGGCTTTCAGTTGCTTTTCCCGCGCGATGGCTTCGTCCATGCGCTCGTAGGGTTCGCAGCAGACGAGGAGTTTGCAACCGTAGCGGCCAGTGAAACCGTCGATGAGACCGTTTCGGTGCTCGTAGACCCTGCGCGCCAGGTTGGAGGTCACGCCAATGTAGAGCGTGCCATTCCGTTGACTGGCCATGATGTAGACGCAGGGACTACGCATGGGATCGATAATAGTCGACGCCGCACTCGGCGTCATCGCGCGCGAAGCGTGGCGATACAGAGTCCCACGACGCGCACTCTGCTATTTTGCCCGTTCCACGCGAGACATTTCGTCGTGTCGCCCCTGGATCGCTTCGCAAGCTCGCGATGACGGCGGCCGTCTCGATCCCGCCTTTATTCCCGCCACACTCCTTACGGATTCGTTGATTTCCTTGAGAATTGTCTCAACCAGAGCCACGATCTTGTGACATTTCCGTCACAGCTTCCGAGCAAATGAGGCGCGAGCCCGGCGCAAGTCGCTTTTGATATTCCCTTCCGCAACAGGCGTGAGTATCAACACTCAAGCGATCGGGGTTCCCGGTTGCGGCCGGGGTCGGCGTTGGAGAGAGAACAAGCTCTCGGCAAAGACCTTTGGAAAGCGGGAATGGGGAAAGACGCTGAACAAACCTCGAAAGTCGGCCGCGTTTCGGGTCGCCGGCGAGGGGGCGAGGCTCACCAATTCTCAGGTTCATCGTTACTGGAGGTCAATGAAATGACGCTCATCAAGAGCCTTCTGCTCGGTTCCGCGGCTGGTATCGTCGCGATTGCCAGCGCCCAAGCTGCCGATCTGCCCACGAAGAAGGGCGCCCCGGCTGCCGAATATGTCAAAGTCTGCAAAATGACCCTCGGCGGCGCTCCCGCCCTTGGCTTTACGCTCCCCGGTTCGGACACCTGCCTCAAGCTCAGCGGCTACGTTTCGGCTCAGGCTTCCTACCTCAGCGGCTTCGCCAACGGTCAGGACGCCATCGGCCTGTTCGTCCGCGGCAACGTGGCTTGGGACGCCGTCAGCAACACCGCCGCTGGCCCGTTGTACGCTCACATCGACTTGAACTCGCAGCACGGCGCGGGCGCTGACTACGAAAACGCCAGCGGCTACAGCAGCTACAGCGGCGGCTATGTTGCGCTCGACAACGCCTACCTGCAGTGGGCTGGCATCACCGCCGGTCAGCATGGTTCGTTCTTCGACTTCTTCGCGGGCGGCCCGACCTGGGACGACTTCATCTCGTCCGACCACACCGGCACCGGCACGCTGCTGTTCGCTTACACGGCGTCTCTCGGCGGCGGCTTCTCGGCGACGTTGTCGGCCGAAGAGGTGGAAGTCGCGACCGGCTTCCAGCCCGGCGCGGGATACAACGGCGTTCGCTCGCCTGATTGGGTCGCGAACGTGACCTGGGCTCAGGCCTGGGGCAAGCTGCAGTTGGCGGCTCTCGCTCACGACGTCGACACCTTGACCGGCGTCAACACCTGGGGTTGGGCGTTCTCGGGCGGCTTGCAGGTCAACCTGCCGGGTCTGCCGGGCAGCGACGTCAAGTTGCAGGCGATCTACACCGACGGCGCGACTGGCTACCTCGGCCTGTACAACTCGGTTGGCATTTACGGCAACGCGCCGTTCAGCAACACCGTCAACGGCGGCGCGACTCCGGCTTGGGCTGGCTTCGGCTACGACGCGAACAACTTCGGCGCGCTCGTGACCGGCTACTCCTTCGCTGGCGCGGTCGATTTCGCTGTGAATCCGCAGTTCACGATCACTCCCGAACTGTCCTACGGCAACCTCAGCTACAGCGCTGGCAACTCGGCGACCGAATGGGTCGGCGGTGGCACCATTGCTTGGAAGCCGGTCACCAATCTCGTGTTCAACCTCGACCTGCTGTATGCTTCGGGCACCAACACGGTCAGCTACGTTGGCTACAGCTACTCGGGCTTCAACGGCAAGCTGCGCATCGAGCGCGACTTCTGATAGCCTGACTATCTGAGCTCCAAGGCCCCCGGAACGAAAGTTCCGGGGGTTTTTGTTTGTGGGCCTCATGCCTCAGGGCGTCCCGACCTCCCTTTCGGTGATGAGCGTCTCCGGGCTCGACGGAGTGCGCAACGTCTGAGCGGGCGATCTACGGCAGCGAATCGATGTTTGGCGGAAGGAAGACGAATGGATTCCGCCACGCGACCTTCAGCGCCAGCATGTCCCGAGCGTTGCGCGAGAGTACAGTGAATCCCTTCGCCTTGGCGGTCGCCGCGATGAGAGCGTCTTCGGTGCTCGGCGCCATCCCGGAAGCCACGGCGGCGTAGAGAAGCGCGCCGGCGTCATCGGCAATGTCGATCGATACTGGCAAAATTCGCTCACGAAACGAAGTCTCGGCGGCAGCCAACCACTTGGCCAGTCGGTCGGCTTTGTTCGTCGCTCCCTTGGCGCGGCATTTCTCGATGCCGAAACGAACCTCCATGACCGTCACGACGCTGAGGAATAGACCGCGCTCGTTGGCGCGAACCCAGTCTCGCCACGCCTCTGCCTCATGTGCGCGATAGCCGGTCCCCGTGTTTGTCAGCGACAGGACGTCGGTATCCAGGAGGTACATTCAGAACCGATCCTCCGTCACGGCGCGAGCCGGTCGCCTCACGGGCAAATCGTCATCTGCGAGGGGGGAATTCAGGATCAGGTCGGCGAGGGTCGGGTATTCCGCGGTAAGGCGTTTCCAGTCGGACTCTGCGAGCATTACCACAGGTTCGCTATCCCTGCGCTCGATTCGCTGCGGACCGAGTTTCAACGCAGCGTCGAAGACCTTTGAGATGTTGGCCCTGGCTTCCGAAACCGACCACGAGCGCATGGGCTCTCCTGTACGAAACGTACGTCACGTACAAGTCTAATCCCGGCGCATCGCCGCGTCAAATTGGTGCGGGCGGCGGGGCTCGAACCCGCATGGCCAAGGCCGAGGGATTTTAAGTCCCTTGCGTCTACCAGTTTCGCCACACCCGCATCGCGCCCGTCGGCGCGCAGTCATCATAGCCGATCAGGCGCCGTCCCTGGCGATCGGCGGTTGAAAAGCCAAGCCCATATCCCAAGGGAAATAGATCCAGGTGTCCTGCGACACTTCGGTGATGAAGGTGTCGACCATCGGGCGCCCCTGCGGCTTGGCGTAGACTGTCGCGTAATGCGCCTGCGGCAGCATCTCGCGCACCAGCTTCACCGTCGCGCCGGTGTCGACGAGATCGTCGACCACCAGGATCTTGGCGCTCTCGCCCTGTTCGAGCAGCGAAGGCGCGATCGCCTTCATGAGCTGCAATCCCCCCTGATTCTTATAGTCGTGATAGGAGGCGATGCAGACCGTCTCGATCACCCGCAAATTGAGTTCGCGCGCGATGATCGCGGCCGGGACGAGCCCGCCGCGGGTGATGGCGACAATCGCCTCGAACGGCCCCGACGCCGCCAATCGCCACGCCAACGCCCGCGCATCGCGATGGAACTGGTCCCACGACACCGGGAACGCCTTTTCGCGTCCGTTCGCCATATCTACGCCCCGCCCAACCTTTGAGAACTGGCGCCTTCTTAGCAACAGCCGAGGCCACGCGCGAGCCTCGCGGCGGCTCGTCAACAGTTTCGACGCTCAGCCCGGGCGCGCCGCGACGCGCGCCCGGGCGCGCGCGTGGACGAAATAGGCGAGCCCCGCCCCGACCGCGAGGACCAGGACCGCCGTCAGCGGGCGGTAGAACAGCCAGGCGACGGCGACGATCAGCGGCGCCAGAACCAGCGTGCAGAACAGCGCCACCAGCGACGCCCCGGCGCCGACGATCGAACCGAACAGCGGCACGACGTCGGCCAACACCTCGACGAGCGTCATCGCGACCCGGAAGCCGATGAACATCACCAACACGCCGGCGCCGCGCAAAATCCAGGTCAGGAAGGCGTTCGCCTCTTCGCCATGCTTGAACATCGACGTGGCGTCGACGTCGCCGCTCTCGACCAGCAGCACCTCTTCGCCGTTGTGCGCGACAGAGGGCGCCACCGCGCCGCCCGTCTGCGCGCCGACGACGCTGAGTTCGCCGACCGGCGCGATTCGCCATGTCACGCGCACGTCGCCGACCTGCGGATGGTCGGGATCGGCGCCCGAGAACACCCCGCCGCCCGCCAGATCCGTCCGCGATCCGAGCAGCGTTCGCGCGCCGGCGAGCGCCGCCGGCGGCGGCGCGAACGCGTCCTTCGCCTCGACCTCCGCCAACACTTTCGCGCCGATCGCGAAGGCGCCGAGCTTGGCGCCCTCGGGATAGAAGGCGCGGGAGCCGACGCGCGGGAATTGCGGATTGCGGTGGCCATTGGCCTCGCGGAATCCGCCCGATTCGACCGCCTTGTCGCTCCATTCGCGCGCGTAGGTATAGCGCGTGACCGTCTCTTCACTGCCGCCGAGGTTCTTATGGGTCTCGGTGTGCTTCTCTTCTTTCCATTGGTACATCTCGACCGTGCGATCGAGTTTCAGCGCCTCCGCGCCGAAGCGGAAATCGGCGTCGGCCACCGGGGCGGCAAGCGAGGTCGGGCCGGAAAGGTGGACGAGCTTGCCCTCGTTGACGGGGTCGACGCGGCTCGCATCGACCGAGACGACCCGCCCCGCGCCTTCGGCGAGCGCAGCGGCGGTGTGCGCCGCCCGGCCCTCGTTCCAGAACAGCAGGATCGCGGCGACGATTACCAGGATCAGGCCGAACAGGATGGATTTGAAAGCGTCGCCGATCCGGCCGAACCAGGATTGCGAGGTCCGCTCGACGAAAACGTCGGAGCCGCCGCTATTGTCGAAATTGCCGTCGCTCATTTTCGAGCCCCCCCGAACTGGATAGCGAAAGTCGCCACGGGTTGGCGGCGACGTCAAGAGGCGCGGTTCAGCCGCGCTCGACCCAGGAGTCGCCCTCTTTCACGTAAGTCCGCTTCACCGCGCCCCAGGCGATGCGGAACGCCGCCTCTTCGCGGCGCGGATCGTTCGCGTGAGCGGAATAAGCGTGATTGAAGGCTTCGCGAAAGATATCCTGAGCGTGCTCGGGAAGGTGGTCAGACACGCTGCGAGGCAGGTCTGCATTGTCGCGGTAGGGCATGGGCGCGTCCTCGCCGCCTCAGGCGATGATGTCGGGCGTCAACTCGTCTTCGAGCGCCTGCAACCGGTCGCGCAGTTGCAGCTTGCGCTTCTTCAGGCGCTGCACTTGTAACCGGTCGCCTTGGCCGGCTACGGCGAGCGCGCAGATCGCGGCGTCGAGGTCGCGGTGCTCCTGGCGCAGCTGTTCGACCTGGCTCAGCAGTTGCGCGCGTTCTTCTTTGGTAAGTTCATTGTCAGACATATTCGCTCGCGGCGGCTCTGCGGCGCGCCCACTATGCGTTCGCGGACGGCTTCGCGCAAGGGCGCTGGGCCTCGACAAAGCATCTCGGGCCTTTTGTCGGCGCCGGTTGCGTTCGGCTCAGCGGTCCGACGTTTTCCTGCTTGCGTACGCCTGCCGTTCTGTCACAATTTCGACGCTCGACACATAAGGGAGAGCGTCGAATGTCTCTCGAATCGCACCTGACGGAATTGATGCGGCGTCATCAGGCCCTCGCGGCCGAAATCGCCGAAAACGAAAACCATCCGTCGGCCGACGAGGTAAAAATACACGAACTCAAGCGCAAAAAGCTCCTGCTCAAGGACGAGATCGAGAAGGTAAAAGCCGAATCGCTACAACGCGCCACCAAGCATTGACGGTGTTCCGTCGCAGCGTGTGAAGCCAAGACCAGCGGCAGTAAACCGCCCCCACTTGCAACCCCTGCCAGGGCCGTCCTCAACCCGCTTCCGGGTCGAGGGCGGTCGTAATGCTGGATACGGCGTTCCACTCGTCGTGAACTTGCGCTTCCGCTTCGTCAATGCGGGCGCGCGGCGCCAGACGCCTCGCCTGCTCCGGATCGAGTTGCGACAAAGCCCAGACCGCCGCGCCGCGCGCGAGCGCGCCCGTCGCCCCGAGTCCGGCGAGCGCGGATTCGATCAGCCGCGAATCGCGAGAGTTGCCGATCGCGATCATGACGTTACGCAAGAATCGGTCGTGCCCGATTCGCTTGACCGGCCCGCCCGCGAACAGCGCGCGAAACCCGGCGTCATCGAGCCGCGCCAGATCCGCCAAGCCCGGCGCGTCGAGTTCGCGGCGCAGCGAAAATTTCGCCTCGCGACCGGCTTGCGCGAACTTGTTCCAGGGACAGACCGCCAGGCAATCGTCGCAGCCGTAGATGCGATTGCCGATCGGCGCCCGCAACGCGCGCGGGATCGGCCCGGGATGCTCGATGGTCAGATAGGATATGCAGCGACGCGCGTCGAGCTGATAGGGCGCGGGAAAGGCGGCGGTCGGGCAGGCGTCGAGGCAAGCCCGGCAGCTCCCGCAATGGTCGCGCTCGGGCGCGTCGTGGGGGAGTTCGACATTGACGAAGATCGCGCCGAGAAACAGCCAGGAGCCGAACTCGCGGCTCACCAGATTGGTGTGCTTGCCCTGCCAGCCGAGCCCGGCCGCGGCGGCGAGCGGCTTTTCCATCACCGGTGCGGTGTCGACGAACACTTTGACTTCGACCCCGCTCCCGAGCTGGGCGCCGATCCAGCCGGCCAGCGTTTTCAGCCGGCCTTTGACGACGTCGTGATAGTCGCGGTTGCCGGCGTAGACCGAGATCGCCCCGGCGCTGGGCTTGCGCGTCGCCGCCAGCGGGTCCGCGCCCGGGCCGTAATTGGCGGCGAGCATGACGACGCTGCGGGCGTCCGGCCACAAAGCGCCGGGGTTCGAGCGGCGGGCAAGCGTCTGGGCCATCCAGGCCATTTCGCCATGGCGGCCTTGCCCGATCCATTGCGCGAGGCGCTCGCCCCATAGATCAGGCGCCTGGGCGGGCGCGACCCCGCACGCCTCGAACCCGATTTCGCGCGCGCGCGCGGCGAGCCGTGCTAGAAATCCAGATCGGCGTAGGTCGCGCTCGGGGCCATCCCCGGCAGCCGCTCCACCAGCAGCGGCCGGAACGACGGGCGCGACTTCACTCTGGCGTACCATTCTCTCGCCCGTTCGTTCTCGCCCCACGGCGCGTCGCCGAGATAGTCGACGCAGGACAGATGCGCCGCAGCCGCCAGATCGGCGTAACTCATCCTGTCCCCCGCCAGCCAGTTGCGCAGGCTGACCAGCCGCCCGATGTAATGCAGATGGTAGCGCAGATTCGCGCGCGCCGCGCGCACCGCCTCCATATTCGGGGCGCCGCCGCCCTGGGCGCCCGAGCGGAAGCGCTTGTAAATCTTCTCCTCGACCAGCCACTGGCTGACTTCGGCGAAGAACTTGTGGTTGAACCAGTGCGTCAGCCGCCGCGTCTCGACGCGCGCCGCCGGCGCCGCAGGCAACAGCCGCCGTTCCGCGAATTCCGCCCCGATCGCTTCGTCGAGATATTCGGCGAAACCGTCGGCGCCGGGAATCGGCGGCACGCCGTCGACCAGCGCGAGCGGCGTGACGCCTTCGGGGGACAGCGCCAGAAACTCGCGCCGCCGCTCCCAGACCTTCTCTTCGACGAGTTCCGGCTCGATTCCATATTCGGCGAGCGCAACGCGCAAGAAGCGCGAATGCGGGCAAAAAGGGTGGTGATAAAGGGTGAGCATGATCCACGGCGCTCGCGCCTTAATGGCGCTTAACGACTCCTGCGGATTGCGGGTTAAGCGGGGGTTAATCGGGGGCGATGCGGTCGAATCATGGTTTCCGCCGCGAGCTGAGCAGCGCGCCGATGCGTTCGCGCTCGAACAGCACCACCACGACCAGCGCGAACAGCAGCGGCACAATCAGATAGAGCAGCCGGAACACCAGCAGCGCCGCCACCAGTTCCGCTTTCGGCTTATCCGGAACCATCTTGATGAAGGTGAGCTCGAGCACGCCCAGCCCGCCCGGCGCATGACTCGCCAGCGCCAGCGTGAACGAGGCGAGAAACGCCGCCAGCAGGACGCAAAAGCCCGGATTGTCCGCCGCCGGCAGCGCGAAATAGATGATGCCGACCGCGCCGATCAGTTCCAACGGCCCGGCGAGAAACTGGCGCACGGCGATGCGCGGCCGGGGATAGAACAGTTCGAACCCGCCGACCTTCAGCGGCCTGAAGTGCAGCAGCGATCCGATCGCATACAACCACGGCAGCGCCAGCAGCAGCAGCCCTGCCACGCGACCGCTGGCGACCGGCACATCGGCGACGCGCTCGATCAGCACGGGATCGATGAGCAGGACCAACCCGCCCAGCAGCAGCGAACCGAGCGTGAAGGTCATCGAACAGAAGGCGACGAGCAGGCCGACTTCCGGCCCGCTGAGGCCCTTGGTCGAATAGGCGCGATAGCGCACCAGCGCGCCCGAAAGCACGGAGGCGCCGATGTTATGGGCGAGCGCGTAGGCGGTGAACGAGACGAGGCCGACGAAGCGCCAGGACAGCCGCCGGCCGAGATGGGCAAGCGCGATCTGGTCGTACCAGGCGAGCGCGGAATAGGCGCACAGCGTCGAGACGAGGGCCATCGCCCAGCCGGCCGGGGAAATGGCGAGGATATCAGCGACGATATCGGCCAGCCGCAGGTCTTTGAGCTCGTGGACCAACGCCCAGCCGGAAAAGCCCACCGCGCCGAGGCCGATGATCGGCCACAGCACGTCCATCACCCGCTTCATTCCCACTGGCTCGCGTTCGCGCTTCGCTTGGGGCTATCGCCCCCGCGTCTTCCCTGCACGAGCGCGTCGCCGCGCGCAAGGCCGTTCAATCACGAACCGGAGACATTGCCGGCCACCGAGGCCACGCCGCGCGCGCCGCCGAGGTCGAGCCACACATTGGAGTCGGACTGCGCCTGCCGCTTGATGAAGGTGTAGCCGGTGGCGTCCCAAGGACGGATCGTGTCGGTGAGATTGTCGAGCACGAATTCGCCGTGATCGGTCTTGACGGTGAGGATCGTATGCCCCTCGCCGCTGAGATCCCGCACGATGGTCATCAACAAGGCCTGACGCGGGAAGCCCTGGTCGACGAGCAGCTTGCGCTTGTAGAGCGCATAGACCTTGCAGTCGCCCTTGCCGTCGACCGGATAATCCCAATGATCGATCAGGGTGCCCCAATGTTCCAAATTGGTCACCGGCTCGATGGCGTCGTTGGCGGCGCGGTTGACGCGGTTGAGTATCGCCCAGGTCTTCGAATTCAGCCGGAGATCGACCGGCGTCTGCTTGCCGAGCGCGCATTCCTCCGGACGGCGATGGCAAAAATCGACCCAGCCATAGGGAATCGAGGTCGAAACTCCCACCGCCGCAAAGGACGCACTGGGCAGTTGCGGCTCCGACGCCCACCCGAGGGTGGCGAAGATGAGACCGAAAGCCGCGGCGGCGACCAGCGGAAAGGCGGCGGACTTGAGCATCGAACCCTCATTGTGTCGATGCCCCGATCCTCCCCGCCCGCGCTTGGCGTCGGCGAAACAATTTGCGTCGAATTTTATCGATGGGAACCCAGAGAAGATGTTGATTTTTCTTAAGTTTACGGAGTTTTGGCGGGATCGGAGAAGATTGCGCCGATGCGGGTGAGCCGGCGTTAACCGCTTTTGTCCGACATGAAGCTCTGCTATCGCCGATTGCAGATCTCAGAGGGGGGCGGGGATGGCGGACGAAGCGAGCAAGCGGTCGGGTTGGGTCGGCATGAGCGTAGCGGCGCTCGGCGTCGTGTTCGGCGATATCGGCACCAGCCCGCTCTACACGTTGAAGACCGTGCTCGATTACACCGGACCGCACCCGGACGCCGCCGCGACGTTGGGCGCGCTGTCGCTGATCCTGTGGACGTTGTTCGTCATCACCACGATCAAATACGTCAATTTCGCCATGCGCATCGACAACGACGGCGAAGGCGGCATCATCGCGCTGATGACGCTGCTCGGCGTCAAGAAGGCGCGTCGCCCGATCATCGTCGCCGCCGGCCTGTTCGGCGCGGCGCTCATCTACGGCGACGGCGCGATCACCCCGGCAATCTCCGTGCTCTCGGCGCTCGAGGGCCTGGAACAAGTCGCGCCGTCGCTGACCAGCGTGGTGCTTCCCGCCGCAACCGTCATCCTGCTCGGTCTGTTCGCCGTGCAGCCGCTCGGCACGGCATGGATCGGGCGTGCGTTCGGGCCGATCATGCTGCTGTGGTGCGTCGTGATGGCGCTGCTCGGCGTCTACGGCATCCTTCAGCACCCGAGCGTGCTCGTGGCTCTGAACCCCTGGTACGGCCTGAAATATCTGTTTTCGGGCGGCTTCACCGGGTTCCTGGTGCTCGGCGGAGTGTTCCTGTGCGTGACCGGCGCGGAGGCGCTCTACGCCGACATGGGCCATTTCGGCGCCGGGCCGATCCGCATCTCCTGGAATTTCGTAGTGTTCCCGAGCCTCATCCTCAATTACTCCGGACAGGCGGCGATCGTGCTCCAGGGCTCGCCGACCGAGGGCAACATTTTCTATCACCTCTGCCCGGCGCCGTTGCTGACGCCGCTCATCGTGTTGGCCACCGTCGCCACCGTCATCGCCAGCCAGTCGATCATCACCGGCGCCTATTCGATGACCCGACAGGCGATCCAACTCGGCTGGCTGCCGCGCCTGCTCATCAAGCAAACGTCCTCGGAAGGCTACGGACAGATTTATGTCGGCGCGGTCAACTGGATGCTGATGATCGTGACCCTCGCGCTCACCATCGGCTTCGGCAAGTCCGACAACCTCGCGGCCGCCTATGGCATCGCGGTGTCGGCGACGATGCTGATGACCAGCGTGCTGTTGTTCATCGCCATGCGCGAGATCTGGGGCTGGAATGTCTTCGCCGCCGGCGCCGTCGCCGGCGCGTTCATGATCGTCGACGGCGGTTTTCTCGCCGCGAATATGGCGAAGTTTCTCGACGGCGGCTACGTGCCGCTGGCGCTGGCGGCGGTCGTCTACGGGATCATGTGGATTTGGCACCGCGGCGCGGTCGCAGTGCATGAGGGGGTGATCGCCGATCAGGTCCCGACCGCCCAGTTCATCGCCCAACTCCACGCGGGCGGCGTGGCTCGGGTGAGGGGTTCGGCGGTGTTTTTCACCCGCTCGAAGGAGGACACGCCGCCGGTGCTGTCCTGGCATGTGCGCAAGAACCGCTCGTTGCACAGCCACGTGCTGGCGCTGACGCTGACCGTGACGTCGACGCCGCGCATCGACGACGACGAGCGCGTGAGCGTGAAGGCGGAGGGCGAAGACTACTGGCGCGCCGAAGCCCGCTACGGCTTCATGGAACTGCCCGACATCCCCGCCATCCTAGCCGACGCCAAAGCCAAGGGCGCCAATATCGACCTCGCCGACGTCACCTATTACGTCGGCCACGAAACCATCGTCCCCCGCGACGACGGCCAAGGCCTCCCCCGCTGGCAAGAAGCCCTGTTCGCCTTCATGGGCCGCAACTCCGCGCGCATCAGCGATTACCTGAAGCTGCCGTGCGATCAGGTGGTGGAGATCGGGCGGGAGATCGAGATTTAGTGGGCGCATCCCTTCTCCCGCGTGCGGGAGAAGGTGGCGCGAAGCGCCGGATGAGGGTCGGTTCCGCTTGGACGACGTTGGCCAAGTGGAGAGAACCCCTCACCCCAACCCTCTCCCGCGCGCGGGAGAGGGGGGGACCCAACGGAGGAACCCCCCATGCTGTTCACCCCTGAACACGACGAAATGCGGCGCACTTTGCAGCGCTTCATCGCCAATGAGATCAATCCTCATGTCGACGCCTGGGAGGCCGCTGGCCGCTTTCCCGCGCATGAGCTGTTCAAGAAGCTGGGCTCCCTCGGCTTCCTCGGCCTCGAAAGGCCGGAAGCCTATGGCGGGCTCGGGCTCGATTACTCCTATGCGTTGATGATGGCGGAGGAACTCGGCGGCATCCGCTGCGGCGGGGTGCCGATGGCGATCGGGGTGCAGACGGATATGGCGACGCCGGCGCTGGCCCGGTTCGGCTCGGACGAAGTGCGGCGGGAGTTTCTGGCGCCCTCCATCGCGGGCGATTACGTCGCCTGTCTGGGCGTCAGCGAGGTCGGCGCGGGGTCGGACGTGGCTTCCGTGAAGACCACCGCCCGCGCGGACGGCGACGATTATGTGATCGACGGCGGCAAGATGTGGACGACCAGCGGCGCGCAGGCGGATTGGATGTGTCTGCTCGCCAACACGTCTGAGGGCGCGCCGCATCGCAACAAGTCGCTGATCTGCGTTCCCATGAAGGCCAGGGGCGTCAGCGTCGCGCGCACGCTCGACAAGCTCGGCATGCGCTCCTCCGACACCGCGCAGGTGTTCTTCGACGGCGTGCGCGTTCCCAAACGCTTCCGCGTCGGCGAGGAGGGCAAGGGGTTCGTCTATCAGATGACGCAGTTCCAGCAGGAGCGGCTGTGGGCGGCCGCCTCTTCGCTGAAAGCCCACGAACTGATCATCGCCGACACCATCGCCTACACCCGTGAGCGCAAAGCCTTCGGCCGTGCGATCCTCGACAATCAGGTCGTGCAGTTCAAACTCGCGGAGCTTCAGACCGAGGTCGAGTTGTTGCGCTCGCTGGTCTACCGCGCCGCCGAAGCGATCGTGCGCGGCGAGGATGCGACCAAGCTGGCGACGATGGCGAAGCTGAAGACCGGGCAGTTGGGGCGGGAGCTGCCGAGCGCGTGCCTGCAATATTTCGGCGGCATGGGGTATATGACCGAGACGCCGGTGAGCCGCGCCTTCCGCGACCAGCGGCTCGCGGCAATCGGCGGCGGCGCGGACGAGGTGATGCTGCAAATTCTGACCCGGATGATGGGCATGGCGGGGTAGCGTTGGAGCGGCAGCCTCCAGGCTGCCGGCATTCGGCGGCCCGGAGGCCGCCGCTCCGAGGCGGGACGCGCGCCACACGCAAGCCCCACGCGAGGCCGTCGTCGCACAAGGGTCAAATCGGCCCCTGCTCCCGATCCCGGAGACCCCCTTGCCGCCCGTCACCGCCCGCCCCCTCGCGCCGCAGCGCGACGCCCCGCGTCTCGCCGTCGTCTCCACTCCACTTCTGCGCCTGCTGCATGGCCTCGACGAGGCGCAAGCGCAGGCGCGCATCGACATCTGGCGCGCCAGCGACGCTGGGTTCGCCGCGCTCCTGGCCAATGGGGAGCCGGCCGCCGCGGCGCTGCGCCGCCTCGCGCTCGCCCACTGGACGCGCGGCAACCCCCGGCTGGCTGCCGTTCAGTTCGCCACCGCGGTCGCGCTGGCGCCGGAGGCCGCCGAAATCTGGCTCGATCTCGGCGGCGCCCTGCGCGCCGGCGCCGAGCCCGAGCAAGCGCGGCTCGCCTTCGATCGCTCGCTGGCGCTCGATCCCGCCCCGGCGCGCGGCTGGCTCGCGCTCGGGCTCGTCGCCAACGAACTCGGCGACCGCATCGGGGCCGAGACCGCTTTCGCCGCCGCGTTGGAGCGCGACCCGGATCTGGGCGAAGCCGCCTTCGGCCATGCGCTCGTCGCCTTCGACGCCCGCCGCTACGCCGACGCCGCCGCGCGGTTCCGCCGGGCTCGCGACCTCGGGGCTGGCGGGGCCTTCGCGACCGTCGGGCTCGGACAGTCGCTGTTCTTCCTCGGCGATTTCGCGGGTGCGGCCGACGAACTGGCCGCGGTCGTGACGTTGGACCCCAACCTGGCGCCCCGCGCGGCGCTGGCGCGCTATCTCGCCTGCGCTCTCGCCGGGGACTTCGAAACGGCCGAGCGGCGCTATCAGAAGATTTCCGGGCGAGCGCCCGACGGCGTCGCGCGCACGGCGTTCCAAATCCTGTCCGCCTACGGTCAGGGGGCCGCCGCCCTCGCCCTCGCCCAGGTAAAGCTCGGGGGCGGGGCCGGCGATCCCGAATTGAGCTATCTGGTTGCCGCGGTGGCCGGGGAAAAGTTGACGAGGGCGCCGGAAAACTATCTCGTCGCCCATTTCGACGCCTTCGCCGAGGATTTCGACGCCCAGCTCGTCGGCGTTCTCGGCTATCGCGGTCCCGACGAATTGATGGACATCGTCGAGTCGCTGCGGCGCGACCTGCCGCGCGCGCTGGATCTCGGCTGCGGCACCGGGCTCGCCGGCCCGCGGCTGCGTCAAGAACGCCGAAGGCTCGTCGGCGTCGACCTGTCGTCCAAAATGCTGGCCAAGGCGGCTGAGCGGGGCGTCTACGACGAACTGATCGAAGCGGAACTGCTGAGCTATCTGCGCTCGACCTCCGAGCGCTTCGATCTCGTGCTCGCCGCCGATACGCTCGTCTACCTCGGCGATCTCGCGCCGTTCTTCGCCGCCGCTGCCCGCGCCACCGTCGCCGGTTCGCTCATCGCCTTCAACATCGAGACGCTCGAGGGCGCGCCCTATCGGCTGCAGCCCTCGGGACGATTCGCCCATAACCCGCTCGCGCTGCCCCAGATGGCCGGCCCGTGGTTCCGCATGAAGGCGAGCCTGCGGGCGACCTTGCGCTCGGAAGCCGACCGCAAGGTCGAGGGCGCCTATGTGATCATGGAGCGGCGCGGGACGCGTCGGCCGCCCGCCGTTCGCTCCATTCGGGCCGCGTGATCGCCATCAGCACGAGATCGCGGCGGCGCCCGTCCGGGGCCAGCCAGGCGCCGCGCAACGTGCCGTCGCGGCTCAGGCCCAGCTTGGCGTAGGCGCGCTGCGCCCGCGCGTTATCGTCGAAGCAGTCGAGATAGAATCGCCAGACGGCCGTCTCGGCGAAGGCCCAGTCGATCAGCCGCGCCAGGAATTGCGAACCCAAACCCCGCCCTGGCGCTTCCACGGCGACGCGCTTCAGGTACAAATTGCCGTGGGGATCGTCGAGGTCGCGCAGGATGGCGAAGGCGACCGAACGTCCGGCGGCGTCCAGGCCGAGGAAATAGCCGTAACGCGGCGAGCCGAGCATCGCCTCATGCTCGTCGCGGCCGGAGCGGCCGACGTAGGCCTCGAAATCCGGCCCGCGCTCCAGCGCCATGATGACCGGCAGATCGGCGACGGCGGCGCGCCGGAGCCTGAGCGGCTCGGCGGGCGAGGGGGAACAGATTTGCGAATTCGCCATTGCGCGCCGCGAAACGATTGTCTATAGACCCGCCCACTCGCGAGCCGCTCCGCAACGGAGCCGCGCGTGGACGGGCGCTTAGCTCAGCGGTAGAGCACTTCCTTGACATGGAAGGGGTCACAGGTTCAATCCCTGTAGCGCCCACCATGGACCGCCCGAAATCTGACACGCCTTCAAAGCCCCTGTCGTATTTCGATATACCCTGTTCACGTGATGACCCGAAAATCCTTCGGCGATATCACGCGGAAATTGTCTGTGATTGCGCTGCGATATTTGGCCCAATTTCGCGGGACTTTGTCGCGCAGGAACTCCAGAGTG
>Ga0302319_10009178_pt1 | contig 19083 bp, 18 predicted proteins | sample Bog_T0_2_FD_203319 | JGI IMG/M metagenome (GOLD analysis project Ga0302319, IMG submission 203319) | Peat permafrost microbial communities from Stordalen Mire near Abisko, Sweden - Bog_T0_2 | ecosystem: Environmental > Terrestrial > Soil > Wetlands > Peat | place: Sweden: Abisko, Stordalen Mire... | reverse complement strand
TCGCGCACAGAAAGAATGGCGCGCGCCATCCCCACAGCGTGCCCAGTTCCCCACCCGCCAGGTATCCCAGCGCCGCGCCCACCGGTATCGCCAAATAAAAGATCGACAGAATCCGGGTGCGTTCGCGCGCCGGATAAAAATCTGCCAGCACCGCCGGCGCAAAAATCCCAAAGGTCGCCTCGCCAACTCCTACCAGTGCATGGCGCATATAAAGGGTCCAGTAGTCGTGAACCCACGCGGTGCCCAGCGTGGCCACGCTCCACAGGATTGCGCCTCCAATAATCAGCGGTTTGCGGGGCAACCAGTCTCCCAGCCAGCCGCTCGCAGGCGCCGCAAACATGTAGAAGAGGAACAGCGCCGTGGTCAGCGCGCCCATCTGCTGGTCGGTGGAGTGAAATTCGTGCTGAATCAGCGGCTGTGCGCCGGGCAGAATGTAACGGTCAATGTAATTCAGCAAATTCAGCGCAATCAGCAGCACCAGCGTTACCGCCGCCGGGCTCCATGGCGTCCGCTTTGTCAGGATTGAACTTGACAACTGCCGTCAGCCTCGCAAAATCTGCTTGACCGAGTGTACACAATCGAGGAAAGCCCCGCCCCGCTGGCTCGCTGACCTGCTGACTCGCTGACCTGCTGACTCGCCGACTCGCTGCCCCTACGCCGCCGGTCTTGGCCACCGCGCCTCAACCGTAGTCCCAATGCCGCCTCGCGGCCTGAACTCGCCGCGCACCACCGCCCACACCGGATCGCACGCCTTCACCACGTCCTCAAGAACCTGGTTCACGATGTTTTCCTGAAAAATGCCGAGATTGCGGTAGCTGAATAGATACTCCTTCAGCGACTTCAATTCGAGGCACCTCTCGCGCGGCATGTAGCGGATCGTCAGCACGCCGAAGTCGGGCAAGCCGGTTTTAGGACATACCGAAGTCAACTCCGGATCGTCGATCAGGATTTCATACCCGGGAAACTGGTTTTGCCAGGTCTCGATCGCCGGAAAGGCAAAGTCGAGGCCGGCCTTGGCGTGTTCGTCGGTGTAGCGGGGCTCAGATGCCATGGAACCATTGTACGAGCCAACAACCTCCGCTCCCTCCCACCACCCCGCTGATTTTTCTGCTTCTTAAGACCCTGTTTTGAGTCCTATATACTGGCTCTGGTTAAGCGAATGGCAGAAGCAAGAACGCAATCTGGCAGATTATGGCTTTGGGTGGGTGCGGCGGTCGTCGTGATTGCCGTCTTTTTCACGGCGCGATACCTGCTGCGCGAGCGGATGACCGTGCGCGTGGTGCAGGTCGAACGCGCGCTTCTGGTCAACGAGGTGAGCACCAACGCGCGTGTCGAGCCGCAGGAAAACTACCAGTTCTACAGCCCCATCGCGACCACCGTGAAGGCTGTGTATGTGCAGACCGGCGATACGGTTCCTGCCGGTAAGCTGCTGGTGGTGCTTGACAGCCTTGAAGCGCAGGCCCGCGTGGCGGCGGCTGAAAGCGGAGTCAAATCAGCCCAGGCCACGCTCGATGCGGCCGCGAACAACGGAACCCAGGAAGAGCGCCAGGCCTCGGCCGCTGATATTGCCAGGGAAAAGTTGGATGTCGACCAGGCGCAGCACAATCTCGATGCGCTCACCAGGCTGGCTTCCTCCGGCGCGGCATCGCAGGCCGAGGTAACCGCCGCGCGGCAGCAGTTTCAATCGGCCCAGGCTGCCCTGAACGCATCGGATATGAGCGCGCACCACCGCTATTCGCAGCCCGAAATAGCGCGAGCCCAGGCCGCCATCGCCGACGCCGTGGCCAACCTGGCCGCGGCCCGGCAAGCTGAAGCCCAAACCTCAATTCGCGCCCCCGTCGCGGGTACCATCTACAGCATCGACGCCGCTCCCGGCGAATATGCCGAGCCAGGCAAACTGGTGCTGCAGATGGCCGACCTCACCCACGAACGCGTCCGAGCTTACTTCGACCAGCCGGATTTGGGAAAGCTGGCCGTCGGTCAGAAAATCATCATCAAGTGGGACGCAAAGCCGCTCCAACAGTGGCAGGGCCATATCGAACGCATCCCCGTAACGGTGAACAGCTACGAGACCCGCACCGTTGGCGAAGTCCTCGTGCATATCGACGATTCAAGTTCCGGCCTCCTGCCCAACACCAACGTCACTGTGACAGTGACCATTTCAAGCCAGCCCGATGCCCTCAGCGTGCCCCGCGAAGCATTGCACTTTGAAAACCACAAGCCCTACGTCTTCAAAGTGGTGAACGACGGCCTGGTGCGAACCCCGGTCACCACCGGAGAGTTCAGCATGACGCGCGAGGCCATCCTCTCCGGCCTCACCCAGGGAGATTACGTGGCAACCGGTTCCACCAGCGGACAGCCGCTGCAAGAGGGTGTACCCATCAAGATTGAATCAGAGGTTGCGCGCTAATGCGTTTTTCGTTTCGCGCCTTGCAGGTGCCCGCGGGCGTGCTGGGCGCGGCCTTGTCGGTAGCTGGATTCGCGCAGGCCTCCAAAGCCACTTTGGCCCAGGCCGATGCCGCCCTCCAGGCCGGCGAAGCGGATAAGGCCCTGGCGCTGATCGGGTCCCTGCCCCAGGGCGGCGCCAATAGTGCCGAAGCCCGGAACCTCAAGTGCCGGGTGCAATTTACCCTCCAGCAATGGGACTCCGCGGCCCAGGAGTGCGCCCAGGCCGTGCGCCTCGATGACCAGAACTCCGGCTTCCACATGTGGCTCGGACGCGCCCTCGGCGAGAAAGCCGGCCGCGCTTCGTTTATCAGCGCCTATTCCCTCGGCAAACAGGTACGCGCGGAGTTTGAACAGGCCGTGCGCCTCGATCCGCACAGCCCCAGCGCTCTGACCGATCTCGGCTTCTTCTATAGAGACGCCCCCGCGGTCATGGGCGGAGGGCTCGATAAAGCCGAGGGTGTGGCCGCGCAACTTGACAGGGTCGAACCGGCCCGCGCCCATCAGTTGCGCGCAGACATCGCCGAGCAACGCAAGGATTATGGCGCCGCCGAGCGCGAACTCAAGCAGGCTATCGCTGTCAGCGCGCATCCCGCCTTCCAATGGTCCGTCCTCGCCTCGTTCTACCAGCGCCGCGAACGCTGGCCGGAGATGGAGTGGGCCATTCACAACTGCGTCACCGCCGCTGCCCGCGACAAAACTGCCGGCGTGGCGCTCTATGACGGCGCCGGCGTGCTCATCAAAACTCAACGCGATCCGGCGCTCGCCGCCAAAATGCTCCAGGATTATCTCGCCGGCAATTCCAAAACCGACGAAGCTCCGGCCTTTGTCGCGCATCTGCGCCTCGCGCGGCTCAAACAGAATCTCGGCGACACCGCCGGCGCACAGCAGGACCAGGCTGCCGCCTTCGCCATGGCCCATGAATTCCGGCCTACGCAGGAATTGAGACATTGACGGGAAAAATGCACGTGAGAACGGTAATCAATCCGCGCCGGTTCTTGACGCTTCTGCTTGCGGGCCTCGCGCTGGCTGCCGCGCCCGCCCTGGCCACGGCTCAAGTGTCTCTGCCCACCGTGGTTGAACTGGCGCAGCAGAACAGCACGCAGGTGCGCATCGCCCAGGCCGACGTGCTCAAGGCCGCCGCACAGCTCGCGCAAAGCCGCGACGCCTTCGTTCCCTCGATCTCCTTCGGCTCAGGCCTGCCCGCATTTCCTGAGGTTGGTTTCACCGGCTCCCTGCCTACCATCTGGGACAGCACGGTGCAGTCGATGGTCTTCAGCCTGCCGCAGATCCAGAACATCCACGCCGCGCGCGCCGGCATGCAGGCTGCTCATGCAGCGCTCATGGACGCACGCGAGCAGGTTGCTCTCGATGCCTCCACGGCCTACATCGAGCTGGATACAATCGATACCGAACTCGCCGCCGCCCGCCAGCAGGACGAGTTTGCTGCGCGCCTTGTCACCATCGAGCAGCAGCGCGCGGAGGCCGGTGTCGATCCCCTCGCCAATCTCCTGCAGGCGCAGCTCACCGCGGCGCAGCTCAAGCTCAAGCGGCTCCATCTTGAAACCCGCGCGGCAACGCTTTCCAAACAGCTCGCCACGCTCACCGGACTGCCCGACGGCTCCATCTCTCCCGATCACGCCAGCATTCCCGAGATTCCTGCCGTTCGTGCCGGCGAAACCGCGCGAACGCTTGCCGGCGTTGAATCCGCGCAGGATGCAGCCCGCGCCAAGGCCTTTATTGCCAAGGGCGACCGCCAGCATCTCTGGCTGCTACCTGAGTTCGGCTTCGGCGCGCAATATAACCGCAACACCACGCTGCTAAACGACATTGAGAGTTACTTCAATCCGCTGAAACCCTTTCCGGCCAACAATTTCAGCACCGGTTTCTCCATTCGGGTCCCGGTCATCGACGCAGGTCTCCATGCCAAGGCAAAAGAGTCCGCGGCCGACGCCCTGCGCGCCAAAGTTGAAGCCGAGCAGGCGCAAAAGCAGGACGAGATCGAGGTCGCCCGCCTCACCGGCACGCTGCGCGAGCTGGATGCCGAGGCGGAAGTCGCCGGCCTCAAACAGCAGATCGCCGGCGAGCAGCTCAAAGCCGTCCTCTCCCAGCTCGAGCTCGGCAATGGCACAGGCACAGGCCCCGGCGCGCCGCCGCAACTCTCACCCACCGCCGAGCAGCAGGCCCGCATCGACGAGCGCCAGAACTACATCGACTCGATCGACGCCGGCCTCGATCTCGCCAGGGCGCGCCTCAATCTCCTCCGCGCCCTTGGCCACATGCAGGACTGGCTCGACGAATTGCACACAAAATAGGCAACATACCGCAAAAACACCCCGAAAAACCCCCGAAATGTTAGAATGAAAGAGATGCCAATGCCCCTGAAAACACTCTTTCTGAACCCGCCCTCGTTTAAGAACTTCGACGGTGGCGCAAGCTCGCGCTGGCCCGCGACGCGCGAAATCGAATCCTACTGGTACCCCGTGTGGCTCACCTACCCGGCGGGACTGCTCGAGGGCTCGCGCCTCCTCGACGCGCCTCCCCATCACGTCTCCGCCGAGGAAACCATCAAGATTTGCAAGGAGTTCGAGTTCCTCGTCCTGTTCACCTCCACGGTGGGCTGGGAGGGCGATCAGCGCCTCGCAGAAACCATCAAGGCCGCCAATCCAGCCATCCGCATTGCCTTCGTGGGACCGCCCGTCACCACCGACCCCGAGCGCGCCCTCAACGAGTGCTCCGTCCTCGACTTCATCTGCCGCCGCGAGTTCGATTATTCCGTCGTCGAGTACGCGCAGGGCAAGCCCCTCAACGAAATCCTCGGAATCAGCTACAAGCAGGACGGCAAGATCTTCCACAATGACGATCGCCCCCAGATCGAAGATCTCGACGCCATGCCCTGGGCCACCAAAATCTACAAGCGCGATATGGACGTCACGCGCTACAACGTGCCCTTTCTGCTCCATCCCTACATCGCGCTCTACTCCACCCGCGGCTGCCCTGCCCAGTGCACATTCTGCCTCTGGCCGCAGACCCTCAGCGGACACGCCTGGCGCAAGCGCTCCACCGACGATGTGGCCGCCGAACTTGCCTGGGCCAAAAAGAACTTCCCTGAAGTCAAAGAGTTCTTCTTCGACGACGACACCTTCAACATCCAGAAGGTCCGCACCATCGAGCTCTGCCAGAAACTCAAGCCCCTCGGCCTCACCTGGAGCTGCACCTCGCGCGTAACCACCGACTACGACACTCTCAAGGCCATGAAAGAAGCCGGATGCCGCCTGCTCATCGTGGGCTTCGAGTCCGGCGATCCGCAGATCCTCAAGAACATCAAGAAGGGCGCAACCATCGAGCGCGCCCGCCAGTTCGCCAAGGACTGCCACGACCTCGGCCTCACCATCCACGGCGACTTCATCCTCGGCCTGCCCGGCGAAACCAGGGAATCCATCCGCAACACCATCAACTTCGCCAAGACGCTGGACGTGGAAACCATTCAGGTGTCCATCGCCCACGCCTACCCCGGCACCGAGTTTTACGACTTCGCCAAGGCCAACGGCTACATCACCAACGAGAAAATGGAAGACGGCGGCGGCCACCAGATGGCCCACATCGAGTATCCCGGCCTGCCCGTCGATTACGTGATGGAGATGGTGCACAAGTTCTACGACGAATACTACTTCCGTCCCAAGGCCGCGTTCCGAGTGGTTTGGAAGGCCGTTATCAATCGCGATGTGCCCCGCCTCTATGTCGAAGCCAAAGCCTTCCTCAAGCTGCGCGCGCAGCGCAACAAGGCGGTCAAGGCCTCGCGCAGCCGCCAGGCTGACCCGCCCGCCCCGGTAAAAGCCGGCGCGTAAAGGGCATTCGTCTTGAAAGGCACGACTTTACAGGCTGCGGAAAACAATGCTTTGTAACAAGGGCACGGCTTTAGCCGGGCCGCAAATGCCTCATAAAAGATGACGGGCTTCAGCCCCTGAGGGACGCTCCTCGGGCATTTCACTCCAATTCTTGGCCCGTTTCTGCAGCCTCTTTACCCGTGCCGCTGAGGCACCCGAGAAAATGGGCCCAATCCAACCATGTCCCAGCACTCCCTGACGCCGCGACAATACCTGATCCTGGGATTCGTTGCCGTGTGCGCTCCGCTCGGCGATACCTGCCTCTCCCGCGGCATGACCCACCTGCCGGCCATCTCGCTCGCTCACCCCGCCGCCCTCATCGCCGCCGTCTTTACCCCATGGATCGCCGCCGGCATCGCCTTGCTGATCGGCTTCTTTGCCAGCTATCTCACGGCGCTCTCCTGGGCCGACCTCACCTTCGTTCTCCCCGTCACCGCCTTCGGCAACATGATCGTCGAAGTAATGGCGCGTTTCTACCTGCACGAAACCGTCTCCTGGCAGCGCTGGCTCGGCGTAGTCCTCATCACCCTCGGCGTCGGCTTCGTTGCCCAGGGGCCATCGCTCACCGTGCGCCCCGCGCCGGCCCGCATTTCAGATTCCGCAATTGAAGCGGAGCAGCCCCGATGACCCTGCCCCTGCCCTTCTCTCAACCCGGTTTCTGGTCCGCCACCGCCATGATCGCCGCCATAGTCCTTTGCTCCACCACCGGCGAAGTGCTCACCGCCGCGGCCATGAAGTCCATCGGCGACCTGGACGAGATTCGCGCCCACTCCGGTCTGAAAGGAGCCATCCGCGCCGTCCTCACCTGCCCGCTCTTTTTTGCCGGCGTGGTTTTTTTGGCCCTGGCCTTCTTTTCGCTGCTCCTGGCGTTGAACCACCTCAACCTCAGCCTCGTCGCCCCCGCCAGCGCCTCGCTCACCCTGGTCACCAACGCCATCGCCGGTAAAATCTTCCTCAAGGAAAACGTCGACCGCCGCCGCTGGGCCGCCTTCCTCCTGGTCTGCGTCGGCGTCTATCTGCTCGCACATTAAAGTACCTCGAAATCCGTTGGGCGGGTGGGCAGCGGTTCCACTCATCACGGCATTGGCAACTGTGCCCCGTTCATCGCGGCCCTATCGCGATGAGCGGGTCTTCGCACAACGTCGCACGGGGATTACGATGACCGGCGGGTAGCCCAGGTCTGACCCTCCTCAAAAAGCTGGGGTGCCCCAGGTCTCGACTTTGAGACCTGGGAGACCTCGAACCCCAACGTGCCGGCGGGTCGCCCACCCCTTCAATCCCCACCAAACGGTCCACTGCGTATAATCGATCTTCCGATGAAAGCAGTTCTCAGTTTTTCCTGCGCCGCCCTCGCCGCACTCGCGGTGCTTGCGGGTTGCCATCGTGGACAGTTGGCGGTGACGGATCATCCGCGCAGCTTCCCAGGAGTCGCAAGCAAGGACGTGACCTTCTATTCATCGGCTCTCGGCCGCAAGATGGAGTACCGAGTCTACATCCCAAAGGATATTGCCGCCGGCAGGAGATTGGCGGCCGTTTACCTGCTGCACGGCTGTGGCACCAGTTTCAGGGATTGGTCCAACTATTCGGACGTTGGCGCCTATGCCGCAAAAGGCCTCATCCTCGTAATGGTAGATGGCGCCTGTTCGTATTACATGAATGCAGCTCTCAACGCCAAAGACAGGTACGAAGACTACCTCGTTCACGACGTGTTTGCAGACGCAGAGTCCCGCTTTCCTGTCCTGCCCGGTCGCGAGAATCGCGCCGTCGTGGGCGTTTCGATGGGCGGCTTTGCGGCTGTCAAATTGGCCCTCACCCGCCCGGACCTGTTCGCGTTTGCAGGCGCCATCAGTCCTGCCATTGATGTTCCCAGCCGTCACTTCAGCCTGAAACGGTGGTCGCAAAGTATGCGCTTCCGCACCATCTTTGGTCCCGCAGGAAGCGAATTGCGCAACCACAGCGACCCCTTCGTCTTAGTCAAAATAGCTGAGCCGGCCAAAACTCCGTACGTCTACATCACCGCAGGAGAACAAGAATCACTTCTGCCTCCAATTCTCCAATTCGTCTCGCTTCTAAAGCAGCGCAACTACGCATTCGAATTTCACACAAAGCCAGGCGGCCACGACTGGAATGAATGGGACAGCCAGGTCCCCGGATGTTTTGAGAGCCTCCTTGAGCACATCCGTCAGCCCTAGCTTTCCGTTGCGGAACAAACCAACGGCGATGGGGAGATTGGGTGGCTGGCCCACCCCTTCAATCCCCACCAAAGCTGCCCCCATCCCTGCGCGTCTTTTCTTTGCCGGTATGAGGGTACCGGGACATACCCTACGTTTTAGACCGGGGACATGGTTTACAAGCCCCTTGCGGTGAGAGTGGCTCTGGTTGCGGGTTTTCGGCGGCCTTTGCCGGTCTTCAGATACCTGCTAGTTCTTTGGCCGTATGAAAATGTTCCATTTGGAAATGTAGCGCCGGCCTCCCGGCCGGCTGTAATGTGGGCCTCCTGGCCCACGTTCGCTCATTAGATAGAACATCTTCTCCCGGTCACAGACCTAGTCGTCGCCGTAGCCGTGGTAATGGGGGAATCCCCGCAGGATTTCCAAGGGGGGTGGGAAGGGTGGAAAGCCGGCTCCATGCTTTCCGTACCCCGGCATTTCCACGGCGTGCATTTTGGCCAAATCACGTTTTTTAGCTCCCGTTGAGTTGAGCACTCTGCCAGTGGTCATAGAGAGAATCCCAAATCGACAATTGATCTCATGGCAATGGTTGAAAACTGAAGACGCCATCAAACAGGAGTTGGCCCGCGTATGATGCTCACTGAGTCTACACAGGCAGACGAACGCGCCAACAGGTCGCAGGTCTGTCAGGCCGCCGTTTTGGAGGAGATCCTTGAATCGTGAATTGGCATTGAAGATCGCGCTGGCGGTGGTGGGATTGCTCTTTATCGCTCTGGCCTACCCCATGGTGGTGTTCATCCGGCAAGCGCCTGCACTTTCTATGCAGTTCAGCCTGTACGTCACACTCGGCGTCTTTCTACTTCTAGCCATCCGCAATCCGTCGGCGAGTCGCAGCGTAATCGCCTTCGCAGCATGGTCGAGTTTCGCTCACGCCGCACTCATGGGCACCCAGGCATGTCGCAACATGGTCGCACGCGGAGAACTGATCGGGGTAGCTGTTCTTGTGCTCATCGGCGCCGTCTTAATCGCGCTCGCGCCATCGAAGCAACTTCCGGGGTCAGCGTAACGCCGTAGCACCTGAGCTAACTCCGTTCATATTGACGGGCAGTCGCCGAAAAGGGCAGGCGGGCCACCCTTTCAATCCCCACCAAAGCTGGGTGCCCCATCCTTCCGCTTTTTTCTGGCGCAAGGGGAACCTCAAGGCGGCTGCTTCCGGTGCAGAATCCCTCCGCCACGGTGGCTGGCCCACCTGCTCACCGCCTTATTTTGACCATGCCAAACACGCGTACTTTACGACCTGGGCACCCGGTCCCACCCGTCCGATTTTTTCTTTCGCCCCTTTTGCAGATTAATTCCCCGGTTGGCGCACAATCATAAATAGAGAGGCAACGCAAGAAGCTCACCGCCCACCGGCGTCGCCGCTTCCGTTCAAAAAAACCGTAAACCCTTGGTGCAGAGGTATCTGCAAGTCATCTCGCGCAGAATCAATGAGCTGCGGAGGGGGGTCGCCTCGCATGTCGCTGAAAACAAACGGCTTCTTTGCAGAGATGGGAGGGCGCCCCCCAAAAATGCACCCAGGAATGTGCAGATTTCCCGATGGAAAAACGGAAGCCGTTTATAACCAATAGCTTGACTGGCGTCGAAACAGCAAACATCTTGAAAGGCATTTTGAAATCTCGGCCGCAAGCCGAAATCGGCGATTTCGATCCGCCGCTCAACGAATTATCTGTTAAAGCTGGGCTTTTGGAATTACTTAGCCATCTTTAGCCAGCGCATAAACCCCTTTGGCCGCAAATCGGGGTTCACCATTTTCACCGCTTTTCCAGTCGATTCGCACACCGCCTCAGCCGCCAAGTGCCCTGACCGGGCCGCGCTCTCCATCGTCGACGGCCAGCCGGTCGCCGTCCAGTCTCCGGCCAGAAGACAATTCGTCCACGGTGAAATGCTGTTCGGCCGGAAAGCGTCAACCCCCGGAGGAACGCCAAATGTCGCCCGCACCTCCTTCACCAGCGCTGCCTTTTCGAGCTTCGCTTGACCAACCGCGGGAAAATACTCGCTCAGCTCGCTGAGCGCCAAGTCAATCGCCTCCTTACGATCGAGGGCCGCGAAGGTCCGCGAAGCGCTCACCACCAACTCCAGGTAGCTGCCCTTCAGATTGCGCCACGGCTGCAGCCGGCTCTTGTTGTACATCCAGTGAATCTCGCGGTCCAGCAGCACCGCATGATCCAGATCCGTAATCTCGCGGTCAAACCACAGATGCACGCTGCAGATCGGCCAGTGCGTCAGTTGCTCGATCTGCCCGATCAACCTGTCCGCTCCATCGGCCGGCGGCATGTGCTCGACCAGCTTCCCCGTGGCCTCGAAAGGCAGCGCAAGCACCAGAAAATCCGAAACCACCTCACCGCCGCGCGTCGCCAGCGTCCACTGCGAAGTCTCCTCGTCAAACGCGGCCGACTCAACATTGGTGTTGAACAGCACTTCCGAACCGCGCTTTACGAGGAACCGCTCCGCGCCCTCGTAAAGCCGGCTTAGAGGAACGGTGCTCATGCCCATGCTCCCCGCGAACGCCGAATTCATGAACAGTTCGCGAATCACCTTGGCCGCGTACGGCAGGGCAATCGAATCGAGATCCGCGTTGAGCGCGCTGGCAATCACCAACCGCCAGAAGTGTTCGACCGCTCCTTTTGTCTGCCGGTTGCGCTTGAGCCAGGCGCCAAGAGTCTCAGTTGAATCGCTCGGCACCGGGCGCATGAGAGCGCGAAACGCGCGGGCCAGCGCCAGCTTGTCGTCAAACGTGAAAGCCTTCGCCGCCATCAGCTTTGGCAAGCCGTGCAACGGCGCCGGCAACCAGCTTGGCCCCAGCGCGGAGCGCCGTCCGCCCGGCTCGATCATCGTCATCTCGCTCGTCCAGCGGATGCGATCGTCCACGCCGATGCGCCGGTAAAAGCCGGTCAGATTTGTGCAGCAGCCAAACAGAACGTGCTGGCAATTGTCGATCACCTCGTCCACGCCGGGATGCAGATACGACGAAGCTCGTCCGCCCAGATAACCGCGCCGCTCGATAATCCGCACGCGGAACCCGGCCTCAGCCAAGGCGCAAGCCGCGCTCATGCCGGCTACGCCGCCGCCAACCACGGTGACGCTATTCTGCGGATTGACGGGCAATTCACTCAATACTTGATCCTTTCAAAAAGAAGCTATCCGATTGCGATCCGCACCAGCGCCATCCGCGCCAGCCCGACAGAAAAAATCGCCAGCTTCTGCGCCATCGGCACGCTCGCGCGCTGCGTAAATACATCGTAATCCGCGCGTTCGATGCGCTTGAGCAGCGCATGATAAATCCGCACCAGCACCCACAGCGCCGGCCTGCTTTCGCGATCGATCAGCGGCAGCAATTCTTCGGCCGAGCGATAGTAATCCTCAGCCCGATTCGCAATCGAGGCCAGCAGCGCGCGCGCATTCACCGTAGGCGGCGCATTGGGAGTTCTATGCAACAGCGAGTCGAGCGAAACGCCCTGCGCGGCCAGGTCCTCAAGCGGCAGATACACCCGGTTTCGCGCCGCGTCTTCAGCCACGTCGCGCAGAATATTTGTAAGCTGGAATGCGATGCCGGTTTCCTCGGCCAGCTTTTCGGCCCGAGGGTCCGTATAGCCGAAGATGCGAATGCAAACCAGTCCCACCACTGACGCCACAAGATAGCAATAGCGGTAGAGGTCCGCGAAAGTGGCGTACGTGTCGGGCGCATCGCCGGCAGGCGTCAGATCCATGGTCACGCCCGCAATCAGCTCGTCCAGTAAATTGAGCGGAATCTCGAATCTCTCGGTGGCGGCGCGCGTCGCCAGGAATACGGGATTGGACGAGTCACCGCCGTGGCAAACGCTGCGCCAATCCTCCAGCCACGCATCGAGCCGGCGTCGCCGCTCCTCCCGCGCCAGGCTCTCATCGTCGGCCAGGTCATCGGCCTGGCGCATGAAAGCATAGATGGCGCAGATCGCGTTGCGCCGCGGCAGCGGCAGCGCGACAAATGCGTAATAGAAGTTTTTCGCTTCTTTCCTGGCGATGGCCCGGCAGATTGCGCAGCTCTCTGCCAATGTGTGATCGTCGGTCAAGCCGCATTCCCCGTGGTCTTTGGTCCCAGACGCAAAAATGGCAGCGCCTTGCCGCCAATCGCGCGCAGCGCCAGCGCCAGCTTCGAGCGTTTTGAGATGGCCGGCCGCGCGCTCAGCACGTCATAACCCTGCCGTTCGATGGCGCGCAAAATCTCCAGCCCGCCGCGGCTGAAGAGATCCAGATCCAGCGCCAAATCGCGGTTCACCCTGCCGATCAGCGGCAGCCCTTCTTCGAACAACAACCGCGCGAACTCAACCTCGTGCCGCAGCAGCGCGCGAAACTCAGACGTGGCCTTTCCTTGCTCAATCGTCTCGTCGCTCACCCCAAACCGGCGCATATCGTCCTGCGGCAGATACACGCGGCCCTTGGCAAAATCCACGCGCACGTCCTGCCAGAAATTCGCCAGTTGCAGCGCCGAACAGGTTGCATCCGAAAGTCGAAAATTCTCTTCGCTCACTTCGCCGCTCGCATAAAGCACCAGCCGCCCCACGGGATTGGCCGAATAGCGGCAATAGCCGAGCACGTCGTGCATCGATTCGTAGCGGGCAACGGTCTGATCCTGGCGAAAGGCGGTCAGCAGATCGGCAAACGGCTGTTTGGGAATCGAGCAGGCGCAGATCGTCTCGGCCAGCGCCACAAACACCGGGTGCCGCGCCCTGCCCTCATAGCAGGCATCCAGCTCGCGTCCCCACAGATCGAGCAGCGCCAGGGCCTGCGCCGTGTCGGGAACTTCATCGCCCAGGTCGTCTGAGATGCGGCAGTACGCGTAGATCGAATGAAAATGCGGGCGCAAAGCCTTGGGCAAAAACCGCGAAACAACGTGGAAATTTTCATAGTGCGATTCGGCCAGCAGCCGGCAATACGCGCGCGCCTCGTCAAGAGTTGGCGCAGTCTCCGGAATGCGATAGGAAGCCGGCAGCGCAGCCCAGCCGAGGGCCGCCAGTTCGTCCTGCGTGGACGCTTTGGAATCGCTTTGCGAATTCTCTGTCGCCGCGGTCATTGGGGTGAGCCTCAGGGCACAATCGCGGTCTTGATCTCGCTCGAGCGCTTCATCAGCTTCTCGAAAACGCGGTTGAGTTCGTACAGGTTTGCATGGCCGGTGATGAATGCGCCCGCCTGGAACCGCCCTCCGGCAATGATGTCGAGAGCCTGGCGGCAGATGGCCGGCGTGTGGTGGAATGTCGCGCGCAGGGTGATGTCGCTGTAGTGGATGCGGTTGGTATCGAGCGTGACCCGGGTCTTTGCCGCGCAGCCTCCGAAAAAGTTGACCGTGCCTCCCTTGCGCACCAGGTCGACCGCTTCCTGCCACGCCTCGGGCACGCCCACTGCTTCAATCGCAATGTCCACGCCCCGGTCCTTCGGCGTCAGCGCCCGCGTTTCGAGAATCGCCTTGGGTATGCTCGAAGTCTGCACCACGTGCGCCGCTCCCAGTTGACGCGCCGCTTCCACCTGCCCATCGTGCTTGACCAGCGCAATCACCTCGTACCCGGCCAGCGCCGCCACGTGCAGAATCATCAGTCCCAGCGGACCACCGCCGATGACGGCAACAATGTCGCCCTTGCGCGGCCGCGAATCTTCAAACCCGTGTACCGCGCAGGCCAGCGGCTCGGTCAGCGCCGCGTGCTCCAGAGGCACGTTGTCGGGAATATGAAGCGTGTTCATCTCCACAATCCGCGACGGGATGCGGATGAATTCGGCATAAGCCCCATTATTGAAGAGCAGGTCGTCGCACAGATTCTCCTGACCGCGCGCGCAAAAGTAGCACTTTCCGCATGGCGCGGAGTTGAGAGCCACCACGCGATCGCCGGAAGTAAAGCCCGTAACTCCCTCGCCCGCCTCTTCTACCGTTCCAGCAAGTTCATGGCCGAAGAGTGCCGGCGGCACAATCATCCGCGCGTGGTAGCCGCGGCGAAACACCTTCAGATCGGTTCCGCAGGTCAGAGCCGCGCCCACGCGCACGACCAGCTCGCCGGTTTCGGCTTTGGGAATGGGAACCTGCTCGATGCGAACGTCTTCGCGGCCGTGGAGGACGGCGGCCTGCATGGTGCTGCGTCCGTAAAGAAGGGTGTGCTCGACGGTTCTGCGGCCCAGGCTGACAGCGGATTCGACCGTCTGACGGCCCTTGCCGACCACCGCGTCGACTGTATTCAGACCTGCTTCGACGACGGTCTCGACGGTATCCAGGCCTCCCTCGACGACGTCCTCGACCGTCTTGCGGCCACGGCGGATCGCGTCTTTCACCGTGTTCGCCATCGAATCCCCCTACTCTGCGCCGGACCCTGGCACAGGCTCCATCATAATCTTCATCGAGCCGGGCTGGGGATGGGATGCAATTTCGATGGCCGCAACAGCATCTTCAAACGGAAAACGATGCGAAATCAGCTGCGTCAGGTCGAATCCGTTGCGGTAACCGTCAAACACCAGGCCCGTCACTTCGTCGAGGATCGGGAACGAAGAAGAGTATTAGCCGAGAAGGGTCTTTTCGTCCACACAAACCGCCGCGGGATCGATGGTGGCTTCACCATGCTGCGTCTGCGCAAACAGCATCACCTTGCCGCCCGGCCGCACCGCGTCCATCGCCGTCCGGATCAGCGCGTTCCCGCCCACCGCCAGGATCACCGCGTCCGCGCCGCGGCCTTCTGTCTCGGCAAACACCCGCTCCACCACATTCTCGCTCCCCGCGTGGATGGGATCCTTCAGGCCGAAACGGGCGGCAATGGCGTGGCGCTCGGCAAACAGGTCCGAAGTAAGAACCCGAGCGCCTATGCGCCGCGCCAGCGCCGCGTGCATCAGCCCGATCGGACCCTGGCCAATCACCAGCACCGTATCGTCGGCGGCAAGATTGAGCAGCTTCAGTCCTTTGAGCACCGTGTTGAGTGGTTCGATGAAAGCAGCCTGCTCAAATGGGACGCCGTCCGGAATGTGCACCACGCCGCGGTTCGCCACCACAAAGTCCATCACGCGAATGTACTCGGCAAACCCTCCGCCAGACGCCTCAAAGCCGGCCGTCGCGCCGGTTTTCTTATAAAGCGGGCACTGCGCCGGCGTTTGCTTGCGGCAGTAGTAGCACTGGCCGCAGGGGACATGATGAAAGGACATGACGCGGTCGCCCACGGCAAATTTGGTGACGCCTGTGCCCACCTCCGCGACCACACCAGCCATCTCGTGGCCGAAGATGCGCGGCGCGGAGTGCGAGCCCATGTGAATCTTCTTCAGATCCGTCCCGCAGATGCCGCAGGTGGCGATCTTTATCAATAGCTCGCCGGGGCCAATCCGAGGCACGGGCACGGTCTCAACCCGCATGTCGTTGACGCCGCGGTAGACCACGGCTCGCATGGTGGAGGGGATTTTGGACTCAATAATCGTTTCAGCGCCTGATGTCTGGGTAGCCATTCCGTTTCCTGATGTGACCTCACTCATCGAGAAAATCGAGCAGCGACTCCGCAATGCTTTGGGAAGCCTTTCTACTATTCTCGCCCATCCGGATCAGTGCAGGCCAGTACCAGGGCCGAAGAACGGAAAAAAGAGTAAACCGGGCCATCAGGAACTGCCCCTGGGAGGAAATAAAGCGGTTGAAGTCGGGTAATCTGTCATCGAAACCGTCGCTCACGCCTTTGATGCAGTAAAACGGGATGCCGCGCATCGCCGCCAGCCGCCCAATCGCCGCGGCCTCCATATCCACCAGCCCGGCCTGGTAGGCCGCGGCAAGGCGCTTCTTTTCCGCCTGGTTCGCCACCATGGGGCTGGTTGCGAGCCAGATATCACCAGCGCCTGCATCGCAACGAAAACGCTCGCCAGTACGAATGTCGATCACGCCGGCAACGTTGTAAGCTGCTCCTGTTCCGATGTCCGGCCGGAGAGCGCCGGCCCAGCCGACGGAGAAAACCATGCTGATCGGGCCGCCATCTTCAAGGGCGGCAAAAGCGCGGGTCGCCGCAGCCTGGCCCGCTCCGGCGCAAGCCGCAATCCATTCCTCTTCCGGGCCAAGCCGGGACCAGAACCGCACACCATTGCGACTGCCGGATTGCCAGCCGCGCACCAGCGGCTTCAGCTCGCCGGGCATGGCGGCGATGATGGCGACGCGGGTCATACGGCAGCCGGCGCATACCCATTCGCCCGGAACCACTCGATAGCCGCCCGCATCGCTGGATAAACCGGCACGATCCTGAAGTCCAGCTCCTGCTGCGCGTGCGCGCTCGACGCGTACATCTTCTTCCGCCCCATGCGAACCTCTTCGAGCGTAGCCCGCGGCTCCTTGCCCCGGATGCGTCCCGTGATCCACTCCTCAAAGAACGCATACGTCGCGGCCACTGCGAATGGAATCTTGACCGTCGGCGATCGAATGCCGGTAATCGCCGACATCTTATCGAGAATCTGCTTCAGCGTCAGATTCTCGCCGCCGAGAATATACCGATGCCCCGGCTCACCCCTGGTCAGCGCCGAAACATGCGTGCGCGCCACTTCTGCCACATCCACAAGGTTGAGCCCCGTGTCGACGTAGGCCGGAAATTTGCCGTTGAGGAAATCGACGAAAATTCGCCCGGTGGGCGTCGGCTTCGCATCGTTGGGCCCAATGGGCGTGGTCGGGTTCAGGATAATCACCCGCTGCCCATCCGCCGCTGCTTTCACGGCCTCCTGCTCGGCCATGAACTTCGATCGCTTGTAATGCCCCACCATATCGGCGAGCGAAACCGGCGTGTCCTCGTTGATGACAATCCCGTCGGTTCTGAAGTGCATGGTGGCCACGCTCGACGTATAGACAAACCGCGGCACGCCGGCCTCGCGCGCCATGCGAAGCAATTCGCGCGTGCCATCCACGTTGGCGCGATACATGGCCGCGGGATCGGGAATCCAGAGCCGGTAGTCGGCGGCCACGTGAACCACGGCATCGCAGTCCTCGAGCGCGGGTCGGAGCGTCTCCGGCTGAGCCAGGTCGCCCACATGCGTCTCGCCCCGAATACCCTCAAGGTTGGACAGCTTGCTGGTCTTGCGAACCAGAAAACGCAGATCGGCGCCCTCGGCGGCCAAGGCTTTGGCTACATGATGGCCTACAAATCCAGTCGCGCCTGTAAGGAAGATTTTCATCTCAGTGAACAGTTGTCAGTGATCAGTGGTCAGTATAAGGCAGATTGCAAAGGCTGGCTGAAAAGTCGGAACCAGGTTAGCCCCAAACTGTTCACTGACCACTGTTCACTGGTCACTGCCTTGCTAGTCCAGCTTCTCCGGATGCAGCGCTATGTTCTTTTCCCCGGCAGCCTTCTTCTCGTTCCAGGCCTTCACCCAGTCTTCCCAGTGCTTGCCTGCGGCGCGATCTTTGCCGCTGAACTCGAGCCGCGCAATCTCCGCGTAGCTCACTTTGCGCTTCTCCGCGGCGTTAGGCGCAAAATACTGCACCCACGATTCTGCCAGCGTGGCGCCGGTATAACGATTGAAGATGTACGCCTCAATGCGCTCACCGGACTTGAGGGTCATGGTCACGTCTCCGCGATAGTCGAACGCCTTTTCAAGCGCCTGGCGCACATCCTCGTCGCTGGCCATCTCAGGAACCAGGCCCTCAAGCTGCTCGTGCTCCGTTCCCGGAGCCAGTTCCAGTTCTTCCACCTGTTCCAGCGTGTACTTCAGCACCTCGGCCGTCATGCGCGAGTCCTCTCAAGTTCCCGGTCCGGGTGCTTGATCTGCACCAGCGGCGCAGGCCCGTGCGGCGCGGGCTCGTTCAGCAGGTTCAGCGCGTGCTGGTCAGGATATCGGCTGAAGCTGCCCCGCACCATGCTCCAAAATCCTTTCAGCGATCCGAATCCATCGATCACCGCCGTGGGTTCGTACCCGCAACTCACCATGCAGTTGGCGCACTTGGGATTGCCGCTGGCCACGCCGTACTCTTCCCATTTCGTGGTTGCCAGCAGTTCCTTGTAGGTCTCGGTGTAGCCGTCCTGAAGCAGGTAGCACGGCCGCTGCCAGCCGAAAATGTTATAAGCCGGCGAGCCCCAGGGCGTGCACTCGTACTTGCGGTCGCCCATCAGGAACTCGAGAAACAGGGGCGACATGTTGAACTTCCAGGTCGGCTTGCGATTCGACAGAATGGCGCGGAAGAGCCTGCGCACGCGGGCGCGGCCCATGAACCGGTTCTGATCCGGCGCCTTGTCGTAGCTGTAGCCCGGCGAGAGCACAATACCTTCGACGCCCATATCCATTACTTCGTCAAAAAAGGCCCGCACTCCGTTTGGATCGGTCCCGTCGAAGAACGTCGCGTTGGTAGTCACGCGGAAGCCGCGCTTCACGGCCTCCTTGATGCCTTCGACGGCGATATCGTAGCCGCCTTCGCGGCACACTGAAAAATCATGATGCTCGCGCGTACCGTCAAGGTGAACCGAGAAGGTGAGGTACTTCGACGGCGTAAACTCCGGCAGCCGCCGCTTGAGTTCCAGCGCATTGGTGCATAGGTAGATGTATTTCTTGCGTGCAATCAGCCC
>Ga0302319_10009176_pt1 | contig 19083 bp, 11 predicted proteins | sample Bog_T0_2_FD_203319 | JGI IMG/M metagenome (GOLD analysis project Ga0302319, IMG submission 203319) | Peat permafrost microbial communities from Stordalen Mire near Abisko, Sweden - Bog_T0_2 | ecosystem: Environmental > Terrestrial > Soil > Wetlands > Peat | place: Sweden: Abisko, Stordalen Mire... | reverse complement strand
CGCTCACGGTCGAACTCAACCTTCATGTGGCCCAAATCACCGTCATTCAGCGCCAGCGTACTGCGGCGAAGGTGGATCAGTTGCCTGGTCCATTCCAGCATCTCCGCATGTTGGCCATCGTGGACCTCGCTCCACTTCAGCTTGGAATCCTGAAAGGACGATACCTGTTCGGGATCGGGAATCTCTTCGCCCTCAAAGCCGAATGCCGCGAACTCGCGCTTGCGTCCTTCGGTGACCTGCTTCATCATCTCCGGGTCCTCGTGGTTGGCAAAGTATAGGAACGGCGTCGACGCAGCGAACTCCTCGCCCATGAACAGCAGTGGAATGAACGGCGCCATCAGCACCAGTCCCAGCGCGACCTTCGCGGCATCGAGACCCGCAAGGTGCTCCAGCCGCTCGCCTTTGGCGCGGTTGCCGACCTGGTCGTGGTTCTGCGCGAAGACCACGAAACGCTGCGCTGCCAGATACCGCACAGGTCGTCCGTGCCGGTGCTTGCGGAAGACCGAGTAGCGACCATCGTAGACGAACACCTCGGTCAGCGCCTTCACCAGGTCGTCCATGGTGCCGAAGTCAGCGTAGTAGCTGATATCAGTCCCCGCTTTGGCTTCAGCCCGCCGCTCCGGCGTGAAGTAAAGCAGGGTAAACAGCGCGTGGTGCAGGTCATCACTCCACTGCGCGTCGATGCCGTAGCCATTGGCCTCGCGCGGCCGCACCAGCCGCGGATCGTTCAGGTCGCTCTCGGCGATCAGCACCAGCTTTCGCCCCAGCGTGGTTCCCAGCCGCTCCACCTCGGCTGAGAGCTGCTCCAGAAAGTGCACCGCCGAGCGGTCCAGAATGGCATGGACCGCATCCAGGCGCAGCCCGTCGACGTGGTAATCCCGCAACCACATCTCCGCGTTGTCGCAGAAGAAGCGTCGCACCTCGTCGCTGCCCGCATCGCTGAAGTTCACCGCCGCACCCCACAGCGTGTTGTAGCTGTCCGTAAGGTACGGTCCGAACTTGTTGGTGTAGTTGCCCACCGGCCCGAAGTGGTTGTAGACCACGTCCAGAATCACGGCGAGGTTCCTCGCATGGCAGGCGTTGACAAACCTCTTGAAGCCGTCCGGACCGCCGTAGATCTCAGAGACGGCGAACAGCGCCACACCGTCGTAGCCCCAGCCGCGGTCGCCCGCGAAGTCCGCGATCGGCATCACCTCGATGTGTGTCACGCCCAGTTCCACCAGGTGGTCCAGATGCTTGATCGCACCGTCGAACGTGCCCGGCTCGCTGAAGGTGCCGATGTGCAGCTCATAGAGGATGGCTCCATACAGCGGCGAAGGCTGCCAGTGCGCATCGCTCCACGGGAATGCCGCATGCCCATAGAGCCGAGAGGCACCGTGAACACCCTGCGGCTGCCACTGGCTGCGCGGATCAGGATAAGGCGTTGGATCGTCGTCGATCAGGAACGCATAGTCCATGCCGCGCTCAGCATCACTCACCGCCAGCTTCCACCAGCCCGTCGGGTCGGGGCCCTCCATGGCGCACGTCTGTAGCCCATACCGCAACTGGATGCGCTTCGCCAATGGACCCCAGATTCGGAACTCATGCATCGTGGCTTCTCCTGCCTGACTCTCTGATTGGTTAGACGCGTTCCAGCAGCGCTACCGGGAACTCTCGCAGCAGGTTCTCCAGCGGAGCATGGCCACCTGCTACCTCGCCGCCGGTCAGCCGGTCGCGCCATCGCCCCTCCGGCAGTTGGAGCGCAGTCTCGCCCCACGGATCGTCGCCATGGCTCCAGCGTTGCGCCACGGTCAGAACGTGCTCTCCGCGCAGATAGGCGATGACCCGCTCAAACGCTGCTCCGGTCGCGGTCAGCGGCGTGTAAGCAGCATCCGCACCGAACCACTCAGGTCGCTCTCCGCGCAGGCGCAGCGCGTGGCGGATCACCCACAGCTTAGGAAGGCCTTCGTCCATCCGGGCCATCACCTGCGCTGCGTTCAGGTCGCCCAGTTCCGCCAGCAGCCGCCGCCGTAGAGCGTAGTCCACTGGGCGGCGGTTGTCCGGATCCACCAGCGACAAGTCCCACAACTCGCTGCCCTGGTACAGGTCCGGCACCCCAGGGGCGGTGTACTTCAGCACTGTTTGGCTCAAGGAATTAATCTGCCCAGCGCGCTGGACGGCCTGAACAAATTCCTGCAGGTCGGCGACAAACTCGCTGTCAGCAAGAATCAAATCGATGAACGCATTCAAAGCCTCCTCGTACTCTGCGTTGTTGCGGACCCAGCTGGTCTGCTCCTTCGCCTCGCGCATCGCCTTTTGCATATACTCGCGCAGGCGCTCCGGCGAGATGGGCCACGCGCCGACCAGCGTCTGATACAGAAACCACTCGGTGACTCGATCTACCGGCTCGCCGCGATGCCTGGCGTTGTGTGTGCTCCATCGCCGCAACGCCTCGGCAAAATCATCCGCGCACTCGGTGAGCACCAGCAGCCGCGCGCGCACATCGTCACTGCGCTTGGTATCGTGCGTGCTCAACGTAGTCATCGTGGTGGGGAAAGTTACCTGCATCTTTGCGTTGTACTGGTGAAACGCCTCCAGGCTGAGGCCGCCGCAATCGGGGTCGCTGCCCACCTCGTTCATCGCGGTCAGCCTGCAAGAGCAGTAGAAAGCAGTGTCTTCCACGCCCTTGGCCATGACCGGACTGGTGAACTGTTGGAATCGATAGACGAACTCGCTCTCCTGCTTGCCGCTGACCTTGAGCAACAGAACATCGCGGATAAAGTCGAAGAGAATGGGGTCGATATTCTGGCGGTTGGACTTGGCGCACTCCGTGGCCCTCTCAATGCGGCTGCGGTCTTGCTCGACGATCTCCGTTCGGTCCGGAACAACATAGGTCCGATAGATCGAAAAGCAAGCCGCAACCTCGCGGATAGCGCGATGGATCTCCGCTCGTGTAAAGTCCCGCTTGTCGCGGTTGGCCTCGCAGATATCCACAAATAGGCTTGCCAGCCGGTTCACGTCACTGGCTAGACCTTCCTGCGTAACGGCCAGCTTCTTCTCGTGAGCGACGACGGGGAATGGTGCTGTGTCGCCGGTAAACGCCGCATAGTGCTCGCCCAGACGAGCCAGACCCGCAGGTTGGATTAGCACACCCATCGCTGCATTCAGAAAGTCGTAGCCGCTGGTGCCCTGGACAGGCCAGTTCTCGCGCAGCCACTCACCCGGTTCGAGTATCTTCTCGCCAACGATCCAGGCCTCCGGTGCCCGTTCGCGCAGCCGCTGAAAGTACTGCGCGGGATCACGCAAGCCATCCGGATGGTCCACGCGGACTCCATCCAGAACCCCTTGCTTGAGCCATGACAAGATCAGTGCGTGGGTCTCCTCGAAGACGTGCTCGCGCTCCACACGCAGTCCGATCAGCGTATTGACGTCGAAGAAGCGCCGATAGCCAAGCTGCTGGTTCGCTGCCTTCCAGTAGGCCAGGCGATACGGTTGCTCCGACAGAAACTCATCCAGTGCATCGACATTGGCGTTGAGATCGGCCACAACTCGGTCGATGCCCAGGCAGACGGCCGCCTCCTCGCGGCACAGCCGGTCCAGCATGTTGAATAGCACCACCTTGTCGCGGTGTCGGGCCAGAATCATCCGCCGGTCCCAGAAGTCCGGTGAGGGAAGCCGCGCATAGCTGGCAGCCAGGAAGCTCAGCGTGTCACTGCGCGAGGCTTCGGCGGCCTTGCCCAACAGCAGCACAAGGCTCGCCGGTGCAACCGGCAGCGACTGCCCCGCGGCCTCAACCGTGAACGTGCTGCCATGACGCTTCACCTGCACGCCTCCCGAGCTCAGCACCCGTCCATACTGGTCGGGCAGGATCGGCACCAGCACCTTGTCCCGCAGGCGCTCTTCCGAGGAGTTCCAGTCGATATCAAAGAAGCTCGCGTAACGGCTGTTGGTACCGTTCTCCAGAACGTCCCACCAGTAGGCGTTGTGTTCACCCAGGCTCATGTGGTTCGGCACAATATCCAGCACCTGTCCAAGACCGAGCTCGCCGAGCCGCTGACAGAATCGGCCATGCGCGGCGGCACCGCCCAGCTCCTCATTCACCTTGCGATGGTCCACGACATCATAACCGTGTGTGCTGTTCGGAGCCGCCTGCAAGTATGGCGAGCTGTAGACGTGCGTAATTCCCAGGGTCTTCAGGTAGTCGGCGATTGCGGAGGCATCGTCGAACGTGAAGTCCTTATGCAACTGCAGTCGATAGGTGGAACCCGGAACCAAACCCATAGCTGACGCAACCCCTCTGATTCGACGTCATCGTGGACGCTTACGTTGCCATAACGCAGAACCCTCATTCTCCGCGTATAGGCTATCCGCAGATAGGGCTTCCTCGCCCCCTAGCTCCTCTGGACCTGCTCACTGGTTGGTTGCAGGCGGTTCTGGCTTCCATTGACCGTCGAGCGTAAAGGCTGCGTGAACCAGTGCGATATGCGACAGCGCCTGCGGAAAGTTGCCGAGCATGCGTCCCTGTTGAGGATCGTATTCCTCGCTCAGAAGGCCTACATCGTTACGCAAAGCGAGCAGGCGCTCGAACAGCGCGGTTGCTTCCTCAATTCGGCCGATCAGATAGAGACAGACTACCAGCCAGAAGCTACAGGCAAGGAATGCACCTTCGCCTCCCTTCAGCCCATCCTTCGACTTTGCCGGATCATATCGGAGCACCAGGCCATCTCTAATCAGGCGTTTCTGGATTGCGTCCACTGTTCCGATCATGCGCGGATCGTCGGGAGGCAGAAAGCCCACCAGCAGCAACATCAGGCAGGATGCATCGACCGTCTTCGATCCATAGCTCTGGGTAAAGGAGTTCAGTCTCTTGCTGAAACCCTTGGTGCATATCTCTCTATGCAGCAAGTCGCAATTCTTGCGCCAGCGTTTTACATCCCCGCTGCCACCGAACTGCTCGTACATCTTCACCGCACGGTCCAGTCCCACCCACGCCATGACCTTGCTGTGGACGAAGTGCCTGCGGCCGCCGCGTGTCTCCCAGATACCGTCGTCAGGCAGCGGCCATACCTTGCACAGATGGTCGATCAACTCTGCCTCCACCTTCCGCGCCGGTGTCCTCATGTCGTCCTGCGCCTCGGGAGTGTGGGCCAGCGCCATGGCGACCTCACCATAGACATCAAGTTGGAACTGTTCCGACGCTGCATTGCCGATGCGCACCGGCTTGGAATCCTCATATCCGCGCAGCCATCCGGCCTGCCACTCCGTCAACTGCCGCTCTCCGTTGATGCCGTAGAGACTCTGCATCTGGTCTGGAGCTCCGGCGATGGAGCGCAGTAGCCAAAGCCGCCACTCGATGGCCTCCTCGGTATATCCGGCATGCATCAACACCAGCAGTGTGAAGGAGGTGTCGCGCAACCAGCAGTAGCGGTAATCCCAATTGCGCTCTCCGCCGATAAGCTCCGGCAAGCCGGCGGTCACTGCGGCGACAATGCCACCGCTAGGCCGATAGGTCATTGCCTTCAGCGTCATCAGGCTGCGCTGCACAGCTTCCTCAAACTGCCCCTTGTACTTTGATCGGTCTGACCACTCGCACCAATAGGCCTCCGTATCGCGCAGGGCTTCCTCCACCTGGATAGGCTTCGGAATGCCGTCCGTGGAGTTCGCATAGGTCAGCGAGAAGCATACCCGTTCGCCCTCGCTCATCGTGAAGTCACTGACGGTCGTTAAGTCCTCACCATGCAGATCTGCGGTCACTCCGGCACTACACTCCGTCCGCAACACAACCATGTTAGGGCCGGCGATCGCGTGTAACTCCTGCTTCTGCATGGTGACCCAGGGAATCGTCAGACCGTAGTCAAAGCGCAACACCAGATCCATGCGCATCTTCACGCGGCCCTTCACGCCACGAACCATGCGCACCACGTCGGAATACTTTCCGCGAGGCGGCATGAAGTCGATAAGGCAGATCTCGCCCTCTCTTGTAACGAAGGTCGTCTCCACGATCATGGTGCCTGGCCGGTAGCGGCGGTTCGTGGAGATGATCTTTCCCTTGGGGCGGATGCGCCAGTAGCCGTTGTCTGACGTTCCCAGCAGGGCTGCAAAGCAAGCCGGCGAGGCGAACGACGGCCAGCACAGCCAGTCGATCGAGCCTTCTTTGCTCACCAGCGCAGCCGTCTCGCAGTCGCCCAGCAAGGCGTAATCTTCAATCCGCGCCCCACGCAAAGGCGCAGCCACCTTCTTCTTGAACCACTCCGGCAAGTTTGCCTCCAGATTTCTGCCGCATTTGCGCTCCCCCGGCAACCGGCACTCAAAGCGCCGCATCCCTGAAACGGTGTAAGGTGGAAACGCGTGCGAGCGCTACAGACTTCTACTTTGGATGCTGTTTTTGGGGGATGGAGTGCCTAGTTCGAGCGAATGTGCATGACACTATCCGTCCCAGAGGCAATATGCGTATGAAGCCGACCGAAGGTCGCAGAAGGGTCGTCATCGAGGGGATTCAGCCGGCTGTGGATGCCGGACGATATCCGGCCAAGCGGGTACTCGGCGATACAGTCGAGGTCACGGCAGCTATCTTCGCTGACGGGCATGACCACATTGCTGTGCGCTTGCTCTACCGCCACAGCTCCGAGCGCGGCTGGCATACGTCTTCCTTTGCAGCACTCAACAACGATCTATGGTCGGCCAAGTTCACCGTCGATAAGCTTGGCACATGGAACTTCAGCATTGAAGCCTGGATCGACCACTTCGACACTTGGCTCCACGACCTGGCCAAGAGGCTCTCTGCTCAGACGGAGTCCACTCCTCAGGACATTCCCATGGCCCTGCGCATCGGAGCCAACCTCATCACAGCCGCTGCTGCGCGAGCGAAGGGCAGCGACGCAAAATCCCTGAAGCTTGCCGCGGAGCATCTGCTTTCACTCGCCAATGCCAACCTTCCTCAATATAGTTCGCCAGTCACTGAGGAACTCGTTTCGCTGGTCACACTGTATCCCGATCTGAGCCTGACCACGCGGTTCCCTGTCGATCTGCCGCTCTGGGTCGACCGCGAGCGCGCGCGCTTCTCCACTTGGTATGAGCTGTTTCCCCGCTCAGCTTCCAGCACTCCAGGCAAGCACGGCACCTTCCGCGACGTGGAAGCAAAGGTGCCGGAGATCGCCGCCATGGGTTTCGATGTGCTGTACCTGCCTCCTGTCCACCCTATCGGACGCGCCTATCGCAAGGGCAGGAACAATGCCGTCGCTGCCGAACCCGGCGATGTAGGCAGTCCCTGGGCTATTGGAGCGGCGGAAGGCGGTCACACCGACCTGTTGCCGGAGCTGGGAACCTTCGACGACTTCGCCGACCTCGTCCGCGCCGCCAGATCCCACCGTATGGAAGTAGCGCTCGATATCGCCTTCCAATGCTCCCCCGATCATCCGTGGGTCAAATCGCATCCGGAGTGGTTTGTTCACCGCCCGGACGGAACCATCCAGTATGCGGAAAACCCGCCGAAGAAGTATCAGGACATCTACCCGCTCAACTTCGAGTCCAGCGATTGGCGCGGACTGTGGGATGCTCTCTACAACGTCTTTGAGTTCTGGATCGACCATGGTGTGCGCATCTTTCGCGTTGATAACCCGCACACCAAGGCGCTGCCCTTCTGGGAGTGGTGCATCGCCGAGGTGCAGAAAGACACGCCCGACGCCATCTTCCTGGCCGAAGCCTTCACCCGCCCGCACGTCATGTACTCGCTGGCCAAGGCCGGCTTTACACAGAGCTATACCTACTTCACCTGGCGCACCGATAAACCCGGCCTGCAGGAGTACTTCGAGGAGATCTGCGCGCCGCCAGTGTCTGATTTTTTCCGGCCCAACGTCTGGCCCAACACGCCGGACATCCTTCACGAACAACTACAGACGGGCGGCCGCGCCATGTTCATGCAGCGCGTTATCCTCGCAGCTACCCTATCGGCCAACTACGGCATCTATGGCCCTGCCTATGAACTCTGCGAAGGCCGGCCCGCGCCTCCCGCGCCAGGACGCGAAGGCAGCGAGGAGTACCTCGACAGCGAAAAGTACCAGATCCGTGACTGGAGCCAGCCTCCCACGGAATCCATTGCGCCGCTCCTTACACGGCTCAACCAGATTCGCCGAGCCAATCCCTCGCTGCAACGCAATGAGAACCTCGTCTTTCACCCCTGCGATAACCCACAGATCCTCTGCTACTCCAAGGCGACGGCAGGCCACAGAGACGCCATTCTTGTGGCGGTCAACCTGGACCCGCGCAACGCGCAGGCCGGAATGATCGACCTCGTGCTCGACAAACTCGGCCTGCCGTGGACCGGCAGCTTTGAGGTGGAAGATCTGCTCACTGGGACCTCCTATACCTGGAAGGATCAGCGCAGTTACGTTGCCCTCGATCCCGCAGTGATGCCGGCGCATATCTTCCGGATTGTGCAGTGACCCCCCACCCTTTTTCTCGCAAGAACCGCATAAATAAAGACTTAGGGTTGGTTCTTCTGTACTCAGACAATGTACAGATTCCGGAATATCTGACGTCCGTTCCGCTGCCACTGGCTGCCTCTATTATGGCCGGTGTGCCCAGGAGCCTCCCAGCCGACAGGGACATCTATGCTCGAGGTCGTCTTTCCGTAGCCAGAGCAGGTGTGCTCCTGGCCTCGCGCATCGCCCTCCGCGCCTCCCGCGAAGCTCGATTCATTCGCTCGATGGACTCCACCTTCTCTTCCCAGGTCTTGGAACGCAGAAACTCCCGCATGGAGGCCTTAGCGCGGTCATTGAAGGCCAATTTTTCTTCAGTGAAACCCATCCAGACTCCTTTTGTATCTGCAAGTATAGGCTTTGGCAGGCCGCGATTCGACATGTCATTTCAACAAGCCTGGCCGCCCTAATCCGCATCCAACCCACCGGAGACCCACGCACGTGAAGAAGAAGCCCTGCAGCGCCACCGACCCACTCTGGTTCAAGGATGCGATTATCTATGAGCTGCACGTGCGCGCCTTCGCTGACTCCAACGCGGACGGCATCGGCGACTTCCAGGGTCTGATCTCCAAATTGGACTATCTCCAGCAACTGGGTGTCACCTGCCTGTGGCTGCTGCCGTTCTTCCCCTCGCCCGGCCGCGATGACGGCTACGACATCTCCGACTACAACAACGTCAACCCCGACTACGGCACTCTGGACGACTTCAAACTCTTCCTCTCCGAAGCCCACGCCCGCAATATGCAGGTGATGATCGAGCTGGTGATCAACCACACCAGCGACCAGCACCCGTGGTTTCAGCGCGCGAGGCACGCGCCCAAGGGATCGCCCGACCGCAACATGTATGTCTGGAGCGACTCCGACAAGAAGTATGACTTGGTGCGCATCATCTTCACCGACACCGAAAAGTCCAATTGGGCCTGGGATGATGTTGCCGGTCAGTACTACTGGCACCGCTTTTTCTCCCATCAGCCGGATCTGAACTTCGACAACCCGCGCGTGATGGAGGAGGTCTTAAATGCGATGCGGTTCTGGATGGACATGGGGGTCGACGGTCTGAGGCTGGATGCGATCCCCTACCTGATTGAACGCGATGGCACCAATTGCGAGAACGTGCCGGAGACCCACGTCAAGATCAAAGAGATCCGCGCGGTCCTGGACACAGAGTACGAAAACCGCTTGATCCTCGCTGAAGCCAACATGTGGCCGGCCGACGTTCGCCCCTACTTTGGCGACGGCGATGAGTGTCACATGGCATTCCACTTCCCGCTGATGCCGCGCATCTACATGGCGCTCCGCCAGGAGGACCGCCATCCCATTACCGACATCATGGCGCAGACCCCGGAGATCCCACCCAATTGCCAGTGGGGACTCTTCCTGCGCAATCATGACGAGTTGACCCTGGAGATGGTCACCGACGATGAGCGGGATTATATGAACCTGGCCTACGCGTCCGATGCCCGTATGAGGATCAACGTTGGCATCCGGAGAAGATTGGCCCCGCTGGTGGACAACAACCGCCGCCGCATCGAGCTGCTGAACTCCCTGCTGCTCAGCTTCCCCGGAACGCCCATCCTCTACTATGGCGACGAGATCGGCATGGGCGACAACATCTACCTGGGCGACCGCAATGGAGTACGCACCCCCATGCAGTGGAACTCTGACCGCAACGCAGGCTTTAGCCACGCCGTCCCAGCGAAGCTCTACCTCCCGGTGATCATGGACCCCGTCTGGGGCTACCAGGCCATCAACGTGGAGGCCCAGCAGTCCGATGCCTCCTCACTGCTGCACTGGACGCGCAACATGATTGCCCTGCGCAAGCTCTTCCAGGTCTTCGGTCGCGGCACGCTGGAGTTTCTGCGCCCGGAGAACCGCAAAATTCTCGCCTATATCCGCGAGTATGACCGCGGCGACCACAACGACCCCAGCGCCGACGAGTCCTTTTCCACGGGAAGCTCCGAGACCGTCCTCTGCGTTGCGAATCTCTCCCGGTTCGCGCAGCCCGTCGCTCTGGACCTGCACATGTACGCCGGCCGACAGCCCGTGGAGATGCTCGGCTACGTCCCATTTCCGCCCATCACGGCGCAGCCCTATCCACTGACACTGGCGCCTTACAGCTCTCTCTGGCTCGAACTCCAGCCCGGCGCACCCCAGCCCATTGCACCCGCGGTGGAACCGCCTGCCGAGATCGCATCTGCAACCCAAAGCATTGCAGCCCTGCCGGTATCCACCTTGATGGACGGCGCCGGGCTGGAGCTGCTACAGAGTCTTCTGCCGGCCTACATCGCACAACAGCGGTGGTTTGGCAGCAAGTCGCGCACCATCCTCTCGGCGAACATCGTCTCGTCGACGATGATAGGTGAGGACGCCGGTGTCCTGACTCTCGTGGAGGTTACCTGCGACGATGCGACATCCGATCTCTATCAGCTTCCGCTGGCGACGCTGCCCGAATCTGAAGCTGCCATCCTGCGGGAGACGTCGCCACAGGCAATCATCGCCAAACTGGATGAAACCCCGCAGCCGACGGTGCTGGTCGACGCCTCAGCGCTTACCACCTTTCAATCTGCCTTACTACGGATGATCCTCGTGGAGAGCGATATCCAACCGGCCTCGGTGTCGTCCGGCCTCATCGCCGTACGTTCCAATACTCTCGACCCAAATGTTCTGACTGGCGTTGCTTCGCATCTTGGCTCCGCTGAGCAATCCAACACCAGCATTCTGTACAACCAGACAGCCATACTCAAGTTGTTTCGCCGGGTGCGGCCGGGGGAAAATCCTGAAGTGGAGATAGGCCGCCATCTGACCGATGTCGCCCACTTCGCAAACACTCCAGCCTACCTGGGCGATCTCCAAAGGGGCTCGGACGGCACAACGCTCGCCTTCCTCCAGGCCTTTGCGCCGAATGAAGGTAACGGTTGGACATGGACGCTGGATGAGCTCGGCCGTTTCTACGAAGAGATTGCGAACTGTCCGCCGCCTTCCACAAGTGTCTCGAAGTCCGCAAATACTGATTTGCCTTGCAAGGAAGTTGTGGAGCACGCGGGTCTCTACCTGGAGCAGGCCCAGCTGCTGGGTCGCCGCACGGCTGAAATGCATCTGGCACTCGCCACCCCGACCGCAGACCCGGCGTTCTGCTGCGAGACCTATCGCGACGAGGACCTGGTCCATGACCGTGAGCGTATTCACCGGCAGGCGGCGACGGCGCTGGATGCGCTACAGGCCGCAGCCGCACAACTTCCAGCTGATGCCGCTGCGCTCGCCTCAGCGTTGCTGCTTAGGCGGGACTCCATCTTCACCACTATCCAGGCGCTCAGCGGCGAGGCCCGGGATTTTGGCTCACGCATCCGCATTCACGGCGACTATCACCTTGGACAACTGCTCCGTGCGAAGAACGACTTCCTGATCGTCGACTTTGAAGGCGAGCCGATGCGCTCCCTCGAAGAGCGCCGGCAGAAGCAGACTCCGCTGCGCGATGTTGCCGGGATGATGCGCAGCTTCAGCTACGCTGCGCGTTCCGTTGCGGACCGAACCATCCAACTGCACCCGGAGAACGCCGCATCCCTGACAGCGTGGGCCGCCGCCTGGGAGGACGCAGCGGGCAGCGCCTTCCTGCGCGGCTACCAGGAGGTGTCCCTCAGTCGTCCTACCCTTGTGCCTCAGCCCGCGCAGGAGCAGACCATGCTACGCGCGCTCCTGCTGGAGAAAGCCATGTACGAGCTGGCCTACGAACTGAATAACCGGCCAGCCTGGATCTCGATTCCGCTCTCCGGCGTGTTGGGCATCCTAAATAGCGGCGTATAACGCATATATAGTCTGTCGTCTAAACCTATGTCCTCTGTCTCCAGCACCGACGATCCCATCCTCGATACCGCACCAGCGGCTGCGTCGGGAAGCGGATCCTCGTCCTTGCTCGTATGTCTTCCGTCGCTCGCTGCGGAGGTGCTGGACCAAACGCTTTCCACACTCTCCGTGGCCTTTGCAGGCGAAGAGCTTCTGCTGGCCACTCCCGACACAATACCGGAGCAGAAGCAGTGGCCGCAGATGAAATTCATCACCGCCTCCAGCAAGCGGACGGATGCGGGATGGGTGCTGGATGCGGAGGACTATGAGTTTGCCGCCGGCGTCGCTGCCGAACACAACGCACAGTCCGTGTTGCTGCTCTGCGGTAGTGCCAGCAGCCTCTCCGCGGAGGCGCTGCGTAGCCTGGTCAACTGCATTCGCGGCCAGCAGATCGACCTCGCTGTGCCGCGGTTCACTCTGGGACTGAACAGCGGTCTGGTCAATGCGGCGCTTCTCTATCCCCTGACCAGGGCGCTCTTTGCCGCCAACGCTCGCTTTCCGTTACCCGCGGACGCCGCATTGTCTGCCCGCATGATCCAGCGGCTCAGCGCTACCCGGCAGTCCGTGCGCGCCGCATCCGCGTCTCCATTGCTGTGGCCGGTGGCCGAGGCGGCGATTGCGGGCTACTCCATCCGCGAGGTGGAAGCCGGCGAGGCCTCACCTCCACGGCCACAGGCGGAGGACTTCAATACCCTGTTTCAGAGCGTCGCCGCCTCGCTCTTCGCCGACATCGAAGCCAAGGCATCTTTCTGGCAAAGATTCCGCAGCCGCCCCGCGCCCGCATCGGAGACATTCCTTCCCTCTCCGAGCCACGCCTCCGCTGGGATAGAAGTTGACTCCGAAATCGCCGGCATGATCGACGCCTTTCATCTCGCTCAGGCCAACCTGCAGGAGATATGGTCGCTGGCGCTGCCGCCGCAGTCCCGGCTGGCGCTGAAGAAGTTGTCTCTCGAACCCGTAAAATCCTTTGCGTTCGATCCCCATCTCTGGGCACGCATCGTCTACGACTTCGCCCTCGCCTTCCGCCTGCGCACCCTCAACCGGGGTCATCTGCTGGGCGCTATGACCCCGCTCTATCTCGCGTGGGCCGCCTCGCATCTTCTCGCCGCCGACAACGACCACGACCGTGCCGAGCGCAGTATCGAAGCTACCGCGGCGTGCTTCGAACTGGAGAAGCCCTATCTGCTCTCGCGATGGCGCTGGCCTGACCGCTTCAACCCGTAGCTGCTCCAACTCATCGCAGGATATTGATCGCAACAGGAGAGGAAAGCGAACATGGGACAGCAAATTGAATCTGCACTTCGCCAGTCGACGCACCGCGTTCTGGAGATGTTGGTCAGCTTTCTTCCGGGCGTCCTCGCCTTTCTGCTGGCGCTGATCGTCTTCGCCCTCATCGGCTGGGCGGTCTCCGCGCTCCTGCACCGCATTCTTGTTGCCATCCGGTTTGACGACCGGCTGGAGCGTGCCGGATCAGACTCGCCGACGGGCGTGGCCGACTGGTCGCCTTCCCGCTCTCCAGCCCTGCTGGTCTCGCGTGCGGCCCTTTGGCTGTCGATTCTCATTGGCCTGGCGGTAGGCGTCTCCGCCTTTGACGCCTCCTACGCAGCCGACTCGCAGGTCTCTTCGTTCCTGCTTCCGTATCTCACCCACATCACCGGCGCCGTTCTGCTGCTCATCGTGGGCACGCTGCTCGCCCGCTTCCTCGCGCGCTCGGTGCTGATCGGCGCTGTCAACGCCCAGTTGCACTATGCCCGCTTCCTCTCCCTTGGGGTGAAGTGGCTTGTCCTGGTGCTGACGGCCGCGATGGTGCTCGATCACCTGCACATTGGCGGCGCCATCGTCGGCCTCGCCTTCGGTATCCTCTTCGGTGGCATTGTGCTTACGCTCTCGCTCGCTATTGGACTGGGCTCACGCGACCTGGTCAGCCGCTCCATTGAGAAGACCATGGAGAAGCCGCCTGCCTCCCAGCCCACCGAGTTCGTCTCTACCGCGCCCGTCGATGACCCCTCGCGCTCCCGCCTGCGTCACTTCTGACCCCGGCGCGTCTCCCGCAGGTGGACGCTATAATTATCCAAAGACCAGGACGCCCCACATGCAGCAGCAGGACATCTACGCACAGCTGACCACCATCTTCCATGATCTCTTCGACGACGAAAGTATCGTGCTGAATCCGGGCCTTACCGCCTCCGATGTCCCTGAGTGGGACTCCTTCAACCACATCAACCTGATCGTCGCCGTGGAGTCGAAGTTCGGCATCAAGTTCCAGACCGCTGAGCTGGAATCGATGCACACGGTCGGCCATCTGGCCGATCTGATTCAGTCCAAACTCGCCGCCCAGGGCCGCTGAAAACAGTCCCGCATGGCATTGCCGCGCATTTCGTTCTATCCTCATCGGATACCCGAAACCGCATGGTGACCCACACAATGCCGCAATCTGATCCCATCCTCGGCGCTTCCCCCCTTCGCAAGGAGGGCCGCGCGAAGGTGCTGGGCGCTGCGCAATATATTGATGACCTCTCGCTGCCGGGCATGTGGCATGGCGCCACGGTGCGCTCTTCCATAGCCCGTGGGAGCATACGCAGCATCACCTTCTCTGCGGAGATCGACTGGTCGCAGTTCTGCATCGTTCGCGCTTCGGACATCCCGGGCGAAAACACCATCGTGCATCTGACCAAAGACCATCCCTGCCTCGCCGACGGTGTGGTGAACCACCCAGAAGAGCCCATCCTGCTACTCGCGCATCCCGAGAAATCCGCGCTGCTCGCGGCTGTCGCCGCCGTTCACATCGACTATGAAGAACTTCCTGGCGTCTTCACCATCGAAGAGTCCGAGACTGCCGTCGAGAACAATGACGCCGCACGGATCATCTGGCCAGGAAGCGAGTTCGGCGGCACCGCCAACTGCTTCAAGACCTACCTGATGTACTCCGGCGAGAAGGACGAGACCGAAGCGGGCATCGCCGCAGCCTTTGAGGCTGCCGACTTCATCGTGGAGGGCGAGTATCACACCGGCGCGCAAGAGCAGCTCTACATTGAGAACAACGGCATCATCGCGGAGTGCTTCCGCAATGCCTCCGGAGCGGTGGAGAGTGTGTGCGTGCGCGGCTGCATGCAGTGTCCCTACTACGTCGTCCATGCGCTCACGCTGGTCTTCAACCTGCCGGAGGACAAGTGCCGCGTGATCCAGGTGGAGACCGGCGGTGCCTTCGGCGGCAAGGAGGACTTCCCTTCGGTCATCGGCTCGCACGCCGCTCTGCTGGCGATGAAGTGCGGCCATCCGGTAAAGATCATCTACGACCGCGCGGAGGACATGGCCGCAACCACCAAGCGCCACCCCTCGCGCACCCGCCATCGCACCGCCGTCAGCAAGGACGGCAAACTGCTCGCCGGGACCATCGACGTTGCGATTGATGGCGGCGCCTACTCTACGCTCTCGCCGGTCGTGCTCTCCCGCGCCACCATCCACGCGCCCGGCCCCTACAAGTGGCCGCACATCCGCGTGAAGGCCAAGGCGATGGCCACCAACATTCCGCCGCACGGTGCCTTTCGCGGCTTCGGCGCGCCGCAGTCGCTCTTCGGTCTGGAGCGCCACATGGACAAGATCGCGAAGACCATCGGGCTGACGCCGGAGGAGTTGCGCCGCCGTAACTTCCTCGCGACGGGAGACACGACGGCGACCGGCCAGCCGCTCATCGAGAAGGTGGATATGCAGCACCTGCTCACACGCGCGCTCGAAGAGGCCGGCTACCACGAGAAGTTGGCACGCTTTGCGGAGGAGAACAAGCACTCCAGCATCAAGCGCGGCGTGGGCTTTGCGGCGTTCATGCACGGCACGGGCTTTACCGGCTCCGGCGAGCGGCGGCTCAACTCGCTGGTGTACGTTGACGTGCTGGAAGACGGGCGGCCGCAGATTTTGGTGTCGTCCACCGAGTTCGGTCAGGGCACCAACACCATCCTCTCGCAGGTCGCCGCGCAGACGCTCCAACTGCCCTACGACGACATCTTGGTCGCGCAGCCGGACACCAGCGTTGTGCCCAACTCCGGCCCCACCGTTGCGAGCCGCACGGCAATGATCGTCGGCAAGCTGGTGGAGCGCGCCAGCCTGCAACTGCTGGACAACCTGCGCGAACACGAGCATCTGCCAGCCGACCACACCCGTGAGGAGTTCATCGCAGCAGCAAAGAGCTTTCGTGCCAAGCACGGCGAGTTGCGCGCCTCCGTGCGTTATGAGCCTCCCGCGAAGATCTACTGGGACGATGAGCTGTATCGCGGCGATGCGTATCCCGGCTACGCATGGGCCGTCTATGTCGCAGAAGTTGCGGTCGACCTGAACACCTACATGACGACAGTCACGCGCTTTGACGCGCTGCAGGAGGTCGGCAAGGTGATGCATCCCGTACTAGCCAAGGGGCAGATTGAAGGCGGCGTCGCACAGGGCATCGGCTACGCGCTGTATGAGAAGTGCGTGTGGAAGAACGGCCGCATGATGAACAACCAGATGACCAACTACATCATGCCGACCAGCGCCGACCTTCCACCGATTCACGTCCACTTTGAAGAGACGCCGAGCATTCACGGCCCCGGCGGCGCGAAGGGCATCGGTGAACTGCCGATGGACGGCCCCGCGCCGGCGATCCTCAATGCCATTGAGAACGCCACCGGCATCGCCTTCAACACCATACCGCTGCTGCCGGAGGACATGTACGAGCGCATGAGCAGCTTCACCGATCCACCGCTCGGCGGCACAGAGGATCTTGACCCCAGCACCGATCAGGACACGCGCACCGAGGTGACCGCATGAGCCTGGTGCAGCTCACCGTGAACGGCAAACCGCAGCGCCTCGACATCCCTCCGATGAAGCGGCTGCTCGACATGCTCCGCCACGACCTCGGCCTCACCGGGACGAAAGAGGGCTGCGGCGAGGGCGAGTGCGGCGCCTGCGCTGTGCTGCTGGACGGCGAACTGGTGAACTCCTGCCTGGTGCCCGCGCTACAGGTGAACGGCTCAAGTGTGTGCACGATTGAGGGCGTCAGCACGGAAGGGCAACTGCATCCGATTCAGCAGTGCTTCCTAGAGCGCGGCGGAGCGCAGTGCGGCATCTGCACGCCGGGCATGATCCTCGCCACGCACCATCTGCTGGACAAGCATCCGAACCCAACGCTGGAACAGATCCAGGAGGGCCTCGCCGGCAATCTCTGCCGCTGCACCGGCTACATGCGCATCTTCGAATCGGTACAGGAAGCCGCAAAGCTGGGGGCGATCTGATGCGCTCTGACGTTGCACAATTTGATCTCTCCGCTCCTGCCACACTCGACGCCGTGCTGACGCAGCTTGCCGCAGAGCCAGGCAAGCACACGCCCCTCGCCGGGGGCACCGAGCTGATGGTCGCGCTCAACACTGGGCGCCTGACGCAGCATTCGCTACTCTCCATCCAGCATTTGAAGGAGCTTCGATTTATCCGCGTCCAGCCGGACGCCATCCATATCGGCTCGGGCGCGACGTTCACTAACATTCGCAACAGCGCGGAGATCGCAGCCGACCTGCCACTGCTCATCGAGTCCGCTTCCTGGACTGGGACCATCGCCAACCAGAACCGCGCCACGCTGGGCGGCAACATCTGTAACGCCTCGCCCGCGGCAGACACGCCGCCGGCGCTGCTGGCCTACGGCGCGAGCATCACACTCATCAGCGCAGCGGGAACGCGCACTCTGCCTTATACCGAATTTCATCTCAGCTATAAGAAGACCGTGCTGCGGCCTGATGAGCTTGTTCACAGCGTCAGCGTGCCGCGAGATTTTTCCGACTATCGGCAGTACATCCGCAAGGTGGGCACGCGCAATGCGTTGGCCATATCCAAGATTGCGCTGGCGGCGCTGGCCAAGCTCGATGGCGACCACATCGCCGACATTCGCATGGGTGCCGCGTCACTCACAGACCGCCCACTGCGCTGCTCCGCGGCCGAAGCTACGCTGCTGGGCAAGTCTGTTGACGCGAAGGATATGGACGCCACCGTCCGCGCCGGCCGCGCGGCGCTGGCCTCCGAGACCCACACCATCGACGACATTCGCTCCACCGCAAAGTACCGCTCCGCCGTGGCCGGAAACCTGCTGGAGGAGTTCCTGCGCTCGCTCGCGAGCTAAGCTCCATGCAGGAGTCTCTGCGCGCGGTCGAAGTCCGCCTGCGTGTCGATATCTAGCGCCAGACTCTCGTCCGCAACCGAAGCGGCTCCACGCAGCAGGTCGCGCGCGCCGGTGTCTCCCTGCAACTGGAGCAGGGCGGAAAAGCTGGCTGCGGGAAAGTACGCCGGAATGCCTATCTTGCCCGCATAGGCAGAACCGGTGATGCACTCGGGCTGAGCACACAGCGCATGCAGGTGCTCCGGCCGCAACAGAGCCTGATCGCACGTCATCAGCACCACACCCCGGGCCTTGACCATTCCCGCGACGTTCACTCCCAGTCGAATGGAGGAGGCCATGCCCTCGTGGGCGCGGTCGTTCAGGACGATCAGCGCGCCGCGCTGCTGCAACCCGTGGCCGAAGTCTCCCTGCGGGCGGAGAACGACGATGACCGGCGAGAGAGCGGCCTGCTGCGCGGTGCGGAGCGCGCGCTCCACGAGCGTCTCATCGCCCAGCACCAGATCTTGTTTCGAGATTCCCAATCGTCGCGAGGCACCTGCTGCCAGAATCACTGCGGCTGTTCTGGACGAGCCGCTCACAGAGCGCACTGCGCCTGCATATAGCGCGATGCCCCACCGTCGGCGACCTGCTCAGCGACCATCTCCGCAGTCA
>Ga0302319_10009175_pt1 | contig 19084 bp, 11 predicted proteins | sample Bog_T0_2_FD_203319 | JGI IMG/M metagenome (GOLD analysis project Ga0302319, IMG submission 203319) | Peat permafrost microbial communities from Stordalen Mire near Abisko, Sweden - Bog_T0_2 | ecosystem: Environmental > Terrestrial > Soil > Wetlands > Peat | place: Sweden: Abisko, Stordalen Mire... | reverse complement strand
AGGGAGCAAGGGAGCGAGGGAGCAAGAAAACAACTCGCAGGCAAGTTGAAGCCGTGGCCTGTACCGCGCAAGCTTCTTCGCGCGCTGCTGGTCCGCAGAGCCAGACCTTCTGGAATTCATCGCAAGTCCTCCTTTGTTTTTGCCATTGCAAAAGCAGGGCTTCCGGGGGTACCTTTCAGCTAAGGTCGGTAGCACAATATGGCACCTTCGGATTCCCCAAGGCCGCGCATGGATGCGCAGGAAGGCGTGCATCCTGGTTTTGCCCAGAACACAATCGAGCGGCTCTTTGAATTTTCGCCCGACGCGATTCTCGTGACGGACGGCAGGGGCGTGATGCGCGCCGCCAACCCGCGCGCCGAGGAGCTGTTCGGTTACGCGAGCCAGGAACTGATCGGGCAGCCCGTGGAAATGCTGGTGCCGGCGCGCTTCCGTGCCAACCATCCGCGCCATCGCGAGAATTACAGCGCCCATCCCCGCACGCGGCAGATGGGCGCGGCCATGAATTTGTTTGGCCTGCGCAAGGACGGCACGGAAATCCCTGTGGACATCATGCTGAAGCCGATGGAGACCGCGGACGGACCCGCTGTCGTGACTTTTATCCGCGACGCCACGGAGCAACGCGCGGCGCAGGAGGCTGTGCGTCTCAACGACGCGCGGCTGCACTCGATTGTCGAAAGCATCGGCGAATACGCCATTTATATGCTCGACCGCGACGGCCACGTTCTGACCTGGAACACCGGCGCCGAGCGCATCAAGGGATATAAGGCCGACGAAGTGCTGGGCCTGCATTTTTCGCGCTTCTTCACGCAGGAAGATATCGAGCAGGGCCGGCCAGCCGAGCTGCTGCGCCAGGCCATCGCGAAAAATCGCGTGGAAGAAGAGGGCTGGCGCGTGCGCAAAGACGGCTCCCGCCTGTGGGCGAACGTCGTGATCACGGCCATCCACGACAGCGCCGGCGCGGTCACGGGATTCTCCAAGATCACGCGCGACGTGACCGAGCAGAAGCACGCGCAGGAGTCGGTCATCGCCGAGCTGAGCAGCTTGTTGCTGGTGAATGTGGATATTCGCAAGCTGCTGGGCGCGTTTTCCACGAGCATCCGCCAGATGGTGCCGTACGATACTGCTACACTCGCGCTCCATGACGAGGCTACGGGAAAGTTGCGCGTGCAGTTCCTTGGCGCTGATGACGCCGGCGTCAACCTGGGCGAGTTGCTGCTCGATCCGGACGCTTCCCCGTCGGGCCAGGCATTTCGCACGCGGCGGCCGGTCATACTGAACAAAATCGAGCGCTGGCCCTTCGCGCCCGAATCCGTGAAACACCTTACCGCGCTGGGTATGCAGTCGGGACTCTGGGTTCCGCTGGTGCATCGCGAGAGAACTCTCGGCGCCTTGATGGTGGCCAGCCGCCGCGAGAATGCCTTTGCGCAACGCGACGCAGAGATGCTGGGCCAGGTGGCGGGACAAGTGGCCATGGCGGTGAACAACGCGCTCGCGTTAAAGCAGATCGCGGAATTGCGCGACCGGCTGGCCCAGGAAAAGAAATACCTCGAAGAGGAAATCAATCTTGAGCATCGCTTTGAAGACATCGTGGGCGAAAGCACGGGCCTGCGCAGTGTGCTGCGCGAGATTGCGACGGTTGCGCCCACCGATGCGACCGTGCTGATCCAGGGCGAGACGGGAACCGGCAAGGAGCTGCTGGCGCGCGCCATCCATCGCCTGAGCCCGCGCAGCGAGCGCACGTTTATCAAGCTGAATTGCGCGGCGATTCCCGCAGGGCTGATTGAGAGCGAGCTCTTCGGCCACGAAAAGGGCGCGTTTACCGGCGCCATCGCGCGCAAGGTCGGCCGCCTGGAGCTGGCGCACGAAGGCACGCTCTTTCTCGACGAGGTGGGCGAGCTGCCGCTCGACCTGCAGCCGAAGTTACTGCGCGCTCTGCAGGAGCATGAGATCGAGCGCGTGGGCGGCACGCGTTCCATCCCCATCAACGTGCGGCTCATCGCAGCCACCAATCGCGACCTGGCCAAAATGGTCGCGGAAAAGACGTTCCGCAGCGATCTGTACTACCGCCTCAAGGTGTTTCCGGTGTTTGCTCCGCCGCTGCGCGACCGCGTTGAGGACATTCCCATCCTGGTGCGCCATTTTGTTTCGCGTCACGCTCGCCGCATGGGCAAGACGATTGAATCCATTCCGCCGGAGGCCATGGATGCGCTGGTGGCCTGGAAGTGGCCCGGCAACATTCGCGAGCTCGAGAATTTTCTGGAGCGCGCCGTGATTCTTTCGCGCGGGCCGGTGCTGCATGTGCCGCTCGCCGAGATTGAAGCGATGCAGGACGAGGAAGAAGAAGAAGCGGCATCGACAAATCCTACGCTGGTGGCCGCCGAGCGCGAAACGATTCTGCGCGCGCTGCGCGACGCCAAAGGCGTGATCGGCGGAGCTGGCGGCGCGGCGGAGCGGCTTGGCTTGAAACGCACTACGCTCAACTCGAAGATCAAAAAGCTCGGCATCGAGCGCGGCGACTATATGTAAGTGTGAGTGTGTGAGTGTGAGTGTGAGTGTGAAGTGTGTGAGTGTGAGTGTGAGTGTGAGTGTGAGTGTGAGTGTGAAGTGTGCGACGCTCCGCGACTTCCCTTCGTCTGCGTGACGAAATGTCGTCGTCGTCACTTCGTCACGCAGCGCCGCCCGGCGCACGCCGCACCAAGACCCTAACAAATTTAACCTCTTTGATTTCAGCAGCCCACGGCTTTGCTCTGGTCGGCGCAAAAGTTTGGCACGTGCCGTGCTTTATCACAGGCATGGCGCAGGATGGGCCGGCAAGTGTTGAGAATCTCAGTAGAAGAAAAATCGGATGCAGTGGTTCTGAAATTGGAAGGCCGGCTCGCCGGACCAGAGGTGGCCGAACTTGGCCGGCTGTGGGAAGAACAGGCTCCGGCAATCGCGCGGAAAAAACTGTCGCTCGATCTACGGCAGACCACGTATGCCGATGCCGGCGGAATTCGCATTTTGAAAACCATCTACTCTCAAACCGGAGCCGCAATCCTCAGCGGCACACCATGGACCCAGTATCTTGCGGAAGAAATAGCCAGCAAGAACTTTCACCCAGCGGGCACGGAGGTCTGAAATGCAGGCAACACACGAAACCACAATCCAGGCGAATGTTCCTTCTTATCGGAATGGCGAATTCTTCAAGGCGTTGCCGGCCGAAGCTCTGACCGATCTCGAGCACCTGCTCGCGCCCTCCAATTATCCCGCGGGCATGATTCTCTTTTGCGAAACGCAACCGGCCTCGGGCATCTACGTGGTACTGGAAGGCGAGGTCAAGCTTTCCATCAATTCGCCCGACGGACGCCGCCTGAGCTTCCGCATCGCGAGAGCGGGCGAAGTGCTGGGCCTGTCATCGGCACTGTCTGGCGGCGCATACGAAATGACGGCGGACACGCTGTATCCGGCCAAGATCGCGCACATTTCGCAGCAGGTCTTTTTGCAATTTCTTTCTCGGCACCCGGCAGTCTATCAAGCGGTGGCGGGCGAGATGGTGCGTACCTACCACACCGCCTGCGAGCAACTGCGCATGGTAGGTCTGTCGACCTCGGTGCCTGAGCGCCTGGCGAAGTTGCTGCTGGGGTGGAGCGACGAATCCGGCCAGAAGCCGGAGCGGGAGTCGCGTTGCCGCCTCTCGCTGACGCACGAGCAGATCGGCGAATTCATCGGCGCTTCGCGCGAGACCGTAACGCGCACCTTGAGCTCATTCAAGACCCGTCACCTGGTGGCGCAGCACGGATGCACGCTGACCATCCCCAGCCGCGTGGCTTTGGAGAGTTACGCGCGCGGGTAGATTCGAAGACTTCATCCGCCTGAAAGACAATTGGGCTGGCCGTTTATTGGAATCGTGCGATGTGGAAGGCAGAGCGCGGATCCGGTGGACGGCCAAATTTTTGGGGGACAACAGCTTCCGAATTCTGCGTGTGTTGCTTTCATGGGGCGTCCCAAAGATCAACAGCGAAGTTTAAAAAGAACAACCGCAGATCCTTCGACTTCGTTTGCCGCGAAAAGCGCGGCAAACTCCGCTCAGGATGACAACTCAAATAATCAACCAACTCTTTAGTCAGCAGACACTAATGTCTCTTCGTCTGCCGCAATGCCAACTGCGCCGCGTGATAGCCGCACATGCCGTGGACGCCGCCGCCGGGTGGCGTTGACGCCGAGCATAGATAGAGATTGCGCGCGCTGGTGGCGTAACTGCGCCAAGTGGGACGAAAGATCATCTGGCGCAGCGACAATGCGCCGCCTGCGATGTCGCCGCCGAGAAGATTCGCGTCGAAACTCTCAAGCGTGGCGGGCGTGGAAACGTGGCGCGACAGAATGCAATCGCGAAAACCGGGAGCGAAGCGCTCGATCTGCGCGTCAATACGGTTTTCCATCTGGGCGCGCTGCGCGCTATCAAACGTCGCCCCGTTGGGCACGTGGCAATAGGCCCATAGCACATGTTTGCCCTCGGGCGCGCGCGATGGATCGAACAGCGTAGGCTGGGCAGCGAGCACGAAGGGCCGTTCCGCGCATAGATGGTGCGCGACGGCGAATTCCGAAGCGGCAATCTCCTGGAACGTTCCGCCGAGGTGAACCGTGATGGCGCGACGGCACTCCGGTGCGCGCCACGGCACCGGCGCTGAAAGCGCGTAGTCAATTTTGAATGCGCCCGGCCCGGGTTGGAATTGCTCAAACGCGCGCCGGTAGCCGTTAGAGAGACGGTCGCCGGCAATCGCCACGAGTTGCCGCGGCGCAGTATCGAAGAACACCAGCTCACTGTCGGCTTCGAGTTCTTTGAACGCCGCCGCGTCGATGCGTCGCGACGTGTGCACCGTGCCTCCCAGCGACTTGAGGTAGCCGGTCAGCGCCTGCGCAATGGCGCGCGCGCCGCCACGCGGAATCGGCCAACCCACGGCGTGAATGGTGATGCCGAACATCCATCCGACGGTTGCGCTCAGCGGTTCGTCAAAGCTCAGGCAGGAGTGGGCCGCCAATCCCGCAAAGATTGCGCGCGTGCGTGGATTCGCAAAGTGGCTCTTCGCGAAACCTTGCGCGGATTGAAGCGCGCTCAGACCGAACTTCGCCATGCGGAATGGATGGGTGGGAAAACGCAGAAGCGGCCCCAGACTGTCCTCGGCAAATTCCGGCCAACGATCGGCAGCGGGCTGCATCAGGTCTCGCCACGCTCTGCCGTCTTCGCCAAGGGCGCGTTCGGTTTCGGCCAGATCGCGCTCGAGGACCACAGCGGTTCCGTCATCGAGTGGATGCGCGAGCGGCGCTTGGCCGTGAATCCACTCCAATCCAAACTTCGCGAGGGGAAGCGTACGGAAAAACGGTGACCCCGCCGCGAATGGATGCACGGCAGAACCAAAGTCGTGGAGGAATCCCGGCAGCGTGAGCGGCAATGTGCGAGTTGCGCCGCCGGGCTCCTGTTCGGCCTCGTAGACGTGGACATGCACGCCTGCCTGCGCGAGCACAATCGCGGCAGCCAGCCCGTTGGGGCCCGATCCGATTATGCTGGCGCGGGTCATTGCTTCATTGTCCTCCAGTGCACCGCCCCTGACTCTTGCTAATCGTGCGGTGGCAACTCTTGGGGCCACTCGACCGCGGCAATGCGGCCGTCGGCTGTGATTGTCAGCTCCGGCGCGTAGAGGCCGAGCGATTCGCGCCGCCACCAGTCGCCGGTGCTGCGCTTCTCTTCGAGCGACGTAAACCAGTACTGCCACAGCACCGCGCGCACGTAGCGTGGCGGCAACTGCGGAAAAGGATTGCCGCGGAAGAGCGACAGGACATCGCGGCCGCCCAGCAACAGCCGCTCCTCTGTGAGCGGAACGATTTCGTTATCGCGCCAGTCGCCCAGTGACGCGAACCACAGGTTCCAGTCGAAGCGCGGCTGGTAGGGCGCATAGATGCGCGGCGCTTCGTTGAGCGCCTGCGGTTTGTTGCGGAACTTGTACGCAATCCAGTTGACGCCGTCGTTCGAACCCTGAAACTCGATCTCGTAGCGGCCGCGCGTCATCACGGCGAAGAGGCCGTACTGGTTGGCGATGCGCAACGGCTCGAGCGCCTCGATGGGCTGAAGCGGCAGATGCACGCTGCGAAACGGAATGGCGATCATCTCCGCAGTGGTGTCATAGGCGATCCATGTCAGCAGGAACGCCGTTACGGACATTCGCGTGATCCGCCAGTAAAATGCGGGCCGGCTCTGCGTTGAGAATCGCCGATGTCCGGATTCGCGCGCCGCGCTTGTCTCCGCCGCTGCGCGAGAATCGGCCGCCGCAAAGAGAGAGATTGGCTGATCGTCGTTTGATTCGAGCCGCAGCTCCGGAGCCGGCTCCGGCTCAAGCGGGCGGAAGCACGCGGGCACGAAGCGCAAGAGGAACCTGTCGTCGAGCAGCAGGAAGCCGAGCACAAGCACCAGGTAGTTCAGGAACGTGTAATTGGCGGTGAGAATCACGCCGATCTCCCACGGCGTGACGATGCAGAAGCAGATCAGGCGCACGCGCCGCGGGAAGAACAACATGAAGACGATGCCGAGTTCGAGCGCGAGCGTGCCGGCGACGCTGGCCGCGTGGAAGCAGTGGGGCAAATGTTCGGCGTACCAGCCGACCCACGTGGGCAGCGGGCCGTTCTGGTAGTACTCGTCCATGGCCGTGAAGTTGCGCCACTCGGGATCGCCGCTCGCGAGCTTGACCATGCCGGATTCGAAGTAGATGCGGAACCACTCATATTGCAGAAGGAACCAACCGGCGCGCGCGGGCGGATGGCTCGCGGCCCAACCCGGCATCAGCCCCGGCGGCGCGAGGAACAGCGAGAGAAATCCAGCTTCGAGCAGCATGCCGTCCGATTGATAGCTCGAGAACACGCCGGACGCGCCGACAAACGAGAGGAAACAGACGAAGCAAACGAAGAAGCTGAGACGCGGCCAAAGGTTGCAGAATGCGGCGATGGATGCGAGCAGGCCGATCCACGTGACCGCCATGAGCGTCGCCGAGCTCGCCGAAATCCAGTAGAGCGAGGGCGCATACCAGAAGCGCAACCCGCCAAGCTGTTGCGCGATGGCGGCCAGATACTGCTGGGCGGGCAGGATTCCCTCGGGACCGATGAGGCCCTTGATCTGAAACAGCAACGAGAAGAATGCGGAGAAGTAGATGAGGGCAAGCGCACGCAGAAAGATCCATCGCGGAACCAGGCGGCCGCGCGGGCCACTGCGCGAATCAAACAACCATCGGAAGCCGTCGATGATTTTGCGCCAAGCCATGTCTCGATCAGAATACCGGCTGGCCGGTGCTCCGGCCTAAACGAATGCGCGCTGTGTAGCGCGCGTTAGCCCAACGCCGCAGCCAGCAGCGCGGGCTTTTCTTGGGCGAGCGTCAGCATCAGTTCGCCGAAGAGCGTGTTGGCCCATGCAAACCACGAGCGCGAGAACATGGACGGATCGTCCTTGCGAAACGACTCGTGCATGAAGCCTGTGCCGGCCGTGGTCGAGCGCAGCCGGCGCAGGCATTGACGAATCTCCGCGTCGTCGGTCGAGGTGAACGCGCGATACATGATCGACATGGGCCAGATGGAGTTGAGCCCGATGTGCGGGCCGCCCACGCCCTCGGCCGCAGTGCCGCGAAAGAAATACGGATTGGCATCGCTGAGCGCGAAGTTGCGCGTGCGCTGATACAGGGCGTCGCCGACCGGGCAGATGCCGAGATACGCCAGCGTCACCAGGCCCGGAGCGTTGGCGTCGTCCATCAGCAGTTGGCCGCCGTAGCCGTCCACTTCATACGCCCAGATCTCGCCAAGTTGCGGATGGTTCACGCGCCCATGCTGCGCGGTTGCCCGCGCCACCTCATCGCTCAACGCGGAGGCACGCGCCGCAAGCGTTGTGTCCTGCGCGGCATGTGCGGCCAGTTCCGCAAGCTGCCCCAAGGCCTTCGCCGCGAAGAGATTCGCCGGCACGAAGAGCGGATAGATGCAGGCATCGTCCGACGGACGGAACATGCTGAAGATCATGCCGTGGGGCCGCGCCGGATTGCCGAAGCCCGAAAGCCCTTGCGTGTCGTAAGGCGACTGGGCCTTGCGCTGGAAGCTGTACGGGCCGGGCGACTGCTTGCGCTGCTGCTCGGTAAAGGTGCGCAGAATGGCATCCGCCGCAGCGCGCCATTGCGCATCGAATGGGCCGGTGTCGCCCGTGGCTTGCCAGTAGCCATGCGCCAGCCGAATTGGGAAGCAGAGCGAATCGATCTCCCACTTGCGCTCGGCCACGCCGGGGTGATTCTCCGTGCGATCGTTCACCGCCCAGGAGAGCGGCGGATCGGTGGTGTCGCGCGTGAACGCATTGGCGTAGGGGTCGAGGAGAATCATGCGCGCCTGGCGGCGGACCACGCCTTCGAGCAGTGTGCGCAGCCGCGCGTCTTTGCGCGCCAGGCGCAGATACGGCCACACCTGCGCGGAAGAGTCGCGCAGCCACATGGCATCGATGTCGCCGGTGACCACGTAGGTATCGGGATGCTTGTCGAATTCGCCGGGATAGACCGTGGTGTCGAGTGTATTGGGCAGGCAATTCTCGACCAACACACGCAGGGCCGGGTCGGCAATCTGGCGCTGCAACGTGACGATGGCGTCTTCCACCGCCGGTGAGGTGAACTTGCGGTCGGCTACGGGCGGACGCGCATGAGGCAGGTTCGGGAGTGCAGTTCCCTGCTCCGCAATTGCTCGTATTGTTCCCGTCTGCATCAGGCCCCATGCGCCCGCGCCCAGAAGCACCTGACGCCGTGTCGGGCGCCGTGTCGTCAAGTCATTTTTCATAGCGCAGCAGGCTCCTTCGAAATTCACAAATCATCGGGCACGCAAACAATCGCGGCAAATCCCGCGCCGTTCGATTATAGTTTCAATGATTGCCCCGTAACCGGTCTCTCGGGGGATTTCTGTGAGGTGGTTCCCGATGCGTCGCATTGTTTTCGCTGGATTGCTTTGCTTTTTCTCGAGCCTTGCGTTTTGCGCCGCGCCGTCGGCTCTCTTTTATATGACCGACGCGCCCGATTCCGTGCGGTCGTTCCTGGCCCACTCAGGCAAGATCGATGTGCTGGTGCCGGCCTGGTACAACGTGGATGAGAACGGGCTCGTGACCGGCGCGCCGAACAAGACGGTTCTGGCGGCGGCGCAAAGCCAGGGGCTGCCGGTGATGCCGATCGTCGCGCTCTTCGGCAAGGCCAAGTTTCACAATCTCGCCGGTAACGAGGCGGCGCAAAAGCGCATGAACGAGGCCCTGCTGCGCGATGCAAAGCTGCATGGCTACGTGGGCTTCCAGATCGATTTCGAACATGTCGATTATCTTGACCGGGAATTGCTGACGGCAGTGGTGGCGCGCTCAGCCGAAGCGATGCACGGCGCGGGCCTCAAGCTGACCATCGCCACCGTGCCCAATGCGCCCGGCTATCCCGGCAATGGCGGATTTTCCAAGTGGATGTACACGGACTGGCGCGGCGCGTACGATCTTGCCGCGCTCGCCAAGTCAGTGGACCTGATTTGCCTGATGACCTACGACGAGCACACACGCTGGACCATGCCGGGCCCGGTTGCCGGATGGCAATGGACCGTTGATAACCTGGATTACGCGCTGCAGTTTGTGCCCAAAGAAAAGCTCTCGCTGGGGATTCCGCTCTACGGATATCACTGGTACACCGGAGCGCCCATTACGGATAAGGCCACCGGCGATGACCGGCCCAACTTGACGGGCGAGTCGATCAAGGCGGCGGATGCACTCGAACTCGCCTCCGAGTTTGCCGCCAAGCCCGCATGGGATGCGACCGACCACGCGGCATTCTTTTGGTTTTACCGCGATCAGTTGCGCGAATGGGTTTTCTATACCGATCAGCACACATTCGGCGACCGCTATCAATTGGCGGCGGATCGAGGGCTGGAGGGTTTCTGCTCGTGGTCGCTAGGCCAGGAGGATGCCGACATCTGGACGGTGCTTCCGGATCGGAAGGCGAGTCACTGAGCGGGTTCGCGAGACGTCAGGAATTCTTGAAACCGTCCACATCCTTGAAGTCGACCACGTAAACGGAATGATCGGCCAGCGTAATCTCGGCGCCGAGAACCGATCCCGTTGAAGTGACTTCGACGATACGGAGATCCTTGACCGGGTTCAATTCCTCCGGCGTCCAGGCGGTATCGTCGGTCTTGTGCATCATGGCGGTGATCATCAACTCCATCGCAGGATTTTTGGCGGTGCGTTTGCGGTGGACGTATAGCACCGTGCTCTCGTCCGCCTCGGCATTGAATCCGCGATGCACCTGATTATCAATCTCGTCCCAGCCGGAGTAAGCGATGAGCGCCACCTGGCGACCGGGAACGGAGGCGGTGATGCCGCGTTCCCTGCCCGACTCGAAGGCGCGCACTACGGCGCTTTCCCCCTTCATGTGGGGCAGACCATAGTGGCCAAGGGTGAGTTCGTGCTCGAAGGCGAGACGGCAGCGGTCCACGCGCACCACGCCGCCGGGCACGGTGATCTCGGCCAGGTCGATGAGGTATCCGACGCCGTTGTTCGGCGGCTTGCGCATGATCAATTGCCGGTAGAGCACTCCATTGCGGACACCGTTGAAGAGAATGCTCTGCGAAGTTACGTAGCCGCTGCTCTTCGATGCCGTGTTATCGACCTTGAGGCCGGTGAGGTAGAAATTGATGTCGGCGCCGCGTAAATCGCGCGGATCGAGGCTGCGGAAGCTGTACTCCTGCGATGTGCCACCCTTGGGATTGTGGTTTTCCCAGGGGAAATGCGTATTGAACACCAGCTTGGAATAGTTGTGATCGTCGTCGTACACCTTGCCGGAGACGATCTCCGAACTGCCGCTGCTGCCATGGTTGACGAGGACGATGCCTGGTTTCTCGAGAACCGTTCTCTTTGACTTCCTGCCGAGCTCCACCCACATGCCGTCGTTCTCTTTGGCCGTCCAGAAAGGCGCGTCCTCCGGCAAGGCGAGACAGATGAACGGCAAGAACATGATGAACGGGCTGGCCGGGCAACTGTAGCTCTGGATGGCGTATTCGCGATGGCCGTAAAAGCCCAGACTGGGGATGTCGTTCTGGTAAAAATCTGCGCGGCCGGTGAACTGAAGGATCGATCCGGAGCACAAACGGCGCGCCCATCCCGGATCGAAGGGCGGCTTGGTCGCGAGCAGGAAGGACGCGGGAAAACCGCCGGAGATCCAGGAACGATAGCAGATGCTGCGCGCCCACATGTTGATGAAGCCGTTGCGTCCGAAAAAATTGACGTAGGTTTGAAACAGCTCAGCGAAGCTCTTCTCAAGCACGGAGGCGATCTCCGGATAGTGCTCGCGGCCGAAATTCTGGCTCCAGATTGTACCGTAGACCACAAACAGACTAATCGTGTAGTAGTTGTAGCTCTGCTCCAGGTACCAGCCGTTGCCTGCATGGTAGGACACAATCCACATCAGGTGGCTCTTGAGCAGGTCGTCGTCGATTGGATAACCGTGTTTCTTGAGGAAGGAGAGCGCACAAATATTGAAGAGCCGCCAGTTGTTCTGCGTGGTCCGGTGATGCGCCCACTTGGAGATGGTGACGGCCATCGCGTCGCGCTGCTGTTGGGTGAGGTGCGGCCACAACACATCGGGCATCAGCAGGAGCGTCTTGGTCAATCCGCCGATCTCGCATGTAAACTGACGGGTCGCGTCGGATAAGTCAGCGGGCAGCGGCAAGCTGTTCGCGTGTCCGGGCGTGAGCGCATTGTAGAAATGATGGCAATAGTAATCGCGCAATTTGATGTTGCCGATGCAGATTTCGGGATCGACGTGGATGAGCGGCGCGGCGAGGTTGAAAGTCCTCTCCAACGCCTCGAACTCGAAGGAGCGATACCGCCATTCCGGGTCATCCGGCTGGGGATAGGACTTGCCCGGCACCAGGGGAAAAACAATAGGCGAATCAAAAGACTTTACGTGCCGGAACGCCCGGCCGAGAACATATTGAGCACACTCGATATAGTGCTCCCTGGTCATTCCCGTCATGGGGCTGAGTTCCAGGTCCGGATTGCTGACGACAAAAGCGTCTTGTGCCAGGTTTGGTTGGATCGTAGCGGCAGAGCTTGTCATAGTTTGTTTGTGACTCAAATTATACCAATTCCCAACTTGCGACTCATAAGGTAAAGCATTTCTCGGTGAAAACTACACTAGTCCCTGCGCAAATGCTATGCGCCCAGAGTGCATTGCGTAAAGCCGCAGCCCGGCGCCTACAGCTCGACCGCCGGGATTTTTACCTTTCTTCCCTCGGCGCAGGACGTGTAAATGCTCCGCACCAGTTGCAGTGCGCGATAGCCGTCGATGCCCGACGACGCCGGCGCCCGGCCGGCTTTGCACGCCTCGCCAAAATCGGCAAGCTGGCGTTCGAATGGAGTGAGCGAAATCGCCATGGGATCGGAGGCGCCCGACTTTGCCGCGAGCGCGAGCGGCGGCGGCTCACCCTCGTCGTCGCGCACATCCCACGTGGTGAGTTGGTCGCCGGATACAATCGCGCTGCCCCTGGCGCCGTGGATCTCGATGCGCTCCGGGTAGCCAGGCCACAGTGCGGTCGCAGCCTGGATCACGCCCAGCGCGCCTGATGCGTAATGCATCACGGCGCACACCAGGTCTTCCGATTCGATTTTGTGAAGGACGCCCAGCCGCCAGTAGCCAAAGACTTCGTCGACCGCTCCCATCAGGTACAGCAGCACATCCACCTGGTGGATGGCCTGACTGATGAGGGCGCCGCCGCCCTCGCCGGCCCAGCTTCCCTTCACCGGCCGCGCGTAATACTCGCCGGTGCGGTACCACTTCACGTAGGCGTCGGCCTGCAAGATGGCGCCCAGCCGCCCCGCGGCGAGCGCGCGCTTGAGAAACAGCGTGGAATCGTCGAAGCGGTGCTGGCTGACCACGCCGAGTTGAATGCCCGCCGCGCGCGCCACTGCGATCATGGGCGCCGCCGTCTCCAGATCCACGGCCATCGGCTTTTGCACCAGCACGTGCTTGCCGTACTTTGCGCCCAGCTCCACCGCGGCCAGCCGGTAGCCGGGAAAGGTGCACAGGTCGATAAAGTCGACGTCCGATCGCCGGCTCAGCAGCTCTGGAGTGGCGACAAACTCGGCGCCGCACGCCGCGGCGAATTTACGGCCCTTCTCTTCATTGCCATTGGTGCATGCCGTAATTCGATAGCCGATGTTCTTGTAGGCCTGCGCGTGCTTCCAGGCGATGGCGCCCGTGCCGATGACTCCCACTCTCATGGCTGTTTTTCTCCCCGATGACTCTCGGCCCGCATCCTGCGGTCTCTAGAAAATCTAGGCGCGCACCGGCTCGAGTTCTGCCTTGGCATACACGCCGCCACGCACACTGCCTGGAGCGAAGTCGGTTTGCCCAAAGAGAACTTTATGCAGGACCAGGGCCGCGGCGCCGCGCAGGCGCGCGGCATCGCCATCTATAGCCGCCGCTACACGCGGCGTGTGCGGCGTAAACGACCGGCCAATCAACTGGCTTTCCAGAAGGGGTCTGGTGCGCGGCCACAACGCCGTGCAGTCGCCCACAATAATGATGACTTCGGGCGACAGGCCGGCAACCAGCATGGCCAGCCCCCGCGCCAGATAGGTCATCATCTTATCGATAGAACGCAGCGCGCGCAGATCGCCGGCCAGGGCGAGATTGAGCAGCTCCTGGAATGTTGTAATCGTGCTCTCCGGCGCCAGCTCATGGTAATAGCGGAGACCCGCGCGGTTGGAGGCAAAGACTTCCCAACATCCCGCATTGCCGCAGCCGCACATGGGCCCTGACTCATCCAGCGTCATGTGGCCGAATTCGCCTGCCATGTCATCCCTGCCCCGCACCACGCTCCCATCCAACAGCATTCCCACGCCGATGCCTTCTGAAACAGAAACCACCAGCATGTTGGCGGCGTCGTAGAAGTTCCCGAACCAGCGCTCCGAGAACAGGCAGGCGTTGGCGGCGTTCTCCATCTCGATCGGAGTTTCCAAAACCCTCTGTAGCTCTTGGTGCAGATCGATCTGGCCCCAGGGCGCGTTCGGCGAGAACAACAGCCGGTGCGTCTTCTGGTCCACACGGCCTGAAACGCTCACGCCCAACCCAAGGAAGGTTTGGTCCCCGAATTCCGCCTTCAGCGCATGCGCCGCCTGGGCGATTTGCGCAATTGCCGTCCTTGCCTCATCGGCCGTGGAGCCGGACCTGAGCTCGTAGAAGACCGTGTCCCGGCCCAGGATCTTGCCGTTGATGTCTACGACGGCGAGATTGGCCTTACCCGGCCGCAGGTCGATGGCCAGCATGACGCGGCGGTCGTTCAGCGTGACAAAGGTGGGCCGCCGCCCGCGCGGCAACCGGCCCAAAGTCCCCGGCAGTACCCAGCCCTCGTCGATTAGCTGGCCGATGATGACGGAAACCGTGCTGGGCTGCAGCCCTGTGAGCCGCGCCAGATCGGCCCGGCTTACTGGCTGGTGCAGATGGATGGCGTGCAGAACAATGTCGCGGTTGATCTCACGCGCGGTCTCGCTGGAGGCCACGACCCGGCGGGGTCGAGCCGACTTGTCAGTTACGCGCTGGTCAGTTTGGGACATGATGAACGGCTTTCGATTGCGCCTGGCCGCGTGAGAGATAACGTTTTCCAGGGCGATTTCTTGCGAACGGCCCGCGCCGCCAGATTTGTCAACACCCGGCCTTCCGCAACTTGTTCAGCAACCAATATATCGAACTGGACCGGTGATTGGCAGGGGAACTTCAGGCTCCGGACGGCCGCAGGAATCCGTGCAAAAAGCAAATGCGGCAGCCCCGGAAGGAGCTGCCGCGAAGCCATGCAGAGGAAAGGTTCGAAGTTACACCGACCGCATCGCGAGTCTTAGCTCGCAATCAATGTTCTGCCCCGCAGTGCGAGCCGGGGACAGGCGAGCCAAATTCCGATGGCTTGATCCAGGTCATGGCAGAGTCGGTACAACGGTGCGGAAGGAAGCCCCGAAGTTGCCATTGCCGCTGCTGCCGGTATAGGTTCCCGCGATTTTCTCAATGACCGCGGCTCCAGCAGTGAGGCCAGCCGCATAGTTGACGTTCACGACCCTGGAGCTGCCCGGAGCGATGTTGCCAATGGAGAAAGGTAGCGGACCTGTCGGCATCGTCGTCCCTTCCGACGTTCCGAGACTGGCGCTGGTCAGCTGAACGTTCTGCGCCGTGCCCGTGCCAACGTTGCTTACCGTGAGCGTGGAAAGCACCGTGCCGTCGCCTTCTGCAAAATGCGCCGGCGAGACGATCAGTTGCACCGTGCCGGCGACAGCCGGCGGAGTGAGAACGATGGTTGTCATGGACCGCGCCGGCAGAATTGCCGTCAGCGTTGTTCCGCTCACGGTTGCCGCACCGGAAGTCTGCGCAACCGTCGCGGTTAAAGGAGCCTGCGGGTAAGTCGGGTAGGCGGAGTCGCCCGTGAGAGCCCCATCGGTGACGTAGGCGGTAGGCACCCAGTTTGCCGTCGCAGCATCGAGCGTGATGTTGAGTGTCTCGGTTCCGCTGGTAATGTTGTTGACGAGGTTGATCACTTTCGTCCCGTCGGGGTTAATGAAGGCGGTGGGGACGACACAACTGCCCACGCCCGAGGCGATCGTTGTGCAAGCAGGGGACGTAGTGGTCATCGTAACCTGGTATGCGCCCGGATGCACAAAACGGGCGAAGTGGGCGAATGAATTGAGGCGCGCGGAAATGATAAAGCTGGTGGCAGCGGAGGTGGCGCCCATTTGGATCATGGCCCCGGTGGTGGATGTGGAAGCTGGGTACCAATAGATATAGGCGTCGACTTTGCCCTTGTTGAGCGCGTTGGAGATATCGTTGGCGAGCCACATGCCGTCGTTGTAATTGTTTGACGTTCCGGCATAGACCTTGTCCCAGTAGGGATTCCAGGCAACCGGGGACTGCGGACCGTACTCGCTCATCCAGTTGTGCTTCGCCGGCGTCCCGGTATTCAGCACAAAACTGGCGACCCCGCCGTACTCGTGCGCCGAGTAGATATCCACGTAGGAGTTAGCGGTCGAGTTGTTGACGACCGTCGTGTTATACGTGTTCGCCGGCGTCCAGTTGTAGTAATCGCAGCAGATCAGATTTACATTGAGCCCCGAAGCGCGCAGGATCGGACCGTATCCATCCAGAAAGGTGACCGCCTCGGCCGCCGTGGGCGTCATGGAAGCGTAGCTGCTCGTGTTGGTATTCGGCTCATTGACCCAGCTCAGGTCGGTGATGGGAATGCCGTCCAACTCGTAGTCTTTGACGAACTGGATGAGGTAGTTGGCATACGCAGCGCGGCAGTCGGAGAATCCCGCGGTGGTGCAGTGATTGCCACTCGTATTGGTCGCGCTGGTGCCGTCGCAGACAGTTCCTCCGGAATCAATGTTGTTATTGGTCTTCATGTAGCCGGGCGCGCCCCAGGAATCGGCGTAGAAGCGCTTGACACCGTACTTCACGGCCTGCTGGCCCAACCAGATCTCGCCACCGTCGTTGTTGTCCCATGTATAGGTGGGCGTTGCGCTGCACGAGGCCGGCGCGGTAGGCACAATCACGAGGTCTGTGTCGATGCCCATGCGGAATATGCTGAGGCCCGCTCCGGAAACAGGATTCAAAAGCAGGTCGGCGACCTGAGCTGGGATCGTACCGGTGGCCGAATCGATCACGCCGCCTCTTCCAAATGTGTCGTTGAGGCCGAAGCCATCGATCTGCTGTAGTTTTGAGGTGAAATTGACGGTGCCAGAAAGTTGTGCCTGCGCGGCGGAGGCGAGCATGAGCGCGACAACAGGCAAGGTGACGAGCTGACAAACGAATGTCCTGGACTTCATCCTTGTATTCCTCCTACGGAATGGTTCGAACGGTTGCGTGGCCCGGGTCGTGCAAGGTCACATGGAGTGGAACGTGGTTTACAGATCGAAGGTGTCCTTAGTTGTCTACTCCAAAAGCACTGGGAACGGTGTTGGGAGCTATCAGCTTCCAGGACACAAATCTTCGTAGACGACAGACCGAATTGCACAATTTCTCAGAAAGCGGCCGCAAACATGGATTCATTCGCGAGGCGAACTATATGGCGATAAGTAGATAATTGTCAAGAGAAAATCGATTTATTTGACAGGGACCCGGCTTGTCTTATCGGTCGAGGGACCCTTGCAGGCTCCAGAAGCCCCGATCCTATAGGAAGTTGTGCACCCCGTGGGCGTCGACATTTCACGGGGCAATTCATGTGCTCAAAAAAACAGCGGCAGCCCCGGAAGGAGCTGCCGCGAAGCCATGCCGAGGTACGGTTCGCGATTTGATTACACGACCCGCCCTGTCCAATTTTTGGGATCCACCTCAGCCCGCCTCGGCTCCGGGGGAGGGTAATCCCCCGGAGCCTGAGACGACGGCGTCAGCGTATATAGTTTGGAAGATCGCCATTCCAACCAATAGGAATTGAATAGCCGTACTGCATTTTCTGGTATTCGCCGGCAAAGTAACTATCCAGGTAGGAATGTCCCTGAATGAATCTGTCCGGATTCATGGCGCCGTAGTAGCCCGAATCGGCTTTGAGCGAACCGTCGAACAGTACATAGGCTCCCTGCCATCCTGCACCGCTCTGGCCCCAGTTGATGGCGTGATTCATGTACGGTGCGAACTTGGTGGCCAGTTTGTACATCAGCGAGTACTCATAACCAAGACCGTCGGACTCTCTGACATTGAGCGCTGCGGGAGCGGTTTGGGCGCCGCCAGGAGCGCCGGTCCCTACCAAAAGGTCGAATTCCGAGAAGGAAATACCGGTAAGGAGATGCTGGTCGACGAGCGAGGCAAACAGGGCCAAAGCAGTTTGGTTATCGCTTGCGTCGGTCGCATAAACCGAGTCGTGTGTCTCGCTGCCGATGAGTTCGATAAGGTTCCTTCCGTCATACAGCGGATCGGAAAGCCATGCGGTGTTCAGCGCCTTAACCATGTTGTACGCAGTTCTCGCTTTGGTGTAGGTGGTATAGCTGTAATCGTTGTAGGCCAGTAGCGGTGGATTGGCCTGGATATAGGCGTCGATGCTGCCGTTGGTGTCGTGCCCATCGAGCTTCATGTACTGGGGCAGGCTGGCGTAGTTGGCTTTGAAAGCCGCAGCCATCTGGGCGTTGGGGGCCGCGATGTGCGCGAATTTGAAGAGCAGGTAAACGTAATTCTGCGTGATGTCGCCGCCCATTTGATTGTCCGACATGGCCACCAGCCAGTTGGTGTTTTGCAGGCTTGCTTGCCAACTGTTCGGATCCGCGGGGATGTTGATGCTGGGGGAGCTTGTCCCGATCTCTTCGTTGAGGATGTCCCAATCGTTGAAAGGGATCACTCCGCGGGAGACGCTCGAACCATAGAACGCCGATGTGGTCAGGAAGTGCCGCATCAAATACACGATGTGGTTGAACTGCACTCTACAGGCCATGGCTGGGGTGACCGGGACCGTGGTTGTAACGCCGGTGCCCAAGCTGTAGAAATCCGGAGTTCCGTTATACCCCTCTGGAAGCGTCGCCGGGATCATCTGGATCATCCAGTTTGGGGCCTCGTCGTACCATGCCATCACATGGCCGTGAATCTTGTACTCTCCGGGAGTTCCGGCATCCCTGATCTGTTGATAAGCGCTGTCAGGGAAACTGAATTGAGCTAAGCCAGTCGAGTTTGCGCCGGCCAGGGCCGCGCCGGTAGTGCTTGTCAGCCAGCTCGGGCCGTTGGGCTGCGTGAATGAGGCCTTCAGATTGTTACCGTCGACAAAAAGGTTATAGTCATAGGCGGCGATTCCCGTCGGTGTTCCGGTTCCGAGCGTGCCGGCTATGAACAGGCCATCTCCCGTGTTGTAGACACTGTTAATAGGAGCTACGGCATTGTAGGCACTTGGGTTGACTACGTTGGGAAGCGGTTGGAGGTTGGGATTGGGTTCTTGTATTACCATATTCTGGACAAAAACTTCGGCCGTTTCCGCCGGTTGGCTTACCTCGCCATGGAGTTCGAAAATCAATTTCGAGGATGTGCCGGTATTGAGGACAATGCTCACGTGGGTCTTG
>Ga0302319_10009174_pt1 | contig 19086 bp, 21 predicted proteins | sample Bog_T0_2_FD_203319 | JGI IMG/M metagenome (GOLD analysis project Ga0302319, IMG submission 203319) | Peat permafrost microbial communities from Stordalen Mire near Abisko, Sweden - Bog_T0_2 | ecosystem: Environmental > Terrestrial > Soil > Wetlands > Peat | place: Sweden: Abisko, Stordalen Mire... | reverse complement strand
GTCCATCCGGGATTCTCCTTGAAGTGTGCTTGGCGGCTCACTCTCGGAGTTTCCTGGATCGACTCCCGCAAATGTCAAACTGCTACTGCCACCCCGGCAGAGCCGGGGGAACTCCCGTTACATTAGGGAATAGGGAGTAGGGACTAACGGACTAAGGGACTCAGGAATTAGGAAACAGGGATCAGAGATCAAACGCCAGGAGGAAAAGCCACTTCAGGGCGTGGGTCTTATTGCTCAGACTTGGGGGCGCAGGACGCTTAGTGTTGAGAACGTAAGGATAGATAAATGATGGCCCCGACAGAACGGAGGGGACTCATGAAACCATCCAAAGATCCTTATGGTCGCTGCTATTGCTGGATTGTTGTTCGGCGATACGGGATCTCACGCAACACAAGGAACCGCAGACACCTCAAGGGGGTCAGAAAAATGCGCGGACTCAAGTTTCTCCTCGGTACTACAGCATTGCTCGCGGGTATTGCCCTGGCGCCGGCGGCACAGGCACAGATTGTGGTTGGGGTAGGCGTTGGTATTCAACCTGTTTGCCAATACGGCTACTACGACTATGCGCCGTATGCCTGCTCGCCCTATGGTTTTTACGGGCCGGGATACTTTTATAACGGAATCTTCCTGGGTATGGGCCCATGGGCGGGATGGGGTTATGGCCACGGCTGGGGCGGCCATCGGTTCGTTAACGGCGGTGGCGGAAGCTATCGCGGCGGTGGGGGCGAGGCAGCAGCTCGCGGCTACGCGTCTCGCGGCGGCGGCGGAGCGGCCCGCAGTAGCGGCGGAACAGCGCGCGCAGGCGGCGGCGGACATGCGGTAGCGGCCTCTCGTGCCAGTGGCGGTGGAGCACGCGCAAGCGCTCCCCGTGCGGCGGCAAGTCATGCAGCACCTCGTGCGGCGGCTTCTCACAGCGGCGGTGGCGGTGCAGCCCGCGGCGGTGGCGGTGCCGGTCATGCCGGTGGCGGTGGCGGCGGACATGCCGGTGGCGGGAGAAAATAATTGACATCTGCTGCTAGAAACAACAGATGATTGGCGAGGCGGCGGAGCATACCAGCTCCGCCGTTTTGCGTTTGAGCATTATTATTTAACGCTTTTCGCTGCTGCCGGGCTATTTCGGTGTGCTCAATAACGACCGTTGGTATGAGTTTGCCAATGTGGTGTTTCTCAAGTCAATCGGCAAGGATTGTTCAATCAGGTTCAACAATAAAGCGGCCCATGGAGAGCGTCCAGGCCTGCGGCGCGCCGATTCTTGAGACCACCTGCCGCCATTTGGCTGGCTGAAATGGCACGCGTTGAACGATCAAATAGATTGCTCTTGGGTTGCACCTGAATAAAATAGGTTCTTTCGCGGGTCTCAAAGGCGAGTTTTCTGGACTCGGATTCCAGAACGTACGCTTGCATTTAAGATCAAGACAGCGTGCAGACGATACGAGTAGACACACCATCGGCGAATTACGACGTGATTGCGGGGAGCGGGCTGGTTGAGACGCTTGGCGTCCGCATCGAGCGAGTTGCGGGCAAGCTGCCGCGGCGGGTTTTTGTGCTGACTTCGGGGCCTATCTGGGCGTTGTGGGGGCATAGTCTTCTGCAGTCGTTTGCGGAAGCGCCGGAGGTGCTGTTTTTGGAGCCCGGCGAAAAGCACAAGACCATGGCCAGCGTGGAAAGGCTGCTGCGGCAGATGGCGCAGGCCGGCGGAGATCGCGGCTCTCTGCTGATTGCATTTGGCGGCGGGATTGTGGGCGATGTGGGCGGGTTTGTGGCGGCGATTTATATGCGCGGGATTCGCTACGTGCAGGTGCCGACCACTTTTCTGGCGCAGGTGGACTCGTCCGTGGGCGGCAAGACGGGCGTGAACCTGCCGGAGGGAAAGAATTTAGTCGGCAGCTTTCATCACCCTTTGGTGGTGTTTGCCGATATTGGAGTTTTGGGGACGCTGCCGGACCGCGAGCTGAAGGCCGGACTGATGGAAAGCGTGAAGGCCGGGATCATCCGCGACCGGACGCTGGTGCGGTTTATGGAAGCTCACGTGGACCAGGTACTGGGGCGCGATGCGAAGGCATTGGAAAAGGTAATTGCCGCTTCCATCCGCATGAAGGCGGATGTGGTGAACAAGGACGAGCGCGAGAGCGGGCTGCGGATGATATTGAACCTGGGGCACACTGTGGGCCACGCGATTGAGCAGGCGACGGCCTACAAGGCTCTGCTGCACGGAGAGGCCGTGGGTTGGGGCATGGTGGCGGCGCTTCATCTGGGACGGCAGCGGGGGACGATTTCAACGCCGCAGTTTAGCAGGCTGGAGAGTTTGATTCATCTGTATGGGCCGCTGCCACCGCTGAAATTGCGCGTGGCCAAGGTGGTGGCGGCAACGGGCAGAGACAAGAAGAATGTGGGCGGGGTAAGACGTTTTGTGCTGCCGGTGGGGATTGGCGACGCGACGGTGGTGGAAGACGTGACCGAGGCGGAACTTGGGGCGGCGGTGGGATATATGCTGGCGCGGGCCGGGGAGAAGCACAGCTGAATGAGGACGCTTGGATCGAGACCAGCGGGTACGGAGGATGATGCAGGCGCAGCGAGGGCCGTGCGGCAGATGTTCGACCAGATTGCGCCGCGGTACGACCTGCTGAACCACGTATTGTCAGCAAGCGTGGACCGGCTTTGGTGGTGGCAGACGGCGCGGCGGTTCAAGGCGATATTGGCCGATCCGGATGCGGCGGTGCTGGATGTTTGCTGCGGGACGGGACACATGACGCTGGCGCTGTTGAGAGGCCGGCCGCGGGGAGCGAGGCCGATTCTGGCGGCGGACTTTGCGCGGGAGATGCTGAGCCGGGCGGCGCACAGGTTCGAGGAGCGGAAACCTGGCGAGCCGACGGCCATTGCGCTGGAGGCGGATGCGCTGCACTTGCCGATGCGGGACGCCTCGCTGGATTTGATTGTGACTGCGTTCGGGTTCAGGAACCTGGCCAATTACGAGGCGGGACTGAAGGAGTTTTATCGCGTGCTGAAGCCAGGAGGGCGGCTGGGCATTCTGGATTTCGCCGAGCCGGGCGGGCCGATCGGGAAGGTGTACGGGGTGTACTTCCGGAGGGTGCTGCCGGCGATTGGGCGGCTGATTTGCGGCAAGGACGGACCGTACCGGTACCTGCCAACCTCGGTGGGAAGTTTTCCGCCCCCTGAGGAGATGCTGGCGATGATGCGCGGCGTTGGGTACCGGGAGTGCGCGTGGCAGCCGTACACGTTCGGGATTGCCGGACTGTATACGAGCTCACGGTGAAGACAGTGAAAGTGAGGTAGGCTAAGGACGCGATGACGCCAGGGGAATCCAATCCATCCTTATCCGGGTCGTTGGGGCCTGGGGTGCCGGCTGCCGATTTGTCCGCGTTTTCCGCCCAGAAGCGCAGGGTCGCGCTGCACTCCATGATTGCGGCGGCGGCAATGACGGTGCTGAAGCTTGCGGCGGGTTTGCTGTCAGGATCGCTGGGGGTGCTGTCGGACGCGGCACACTCGGGGCTGGACCTTGTGGGCGTGACGCTCACTTTCTTTTCAGTTCAGGTGAGCGACAAGCCTGCCGATGAAGACCATACCTACGGTCACGGCAAATTTGAAAACATTTCCGCATTCGCCGAGACGGGACTTATGGCCGTCTCGTGCGCGTGGATTGTATGGGAGGCGATGGGGCGGATTTTGCGCCACACGATGGTGCTGCACCACTCTCTTTGGCCGGTGCTGGTGCTGCTGGCCTCGATTGGGGTGGATTACTGGCGGTCGCGGCGGCTGCTGGCGGTAGCGGAGCGGACGGGCTCGCCGGCGCTGGCCACCGACGCATTTCATTTCGCTTCCGACATTTGGTCGACTCTGGCCGTGCTTTGTGGGCTGGGCGCAAGCTGGGCGGGAGCGCGGTTGGGGATTGGCTGGCTGCGGTATGCCGATCCGTTTGCCGCAATCGTGGTTTCGTTGATGATTCTGCGGCTTACGCTGCACCTGGGCCGGGAGACGGTGGCGGTGCTGACGGACGAGGTTCCGGCGGAGACGCGGCGGCGGCTGGTTGGGGAAGTAGAGCGTGTAGAGGGCGTTCTGGCGGTGGAGCAGGCGCGGGTGCGGCGGGCCGGGGCAAACTACTTTGCCGATCTGACGCTGGCGCTGCCGCGAGGGTTCACGTTTGAGCACACCGGGGAGCTGGTACGGGCCGCTACCGAGGCCGCGCACCGGGCGCTTCCTGAAGCGGATGTGGTCATCCACACGGTGCCGCGCGAGGACAGAGCGGAAAGCGTCTTTGACCGCGTGAGGGCCGTGGCCGCGCGCAACAACGTAAGCGTGCATGAGCTAAGCGTACAGTCGCTGCATGGGCGGCTGCGGGTGGAGCAGCATGTGGAGCTGGACGAAAGCATGACCCTGCTGGCGGCGCACAGTTTTGTTACAGCACTGGAAGCGGAGATTCTGCGCGAGGCGCCCGAGATTGATTCAGTGCTGACGCATATTGAGAGCGAGCCGGCCACGATTGAGCTGCCCGAGGAGACGGTTGTGGAGGATCGCAAGATTGAGCGCGAGTTGCGCGCGGCGGCAAGTTTGTTCCTTGAGATTGTGGATGTGCATCAGATTGTGGTGGGCCGCACGGTGGACCACATTCATCTGAGATGCCATTGCACGCTTCCGGACAACTTGACCATGCAGCGGGTGCACGAGGTAATCACCGGGCTTGAGGACCGCTTCAAGCTGGAGTGGCCGGAGGTATACCGGGTGACGATTCATCCTGAGCCGATGACGGATAATCTGAGATAAGGGACGAGAAGGGCGAGAGAGACGAAGATGATTGCGCAAAGCGAATGGAAGGGCTCAACAATTTTTGAGGGGATTGCGGAGAACGGCAATTCAGTGTTCTTCGACGCCGATTCGTCGCACTCTCAAGGCCCCAGCCCCATGGAGGCTGTGCTGATGGCGCTGTGCGCATGTACCAGCGTGGACGTGGTCTCGATTCTGGAGAAGAAGCGGCAGCCGCTGCTGGGGCTGCGGGTGAAGGCCGCGGCCACACAGGCCGAGAAGCCGCCGCGGGTGTTTACGCATATCAAGCTGACCTATACGGTGAGTGGGCGATTGAGCCGCAAGGCCGTTGAAGACGCGGTGGCGCTATCGAAGAACAAATATTGCTCGGTTTCGCAGATGCTGGAGAAGACTGCGGAGGTGGAGTACGAAATCGTGTTTGAAGGTGGCGAGCCCGAGGAATGAGTAGCCGCGCGTTGAAGAATTTCGTTCAGGTGGCGTCGCTGGTGATGTTGCTGGTGGCGGTGGGGTTGTTGGCGGCAATCACCACCATGCACTTCGCCATCCACGGGGCTGAGGTGCAGGTGCCTGCGCTGAAGGGGATGACGGTGGCCGAAGCACGCAGCGAGACCGCGGGGCTGGGGTTGAACCTGAACGTGGACAATCGCTACTATTCGGGCGAAGTGGCGGCGGGACATATCCTTACCCAGTCGCCGGAGCCGGGAACCGTGGTGCGGCGGGAGTGGCGTGTGCGCGTCTCGGAGAGCCTGGGCGCGCAAAAGGTGGAGGTGCCGGATACGGTGGGCCGCGAGGAGCGGGTTGCGGCGCTGATGTTGCGGCGCGTGGGCCTGGAAGTGGGAGTGACGGCGCGGCTGCCCTACGGCAACGCTACCGAGGGCACGGTTTTGGCGCAGGACCCGCCGGCCCACGCACAGGGGATTGAGCGGCCCAGCATCAACCTGCTTGTGGCCGCTGCGGCTGACGACTCGATCGACGGCTTTGTGATGCCGGATCTGGCGGGATTGCCCGTGGTGAGCGCACAGGCGCAGTTGGCCAAGGTAGGCATCAAGTGTGCGCCGCCCACGTTTGTCGACGTTCCGGTCGGGCCTGTGGGTACCGGGGAGGAGCCGGTGAGGCCGCCGGTGAAGCCGGGAGCGGTGGTGGCGCAACAGCCTTTCGCCGGTGCGCGCGTGGACCAAACGACGATGGTGAAACTGGTGGCGGCGAAGTGAGAAGGACAAGGACTAAGGGACTAAGGGAATAGGGACTAAGGGAATAGTGAATAGAGGCTTGTTGGTCCCATTCGGATTCGTTTGGCATTTCCGGTGCGTCTGAGACCTTAAAGTAGAAGTATGGCTTCACGAGAAGAAGCGGATTCCAGAACTGGGCCGGCGACACGCGCTGCCGGCGATTTCTCGCATGCGTGGCGGGCCCTGCGGCACAGGAATTTTCGCCTCTTCTTTGGCGGGCAGAGCATATCTCTGATCGGCACTTGGATGACGCGCATCGCCACGTCGTGGCTGGTGTACCGGCTGACCAAATCGCCGCTGCTGCTGGGCACGGTGGGGTTTGCGGGACAGATTCCCACGTTTCTGCTGGCTCCTTTGGCGGGCGTAATTGTTGACCGCATTGACCGGCGCATGCTGCTGGTTTGGACACAGAGCCTGGCGATGGTGCAATCGCTGGCGCTGGCGTGGCTCACGCTTACGCACCGCATAACCATCTCGGAAATTCTGGCGCTGAGCGTGATGCAGGGGTTCATCAATGCATTCGACATGCCGGGCCGGCAAAGCTTCATGGTGAAGATGGTGGAGGACAAGGCCGATCTCTCGAACGCCATCGCCATCAACTCGTCGATGGTGAACGTGGCGCGGCTGATTGGCCCCTCGCTGGCGGGGATGCTGATTGCCGCTACCAATGAAGGCTGGTGCTTCCTGACCGATGGCGTGAGCTACATTGCGGTGATTGTTTCGCTGCTGCTGATGCGGCTTCCGGCGGCCGAAAGGGAGCGCGAGGGAACCACCATGCTGGCGCAACTGGGCGACGGCTGGAGCTATGTTGCCTCTTCCGGACCGATTCGCACCATACTGGCACTGTTTGCGTTGCTGAGCCTGATGGGTTGGCCGTTCATGGTGCTGATGCCGATTTTTGCGGCGCAGGTTCTGCGTGGCGGCCCGCATACGCTCGGCTTTTTGATGGGCGCGGTGGGCGTGGGCTCGCTGGTGTCTGCGCTGGCGCTGGTGATGCGCCGGTCGGTGCGCGGACTGACGAAGATGATTCCCATTGCCGCGGCAGTATTCGGCGTTGGACTCATCTGTTTTGGACTGTCGAATGTGCTATGGCTTTCGATGACGATGATGCTGGTTACGGGCTTTGGCATGATGCAGGGAATGGTGGCCAGTAACACGATTCTGCAGACGCTGGTGGACGAGAAGATGCGCGGGCGCGTGATGAGCTACTACACCATGGCATTTGTGGGGATGGCCCCGTTTGGCAGCCTTCTGGCCGGCGCCATGGCGCACGCCATTGGAGCGCAACGGACGGTGATTGTGAGCGGCATTGCGTGCATTGTGGGCTCGGTGTGGTTTTGGACGCGGCTGAAAGGGATTCGCAAACAGATCCGGCCGATTTATGAGAGGCTGGGGATTGTGCCCGGGATCGCGGCGGAAGAGGGCGCGGAGAATTGAGCGCGAGGTGTCTGTGACCGCGTAATTTCGAATGTTGGGAATTGTCGTTTTCCAGGTCTCAAAATCGAGACCTGGGGCACCCGCTATCGTACAGAATCAAGGGGCCAGTGACCTGGTTGAGTTGGAGGAGGCGGAAATCAATGGGATTGAGCGAAGACATTGAGCGCGTAGCGTTGCAGGAGCGGGAACTCAAATTTGTGCGCCTGGATGCGCGAGTTGCGTGGGAGCTGGGTGCCCGCTTGAGGACGATGGCCGAAGAACGCGGGCTGAGCGTGGTGATTGATGTGCGGCGGTTCGGGCAGCCGTTGTTCTATGCCGCGCTGGAGGGAACGGCTCCGGATAATGCCGAATGGGTGCGGCGCAAATGCAATGTAGTGGCGCGATTCCATCGCAGTTCGTATGCGGTTGGATTAAAGCTGAAGGCGAGCAACGACACGCTGACCGGACAACAAGGCTTGCCGCTGGGGGATTTTGCCACGCATGGCGGGTCGTTTCCACTGACGGTGGAGGGCGCCGGAGTGGTGGGCAGCGTAACCGTTTCCGGCCTGCCCCAGCGCGCGGATCACGAGTTGGTGGTTGAGGCGCTTTGCGGACTGCTGGGGCGCGATTACGCCGAACTGCGGTTGGGATCGGAGTAGAGTGCCGCGCCCTGCCGCGAGAGGGAAACGTGACTCAGATTACGCTCTCGGACATGGCCGACAGCAGTTCCTCAGGCCGGTCGTAGCTGCTGGCCATTCCGCGCTCCATTCCTGACCTTCGCGCCGTGTCGCGGGCTTCCATCGAGTCGTAGAGCACCGTAATCGTCATTCTTGTGTTGCCGTCTTCTTCGACGAAGACTGTAGTGTCCAAGGCGTCGCCCGGATACCAGGACTCGTCGAATCTCTCCGTGGCGACAATTCGTTTAGGCGAAACAATTTCGCGAAACACACCACTCATTCCCATCTCATTTCCCTTCGCCTCATTGCTCCAGATATAGCGATATTCGCCGCCCACCTTCAAATCGATCTCGCAAATGGGCATGGTCCAGCCTGGGGGGCCGAGCAGCCAGCGGCGCACTAACTCCGGCTTGGTGAAGGCATCGAAGACCAGTGCATGGGGCGCGTCGAAGAGGCGGGTTACCTGGATTTCACGATCGGTGGGCGTGGACACGCGGAAGCTTTCGCGGTAGATCATTGGGGGCTCCTTCCATGCTTTTTGTGCTTGTGCTTTTTCTTTTTCTTGCTGGTTTCTTTAAACTCGCCGAGCAGCGCATCCAGATTCCGGAAAGACGACTCCCAGAATTGGCGGTACTCGGCGAGCCATTGACTGGCCGCGGCAAGCGGCACGGCATGGAGGCGGCTTGGCCGGCGTTGCGCGACGCGGTCGCGAGCGATGAGGCCTGCGTGTTCCAGCACCTTGAGGTGTTTTGAGATTGCGGGCTGGGTGATGGCGAAAGGAGCGGCCAACTCTGCCACCGAGGCCTGGCCCGAAGCAAGGCGGCCCAGGATGGCGCGGCGAGTGGGGTCGGCCAGCGCGGCGAATGTTGCGTCTAAGCGATCGGGCGCCGAGTATCCATTATCGATTAGTTTCATAACCAAATAGTAATATAACTAAATATCGGAAATCAAGCTCTTTGTTTCGCAAATCGCCGGCGGATCAGGCGATGCGTTCGACCATTGCGATAAAGAATCCGTCAGTGTGGAATTGGCCTGGGAGCAGGCGGAGCGCGCCCTCCGGGGTGAGGCAGGAATTGAGGCGCTGGGCGCCGCCGGGAGTGAGGATGCCTTCTGCGAGGAGGGCTTCGATGCGGCCCCCAAGCGAAACAGTACGCGTGTTCGGATTCCTTGCAAGCGCCAAGGCAACCACCTGCTCATTCTCCTCCGACTCCATGGAACACGTTGAGTAGATGACGTGGCCGCCGGGGTGGACGGCGCGCACTGCGGCGAGCAGGAGGTCAAGCTGGCGGTCGGCATGCCGACTGAAGTCTTCGGGATTCAGGCGGAGGCGGATTTCGGGGTTGCGGCCCAGGGTGCCGGTTCCGCTGCAAGGGACATCGGCGAGGGCGACGTCGAATCCGCCGTCTACGAGTACGTTTGCGTCGGTGAGGCGGCACTGGATGCGCGAGGTGAAAACGGCCATGCGCTTGCGCAATTCGTCCCATCGCGGGGGGCTGATTTCGCAAGCGAGGATGCGGGCTTTGGGGTTGCGCTCGGCGAGAACAAGAGTTTTGCCTCCGGGAGCGGCGCAGCAATCGAGGAGCCAGTTTCCGCGCCCGGCGAGCTCAGCCACCAACTGCGAGCCCTCGTCCTGAAGCCAGGTGCGGCCTTCGCGGACGGCCGCGCTTGCGGTGACGTCGCCGGAGACCACTTTGCGCGCGGCGGTGAGCAGTTCTCCAGGTTCCAGACGGATGCCTGCGAGGGTGAGCTCTGCTTGGACGGCGGGGTTGGCGATGTGAAGGGTGAGTGTGGGTTGGTTTTGGTCGTGATGGCAAAAGGCGCGGGCCGCCTCCATGCCGTAGTGGCCGACCCAGCGCTCGACGACCCATGCTGGATGCGCCTGCGCCAAGGCGAGCGCGGCTGGGGACTGATCTGGAAAGCTTGCGTGCGGAGCTTCGGAGAGTCTGCGGAGGACGGCGTTGACCATGCCAGAGGCGAATTGCTGGCCGGCCTGCTTGGCCAGTTCCACGCTTTCATCGATGGCGGCACGCGCGGGGATGCGGTCCATGTGCAGAATCTGGAATGCACCCAGGCGGAGCAAGATGAGGATTTCAGGATCGAGTTTGGCGTTGGGGTGAGTGAGCAGAGCCCGGATCTGGTAGTCGAGGCGGATTTGCCAGCGGAGGACGCCGAGGACCATGGCTGTGACCAGATTTCGATCGAGGGGCGAGAGAGCGCTGACGGCTTTGTCGCGCAGCAGGTCGTCAGCATGCGCGCGGTCGCGCTCGACTGCCATGAGAATTACGAAGGCCGCTTTGCGAGCTGGTGAGAGATTAGCCATTCGATGCCGTCCTCAAGAATGTCCCGGCGTCTTGATTGGATTGTAACGGCAGCGCAGCAACGATTATGCACTTTATTTGCAACGACATGGTGCTCAAGAAACAGGAATAGGCCATCAGGACTGAATGTTAACCCAAGCGCGCGTTGGGCGCGAATGCGGTTCCGCGCAGAAATTCGGCCACCGCAAGACGCTTTTTGCCCTCAAGCTGCACCTGAAGCAATTCGAGCCAGGTGTTTCCGGCGCAAGCTACGAAAAGGCGATGGCCTTCGATGGAGATTTGGCCGGGGATGGCGAGGACCGGCTCTACCGGGTGTGGCCCAGTCGCGTTGGATAGCGCAGCGACATTCAGGCGATGCACGATCAGTTTTTTTCCGTCGAGCGCGGTAAAGGCGCCGGGCCAGGGCTGGAAGGCTCGCCAGCGGTTGTAGAGTTCGTGAGCGGGGCGGGCTGCAAAGTCCATGCGGCCGTCCTCACGATCGAGAAGTGGAGCAAAGGTTGCGAGAGAGTGGCTCTGCGGCTGGGGATGAATCGATCCATCGGCCAGGCCGGCCAAGGTTTCGACGACGAGCGGGGCCCCGGCGCGGGCCATTTGCTCGAAGAGGTCCACGGCTGTCTGGCTGGGGGCAATGGGGAAGGTTTGCTGAAGCAGAATCGGCCCGGTATCGAGGCCTTCCTCAAGAAGCATGGTGGTGTTTCCGGTGAATGCGTCCCCCATGGCAAGAGCCCATTGGATGGGCGCTGCGCCGCGGTACTTTGGCAGCAAGGAGCCGTGCAGGTTGATGCAGCCGAGACGCGGCAGGGCCAGCATCCACGGGGGAATGATGCGTCCATAAGCTACGACCACGATGGCGTCGGGCGCAACGGACTCAAGCTGGGCGCGAAACTCGAGATTGCCGCGAATTTTTTCAGGCTGGGTGAGAGGCAAGCCGGAAGCGAGTGCAACCTGTTTGACGGGAGGCGCGGTGAGATGACGGCCGCGGCCTATCGGGTGGTCGGGCTGCGAAACCACCAAGGCGATTTCGTGCCCGGCTGCAAGGAGGGCTTCGAGTGTGGGGACGGCGAAGCTGGGAGTGCCGCAGAAGACGAGTTTCACTGGGCCCTACCACTCTCCCGCACGCTGCAGCTTGCGGATCTTTCGCAGGTTGAGGTCGCGCTTGAGCGCGCTCATGCGGAAGATGAACAACATGCCGTCGAGGTGGTCGATCTCATGCTGCATGCAGCGCGAGAGCAGCTCTTCCCCGTCCATCTCGAACCACTTGCCGTGCTCGTCCTGGGCGCGGATGCGAACCCTGGCAGCGCGAGTCACTTTCTCGCGGATATCGGGGAAGCTGAGGCAACCTTCTTCCTCGTAGACCTTGCCCTCCTGGAAGATAATTTCGGGATTGATGAGTACCAGTTTCTTTTCCGGATCCTTATTCATGCTGAGGTCGATTACAGTGAGGCGCTTGGAAACGCCCACCTGCGGCGCCGCCAAGCCAATGCCCTGCGAGGCATAGGTGGTCTCGAACATATCGGCGACCAGTTTGCGCAGTTTTGCGTCGAATTCGGTGACGGGTTCGCCGGGTTGGGAGAGCACCGGCTCGGGATATTTGACGATCTTGAGAATCATTTGCGGCTGTCAATAGCTCCGTATCTGTTCGATGTATCCCAAGAAATTCCGTTTCATTTCCAGGACCGAGTCGCCGCCGAACTTTTGCTGTGCCAGGCCGGCGACGGTGATGGCGACCATGGCCTCGGCGGCTACTCCGGCTGCGGGAACCACGCAAATATCGCTCCGCTCGTAGCTTGCGCTGGTTGCCTCGCGGGTGTCAAAGCGGACCGACTCGAGCGGTCGGCGAAGAGTGGAGATGGGCTTCAAATAACCCCGCACAACGATGTCTTCGCCGTTGGAGACGCCGCCCTCGATGCCGCCGGCGTTGTTCTGGGGGCGGGTGAAGCGGGTGGGATTTTCGGTTGGCTGCGGCGCGTATTGAATGGGGTCGTGGACCCTGGAGCCGAACCACTCGGCCGCGGTGACGCCGCGCCCGATTTCGACAGCCTTTACGGCTTGCAGGCTCATGACCGACCAGGCCAGCAGGCCGTCGAGACGCTCGTCCCAGTTGGCGTAGGTTCCCAGACCGGCAGGCGCGCCGTGAACCACCACCTCGAAGACGCCGCCGACCGTATCTCCGGTGCGCGAGACCTCCTCGACCTCTTGCTTCATGCGGGCCTCGGTGGCTGAATCGACGCAACTGAGCACGATTTCGTCTTTGGCTACGACGGTTGTGATTTCGTTCCAGGTTGCGGCGCGATCGAGTTCAACCCGTCCAACCCGGATTACGTGGCTCGCGACCTCGATTCCCAAAGTTCGCAGCATGAGCTTGGCGAACGCGCCGGCAGCTACACGCCCCGTGGACTCGCGGGCGGAGGCGCGCTCGAGCACGTAGCGGGCATCGGGGAAGTTGTATTTGAGGGCTCCGGCAAGGTCGGCGTGGCCTGGGCGCGGCGAGGCAACCGGCTGGTGCTTGGCGGGATCGCCGGCCTCGACGGGAAGCTTCTCTTCCCAGTTCTTCCAGTCGCGGTTAACGACCTGGATGGCGACGGGCGAGCCGATGGTTTTGCCGTGGCGAACGCCGGAGAGCACGTGCGCTTTATCGGTTTCTATCTTCATTCGGCCGCCGCGCCCGTATCCCTGCTGGCGGCGCCAAAGCTCGCGATTGACGAAGTCGAGATCGACAGGGACGCCGGCGGGAAGTCCTGAGATGAGGGCGATGAGAGCCTCGCCATGGGACTCGCCGGCGGTTGAGAAGCGGATCATATTCTTTTGATTGTAAAGGACGAGCGAGTCATCCAGAAGAGATCAGGCTTCCAGGCGGGCAATCTGCAAGTCGGCCTCAGCAGCGCCCGCCTGCACGTTGACTTGTGCGTAGAGGCTTTTCGCCTCAAGCCAGAGTTGCTTCGCCTCTTGCGTGTGGCGGGTGTCGCCTTTGAGAAGGGCGTATCCCCGGATAGCGTTTGCCAGGTCAAGAGGATAGGTTTGCCGATGGGCGCGGTAGATTTGCAGGGATTCTTCGTAACGATGCGCCGCCAGGTGGTATTGTTCCTGGTTGCGGAGGATATCCGCGACATGACGGACGGCGTGGGCAAGAGCGAGAGGGCGGTCGAGGGTTCGGTACAGTGCGACAACCTCCTCATAGTGTTTGAGAGCGACGTTGTCTTGATGTAGGTCTCTGGCGATTTGCCCCAGCCCTGTGAGAGCCTGGGCCAGCAAAGCATGGTCGTCGGATTTACGGCAGAGATCGACGGCCTCAGCGAAACGGAGCCTGGCATCGTCGAGACGGTGTTCCCTTCGCGCTTGATAGCCCTGGTTGATCAGTTTGTCTGGGGGGCTGCTCGTCATGGCGACAGGGTAACACAATGGGGATTCCTTGCAGGTAACCGGCCCTACGCGAGAAACCAATTCCATTGCTCTTCGGTGAGCGGAACGACCGAGAGACGACCGATGAGGACAAGCGGCGAATTTGCGAAGAGCGGCTGGGCTTTGATGTCGGCCAGAGTCCTGGGATGCGTGAGGCGCTTGCCGGCCTTGACGCGGACAATGGGGACTCTAGGATCGGAGGGATCGACACTGACCACCGTGCCGGTGCCGACTGCGGTGCGTTCGTCGCCAGTGTGGTAGAAGATCCACTTTGTGCCGGCCTTCATTTCGCGCAGATGCTTGACGGCAGTGGAGTTTGTAACGCCATCCCAGATAGTCTCACTGTCGCGCAGGAAGTCGTCGAAGGAGTAGACGCCGGGCTCGGTTTTGAACAGGAAGAAGGCCATGCGGACTCCATGGTAAGCGAAAGGCGGCGGGGTTGGGAAATGGAAATCCGCCGCCTTTCGATTCGGACGAGTGGGAATCACTCGTGGTGGTCGCCGGAACAGCACGAGCCGGCGACCTTGGCGGGCTCAACGTAGAGCTGCTTTGGATCGACGAAATAGGCTTGACTGTACTTATCGTGATGGCGAACCCAGGCCATGGAGTGCGCCAGACCCTCTTCGTCGCGCCCCTTGGGCACGTGGTCGAGAAAGTTATATGTGCCGACAAAGATATCGAGGCCGCGAGCATAACTCGAATAGGTGTGGAAGACTTCCCCGCTTGGGTCCTTGAAAAACACACTGAGTCCTGGCGCTTCCTCGCTGGGGAATTCCGTCGACTCGTAGTTGTATTGCACCTTGCCGGTGCGTTCTTCCGGCGTGAACGACACGTGATAGTCGAAGTTGAAGTCTGTGCCGAACGACGACACCCAGGGAAACTTCCAGCCCATGCGCTTCTTGAAGGCCAGAATCTCCGCAATGGGCGCACGCGAAATAACCGCCAGGGTCGCGTCGCGATTGGCCAGGTGGATGGTTGTGCCATCGAAGTGATCGGCAAGATAGGAGCAGCTCTTGCAGCCCTCGGTCCAACCGGGACCCAACATGAAATGGTAGACGATGAGCTGGCTGCGACCGGCAAAGAGATCGGCCAGCGATAATTTGCCGGCTGGCCCTTCAAAGACGTAGTCCTTTTCGACCTTTTCCCAGGGCAGTTCCCTGCGCTGCCGGCTTAGCTCGTCGCGCAACCGGGTGAATTCCTTCTCCTTCTTCAGGAACTCTTTGCGCGCGGCGAGCCACTCGTCATGCGAGACGACTGGGTGTGCAAGATCTGAAGTGCTGCTGGCCATGACGTTCCTCCTCGGATGGGTAGATGCGCGGAAGTTGCTCCTGGGCGTTGCCGGGTGCGACTTTCTTATCAAGCATAGCAACAAGGCTGCTTTGTGGGCGTCAAATTTTGTTTCTCGGAACGAACAACTGGAACCTGACTGCCGAGAATGTGGAAAGATTTCCTTGTTTCCTTGTTTCCTTGTTTCCTTGCCAGGGAGATTATGCTCGCCAAATTGACCGTCAAGAATCAACTCACGATCCCGAAAGCGGTGGCCACATGGTTTCCGGGGGTCGAATACTTTGACGTGAGCACGGATGGTTCCGCGATTACGCTCAAGCCGCTGCGGCCGAGCAAGGCAGATGAAGTGCGGCAGCATCTGGCCAATTTGGGGATCACTGAGCAGGACATCGCAGATGCCATTGCATGGGCTCGTGAAAGCAATTGACCGACCCGAAGCGGCTGAGAGTTGTCTTCGACACCAACGCCGTCATTTCGGCATTAGTCTTCACAACTGGGCGACTGGCTTGGTTGAGGGCTCACTGGCGTGAGCGCTGCTCAAGCGCACTGGTGTCCCGTGAGACGGCGGCGGAATTGACGCGGGTTCTCGGCTACCGGAAGCTCAAGCTAAGCCCCGAATCTCAATTCGAATTGCTGGGTGATTACCTCAGTTTCTGCGAGACCATCGAAGTGACGGAAATCTGCCCCATCCAGTGCCGGGATGCGAAGGATCAGCCGTTCCTCGATCTGGCCCAAAGCGGCACGGACGACTTGCTGGTGACGGGAGATGAGGATCTGCTTGTGCTGGCGGGGCAGACGGAATTTCTGATTGAAGCTCCTGAAGCTTACAAGCAAAGATTTCCTGCGAACCGATAGGATCCCTTAGACCGGGCCGCTTCAGAGAATCGCTGAAACGATACGTATCAGCAAGGGGAGCGCGCCCAGAATGCTCACGACGATCACGGTGGTTCTGGCGCGCTTGAGATCGCGGTCGTCCGCGTGGATCGAGCCGAATTTGATCCACCAACGGACGGTCATGAATGGGACGGCAAACATGAGAAAGTAGTAGCCGCAAATCCCAAGCCATGTCATGAATGGGATGAACATTACACCGAGGAAGACGAGAATCGAAATTGCCATGGTTCTGAGAAAGCTGGCGTCGCTGCAAGCTTGATTGACTTTCGCCATCTTCTCCGCAGCCACCTCTGCCGCAGCCGGGTCGATGGCAGCGGAGCAGAAACGGCACTTAGTCAACGAGGCGTCGATCGTCTGCTTGCAGACCGGGCACTCGAAGATGCCCGCATTGCTGCTTGTGGATGTGAGGCTCAGGCTATTCGCCATGCTTGTCTTCCCCCAGCCAACGCTTGGTGTTGAGCAACTGCCGCTGGTCAAGCGCCCAGACCTTGCCGGTCAGCTCGTCCGGGCCTTTGCCTTCGCGGATCGACTTTTCGAACTCGCCCGCGACGGCCTGCATCTTGGCGTCGAGGTCGTCGAGGAAGTTGAGCACCAGCGCTTCGGGGATCATGGGGAGCTTGGGAGAGCCGAACTCCAACTTGCCGTGATGACTGAGAATCATGTGCAGTACGAGGGTCTGGAGTTTCGGCGGGAAGTTGGGCAGGCTGTCGATGGCGCGCTCGGCCAAAGCCGTTCCAATTTGGATGTGGCCCAGCAACACGCCCTCAATGGTGTACTCGAAGCCGATGTCCCAGCTAAGCTCGCGGATCTTGCCGATGTCGTGGAGTATGACGCCGGTGAGCAGCAGGTCGCGGTCGAGCATTGGGTAGTGCGGCGCGACGCGGTCGGCCAGGGTGCAGAGACTGACCACATGCTCCAACAGCCCGCCGAGCCAGGCGTGGTGAAGCTGCTTGGCCGCGGGAGCCTCGCGAAAGGCCTGCGCCAGGGCTGGATCGTCGAGCAGAGCCCCAAGCAGGCGCTTCAGGTCGGGATTGGTCAGGCTCTCAGCGAAACCTTGAAGCTGGCTCCATAGCATGGCCACGTCAAACGTGGTGGAGGGCAACAGGTCGGTCTTGTCCACCTCAGAGGGTTGGGCAAGGCGAAGCTGGTCGATCTTCATCTGCAGGCGGTCGTCGAAGCGGGAGGCGCTGCCACGGGCCTTGACAATGTCGCCGCGGTCGAAGTCTTTGGCGATTCGCGGGTCGCCAGGCTCCCAAATGCGGCCTTCGAGCTGGCCGGTCTTGTCGCCCAGAATCAGATTCAAATAGGGTTTGTTGGCCTTGGTGCTGCGCTGCTGTTTGGACAGGACGAGGAAGTAGCCGTCGAAGAGCTTGCCTTCGTCAAACTTAGCCAGATCGGCGATGTATATGTCTTTCATTCTGGGGAGAAGATTAACCTGTGCCGCCTGTTCTGGCAAAAACAGCCCGAGTCTGGAAGTAAATTCCAAGGCTCGGGCGGTTCGTGGTTCGGCTGCCTTTACTGCTGCGGCGTCGGAGCGGGCGGCGGAGTCTGCGGCGTTGGAGCCGAGGGTGTGGAGCTGGAATCTGCTGCCGGCGCTGCTGAATTTTTGTTCTTGTCGGCCAGGCGGGTCTTATCGGTGGAAGTAGTAGTGGACTTCTTTTTCTTTTTGGCGGAATCTCCCGCGGGGCCAAGCGGCTCGGCCTGAACCTGGCGGTCGGCAACCTCGGCGGCGTCGGGCGCTGGAGGAGCCCCCTTGTCAGTCTGCGGGCCTTTGGCAGTGGCCGGCTTGGGCAGTTTGGCGCGAGCGCTGAAGCGGGTCTTCTGCTCCTGCCTGGCCGTTGGCTCAAGCGGATTCGCCGGCTCCTGCGCGGCGCTCGCGGTCTCCGGCTGGACTGCGCCCGCGTCCTCGGTTTTGGCCTGCGGCGCATTGGGAAGCGTCTTCGTGGGCGCCTTGCCGAAACGAATCTTTTCCTTCTTGCCGGGCTTCTCGGTTCCCTTGGTCTCCAGGCTGGCATTCTTCATGGTTGCCGGCGCAGCGGCTGCATCGCCAGCGACGGTTGGCGATTTTTGCCGGAAAGTCCGGGTCGACTCGCGGAAGCGGGTGCGCTCGACCTTCTTCTTTTTCTTGGGAGCAGGCGGAGTGTAAGAGCTGAACGTAATGGTCGGATTCCGCTCGCTGGGGCTTGCCGCGCTGTCTTCGTAGCCCGGCTTGATAAAGATGTACGCCTGCCCGCGCATGGTGGTCAGATATTCGCGGATCGCTGGCGCCATGCGGCTCATGTAGTAGTTCTGCTCCACTTCGTCCTCAACGTCTTTGAGGGCCGGCACGCCGCCTGGGATGTGCTGCACGACCTTGAGAATGACGTAGCCCTGCTTGGTGCGAATGGGCTCGGTGTAATCGCCGGTTTTGAGCGCGAAGGCTTTCGTCTCGAAGACTGGATTGAGCTTACCGCGAAGATATTCGCCCAGATCGCCACCCTCGGCGGCGGTGGAACCGTCGCTGAAGTTCTTGGCCAATTGGGTAAAGTCGCCGCCCGCGTGGAGTTTGGCCTCGATATCGTCGACCTTGGCCTTGGCAGCCGCGTCAGCAGCCGCATCTGAGGGATCGGCGCCTCCGGAAATGAGAATCTCGCTCAGATGCACACTCTCGGGCTGCGTGTATTCCTGCTTGTGCTGGTCAAAGTAGCGCTGAACCTCGCCCGGGGTGATTTGAATTCTGCGGCCCACCTGGTCGCGCATTACCTGCTGGGTGACGATCTGATTGCGGATGCTGGCCTTGAAGTCCTCAAACGAGACGCCTTGCTCCTTGGCGGCCTTTTCAAGGTCGTCAATGGTCTCAAGGTTGTATTGCTTGCGGATCTCGTTCAGCTTCTGAACCAGCTCGGTTTCGCCGGTAATCTCCAACTCCTTGCCTTTTGAGAGCCACAACTGCTGGTCGATCAGGTCGCGGAGCAGATCCTTGTGCCCCTCCGAGATTTGTTGCATGGTGGCGCCTCGTTGGCGCGCCTCGTCGTCCAACTGCTTCATGGCGCGGTCGTAGTCGGACCGGGTAATGATCTGGTCGTTGACGCGGGCAACAATGTCCTC
>Ga0302319_10009173_pt1 | contig 19088 bp, 19 predicted proteins | sample Bog_T0_2_FD_203319 | JGI IMG/M metagenome (GOLD analysis project Ga0302319, IMG submission 203319) | Peat permafrost microbial communities from Stordalen Mire near Abisko, Sweden - Bog_T0_2 | ecosystem: Environmental > Terrestrial > Soil > Wetlands > Peat | place: Sweden: Abisko, Stordalen Mire... | reverse complement strand
CTACTCGAACCGCTTCACCGCCACGATCGCATTCGCCCCGCCAAAGGCGAACGCGTTGCTGATCGCCGCGCGGATCGGCCGCTCGCGCGCGACATTCGGCGTCACGTCGAGGTCGCACTCGGGGTCGGGCGTCTCGTAATTGGCGGTGGGCGGCACGAGCCCCGCGCGGATCGCCTTGACCACCGCGATCAGTTCCAATCCGCCGCTGGCGCCCAGCGCGTGGCCGTGCATCGACTTGGTCGACGAGATCGACAATTTGCGCGCGTGATCGCCGAACACGGCTTTCAGTACCTTGATCTCGGTGGCGTCGTTGACGATCGTGCCGGTGCCGTGGGCGTTGTCGTAGTGGATGTCTTCCACGGTCAGTCGCGCGTCTTCGAGACAGATGCGGATCGCCGCCGACGGCCCCTCCAAGGTGGGCGCGACGAGATCGGCAGCGTCGGCGGTCATGCCGACGCCCGCGATTTCGGCCAGAATCTCGGAGCCGCGCGCGCGGGCGACGCTGAGCCGCTCCAGCACGGCGAAGCCCGCGCCTTCCGCGAGCACGAGGCCCTTACGCTTGGCGTCGAACGGACGGCAGGTGTCGGGCGAGACGACGCGCAGCGCCTCCCAGGATTTCAGCACGCCGTAGATCAGCGGCGCTTCGGCGCCGCCGACCAGCGCGGCGTCGGCGGCGCCGGAGCGCAGTAAAGCGACGGCGCTGGCGATGGCGTGGTTGGACGAGGAGCAGGCGGAACTGGTGACGAACGTCGGCCCGCGCACGCCATAGGCCATGCTGACCTGGCTCGCCGCCGCGCTCGGCATCACCCGCGGCACGGTGAACACGTTGGTGCGCTTGAGCCCGTCGAGGAACACCCGGCGATAGGAATCCTCGATCGCCTCCCAGCCGGCGACGCCGACGCCGACGATGCAAGCGGTGCGCGTTCCCGTTTCCGCCATCGACAGGCCGGATTGCCGCAGCGCCTGACCCGCCGCGACCACGGCGAGCACGCTGAAGCGGTCGAACAGCGGCAGACGCTTGGGGTCGATTTCGAGCCTTGGGTCGGGCGCCGGGATCTGGCCGCCAAACGTGATCTTCAGCGGCGAGGGAACGGCGATCGTCGGCTCGGACACCTCCAGCGGCCCGAGCCCGCAGCGGCCCGCCGCCAGCGCGCTCCAAAAATCTTCGACGCTGTGGCCGAGCGCGGAGACGCAGCCCAGGCCGGTGACGACGATGCGTTCACGCTCCATCGGCGTTCTTCTTGGCTACGAGGTCGGCGCCGAGATCGACGAGATCGCCGACCGACTTGTATTTGGAAGAGGCCTGCATCGCGTCGTCGGGAATCTCGATGCCGAATTCGTCCTCGATCGACATGATGATCTCGACGAGGTCGAGCGATTTCACGCCGAGGTCGTCGAGCTTGGAATCGAGCGCGATCTTCGATTCGTCGATCTGCATCTGTTTGGCGATGACGCCGCGCAAAGCCTCAAAAATGGGGTCCGACATTTCAGTCCCTGCCTTTGCTGTTTTCGGTCGACGCGTCGCTTGCTGTCGGCCGATCGGAAGTCGAGTGCTGGCGGCGCAGGCGGCCCATGATCCGCAGGTCCGCCATGAATTGTTTGCGCGGCGCGGCGGGGACGCCAATGTAAACCTCGCCCGCGGGCACGTTGCCGCCGACGGCTGAGCCTCCGGCGATGATCGCCCGCGCGCCGACGCGGACATGGTCGGCAAAGCCCGTGCGCCCGCCGAGAATGGCGCCGTCGCCGACGGTCACGCTGCCGGCCAGTCCCACCTGCCCACACAGCATGCAATCGGCGCCGATGTCGGCGTTGTGGCCGATCATCACGAGGTCGTCTATCTTGGTTCCCGACCCGATCCGCGTCGGCCGTATCGTGCCGCGATCGATGCAGGAATTGGCGCCGATCTCGACGTCGTCGCCGATCTCGACGATCGACAGCGAATGCGTCTTGTGCAGCCGATTGCGGCCATCGCCGGGATCGGCCCCCTCGAGTGTGCTCGGGCGCTCGGGAATGAAGCCAAAACCGTCGGCGCCGATGGCGGCGTTGTAATGCACGATCACCCGCTCGCCGAGCCGGCAATGGCGGCCGATGCGCGCGCCGGAATGGATGTGGCAGTCGCGGCCGACGACCGCGCCCTCGGCCAGCGTCGCCTGCGACTCGATCACGGCGCCCGGCCCGATAGTTACGCCCTCGCCGATCACCGCCAGCGGCCCGACGGAGGCGGCCGCGTCGATGCGCGCGCTCGCCGCCACGATCGCGCTGGGATGAACGCCCGGCGCGACAACAGGCCGCACGCGTAAAACGTTGGTCGCGGCGGCGAACGCCGTGCGCGAGCGCGGGGTGACGATGAGGGTTTCGACGGAGGGCGGCGTCTCGGCGCCCTCGACGACGAGGGCCATGCGAGCTCGCGAATCTTTGAGCGCACGCAGCGCCTCGGCGGAGATGGCGATGGCGAGATCGCCGAATTCGCAGGCGTCGCCGGGATGTACGTTGCGCCGGATTGCCGCGCGAGCGTCGCCCACCACGCGCGCCCCGAGCGCCTCAGCCAATTCGCCTACCCGCACCTGCCCGGCCTCCGCTATCGCCGACGCGTGAGTAGACCTTGTGGTGGCAGGTGGCAATGAGGGGGGCGGCGAAGCGCGATCAACTTGCCGGGCGGGGCTCCGGGGTAAGATTACAAAATTCGGTGACGCCTTCTAAATTTCCTGTATCCCGCCTCTCGCGCATAGCGACCCGCCCCAAAAACTCCGGCGTAACGATCGCTCCGCTTTTTGCCGCCCAAGGCGCCAAAAAATTCCAGATCGGCGAATATTCCTGGCGCCCGTCTACGAGGTTTCCGGCGCATCGGCGCGCGACTTCCGCGCCGGGTCGACCGCAGGCCGAGCCGAGCGCCAGAATTTCAGCGCTACCGGCTGAGGCTTCGCCCGCCGACTTCGAGGAACAGCCTGGCCGGCCCCGCCTCGGTGTCGAATGTCGACTCGACGCTGACCGCGGCTTGCTTGTCGGTGAACGTCGTCGCCTTCGCCGCGAAGGGACCGCTGCGGGGGGCGGAAATCAGGCCGGGCTGGGTGAAGGTTACGCCGGCCGACACATAGCCGCTGATTCGCAGGCACTGGCTCGAGCCTTTGAGGGCGAAGAACCCCTCGCCCATCGCCTGACAGCGCGCCTGTTCGGGCGAGATTTCTTTCGGGTTCGGAGCCGTCGCGTCGCCCGCGAGCGCCGCGCCGCCGAGAGCGCCGAAAAATGTCATCGTAAAGACGACGCCGAAGACCTGAGCCGCCGCGAGATTCATGGGCTCCGACACTACCCCATAACATGGCGGCAACGTGGCGGCGGGCTGCTTCGTCAACTCCAATCGCCAAACCTCGATTGAATCAAAGCCAGCGCCGCAACCGCAGCGGTATCGGCGCGCAGAATGCGCGGCCCCAGGTTGAGCCGGAGCACCCGCGGCGTCCGCAAAATCGCCGCGCGCTCGTTTTCGTCGAACCCGCCTTCGGGACCGATCAACAAGGTGACCCCCGCCGCCGAATCAGGCGCCGCGGCGAGCGCTTCGAGCGGGTTGGCGAGCGGCGCGTCCTCGTCGCAGAACACCAGCAGGCGTTCGGGCGCCAGGCCACTGAGCGCCTTGTCCAGCGGCAACGATTCGGCGACCTCGGGCAACCAGATAACGCCGCATTGCTCGCAGGCCTCGCGCGCGTTGGTAACGAGCCGTTCGAGATTGACCCGCGAGGTTTGGGTTCGACGGGTCAGGACGGGAACGAGCCGCCGCGCACCCATCTCCACCGCCTTCTGCGCCATATAGTCGAGCCGCGCGTGTTTGAGCGGCGCGAACCAATAATCGACGTCGGGCGGAAATTCCTGCGGGCGGGTGCGCTCGCCGATGTCGAGCGCCGGGTGCTTGCGCCGGGTCAGATCGAGCGCCGCCGCGAACTCGCCGTCCCGGCCGTTGAAACACAGCACGCGGGCGCCAGCTTCGAGACGCAATACGTTGACGAGATAGTTCGCCGCCTCCGGGGTCAGCGCGACGGCGCGCCCTTCGGCGAGGTCGTCGGCAATGCAGAGGCGGGGCGTGGTGAAATCGGTGCGGGCCATGATCCCGCTTAACCCATCGCCTCGGGCGTAACAAATGGCGGCGCACGGACGAAGGGCCTAGGTTCCCTAATGGAGGTCGCCATGCGCCTTTGGCTTTCCGCCCTGCTCGCCGCCCTGTCCGCGTTCCCCGCCTGCGCCGCCGACGCAACACACCCGACCGTCGTCGAACTGTTCCAGAGCCAGGGCTGTTCGTCCTGCCCGCCCGCCAATGCCGCGCTGATCGAATTCGCCCGGCGTCCGGACGTGCTCGCGCTTAATTTCGCCGTCGATTATTGGGACCGTCTGGGCTGGAAGGACACGTTCGCCCGCCCCGAATACACACGCCGCCAATACGACTACGCACGCGCCCTGGGCGGCGAGGGCGTCTACACGCCGCAGGTCGTCGTCAACGGCCGTGTCGCCGGTGTCGGCGCCGACGTTGCGGAAATACAAGCGCTCGCCACGGCCGGAGACCGCGGAGCCGGCGGGCCGGCGCTGAGGATCGACGGCGGCGAGGTCGTCGTTGGATCGGGCGCAGCGCCGACGGGCGGGGCCGACGTGTGGCTCGCCTTCTACGACCCAAAGATCGTCGACGTACCGGTGCGGCGCGGCGAGAACGCCGGGCGCACGCTGCCGCATGCCTTCATCGTGCACGGCCTCGTCAAACTCGGCCGCTGGGACGGCGCCGAGAGCCGATTCCCGACGCCCGCGAACGAAGGCGGTTGGGCTGTCGCGGTCTGGACTCAGGGCGCGGACGGCGGAAACATCCTCGCCGCGGTCACGGCTGCGCCGGCATCTTGATCTTGCGGCCGTTGACGATCATTTCGCCGGGCGAGAGATCGGCGTCGCAGGGGCCGAGCCATTTGGCCGAGGCGGTCGAGGTCGTGTCCGTCATGCCATTCATCGGCGGATGGTAATGAACGGTATTGACCGACCTGAATTCGTTTTCGCTGATCGCCGTCGTCTCGGAGTGCGCGATGCGCTCGGAACCCATTAACTGGCAGACCGAATCCTGGACGAACACGTCGCCCTGCCGGCGCGTCTCGCGCTTGGAGCACATCGACTCGGCGAGCGATTTCACCTTCGCGGCCGCGGCCGCCTGCGAGGCGGCGTCGACGCATTGGCGCGCCACGACCTTGTTTGCTCCCGTGTCGATCGTAAGTTCCCAGAGCCCGGATTTACGCACGGGCGTGTCTTCGGCCCGGGCGGCGCCCGCAGCGGCGCAAGCGCACACGATCGCCATCGCGCCGGTGATCAGCAACCGATTCGCCATGTTTCGCTCCCCTCCCCAGCTGGCCCGGAGACGATGCAGGATTACGCTACGCTCGCGTTGTCACAGCGAGCGGGAGATTCCGACGTCGTATGGCTGCACGCAATGAGCCCCCGCGCCCCCCCGTTCAGGCGACGCGGGGTCGGTGTTTAGCCGCGCCTCACTTCGGGGGCGCATCCCCGGTCGCCGCCGGGACCGGCTGGTTGGCCTTGTCCTTCTGTGCGGCTTCTTTCTCCTTCTGCAGCTTGTGCAGGTGATGGCCGACGATGCAGCCGCCAACGGCGCCCACGACCGCGTGGTGGCCCGCATAATGGCCGGCGACGGCGCCGCCAACGGCGCCGGTCAGGCAGCCCACGGCCTGCGCCGGCGCGGCGCTGACGAGGGGAAGAGCGCCGAGGCCGAGGGTGAGGGCGGCGGCGAGCGCGGTGTGGCGAATTTTCATGGAAAAGATCCTCGCGTTCAGGAAGCGCCGTTCGTCGTGGCGCCCATACCAAGAAACTAGGCCGCCGGGGCGGACGCCGCAAGCCGGGCGCCGCGAAAAACGCCACCAAATCAGAGCCGAGGCCAGGAGAAATCATCGGCGCGTCCAGGCGCGGGTTTGACGGGCTCGCCCGCGCGCATCACCCGGATCACGTCGGCCGGTTCGGCGAGCGGATGGGTCTCGCGCGAAGCGAGCGCGCCGCCGGGCGAGACGGGACGGCCGGTGAGCGGCAGAATCGGACCGGCGAGAGGCCGCTGCGGCGGCGGAGGCGGCGCGGCGGGGGCCTCGACGGCCGCAGGCGCGCCCGGCGGCGTCGGCGCTGTGGGCAGATTCATCTCGCGACGGATTTGGGCGTTGATATCGTCGGCTTCGTGCTCGATGTCGGGCGGCAGCGCCGCGACGTCGCTGGCCGGATTGCGCTTCTCGAAGGCGCGGCGAATATCGCCTTCCACGAAATGCGCGACCTTGCGCGCGCCCGCCTTGGTGAAGTGAATGCCGTCGGAAGCGCGCAGCTTGACGTTCTGCCCCTCGATGCTTGGGCCGAAGGCGTCGTAGGCGCCATCCTCATCGGCGAAGGCGTCGTGGATGTCGATGAACTTGGCGCCGGCCTTTTCCGCATGCGCGCGGTCGACTTCGTTGAGCTTGTTGGCGAGGGTGTTGAAACGGTCGCCGCGCATCGGCGGCAAACCGACCCAGACGACGGGAATGTGCTGGGCGACGAACGGCGCGACAATCGCCTCCACCCGCTGCCCGTAGCGATCGAGCCATTTGTCGCTGAGCGAATCGAGCCAGTCGGCGCCGTCGCGCATCTGCTGGCCGTCGTTGACGCCGACCATGATGAAGACGAAATCCGGCTTGTCCGGCGCCTTGGCCGCGTCGGCGGCGTATTTCAGCCAGTCGTAATAGTCGACGCGCACCAAGCCCGAGGCGTCGCGCGCCTTGTTGACGAAGCCGATCTCCGGCTTGTCGGCAAACGCTTCGACCAAGCCGTCGTTGGCCTCGAGCGCGAGTGTGTCGCCGAGCACCTGGACATGGAAGATCGCCTGCGCCGGCGCGCCGCCCGGAGTGCCGGGCGCGCGCGTCGTCGTCGACGGTACGTAGTCGCTGCGCTTTACCTTGCGCGGCGTGACCGGAATCTCCTGGACCGGCGGCTGCGGCTGACCGCCAAACAGGAACTCGAAGAAATTGGACCGACCCGCGCTCTGCGCCGGCGCCGTCACCGCGTCGAAAACGAAGCCGAGGACGACCGTGAGGAGCAACCCCAGCGCCCAAGTCAGCCGTTTCGTTCCGCGCAATCCGTTCATCTCTTCCGTTCCGGCGCCGCGCCGGTCATCCGTTTGAGCAGCGACGGCGTCGCATAGCCGTCGGGCGCCTCGCCCATCTTGGCCTGATATCGCCGGACGACGGCGCGAAACCCTTCGCCCGCGCGACCGTCGATATCGCCGACATCATAACCCATTTTCGCCAGCCGAGTCTGCATGTCCTTCACTTGCGGCGGCGTCAATTGCGGGTCGTGGACCGGCCACTCGCCCGATAGCGCCGCGCCGCCGAGGATGCGGTCGCCGAGCAGCGCGACGGCCAGCGCATAGGATGTGGAATTGTTGTAGCTCTTGATGACGTTGAAATTGCCGGTGACCAGGAAGATCGGGCCGCTCGAACCCGCCAGGATCATCAGCCGACCCTCGCCGGACGCCGGCATCGGCTTGCCGTCGGCGCGCTGCACGCCGCGCCGGGCGAATTCGGAAAACGACGTCGAATTGTCCGTATCCTCCAACGTCAGTTCGAATCCGTCGGGAAGCTCGATCTCAAAGCCCCAGGGCGCGCCGCGTTTCCAACCGTGCTCGGCCAGATAATTGGCGGTCGAGCCGATGGCGTCGGCGGCGTCGGTCCAGATGTCGCGCTTGCTGTCGCCGTCGAAATCGACCGCGTATTTGAGATAGCTCGACGGCATGAATTGCGTCTGCCCCATCGCGCCGGCCCAGGAACCGAGCATGGCCTTCGGGTCGATGTCGCCGTTCTCGAGAATCGTCAACGCGGCGATCAACTCGCCGCGAAAATATTCGGGCTGATAATTGGACAGCGCCAGACTCGCCAACGCCCGGATCACATAGTCGGAGCCCTCGAAAGCCCCGAACTCGGTCTCGACGCCCCAGATGCCCATGATCAGCGAGGCGTCGACGCCATAGTCGTGGACCGCCTTGTCGACCCAGCGCCGCTGCTCCTCGTATTTGGCCCTACCGGCCTCGATGCGCCGTTCGCTCACGGCGGAAGCCAGATAGGTCCAGATCGGACGCACGAATTCCGCCTGCACGATCGTATGGGCGACGATTTTCGGGTCGAAGCTCACCCCCTTGAAGGCGGCGTCGAACGTCTCGCGCGTGACGCCCTCTTTTTGCGCCGCAGGCCACAGCGAGGCGATGAATTTCGCGAACTGGGCGGACGAGGGCGCGGGCGCGAGTTTCGTCGGCACGCGCTTTTCCGCTGCGGCGGGACCGGCGAGCGAGAGCGCCAGGCCGAGGGCGAAGGCGCGGCGGCTGAGGAGAAAGGACGTCATTGTCGCAGCTCGGATTTGCGGGACCGACGCTTCGCATACAATCGGAAACCCTTCCTTTACCCTAACGGGGCGGGCGACGCGGGGGGCGTCCTCACCGCCAAATTTTTGCGCTCGTCGCGGCGGCGTGGACGCCGACGCTCCTCGGCTACTCTCCCCTTTCCCTGTAGGCGGCGCCGCGACAATCTGCTCAGGAAATCGAAAACGACTTTTCGAACCGCGCCGTTCCCCAGAGTCGCAGCAGTTGAATCGTCCGCGAGGCCTCGTCGAATTTGTACACGATCCAGAATTGTGTCCGGTCGCCGGCTCGGAAGAGATAGGCGTGATAAGGCAATCCCGTATGGACGAAAGGCGGCCAGCGCGACGGGGACTCGCCGATCGAGACTCGAATTGTGTAGTCGAGTCGATCGACTTGGCGCGCGGCAGATTCTGGGCTGTATTCGCGGCAGTAGTCGCCGAACTCCTCGACATCCACAAGGAATCTCGAACTTCGCTCGATGCGGTAGGACGTTGGTCAGGCGTTCTACGCCGAAGTCTTTCGCCCTTCGAAACCGCGCAGGAAATGCTCGCGCGTTTCCGCGCCATCGTAAGGCGCGCCGCGACCTTCGGCCATTTCCCGTTCCGCTTCGGCGAGCGAGGCGAGAAGTTCGGCGCGTTGTTCTGCGGACCGGACCTGAACTTCCTCCATCGTCGTGACGGGGACCAGGATCGTTTTCTGCGACTTATCGACGGCAACGGTCATGGGCCACTCATAGCACCCAACGCGTCCGACGGCGAGGCGAAGGCCAAACAGGCTCAGGGCAATCGGGTGAACGAAGGGGGCAGGGGATTCCCTCTCCCCGCAAGCGGGGAGAGGGAGCGCTTCCGCCCGAGCCTCCAAAGACGCTCACCCGATTGCCCTGCAAACGGGCTCATGTCGTAATTAAGTGCACTGTCACCGGATCCCCATACAATTCGGCAATGGGAATTTGTGGCAAGACGCCTGACGCGCGATTCCGTCCCCGGCTCGCTCCGCTTCGCGGTTACAGTGCATTCAATGCCGGCAATCCGCCTCAGGCCGCTGTTCAAGCCGACACATCGCGGATTGCCGACAACCCAGATTGAGGTGGAGGCCCGCATCCGCGACGGTGCCTCAACCTCACTCCCCGCCCTTGATATCCTCCGGCCGCGGCATCGAAATAATATTATACCCCGCATCGACGAAATGCGTCTCGCCGGTGACTCCCGCGGAGAGGTCGGAGAGCAGGTACAGCGCGGCGCCGCCGACGTCCTCGATGGTCACGCTGCGCCGCAGCGGCGCGTGTTCGCGGGTGAAGGAGAACATGAAGCGGGCGTCGGTGATGCCGGCGCCGGCGAGCGTGCGCACGGGTCCCGCCGAGATCGAATTGACGCGAATGCCCTGCGGGCCGAAATCGGCGGCGAGGTAGCGTACGCTCGCCTCCAGCGCCGCCTTGGCTACGCCCATCACGTTGTAGTTCGGCATCACCCGCGTCGAACCGCCGAAGGTGAGGGTCAACAGCGAGCCGCCCTGGGTCATCAGCGGTTGCGCGCGCTTGGCGACTTCGGTGAACGAGAAGGCCGAGATCACCATGGTGCGCGAGAAATTCTCGCGCGTGGTGTCGGCGTAGCGGCCTTTGAGTTCATTCTTGTCGGAATAGCCGATGGCGTGGACGACGAAGTCGAGCTCGCCCCAGGCCTCTTTCAGCGCCTCGAACACCGAATCGACCGAGGCGAGATCCTCGACGTCGCAGGGCAGCACCAGTTTCGAGCCGAGGCTGTCGGCGAGCGGCTTGACCCGCTTGCCCAACGCGTCGCCCTGATAGGTGAAGGCGAGTTCCGCCCCTTGGGCGGCGACCGCCTGGGCGATGCCCCAGGCGATGGAATGGCTGTTGGCGACCCCCATGATGAGGCCGCGTTTTCCCGTCATCAAATTTGCTGTCATATCGGTCTCTGGCTCTTCCTTCGAGGAGGGGTCAGGGCATTCGAGGCAGGCGCCCGGCGCGTCTGCAGCCGAGGTCGCCGACCTCGGCGCCGGCGCGGCCGGAACTCTCAAAGAATCTCACACTTACTTTCGCGCCGAGGTCTGGTTCGACAAGCTCACGATGAGGGACCTCGGCTTCAGTCCGGCGTTTACCGGTCAGGCGTCCACGTGCTTGAAAACCAGCGTCGCGTTGGTGCCGCCGAAGCCGAACGAGTTCGACAGCACGGTCCCCAGCTTCACATTGTCGATGCGCTTGCGCACGATCGGCATATCGGCGAAGGCGGGATCGAGTTCCTCGATATGGGCGCTCTCGCAGATGAAGCCGTTCTGCATCATGAGGAGCGAATAGATCGACTCGTGCACGCCGGTCGCGCCCTGGCTGTGGCCGGTGAGCGACTTGGTCGCCGAGATCGGCGGGCATTTCTCACCCGAGCCGAACACTTCGCGCAAAGCCTCGATCTCCTTGGCGTCGCCGACCGGCGTCGCGGTCGCGTGCGGGTTGATGTAATCGATCTTGGTCTTCACATTGGCCAGCGCCATGCGCATGCAGCGCGCCGCGCCCTCGCCCGAGGGGGCGACCATGTCGGCGCCGTCCGAGGTCGCGCCGTAGCCGACGATCTCGGCGTAAATCTTGGCGCCGCGCGCCTTGGCGCGCTCATATTCTTCCAGCACCAGCACCCCGGCGCCGCCCGAGATGACGAACCCGTCGCGGTTCTTGTCGTAGGCGCGCGACGCCGTCGCGGGCGTGGCGTTATATTGCGAAGACATCGCGCCCATGGCGTCGAACAGCACGGCGAGCGCCCAGTCGAGTTCTTCGCAGCCGCCGGCGAACATGATGTCCTGCTTGCCGTAAGCGATCTGCTCGCTCGCCGCGCCCACGCAATGGTTCGACGTCGCGCAGGCCGAGGAGATCGAATAGGACAGGCCCTTGATCTTGAACCAGGTCGAAAGCGTCGCCGAGGCTGTGGAAGACATCGACTTCGGCACCGCATAGGGGCCGACGCGCTTGGGGCCCTTGGTGCGGGCGATGTCGGCGGCCTCGATGAGGGCGTGGGTCGACGGGCCGCCGGAGCCCATGATGATGCCGGTGCGCAGGTTCGACACTTCGTCGGGCGCGAGGCCGGAATCGAGGATCGCCTGATCCATCGCGACGTGGTTCCACGCCGTGCCGCCGCCGTGGAAGCGCATCGCGCGACGGTCGAGGATCTCTTCGGGCTTGCAGGTCGGCGCGCCCGCCACCTGGCTGCGGAAGCCGAGTTCGGCGAATTTTTCCATGCGCGTTATGCCGGAGCGCGCCTCGCGCAGGCTGGCGAGCACTTCCTGGGTATTATTGCCGATCGAGGATACGATCCCCATTCCGGTAACGACGACGCGACGCATCGCGCTCTCCTTATCTCAAATTCCAAGTTCGACGGCTCAAGCGCTCGCGCCGAACAATCCCACGCGCAGATCGACGGCTTGGTAGATGCGCCGACTGTCGGCTTCGAGCCAACCGTCGGCAATGGCGAGGTTGAGCTTGCCGCGGCGCAGGCGCTTGACGTCGACGCCGTAGACGACCTTCTTCACCACCGGCGTGACCATGTCGGCGAATTTCACTTCCCCGACGCCGAGCGCGCGACCACGTCCGGGCAGACCAAGCCAGCCGAGGAAGAAACCGGTCAACTGCCAGAGCGCATCGACGCCGAGGCAGCCGGGCATCACGGGGTCGCCCTTGAAGTGGCAGCCGAAGAACCACAGTTCCGGCTTGATGTCCAACTCGGCGACCACCTTGCCCTTGTCATGGGCGCCGCCGGCCTCGGCGATATCGGTGATTCGGTCGAACATCAACATCGGCGGCAGCGGCAACTGCGCATTTCCGGGTCCGAACAATTCGCCGCGGCCGCAGGCGAGCAGTTCTTCATAGCCATAATGGGAGGGCCGTTCGGACATAATAGGGAGATTTCCTCGCGTTGACCGGGAGAAGCGCACGAGTCGGCGCCCGACGCGAATGGCCGTTCGCATCTTTTCGGCGCGCTAACTAGCACAGCGCAACCGCGCCCGAAAGCGTCGTGTCCCCGCTCCTTTCGTCTTTGCCGTCGAGCCGGGACCCTGGGGCTGACGAGACGGCAATTTCGTGCTACCGGGATTGTCCGGCAGGCGGTTCGATGGCGAGCTCGCGCCGGGAAGGTTTTGCAATGAAGGAAAAGGTTAGAGCGTGGCGGTAACTCTCCTGCCTCTGGTTCGGCGCCCGGCGCCAAAGACGCCGATGGACGCCTGTCCGATCCATGCGTTGCGCAAGAAACTGCGGGCGGCGAACCTGCGCCCGACGCGCCAACGCGTCGCTTTGGGTTGGTTGCTATTCTCCAAAGGCAACCGTCATGTGACGGCGGACATGATTTACGAAGAGGCCAAGGCCGTTCGGGCGCCGGTGTCGGTCGCCACCGTTTACAACACGCTCAATCAGTTCACCCACGCCGGTCTGTTGCGTGAAATTGCGGTTGAAGGATCGAAAGCCTATTTCGACACCAACCCGTCGCCGCACGCCCACTTTCTCTATGACGACTCCGGCGCGATGTCGGATATTCCGGCGGTCGACCTCGCCGGCGCGAACCTGCCGCACCCGCCGGAGGGTTACGAGATCGAACGCGTCGAACTGGTCATTCGCCTGCGCCGCGCCAATCCCGTGAACTGAGCGGGTTGGCGGCGCGGACGCCGCCGCTCCGGCTCAATCTTCGGGCGTCGTGATGACGCCGACATCGGTGACGACCGCCCAGTCGCGCCCGCGGCGCTCGATGCGAATCACCCGCCCCGCGCCGGGAATCACATCGCCGGGACCGACCGTGAACGCGCCGCCGGGGCTCTCGATCAGCGCCATGCCCTCGCGGATGTCTTCCAGAGTATAATTGCGCAACGGCGACTTCGGCTTGCCGATCGACCCGGTGATGTCGTTGGACACGTTGGCCGACATATTCGGAAGCGGCGGCCGCGCCGACGGCGAGGGCGCCGCGGCGGGGACGGTGGTGACCAGAGATGCGCTATGCTTCTCGACCTTTTCGACGCGCGCGGCGAGTTCGGAAAGGCGCGAGGCGACATCGTGGTCGAGGCGATCGCCCAATTTATCGAAGCGCGCGTTGTGGTCGTGATCCAGCCGGTCGATGCGTTGCGACAGAGCCTGCAATTGCGCGCCGAAATCTCGCGTCGCCGCGGCGTCGGACTTGATCTCGCCGGCAAGTTTGCGCATCTCGGCCGTGGTTTCGTGAGCGCGCGCGACGTCGACCGCCTCGATCTGCGCTTTCAGCCCGTCGACCTGCTCGGTCAGTTTGACCGTGTCGGAAATATGGGCCTCGACGACATCGGTTCGGCCGAGGTGATCGTGCATCACCACGCCGCCCACGGCGAGAAACCCGAGCGTCGCCACCGCCGCGACCAGGCCGATGGGATCGGCAAGCAGGCGATAGCGCTCTTCCGGCGCCGCGCGGGTCTGCTCGCGCGAGTCGGGATGAGGCCAGGGCGCGAGTTCCAGGCGGCTTTCCGGCGACCGGGAGACCCCGCGGGCGACCGAGGACGGCGCGGCGGGCGCGGGCGTCCCCGAATTTTCGGACGCCGCGGACGGCGTGTCATCGGGAGTCGAGTTGACGTTGGGTTCGGAATCGGAATCAGGGTTGGGAATAGCGTTCATGTTGCGCGCGCCTTCAACAGACTGTGACGATTGTCGACCGGAAGCGTTAAAGGACTATTGACCAATGAGGTCGGCGAAGCGCTTGTTTTGCGGCGCTTTTGCGCCATCGCGGCTTGCTTTGCGGCGGTTTCCCGGAAGCGCCCGCAAATCGCCGGAAAGTCGGACGCCGTCTATCGACAGGGCGCCTGCGGCCACCTAGGATGTCAGCGCATAACCAAGCGCGCACCTCCGCTCGCGCGCCAAGAATTGTCGCGACAGCCCAAGGAGACCTTTCATGAACCGTTGGATGGCCGCCGCCCTCGTCCTCGCCGTCGCAACCGGGGTGGCCTTTGCCGACGCCGATCCGGTCAAGACGCGGCGCGAATTGATGAAGGCGAACGGCGCCGCCACCAAGACGGTCGTCGGCATGCTCAAGGGCGCGCCCTTCGATCTCGAGGCGGTCAAGGCGGCGCTGAAGAATTACGGCGACGCCGCCGCCCAGGCGCCTGGGCTGTTCCCCGACACCAGCAAGACCGGCGACACCAACGCGCTGCCGGCGATCTGGGACAACAAGGCGGATTTCGAAGCCCGCTTCAAGAAGCTCGCCGCCGACGTGAGCGCCGCTTCGAGCGCAATCACCGACGAAGCCAGCTTCAAGGCCAATATGCCCGGGGTGCTCAAGAACTGCGGCGGCTGCCACGAGCAGTACCGAGCCAAGCAGAACTGAGGGGAGCGAAATCCCCTCTCCCCGCCTCATCCTGAGCCTGTCGAAGGAGCGGGGAGAGGGAGCTTTAGAGGCCGCGCCCAGGCCACCCGGTTCCGCGAATGCGTTTCACTCCCGAATTCCTCAATGAAATCCGCGCTCGCGTGCCTGTCTCGCAGGTCGTCGGGTCGCGGGTGAAGCTGAAGAAGGAGGGGCGGGAGTATCGCGGCCTCTCCCCGTTCAACGCCGAAAAGACGCCGTCGTTCTTCGTCAACGACCAGAAGCAATTCTACCACGATTTCTCGTCCGGACGGCACGGCGACGTCTTCACCTTCCTCGTCGAAGTCGAGAACCTCACCTTCCCCGAGGCGGTGGAGCGGCTGGCGACGATGGCGGGGCTCGATCTGCCGCGTCGCGACGCCGAATCGGAAGCCCGCGACAAGAAGCGCGCGACCCTCAACGAAACGCTCGACTACGCCGCCGCGATCTTCGAGCAGACCCTGCATGAGCCCGTCGGCGCCCGCGCCCGCGGCTATCTCGCCGACCGCGACCTCGACCCGGCGACACAGCGCGCGTTCCGTATCGGCTTCGCCGCGCCGGAAAAATACGCGCTGCGCGATTCCCTCGCCGCCAAAGGGGTCGACGCGCAACTGATGATCGACGCGGGGCTGCTGATTCATGGCGAGGGCATCGCGGTGCCCTACGACCGGTTCCAGAACCGGGTGATGTTCCCGATCCACGACCGCGGCGGCCGTGTCGTCGCCTTCGGGGGCCGCGCGCTCGACCCCTCGGCCAAGGCGAAATATCTCAATTCCCCGGAGACTGAGCTTTTTCACAAGGGCTCGCTGCTATTCAACCACCATCGGGCGCGAAAACCCGCTGGCGACAAGAGCCGCGTCATCGCGGTGGAAGGCTATGTCGACGTCATCGCCATGACCAAGGCGGGCTTCCCCGAGACGGTTGCGCCGCTCGGCACAGCGCTGACGGCGGATCAGTGCGCGCTGCTGTGGACGATGTGCGAGGAGCCGATTCTCTGCTTCGACGGCGACAAGGCCGGACGCAAGGCCGCCTATCGCGCCATCGAGACCGCGTTGCCGCTGATCGGACCGGGCAAGAGCCTCAGATTCGCGCTGTTGCCGGAGGGCCAGGACCCCGACGACCTCGCGCGCTCCGGCGGCGCCGAGGCGATCGGCGAGGTGATCGGGGGCGCCAAGCCGCTCGCCGAAATGCTGTTCCAGCGCGAGATCGACGGCCAGACCTTCGACACTCCGGAGAAACGCGCGGCGCTGGAGCGGCGGCTGCGCGAATGGACGGCGGGCATCGGCGACGACGGCTTGCGCAAGTTCTACGGGCAGGACATGGCCCAGCGGGTGCGCGCGCTGTTCGGCGGCGCGGCGCCCGCCCGCGCGCCCTGGTCCCCGCGCGAACGCGCTGCTCGAGGCCCGCGGCGCGGCGGACCCTTCGACCCCGGCCCGCGCGTCGGCCTCGCCTCGGCGCCGCTGCCGCTCGCCGGTTTCTCGCCCAGGGCCAAACGCGATAGTCCACGCGAGATCGCGCTCGTCGCCGCCCTCGTCGGCCATCCCGCGCTCATCGAGCGGGCGTTCGAGGAGATTGCCGCGATGGACCTCGGCTCGCCTGATCTCGCCGAGTTCCGCCACACGCTGCTGGGCCTCGACCCCGACGCCTTCGCCAGCCCGTCCGCGCTCGAAGACGCGCTGGAGGCGCGAGGGGCGGGCGAGCCGCGGCGGCGACTGATGGAGGCGGCGGCGCGCCTGCCCGACTGGTGGTCGATCCGGCCGGAGGCGGAATTCGCCGACGCCGAACTCGTTTTCAGGCAATGTCTGGCCTTGCAACACAAGGCAGGGGCGTTACATAGGGAATTGAAACTGGCCGAGGCCGCCCTCGCGGTGGACCCAACGGAGCAGAATTTCGCGCGACTTCTGGATATCAAGACAAGCCTGGCCGATCTGGCGAGCGCCGAGGCGGCGGTGGATGGGTTTGGCGAGATATCCGGTCGCAAGTCGCCGCCGGTTTGAGCGCCCCGCTTAGCCTCCAAGGTTAACGGGGGTTTAATCGCTTTTGCCGGATGGTCCCGGGGACGAATCGCCGCGCCGCATCCCCGGCGCGCCGACGGGCTAACTTGGAGACGCCACTCATGGCAAGGAACGAAGAGGTCAAGCCCGAAGGCGAAACTGTCGTCGCCGAAGCGGCCGATGGGCCGTTGCTCGACCTTTCCGACGCCGCCGTCAAGCGGCTGATCAAACTCGCCAAAAAACGCGGCTGGGTGACCCAGGACGAACTCAACGCCGTCCTGCCGTCGGAGGAGATCTCTTCCGACCAGATCGAAGACATGAACGCGATGCTCTCCGACATGGGCATCAATGTCGTCGAGAGCGAAGAGGCCGAGGAAACCGAGAAAGAGCCCGAGGCGGAAGAGCCCGAGGAGCCCGAAGCCGGCGAACTCGTCGAGACCACGCGCACGACTGCGGTCGCGACGCGCTCGTCCGAGCCGGCCGAGCGCACCGACGACCCCGTGCGCATGTATCTGCGCGAAATGGGCTCGGTGGAGCTGTTGTCGCGCGAGGGCGAAATCGCCATCGCCAAACGCATCGAGGCGGGTCGCGAAGCGATGATCGCGGGCCTGTGCGAGAGCCCGCTGACCTTCCAGGCGATCATCATCTGGCGCGACGAACTCAACGAAGCCAAGATTCTGCTGCGCGACATCATCGACCTCGAGGCTACCTACGCGGGCCCCGACGGCAAGCGCACGCCCAAGCCCGACATGACCGCGCCGGGCGCGGCCGAAGCGCTCGCCGCGCAGATCCGCGAACGCGTCGCCCCCTCGACCGCCCCGCGCACGCCGCCCGAAGGCTTCGACGCCGAAGGCGGAGCGCCGCCGGAAGGTTTTGACGACGAAGACGATCTGGAAAATTCGGTCTCGCTGTCGGCGATGGAAGCCGAATTGAAGCCGAAGGTGCTGGAGACCTTCGACCGCATCGCCGACGCCTATAAGAAGCTGCGCCGGCTGCAGGACCAGAACGTCGAGAACCGGCTGAAGAACGAGACGCTGTCGCCGGCCCAGGAGCGCAAGTACAAGGCGCTCAAGAAAGAGATCGTCACCGACGTCAAGTCGCTGTCGCTGAACCAGAACCGCATCGAGGCGCTGGTCGAGCAGCTCTACGACATCAACAAGCGGCTGATCGGCCTCGACGTCCGGCTGATGCGGCTGGGCGAATCGCACGGCGTGGCGCGCGAGGACTTCCTCAAGAACTACCAGAATTCGGAACTCGATCCGAAATGGGTTTTACGCGTCTCGAAACTCGGCACTCGCGGCTGGAGGGATTTCGTCGCCAAGGACAAGGACGCGATCAAGGAGCTGCGCACCGAGATCCAGTCGCTCGCCCAGGAGACGGGGCTGGAGATCCAGGAATTCCGCAAGCTCGTGCAGATGGTGCAGAAGGGCGAACGCGAGGCCCGGCAGGCCAAGAAGGAAATGGTCGAGGCCAATCTGCGTCTCGTCATCTCCATCGCCAAGAAATACACCAACCGCGGCCTGCAGTTCCTCGACCTCATCCAGGAAGGCAACATCGGCCTGATGAAGGCGGTCGACAAGTTCGAATACCGCCGCGGCTACAAGTTCTCGACCTATGCGACCTGGTGGATTCGCCAGGCGATCACGCGCTCCATCGCCGATCAGGCCAGAACCATCCGCATCCCCGTGCATATGATCGAGACGATCAACAAGATCGTGCGCACCTCGCGCCAGATGCTGCACGAGATCGGCCGCGAGCCGACGCCGGAGGAACTGGCCGAAAAACTCGCCATGCCGCTGGAAAAAGTACGCAAGGTGCTGAAAATCGCCAAGGAGCCGATCAGCCTCGAAACGCCCATCGGCGACGAAGAGGACAGCCACCTCGGCGATTTCATCGAGGACAAGAACGCGATTCTGCCGATCGACGCGGCGATTCAGTCGAACCTTCGCGAAACGACGACGCGCGTGTTGGCGTCGTTGACCCCGCGCGAGGAACGCGTGCTGCGCATGCGCTTCGGCATCGGCATGAACACCGACCACACGCTCGAAGAAGTCGGACAGCAGTTCTCGGTGACCCGCGAGCGCATCCGGCAGATCGAGGCGAAGGCGCTGCGGAAATTGAAGCACCCGAGCCGGTCGAGGAAGTTGAGAAGCTTCCTGGACAACTGAGGATTGGAGCGTCGGCCTACAGGCCGACGAACGGCTTGACGCGTCGGCGGCCTGGAGGCCGCCGATCCAAGATTGGCGGATTTGCGCAAACCTGCCTAGGGTCGTCGCACTGCATCGGTGGCGCGGCCGCCGCCCCCGGCCAAGCCCAAACCCAAAGCATGTTCGACGACAGCCGATCCTTCATCACGCGCGC